>Ga0302320_10004305_pt1 | contig 32381 bp, 25 predicted proteins | sample Bog_T0_3_FD_202130 | JGI IMG/M metagenome (GOLD analysis project Ga0302320, IMG submission 202130) | Peat permafrost microbial communities from Stordalen Mire near Abisko, Sweden - Bog_T0_3 | ecosystem: Environmental > Terrestrial > Soil > Wetlands > Peat | place: Sweden: Abisko, Stordalen Mire... | reverse complement strand
AAAGGAGTCTCATGAGCCTAACGATAGAGTCTTCCGCAACGATGGAATTATTCAAGATGCGCGCCGAAGCAGTGAGCGCACAGGTACAGCGAGTTGCAAACAAGGAACTGGCGCTGGAGTTGCTTGTGCGCCTCCTGTATCAGGAGGGAGTTGAGGACACGGCTGACTCCCGCGCTGTTTGTGCCGCATGTCCGATGATCGGGCAAGCCGAAAGAACGAAGCTGGAGAATGCGGTCCCTGGCCTCAAGTTCGAAGTAACGCGCGAACTTGCCGCCAGCGCCAAGGTTGGCATCAGCCAGTTTGACTGGGCTCTGGCCAACACGGGATCGGTGGTGCAGATCGCCGACGCAGTGGACAAGCGTCTTGTATCCACGTTGCCTCCGCTGCACATTGCTCTGGTTTCCACCGCCGCTCTGCTGCCTGATCTTCCTGCACTCTTCGCCCTTCTTGATCCGTCCAAGTTTTCCTATCTCTCCTTCGTCACAGGCCCCAGCCGCACCGCAGACATCGAGCGCGTGCTGACGATCGGCGTGCATGGTCCGGGGCGGCTCATCCTTGTGTTCGTGGACGATCTGGAGGTGGCGGCATGAAGCAGGAATTTAAACAATCGATTCTTGATGCCCTGGCGAATCCGAATCTGACCGGAGCGCTGGGAAACTTTTCCGTGGCCTACCGCGCCGGACGCGCCAAGGCTTATGAAGGCATTGATTTCGAGGCTCTGCGCAATCAGATTGCCGAGATCAAGTCTTCCGCTTCTTCGCACTTTGACGAACTGGCCGAACAGTTTACACGCGCTGCCGAAGCTCGTGGAACCAAGGTCTTCCGCACCAGCGACCCTCAGGCTGTCAAAGACTACATTCTCCGTCTTGCGCAGGAGCGCGGCGTCAAGACGATCGTCAAGTCGAAGTCCATGGCGACCGAGGAGATTCATCTCAACAAGTATCTTGAGAAGGCCGGCATGGACGTGCAGGAGACGGATCTCGGCGAATGGATCATCCAGCTTGCCGGGCAGACGCCCTCGCACATGGTGATGCCCGCCATTCACATGACCAAGGAAGAGGTTGCGACGGTCTTCAGCGACAAGGTGGAAGACGGCCAGAAGCCTGACATTCCGAAGCTGGTGAAGTTTGCGCGCGGCAAACTCCGCCCGATGTTTCTCAAGGCAGAGATGGGCATCAGTGGCGCCAACATCGCGGTAGCTGAAACCGGCAGCATCGCCATTGTCACCAATGAAGGCAATGCGCGATTGGTCACGACCCTGCCGAAAATCCACGTTGCCGTGGTCGGTTACGAAAAGCTGATTGAGCACTTCAAAGACATGGCGCCGATTCTCACGGCTCTGCCCAAGAGCGCCACCGCACAACTGCTTACCAGCTATGTTTCCATCATTAGCGGCCCGGTGCCGAACACCGACGGAACGCTCAAGGAATTGCACATCATCCTGATGGACAACCGCCGCAATGAGATGGCGCACGATCCACGTTTCAAGCAGGCATTGCAATGCATCCGTTGCGCCTCATGCCTGAACGTATGCCCGGTATTTCGACTGGTCGGCGGACACGTCTTCGGCAAGGTTTATACCGGCGGCATCGGCACGATCCTTACCGCCTGGTTCGGCGCGCTGAAGGAGTCGGATGAAATCCAGAGTCTGTGTATCCAGTGCGGCAATTGCAAAGATGTTTGCCCAGGAAAAATCGACATCCCTGATCTGATTCTGGAACTGCGCCGCCGTCTTGCCGTAGAGCAGGGCCAGCCTATGATCCAGAAGGCCATCTTCTCGGTGGTCAATAATCGGCGACTGTTCCACACCATGATGCGCGCCGCTTCCATCGGGCAGATTCCATTTGCCAAAGAGGGCTTCATCCGTCACCTGCCGATGTTCCTCAGCAACATGACGGAGAATCGCTCGCTACCGGCAATCGCCGATGTGCCCTTCCGTGATCGCATCAAGAAGATCAAGCAACCCAAGTGCGCGGAGAAGGCAGCCTTCTACGGTGGATGCCTCATCGACTTTGCCTACCCTGGGATGGGCGAGGCCGTGGTGAAGGTGCTTAATAAGGCCGGCATCGAAGTCATTTTTCCGGAAGGCCAGACCTGTTGCGGCGCGCCGGCGCGCTACAGCGGAGCTTATGAGGTAGCGGCGCAAAACGGTGCCGATAACATCAAGGCGCTGCTTGCCGAAGATGTGAAGTATGTCGTCTCCGCCTGCCCTACCTGCACGGTAGCTCTTAAGCAAGACTTCATCGCCAATCTGGAATCTGTGGGCCGCACGGAGGAACTGCCTGCGGCGCGGCGGCTTGCAGAAAAAGTGGTGGACTTCTCGACCCTCGCCAGTCAACTGCTGGAACAGGGCCGCCTGAAGTTCAAGGCAGGCATTGAGCCTACCAAGTTCACCTATCACGATTCATGCCACTTCAAGCGGACGTTGCATGCCGATCAGACTCCACGCAATCTGATGAAGCAGGCCGGACACGAACTGGTGGAGATGGACGAGTGCGACATGTGCTGCGGTATGGGCGGCTCCTACACGATTAAACTGCCGGAGATCTCGGCGCCGATCCTGGAACGCAAACTGCAAAACGTGGAGAAGACGGGAGCACCACTGCTGCTCATCGACTGCCCCGGTTGCGTCATGCAGATTGGCGGAGGACTGGATAAACGCCACTCCAAAATCAAGGTGGAGCACACTGCACAACGACTGGCAGACATGCTCGAATAGCTACATAACATCTGGGACTCCCGTGGGGATTGGAGTCCCAGATGTGTTGTTCTTAGTCTGAATGTCGGCGGAAGGTAATGGCAGCTGCCGCCAACGCAGAGCCCATACCCATGGCTGCGAATCCGAAGTACCAGGCATGCGTACTCTGAAAGCCGCCGCTTCGGTCGAGAGCGAAGCCCGCGACCAGCGGCCCGATGCCAGCGCCAAAGAATCCAACTAACGAGTACACCGCGAGTGTTGCACCTTGCTCTTCAGGGCTCGAACTAACCACCGCGCCCGCCGTGAGCGCACCTGAGTCGGCGGCAATCGCAACGTTGTACGTGAACAAAGCGATCAGAGTGAGCCAAAGCGAAAAGCCGACGCAGGCAACCGCAACCAGACATAGCGCAAGGCTCGCGAGCTCAAAGCGGCGAAGATTGCGGTTGCGAGTTTCAGAGTTTACCGACTCTGCACCAAGAATGCTGGCCGGAACCCCGATGAGAACAATCAGCATGGACCATCGAGCGACGGAAAGACCGGCATTCGCGCGTCCGTAATGATGCCAGGCAAAGAACAGGAACGTCGGCAGCCACGCTCGGAACGCGAACATCTCCCAACAGTGCCCACCGTAGGCGAGGACGTAAGACATCGCTTGCCGATTTCGCAGCACCGGACGAAAGTCGAGCGGATGTCGAGCCGGACGAACACTCGGCTCCGTGAGCGCGGTGTTCCATGTGGCCATGGTCACAAGCGCCGCCGCGATCAAAGGACCGCTTCCGGCAGCGAGAAAGGCAGAGCGCCACCCCCAGCGCGCTGCCACCCACCCGCTCAGCATGTAGGAAAGGCTTGTTCCGACAGCGAAGGTTGTTGTGTAGTAGGGAACTGCGCGGATCCGCGCCCTTTCGCCGAGCCGGGTAGTGAGAATTCTCAATCCCGGCATGTAGGTTGCGCCGACGCCGATGCCCATTAGAGCTTGAAACAGCGATGCGCTCCAAAGCCCATTTGCGAAACGCGAAAAGCCTACGCCAGCGCAAGCCCCTACGATGCATCCGGCCAGATAGATTTTGCGCGGATCGATTCGATCGGTGAGTGCCACGAGCAAGGGAACAGCAATCGTGTAGCCGAGGAAATATGCGCTGCTGATCCAGCCTGCGCGGGTCGAGTCAAGATGCCAGAGACGTGCCAATTCAGTGAGCGTGGAAGCAAATGCCGCCGAGCCCAACATGCCAACGGTCTGGGCGAGAACAACTCCGGTGACCAGTCGAACTGATGACACGCTTCGGCCATTGGACATCGCATCCACTCCGATAAGCATTGTAGAGTGTGCTCCGATGACGTGGCGTTAGAAAACAGTGGGAGCAAAGGTCAAAGCAACCAACGTAACAGACCTGTCTGGAGGAAACTACTCGGGTGCATGAGAGTTCTCGTTCGCGGGTGTCACCGGCTCCCATGAGTGAGGATTCGCGGGAGCGGTAGAATCTACACCAAAATCCCACACAAAAGAATTGAACTCATTTTGTCCAAGCATTTCGACGAGCGCGTATTCACCTGGGTCCAAGGCTGAGAGCGGAGTGACTTTGACCCAGCCTTCGCCCAGGCTCTCGCCGCGGGTTGACACAAACTGCTGCGACAGACTCTGCTGGCCCAGCAGACCGACCTTTACCCTCATGAGAACCCGTGAGTCCGTCTTCTTCTCTAACCGCACAATGTGGAAACGATTAGTCAACTCAAGCTGTTGCTCGCGTTGCTCCACGTGAATTTTGACGAAAAGTTCTGGAATTGGAACATGAGCCTGGATGCGTGCGTTTGGCCCCTTCAACTCAAATTGCTGACGGATAGTGCCTTTGCGGTTGAGAGGTGAATGCAAGGTATTGTGACCGGCTTCGTTGCTCAACTCACTTCCATTCTGAGTCAGTGCGTCAAGCGATGGCCGTCCGGAAAACTTATCGAGTATGAATACTCCGCCTGCACGTGGAAGCTTCAAGCCGGGCGCTACCGTTGGTCTCTTGGCCGCATCGGCGATGCGTTCGGCTTCCTCGTCCGCTTCAAACTGGCGCAGCTCCGGAGATTTCTCGTTTACTCCGGCATTCCATTCTTCCGTGGCTTTCCAGTTGACGAGCGCAACAGGCACTTCCTCCCATTCCATGCGCTGGGAGCTGAAATAGCGTGCGCGGTCACCGCGCAATTCGTACTCGGTGATGCCCTGCCAGGTACCATCTTTCAAAATCAGGCGTTTACCTGTCTGCGCGCCTGCGTACGTGGTTAGGAAAATCAGTACCCAAACCAGTGCAGCCAGGAAAAAAAACGCCCGGAAACCTGCTTGCTCTCTTGGAGTCACCATCAACTTCGATCACTACTCTCTCGAAATGAAGCGCGGTTCGTTCTACTGCAATTGCGCCTGCGTCAGCTTGACCGCATCAATTCCGTAGGAGAAGTATATGCTCGCCGCCTGTGCGCAGGACTGATTTCCGTTCGGTCCGCACGTGCTTGAGGTTGGCGAAACGGTGTTGTCCACAATGGTGCCGCTTGTGTAGGTGTACGAGGGTCCAGATGCGTTATCGGTAGCGTGCAAATTGTAACTTCCGGTCGCGGTCAACGAATACTTGGCGGGGCTTCCGCTCGAACCTATTGTGAAGCCATACATGCAGCTCTCACTGCTTACGCATGTCCCGGCCGATTGTGTGTAGCCGAGCCTGCTGGCAACGAAGAGGTGGTCTGTCCCCGCGCTGTCTAAGACCTCGGTCAGCGGCGAACAAGTATTAAGATTTGCGGGAGCGGCCCAAGTCGGCGAAGTCTCAACGTAAGCTTTGGATACATCCGGAGTTACCGTGGTGCCGTTTATGGCAAAACGTACGATGCCCTGGTAGTTGCCGGAATACTGGCCATTCTGCCACCAACCGCATGCCCACATATTGCCGTTCCTGTTGCTGTAAAACGCATTATCGAACGTGCCGGAATGGATGGTAATGGCTCCCCCGCCCCATTCGGCGGTGCCGTTCAGGAGCAGAGAATAGTTATTGATACTCGTCAAAGCGCGGTTGGTCTGAACCATTTGCGGTTGCTGCACCGTAGGGTTCGACACGGCAGATTGGCTGTTCGAGAACCAGTAGAGAGCTTGCGTGTTTCCGTTACCGTCCAAGTCAAGAATAGCCCCATCCGCAATGCTGTTTGGCATGAAGCTCTGGTTTGATGTAGTGATCGAGCCTTGGGAATTTACGGTGTAGAGCAGTCCGCTTTTCGCTCCTGCTGTGTAAATTACACCGTTCTCATCTTCCACCGGACTGGTCAACGCACCTGCCCCGCTCAGCAGAACAGGCCAAATGCCATTGGAGACCTCTGTTGGAAGCACCGGATTGCTCTGGCAAGCTTGGGTGGTGCAAAAGACATTTTGAATCTGATGCAGAGTTCCATCGTCGGTGCCAACGTAGGCTAGGTCGTTGGTATAGTCCACCCACACCGACGAAAAAGAATCCGGTGCTGCCCAAGCGCCCGCACTTGGCACAGAGCTGATTGAAGCAGGGAGCACAGCCGAGGCATTTACACCTGCGGATGTAGTCCATGCCAGAGTGCCGACATTGGTCCCAGAAGGCGCGGTGGTTACTACGTGCAGCACACTGTTAGTTCCGTTGCTTTCCACGTAGGCAACTTTTGTGCCATCCTCCGACATCACCACGGAGTTCGTGATTGATCCGCCAATTGTGCTGCCGTTGTAAGCGAATTTCACGGTTGCTGCATAGACTTGGGCGCCATAGCCGTACTGCTTCTGGGACACGCCCGTATTAGCATTGCACATTCCGTTTGTGCCGCTATAAAGGTTCGTCTCTGCAACCAGGTTTGGTTGACCACCCGTGGCTCCCGGAGTATCCAGACCATACACCACGAAATCCGCACAGGTCGGCGTTTGCCCGGGCATACTGAAATTGTATTTCGCAGGAAAGGTGCCATCCGCCATCGGAGCGCCGAGGGGAACGTCCCAGTCAATTTGTGGCGTGGTCGCCGTCGTAGGCTCACCGGTTCCGGAACAGCTCTCCTGTTTGCGTTTCAGATAAGAATAAAGAAGGCGATGCTCGCGTTGGCCGACAGGCCCAGTGGCCGCGGCATTGGTCGAAACCACATGCCGATGGCTCCAGTCGAACGGAACGCCCTTGGATGGAAGCTGTATTGCAGCCGAAGCGCTGCAGGCTGCTGCAGTGTTGGGAGAACTTCCACATCCTGCGCTTCCGCAGATAAGCGAGAGTGTTAGTAAAAACAAGGAAAATGACCGGGGCAAACTTATCGATGAAGTGGTTATCGTTCCTTGCATGGTTCTCCCGACGGCTGTCCTAATGCGGCAGAGCCTATCTATCAATATATTTATTAATAATCGTTAGTACATGTTACTTAGGTCACTTTTGCCCGGTCAACGAAGCTGTTCGCGCGGTGAATCTAGTTGGCTAATATCATCTTTGTGGAAGATCAGAGTTGCGGGTGAGAATCATTCAACGTTGTGTCTTTTGACCCTGCATGCAGAACACGTCTGAGTCACATCGCGCTGAGAGCGGCATCTCCGAACGTTGCTAGATATCAAATAGCGCGTTCGCAGCGCAGACGCCGCCTAGTTTAGCCCTGCCGCATCCTACTCTCCTTTGGCGGGCGCATGGCAAGCAAACTGCACGACATATATGAAAAGGCACGGCTCCAATTACCTGCGGTGGTTCTGTCTGGTTACGAATTCTGCGGATTGAGCGTGCAACGAGACCGGAGTCAACCTCACAAATCCACTAAGGTCTCCGCCAGTGATGGCGGGTTGCTGCTTGAGCATGAGAGTGAGTTTTTGAACAGGGGTGAGTGTCATCAGATTTTCTTTGTGCAGGATAAGTACGGTCAGTTTATTGAGTTTGGCGCTGCTGGCCGCGAACGCGTTTGCCCAAGCCGGGACGTCACTCGAAGTTGATAAGAGCGTGCCCTCAGCAAAGAAGTCCACGGTCGTACCCCGTGCATTTCCCCGTGTGGATATCGGGGCCGGAAGCCAGTTGGAGTATATAGGTTCGTTCTCTGCCGATGGCAAGTTCAAATCCCTGACCAAGTTTGGCTTATTCGTTGACTCCATGATCACCGCGTCGGTATCCGACCAATCCGTGCCGTCGTCTGCTCCACCCCCCGACGCGTCCAGATTGATCAAAGAAGACGAAACCAATCAGGTCCCACCAAACATAGAACTTGCTCGCAACGAACGACTCCTTGAGGATTTTGAACCGCCAGAGCATGCTGTGAAAGTAGCGAAAGGGCAGTCAGTACTTCAAGAACTGCGAGACTCCATCGTTTCTCTTGCCTATGGTTCTGAAAAGGTTTTGCTTGTGCCGCAATCGGTGACCACCGACTCGCGGCAGCGCGTCATTGTCACCGACCCTTCTGCACAAGGTCTGCACGTGCTTGCCTACACGCCCAAAGATTCGTTTCAAATTGTTGGAGGACCAGGCAGGCGGCTCCGGAGGCCCGATGGGGTTGCGGTGGACAAGGACGACAACATCTATGTCTCTGACTCTGAGCGTGGAATGATCCTGGTGTATGACTCTGAAGGGAAATTTCTGCGCAATCTTGGAAGCCGCGGTGAAGAAGGTATGCTTGTGCATCCTTCCGGTATCGCGATCGATTCCAAAGCAGGTAAGCTCTACGTTCTTGACCCGCCTCGTAACGCGCTCTTCATTCTCGATCTTGAAGGAAATGTGCTGGCTCGAATTGGAACTGCTGACCCCGGCAAGAGTTTCAGCGCGAGGGCTGGAAGCACGGAACCAGGGAGATTCAGCGGTCCGAAAGCGGTTCTTGTCCACAACGACGAACTGGTTGTGCTGGATTCGACACGCGTTCACATTTTGGACTTGCAGGGAAGATTCCTGAAGGAATTCAAGATCTCAAACGATGCCAGCTTGAGTAATGGCCCTACGGCGGGTCTGTTCATGGACGACGAGGACAGAATTTACGTCAGTGATCCTGGCAGCGGAAACATCAGGGTGTACAGCCATGACGGCCAGTACCTGCAGGTCTTCGGGCGGCCAGGCATGAGAATGGGCGAGTTCAATGCACCTGCTGGAATGTGTGCCGATTCAACCGGCCGGGTTTACATTGTCGACGCACGTCGAGTCCAGATATTTCAGTTCAACGGTTTCAAGCATGACCCCACCGAGAGCAGGACAGGCGGCTTGCGAAGTCGATTCCCCGGTGGGATGTTCTTCGGAAAATAAGCACGCACTCAAGATGAGAATCTTTCCATGCGACCGTTCTATGAACGGGCGCTTACGCCGGTTGCAGGGAATGAATCAAAAGGCCACTCACGCCGGGCAATCGCGCGAACGAAATAAATGATCAACCCAGCAATGAGCAGCACTACCGCGTAACGGATCTCCCTGCCAAATTGTGGTCTGGAGAACAGGATGTAAAGGAATCCCACGGTTGCGATGAGTGCCGGTAGCGGGTACAACCACATCCGAAATGGTCTCGGCATATCAGGCCTCCGGATGCGCAGCACGATCACGCCGACCGATTGCAAGAGAAATTGCAACATGATTCGAATCACCGCGAGCGCGGCGATCACGTCAGCCAGCGACAGAAAGCAGAAGGCAATGGCCACTCCGCCCAGCGCCAGCAGCGAGATAAATGGGAAGCGGTGCTTCGGGTGAAGCTTGCCGAAGACCCGGAAGTAATTGCCATCGAGCGCCGCTGCGTATGGTACTCGCGAGTAACCGAGCAACAACGAGAATACGGACGCAAACGCCGTCCATATAATCAGCGCAGTGATGAGATAGCCCGCCCATGCACCGTAAACGCGCTCCATCATTACGGAAATCACGTAATAACGGGTCGTTGAGTGCGCCGTAGACATCAGTTCCTGCCAAGGCACCACGCCCAGAACGCTGATGTTCATGGTGATGTAAAGGACAGCCACCACGCCGATTGAAATCAATACGGCGCGCGGCACGTTCTTCTCCGGCTCCTTCACTTCTTCACTCAGGAAGCAGATGTTGTAATAGCCCCAGTAGTCATAGCTCGCCACGAGCATGGCTGCGCCCAGGCCGGTAAAAAACTCAGGGGTGAGCTGGAATGCATGTGCTGGAAAGCTGAACGCAAGGTGGCGGTCAAAATGGGTCAGCCCCGTAACAATGATCCAGGCAAGCGATCCGAAAACGCCTACCGCAAGCAGGCGTGAGAACCACGCAATGTCAGTGATCCGCCGATAAAGCAGAAACACCGCCAGGCATACGGTGAGAATCGCGACGACGGTTCCGGGCGAAAAGATTGCGTTGGCCTGCATCGTTCCAATAAACGGCAGGTGCAGATGCAATTCGTGCGAAGCGATCTGATGCGTGAGCGGCTTGTAAAAGTAGCTGGCGTAGCTGGAAAGTCCCAGGCATCCCGAGGCGATTGATAGTGGTGCGCTGAATGTGACCTGCCAGACGAAGAGAAAACTGAGCAGCCGACCCAGCTTGTTGGGCCCATAGATTTCTTTCAGAAAATTGTAGGAGCCGCCGGCCTGGGGCATTGCCGCTCCGAGTTCTGAAATTACAAGCCCGTCGCAAACCGCAAACAGCGCGCCGAAGATCCACCCAAGCATCGCCTGCGGCCCGCCCATCGCGCCTATGATGAGCGGAATCGTAACGAACGGGCCGACCCCAATCATGTCGAGTATATTCAGGAGCACGGCACTGCCCAGGCCCATGCCCCGAATCAACGGACGATCTGCTGAGGTGTGCGGCAATGAGGCTGTTTCTCCGATACGCTTTTCTATCATAAAGAAGATGCCCGCCAGACCGACGGGCATCGGAGTTTCTCGACCGCAGCAGCCTTTCTAGAGCGTAGCGGACTTGATCTTCAGGTTTACACAGGTTGTGCAGCAGAGACAATGTCTGTCGGCACCATCCCGGGGAAGACATAGGCCTGCAGCAGTACGACCACAATCACAAAAGCCAAAAGAAGGAGTGAATACCGAAGTGTGCTTCGAAAGATGTCGGTTTCGCGGCCTACAAGTCCAGTAGCCGCACAAGCAATCGCAATGGATTGCGGCGAAATCAATTTTCCCATGACTCCGCCGAAGAGATTGGCGGAAGTCGTAAGAACAGGATTCACTCCAATCTGCACCGCCGTCACTTGTTGCAATTTTCCAAACAGCGCGGCGGAAGATGTCACTGAACCAGTAAGGAAGACCCCGAGCCAGCCGATCACGGGAGAGAACGCCGGAAAGGCGCGTCCCGTGTAACTCGCAAAGGTCAAGCCCAGGGTGTAGGACATGCCGGAGTAATTTGCCAGAAACGCGATGCCGAGCACGGAGGCCAGGGTCACCAGTGCGAAGGAAAGCTGCTTGAAGGTCTTCTTGAAGACTGTTACTCCGCGCGCCGGCCCAATCCCCAGGATCACCATTGCAACAAACGACGAGATCATCATCGCTGTTCCGGCTGCGGTGAAGAACTCCCACCGGTAGCTGGCGGCATACTTCGCCGGTTTAGCCACAATCGGCGCCGAGCGGAACACAACTCCGTCCAGCCATGGCCATGAAGGAATGTTGACGAACCAGTGGAGTTTATTGAGTACGAACAGCTTGTAGGCCGGAACTCCCCAAACGCCCATGATCAGCATCAGGACGACGAATGGTGACCATGCTTTCATGACCTGTTTGGTGGAGTACTTGGAGGATGTCTCTTCAGTCACTGGTGGGTCATGCGGAAAACGCCAGATCGTCGCCGGTTTCCAGAATTTCAGAAAGGCAACGTGGCATACCATCGAGACAAATGAGGAGAGGATGGCAGGCAGTTCAACTCCAATGTGATGCGTGGCCCAGTAACAGGTCATTGCATAGCTGATCCCGGCAACAAGAGCGGCGGGCGCCACTTCCATCGCCTTCTTCCATCCCGCCAGCACAATCAACATGAAGAATGGAATGATCACGGCGATGATGCACATGTCGAGCCCGATCGCCTTGGTCATCACCCTCTCGCTTATTTTGGTGACGGAGACCATCATGGCCGTCGGCACGCCAACCGGTCCGAACGGAACTGGCGGCGTATTGGCAATCAGGCAAACAATCGCAGCTGACAACGGAGCAAATCCGAGTCCAATGAGCATGGCAGCAGCTACCGCCACCGGAGCCCCTTGCCCCGAAACTCCTTCCATGAATGCAGAGAAACAGAACGCGATGAGTAGCGCCTGCATTCGCCGATCCGTTGAGATTGCGGAGATGGAGCTCTTGATGACTTCGAACTGGCCGGCATCGACCGTGAGATTGTAGAAGAAAACTGCCGTCAGGATGATCCAACCTATGGGAAATAGTCCATTCAACATGCCCAGCACAGCGGCTGAGAGCGCCGCGCTCACGGGCATGCGGTAAGCAGCAATGGTCACGATCAAGGTAAGTAGTAGAGTCAGCAGACCGGCGACGTGGCCCTTCATCCGCTTGAATGCAAGCGCCCAGAAGAGGAAGAAAATTGGAATCGCTACGACCAGTGCAGTCAGGCCAAGGCTGTTGCCAACGGCGGAGTAGTCATGAAACCAAGGCATCGTGAGTCTCTTTCGAAGGTGGAGCTTCCAGGAATGTTCGCAAGAATGCCGCCGAACATCATCCCTCACAACTCTCGTCGTGTCTATGAATTCAATCGTTATCGCCACGGTACATGACGTAGCTCACCGCACGAGGCTCCGCTCTTGTAGGCACACAAGCGGACGACCACCCAATACGCGAATGATTTCTGTTAGCAGGCAGCAAAAACCGGCGAACATGAAAGTGCTCGCCGGTGCGGAGGCGAGTTGGGCTCGCCCTCCAACTATCAATTCCAGAAAGTTAGAGCGGGTGGTTGGGATCTCCGGAAAAAACCTCGAGATCACCCTCGCTAATCGTAACGGGGATAATGGGCTCCTCCTCAGGACTGGAAACTCGCATCGCTTCCAGAACGCGCGAGGTATGCTGGCCTCGCCGCATTACCATGCGTCCGGTACGCGAAACCTCGAGGATGGGGTTATCGCCTTCGCTGAGAACCTGGATGAGGCCTTCGATTTTTGCGGCGACCCCGGTGATCTCGAGCATGAGCGATTCGGGCGCGAGATCGACGATTCGGGCGCGGTAAACTTCTGCCAACTGGAAGATGGGAGCACGGCTTTGCTGCGTCGCGGCCACCTTGATGAGTGCGAGCTCGCGCACTACGCAAGAGAACTGCCCGACGTCGTCCACGTCGAGAACATTTTCAAGTTTAAAGAGCGATGCCTTGATGCGATGGCCGGCGCCCGCGGGAGCCTCGGCAACAATCGTCATGCGCGAAACATCGGAGCGCTCGGAGTGGCCGACGGTGAGCGAGATGATGTTAATGTTCAAGCGGCGAAACAGAGAAGCAACGCGGGTGAGCACGCCTGGCTTGTCTTCAACGAGAGCGACAAATGTGTGCAGCATATCGGACCTTTCTGAAAGTTGGCAGGTTGACGATTCAGCGAATCAGCAACCGCTGCGGCTAGGGCTCTTCCGAGGTTTCCAGAAGCGGGTTGTGCCCGTTCGATGGGCGGCGGATCATCTCGTCGAGCGCTGAGCCGGGAGCAATCATCGGGTACACAGCGTCCTCTTTTTCCACCATGAAATTGATCAGAAACGCAGCACCGGAATTGCGTGCCGTTTCCACAGCAGGTAGAACGTCAGCGCGTTTACTGACCGAGGCGCCGGCGATTCCATGGGCGTCGGCAAGCTTTACAAAATCAGGCGAAAGGATCTTTACGCAAGAGTACTTGCCTTCGTAAATAAACTCCTGCCACTGGCGCACCATGCCAAGAAATCCGTTGTTCATCACCGCAATATTGATATCCAAGTGTTCCTGGACGATGGTGGAGAGTTCGGCCGAGGTCATCTGGAATCCGCCATCGCCTGCGATGACCCAGACTTCCTTTTCGGGGCAGGCAAGTTTGGCGCCGATGGCAGCGGGCAAGGCGTAACCCATGGTGCCGAGTCCGCCGGAGGTGATCAGGGTGCGCGGCGAATCATGCTTGTAATACTGGGCTTCCCACATCTGGTGCTGGCCAACATCAGTCACCACGATGGCGTTTCCGTCGGTTGCGCGCCACAGGTCGTGGATGACGTGCGCCGCATAGAGATGACCGAGATCGGGCAGGTTCTTGATGTCGCGTACGGCGGCGTCACCCTTCATGGCATTTACCGCTCGTACCCAGGCGGAGTCTTTGCGAGGAGCGATATGCGGCAAGATTGTTTCGAGAATTTCGCGCAAATCACCGACCAGGGCAATGTCAACCTTGACGTTCTTGTTGACCTCGGAAGGATCAATCTCGATATGGATCTTCTTGGCATTGGGCGCATAACTTGCCAGCACGCCGGTAACACGGTCATCAAAGCGCATGCCGCATGCAATCAACAGGTCAGACTGCTGGATAGCCTGGTTCACCCACGCTTCCCCGTGCATTCCCATCATGCCCAGTGAAAGGTCGTGCGACGCTGGAAACGCGCCGATGCCGAGCAGAGTGGAAGCTACGGGAATGTGCAAGCGCTCGGCCAGCGTGCGAATCTGATCCATCGCACCGGACTCAAGAATGCCGTGGCCGGCGAGAATGATGGGACGCTTGGCCCCAAGAATCAGGGCGATCGATTCGCTGATCGCATCGTGCTCGGCGGAGAGCATGGGATGCGGACGGTGAGGAGAGGGCGCCGCAGCTTCGAAGTCGAAATCCGCCGACGCTTGCTGTGCGTCCTTGGTGATATCCACCAGAACTGGACCGGGACGCCCGGAGCGGGCGATCAGGAAGGCCTCGCGCAGCACCGGCGCAATATCCTGCGGGCGCGTCACGATGTAGTTGTGCTTGGTAATGGGCAGCGTAATGCCGGTGATATCAACTTCCTGGAAGGCGTCTGTGCCTAACAGCTTGGAAGAGATCTGGCCGGTGATGCAAACCATGGGCACGGAGTCCAGCATCGCGGTTGCGATCCCGGTCACCAGGTTAGTGGCACCGGGGCCGGATGTGGCGACGGCGACTCCAACCCTGCCGGAGGCGCGCGCGTATCCGTCTGCCATGTGGGCAGCGCTCTGCTCGTGCCGCACCAGTACGTGGCGGATCGGGTATTTGCGCAGGGCGTCATAGACGGGAAGAATCGCGCCGCCTGGATAGCCAAATACTGTGCGCACACCTTCGCCTGCAAGGGTGGCCCAGACAATTTCTGCACCGGTAAGGCGCGTGGGCTGGCTGGCTGCGGGTATGGCTGGCTTCTCGGTCATCGCTGACTCCTTATCAGGTGCCCTGCTTGAAGTGGATTTTTCATTATACCTGTCCTGCGCCGAAGTTTTAAGGTTGCTCTATAAAGACATTCCGCAGGATTTGAGAATCTGGCCATTTCTCTGGCTGGCAGGGCTGATAAGATCAGAAAAAGAGGCGAAAGCACCGAAAGAGGAGATCAAGCTGCATGGCGAAAGCGAAAGAATTCAGGGTGACAATCGAAGACAAGCCTGCCGCCTTGGGCTCATGCTGTCTTGCCCTGGCCGAGCGTGGAGTGAACATTCTGGCGTTTCAGTCCTTCGTGGAACAGGGTGAGAGCCTGGCCCGCTTTATCGTGGATGATCCGGATGGCGCCTTGGCGGTACTGCGCAATTTGCGAGCCAATTTCGAGCAAGATGACGTCGCTGTCGTGCGTCTGGCGCATCGTCCGGGAGAGCTTGGCCGCGCCGCTTCGCTCCTGGGAAAACACCGTATCAATATCAATTATTCCTACTGCGGAGTGGAGCCGGACTCAACTTCACCCCTGGCCGTTTTCGGGGTTGACCAGGTGATCAAGGCAGCGGCGTTGCTGGACGAAATCGCCGAGAAGTAATATTGCATTTCGTCGTGTCTTAAAAGGCGTTAAGCAGGTTGCTGCCGAGCTCCGGAGAAAGTAGCAGGCACAGCCGGCAGGCGGCACGGGCCATGTTTTCATAGTGCAGAAGAATGGCGCACCGATCTTCGTTCTTGCTCGCCATGAACAGCCAGCGTTTGCGGAACAGGATGCGGGAAATCATCCCATTCATCAGCAGGCACTCGCGGCGCACATCCTCCACGCCCCGTTGGAACTCGTCATCCTGCTGCTTGCAGGCATGGAGGGAGCAGGTTGTGAACGACAGCACGGAAGAGATGTTGTTCTTCATCAGACGCAACTCGGCGGTCGTTGCTTCAAACATGCCTGAACGGACCGAAGTAGCCTGGATGGGATGCAACGCCTGAATGAGTTCTTCGATCGAGCGCACTTCGACATTTCGGACGTCAATCATTGCTCGCCTTCGGATGAATCGAATACAGAAATACCTTGCTTGCTGCTGCGAAAAGATTCCACTTTCTCCGATGGATAATCAAGAGCGCCTTGCAATCTCCGCATCTCATCGAGTGTGAGTGCGTGTGACGGATTATCGGGCTTCGAGAAATAGGCTATCCAGGTAATCAACGCCAGCGTGTACGCCAGCATGGAGACCACTCCGAGGACTTCGCATACTGCGTAAGCGTATACGGATTGCAAACTGGATGCGACTAAATCCACGGACATAAACAAGAGAAATCCCGTCCCGATCCCATAAGTCCGCGTCTGCCAAGGTATTCCAAAATAAGAAGACGCAAGAGCCGTAAATGCGAATCCGCCGCAAAAGAGGATTGACGCCGAGCGGTTCAGGAGAAAAACGGTATTAATTATATTTCCGGGAGCAGCCCCCGGAAAATAGATTGCCGCGGCAGCGACTAGGAGAACCAGCGCTCCGAAAGCGATTTTAAACCAGTGCAAGGTACCCTTGGGTAGTGTCGAATATGGCCGGAAAACCGCGGCGAAAACCTCGACAAGCACCGCGACCATCAGCGGCAAGCCCACGAGCCGCATGCCAGAGTTGATGGAAAAATACAACGGTGCCCGATAGACGGAGACCCACATCAACAAGCTCGTTTTGCAGGCACAGAACGCGATATAGACCGCAAACGCGGGGTGTGGTCGCCAGCGGTTTCTCCGCAAGACAAGCGCCAATAAGGCCCATTGCAGTAATGAGTTGGAAATCCAAATCGCCCAGCTAAGTGTCACGCGCAGACCGTCCTTGTTGAGCCGGTCATCTCCGGCTATTTCCCGGTTATCGATACCGACAGTCCTGCTGAACCGCATCGTCAAAACAGACACGCAGTCGTGTTCGCGGAGGATGCAGCAGCTACACGAATGGCTAGCGAATGCGCCAATGAATGCGCAATTGGCGCGTTATTGTCTCGGCACGAATGCATCCGAGGGGCTATTATCGCGTAAGCTTCCTGAAATGCTGACACCCTTGAAATTCACGGGCAATTACAGTCAAATCTAACATGTTTCCCGGGATTTACGCAGATGAGCGATGCTGCGAAGGGCTTCAATTATCCAGCGCGTTCAGTAGGTTTCAAGACGGTCGGAGTATTTCGCGGAGCGTAGATTGGTGAGAAACGTATTCATTGACCTGCTTTCGGTTTCCTGGAGAATCTGCCGGACGGTCATGAAGGAACGGAACTACTAATGGATGAGTCCGAACAGAAGCCGCTGCGCCAAAGTGAAAAACACTATCACGACTTACTCGCTCACGGCCCGGTCGGTATCTACCGGACGACCAGGGACGGTCTGATTTCGATGGCCAATGAAGCGTTGGTTTCTATGTTGGGATTTGCCTCGTTTGAAGAACTCGCCGGCCAGGCGCTGGATAATGAAGGATGCGGCCCCGCTTATCGGCGCGAATTGTTCCGCGCGCAACTTGAGCGTGATGGCGAGACCCGGGGTGTGGAGTCTGAATGGAAGCGGCGCGACAACTCCGTATTGTTCGTGCGTGAGAACGCCAAGGTCGTTCGCGGCCAGGACGGCGAGATTCTCTATTTTGAGGGGACGGTTGAAGACATCACCGAGCAGAAGCTAGCGGAAGAAAAGCTTCAGCAATCCGAGTCGCGGCTGCGTTCGCTGATTGATAACGCTCCGTTCGGAATTTACCAATGCGATTTTGACGGTGTTCGCTTCATAGACGTCAATCCGGCGCTGGTTGAGATGCTCGGTTACTCCTCCACCGAGGAACTGCTGGCGATCAACATTCCGCAGAACCTGTATTCCAATCCAAGTGACTGTCAGGCCTTCGCGCAGGAGTGCCGCGCCGTGGGACGGGCGGAATCTGACCTGACGTGGAAACTCAGGGATGGCAGGCACCTCAGGGTTCGCGTGTGCGGCCGCCAATCTCGCACGGAAGATGGCGGACAGCGTCTCGAGGTATACGTGGAAGACATCTCGAAGCGCTCTGAACTGGAGCAGCAGTTGCGTCAGGCGCAGAAGATGGAAGCCATCGGAAACCTGGCTGGCGGAGTGGCCCACGATTTCAACAATCTTTTGATGATTATCTCCAGCTACACCCAGATGCTGGAGGATGAGCTGCCGCCAGGAGACTTCAAGCGCCAGCATACGCGGCAGGTTCTGAAAGCGGTCGAACGTTCGTCCGCGCTGATCCAGCAGTTGCTGGCCTTCAGCCGCAAACAGATACTCTCGCCGCGCATTCTCGATCTGAATACAGTGGTGGAAGAGACGGTAAAGATGATCCGCCGCCTGATTGGCGAAGACATCGAGCTGATTCTTTCACTTGATCGTCCGCTGCCGGTGGTCAAAGCCGACCCGGACCAGATCGGGCAGGTGCTGCTGAATCTCTGCGTAAATGCCCGGGATGCCATGCCGAAAGGCGGCAAGCTGACCATTGGTACTCACGGCTCCGTGATTGCTCGTGAAGTCAGGGAAACCTTGCAGGGGGTTGATCCCGGAGTCTATGCAACGCTCACCGTCGCCGATGATGGCGTCGGCATGCCGGCGGCGGTGCAATCGCGAATCTTTGAGCCATTCTTCACCACCAAGCCATTGGGCAAAGGAACCGGGCTTGGCTTGTCCATGGTTTACGGAATTGTCAAACAAAGCGGAGGCTATATCACTGTCGATAGTGAACCGAATCAGGGCACTTCCTTTAAGATTCTTTTTCCGGCCGTGGATGAAGCGATCACTGAAACTGAGGTGGACGAAGCGGTTTCGGTAGCGGGAAAAGGCGAGACGATCCTGGTTGCCGAGGATGAGGATGCCCTGCGCGAATCCATTGGAGCCTACCTGGCGCAACATGGCTACAACGTGTTGAAGGCGCGCAATGGCGAGGAGGCATTAAGCGTGGCGGAACAACACCAGGGAACAATACACCTGCTGCTGACCGATGTGGTGATGCCAAAGGTAGAGGGCGCGGATCTGGCAGCCGAATTGACCAGGTTAAGACCAGGAATCACAACCCTGTTCATGTCCGGCTATACCGATCACAGGGTGCTGGAGAGCCTTCCCAAGTCACGCCGTCCCGCCGTGCTGCAGAAGCCTCTGAATCTGCGCTCGTTGTTGACAACCATCTGCACTGCAATTGAAAAGAATCCCGAAAATTAGTTCCGTCGATTCCTAAGACATTTTACGGCTCCAGTATCTGAGTGGCTTTTGGCTTCACCTGTTGCTGATCAAGATCGCGAGCCTCCCAACCGCCGCCAAGAGCCTTCACAAGATACACCGTGCTGACCATCTGCTGGCCGAGCAACTGTGTCTCCAGGCGCTCATTTGCCAGCAACGTGCTCTGCGCGGTGATCACATCCAGAAAGGTTGTGACCCCGCCCACGTAACGATTGTTGGCGATTGCTAATTCGCTCCGAGCATCCTCTACGGCGGCAGCCTGCGTCTTCGCGGCCTGCGCAAGCGTCTCAAGATTGCTGATCCCATCTTCGACCTGCTGGAAGGCGGTCAGCACCGATTGGCGGTAGTTTGCCACCGAGGCGTCATACGACGAACGCGCCGCTGCCAGAGTGGCGCGATTCCGTCCGCCCTGAAAGATTGGTTCCAGCGCGTCGGCGCCGACGGTCCAGAAGAGGCTGGGCACATTGATCAGCGTGCTGATATCGCGGCTCTGCCATCCTCCGCTGCCGCCGAGCGTAATATGCGGATAAAAAGCTGCGCGCGCGATTCCCACCTGCGCATTCGCGTAGGCGATCTGTCGCTCGGCCGTGGAAATATCCGGGCGGCGTTCCAGCACATCGGAGGGCAATCCAAGCGGCACCGGCGGCGGTGTGGCCGACAGTGGCGCGGCGGCAATTGCAAAATTTGGCGCGGGCTGGCCAACCAGCACGGCGATCGCGTGCTCGTATTGCGCACGCGACTGTTTGAGCAGCGCAAGCTGGGTCAGTGTGCCGTCAAGCAGCGCAGCTTGCTGCGCAACTTCCAATCCGCTGGCAACGCCACCGTGATGCCGATTGTTTACCAGGTCCAGGCCTTTGCGCTCATAGCCCACATTCTCCTCAACCACCTTTAACTCGGCGTCCAGCTCGCGCAACATGAAGTAATCGGCGGCCAGTTCAGCGGCCAGCACCAGTTGCACATTTGCGACATCGGCAGCAGTGGCTTGCAAGGTCGCGTTGGCGGCTTCTACGTTCTTCCGCACCCGGCCAAACAGATCCACCTCGTAACTCAGGTTGAACGGAACCGAAAATACATTTTGCGAGTATGAAGTGGCAACCAACGCACCGTTCAAAGGACGATTGGCCCCGGCGTATTGATGCGCTGCATCGGGATCGGTGGAAAGCTGGGGAAATAATCCCGCGGTAGCCACGCGAGCAATGGAACGGGCCTGCTCCAGCCTGTCTCGCGAGACGAGTAGAGACTGATTGGCCGCCAGCAGTTGCCGCTCAAAAGCGTCAAGCGCGGGATCGTGAAAGACTTGCCACCATTCGCCCTTCGTGATCGTGTCCTTGGGCGCGGCCGACTGCCAGGGCTGGCCCTTCCACTCGGCTGGCACAGCCGTTGTTGGAGCCGTAGCGGTGGGCTTCTGATAGCGCGGTCCAACCGCACATCCTGCGGCCATTGCCAGCATCGCAAGCGCGGCGGCGAGTACAGCGCGCGTTGGAATACGCTTCACGACGCGTTTCCCTTCTGCCCGCTGGGCTGCGCTTGGCCTTCCGGCTTCTGTCCCGGTGAGGGCTGCGCAATATTCACCTGCTGCCCCTGCTCCAGCGAGTCGGGTGGATTGATGACGATCTGATCATTTACATCCAGCCCACCCAGAACTTCCAGCGACGCGCCGTAATCCTTGCCAATGTTCAGCGGCCTGAGTTGTACCTTGTGGTCTGCTCCCACCACGGCGGCCTGCGCGCCTTCTGCACGGAAGAGCATGGCGTTGACCGGAACCGTCAGCTTTTGCACGTTGGAGCCAACTGCGAAATGCACCTGCCCGAAAGAGCCGGGCAGAAGGTGTCCGTCTTTGTTCGCCACGTCGACCTCGGTGAGCAAGGTGCGGGTCGCGGGATCAATCGCCTCCGCAGTGCGCGCAATGGTGCCGACAAACTTTTCGCCCGGAAGTTCCTGCAAAGTGATGGTGGCCTTGCCACCCGCTTTGATGTAGGGCGCATAGGCTTGCGGAACGCTGGCGTAAACGCGCAGCGTGTCCACCTGCGCCATATCAAAGAGTTCCTTGCCGGCTGCGCCTGCATTGATCAGTGCGCCGGGATCCACGTTGCGGCGGGTAAGCACGCCGGTGAATGGCGCGTATACGTCCTTGAAGGACTCAAGCTGCTCAAGACGGCGCACATTGGCGTCGGCGGCCACGAGATTGGCCTTTGCCTGCTGGTACCCGCTGGTTTGCTGATCGGCCTCCTGAGCGGAGACAGAATCAGTCTTGCGCAAATTTTCCCAGCGCTCGGAGCTGATCTTTGCCAACTCCATCTGCGCCAGAATCTGCTGCCGCGCGGCGCGCACTTGATTCAGTTCCTGATCCACTTCCGGAGTGTCGATGTGCGCCAGCAACTCGCCTTTCTTCACCCTGCTTCCGATGTCTTTGTACCAGCGCACCAGGTATCCATTGGTCCGCGCATAGATCGGAGATTCCTTGAACGCCAGCAGCGAGCCGGGGAGCACCAGTTCTACATCGGGCTTTTCTGCCACGGGATGCACAACGGCGACATAGGGTATCGCGTTCTGTTCGGTCTCTTTGGCGAGGACGCGGTTATGACTGAGGCGCGCCACCAGCGTGATGGCTCCAGCAACCAGCAGTACCAGCACGATCACGCCCGCCAGCGTCAGCGCCTTGCGTGGAGGAGCCGGCGGAAGCTCAGGCGGACGCTCGATGCCTGCATGCTGATGTTTGGACTGCTGCTGAATCGCCTCGATCTCCTCATCGCGCTGGGCCTGCGAAGAGTGATGCCCCGCGTCCGTCTCCGGCTGCGGTTGGTGAGGTTGCTGAAGTTCGCTGTCTGCGCTCATGCTTGACTCCGAATTCATGAAAACTGTTTACGCCTGTTGAAGGCGGTCACGCTTGGCTTCACGGCGGCCATGGAACATTGCAAAGACGCTGGGCACGAAGAATAAAGTGGCCAGCGTGGCAAACAGCAGGCCGCCAATCACGGCGCGGCCCAGCGGCGCATTCTGTTCGCCGCCTTCGCCGAATCCCAGCGCCATGGGAATCATGCCGATAATCATAGCCAGTGCCGTCATCAGCACCGGACGCATACGGGTGTATCCCGCGGAAATCGCCGCCGGCAACGCTGCCACGCCCTCGTCCATCTGCTCACGCGCGAAGCTGACCATCAGAATGGAATTTGCGGTGGCCACGCCCATGCACATCACCGCGCCCGTTAGCGATGGCACGCTCAGTGTTGTCCGGGTCAGCAGCAGGAACCAACAGATTCCGGCAAGCGCGCCCGGCAGGGCTGAGATGATGATGAACGGATCGAGCCACGACTGAAAGTTGATCACAATCAGCAAATAGACGAGCACGATTGCGCCCAGCAATCCAACGCCAAGACCGAAGAACGATGAACGCATGGTGCTGACCTGGCCGCGAACCACGATCCGCGTGCCGCGCGGCAGCTTTCCTTCGAATTCCTTGATGATCTTGTCGGTGGCCTTTGCTACTCCGCCCAGGTCGCGGCCCTGCGTGCTGGCGTAAACGTCAATCACCGGTTGAATGCCGTAGTGGTTTACCACCGCGGGGCGCGATACCGGCGAGAGTTGCACCAGGTTCCCAAGCACCTGCGGACCCTGCTGTGAGTTCACCGGAACGGTCATCAGGTCATCGAGGCTGGTCATGCGATACTGCGGCGCCTGCACCGCCAACTGGTAGGTCACGCCATTCTTCGGATTCAGCCAGAAGTTGGGCGCGGTTTGGAAGCTGCCGGAGAGCGAGATCAAAACGCCCTGTGCCACATTCTGTGTATTCAGCCCCACCTGCGAGATGCGCGTTCGATCCAGTTCCATGTGCAACGTCGGCTCAGAGAGCAACTGCTGCACATGCACGTCGGCGGTCCCAGGCACATGGCGCATCCTGTTGGCAATCTGCTGGGCAATGATGTAGTTGTTTTGCACGTCATTGCCCATCACCTGAACGTCAATCGGCGCGGGCAGTCCGAAATTCAAAATCTGGGTCACAATGTCGGCGGGCTGAAAGAAGAACTCCACGCCCGGAAAGCGCTGCGGAAGCACCTCGCGAAGCCGCTTGATATGCTCGGCGGTTGGGTGATGGTGCTCAGGATCAAGCGAAATCAATATCTCCGCGTCGCTTGTGCCCACCGTGCCGGCAGAACTGTACGACTGGTTGATGCCGGAGTTCGGCAGGCCGATGTTGTCCAGAATCGTCTGGATCTCGTCGCCTGGAATCTGCCGGTGCAACTCCGCTTCCACCTCGTCACAGAGCCGCGCCGTTTCCTCCACGCGCAGGCCCGGACGAGCGCGCACATGCAGGCGCAGCAAGCCGGCATCGACCTGCGGAAAAAAGTCTTCTCCAAGAGAAACGATGATGCCAAGCGAAAGCAGACAGAAGAGCAGAAAGAGTGTCACGAAGACGCCGCGATGTTCGAGCGTGGTCTCCAGCATGGCCTGATAGCCGTGGCGGAAGTCCTCGAACTTGCGCTCAAAGCCGCGCTGGAAGCGGCCCAGAAATGTCTTCGGGCCGGCTTCGCGATGCTCGTGACCGCGCATGATATACATCACCAGCGTTGGAATCAGGGTTCGCGAGAGCAGATAGCTGGCCAGCATGGCAAAGCTCACGGCCTCTGCCAGCGGCACAAACAGAAAACGCGCCACGCCGGTGAGGAAGAACATCGGCACAAACACTATGCAGATGCACAACGTGGAGACGAACGCCGGTACGGCAATCTGCTGCGCACCGTCGAGAATGGCGTGGCGCATCTCCTTGCCCATGGCAAGATTGCGCTCAATGTTTTCGATCTCAACGGTGGCGTCGTCCACCAGGATGCCGACGGCCAGCGCCAACCCGCCGAGGGTCATGATGTTCAATGTCTCACCCAGCGCCGCCAGCATAAGAATCGAACAGAAGATCGAGAGCGGAATCGAGATCAGGATGACGATTGTTGGGCGCCAGTCGCCAAGGAAAAGAAGAATCATCGTCGCCGTCAGTAGCGCGGCGGTTAGTGCTTCGTGAATCACGCCTTGAATAGAGGCGCGCACAAACAAAGATTGGTCGAACAGCGGCGTGATCTTCAATTCAGGCGAAAGCGATTTCTTCGCCAGGGGCAGCACGTCCTTGAGGCCGGAGACAATCTTCAGCGTCGAGGCTTGGCCATTTTTGTAGATCGACATCAACGTTCCGCGATTGCCATCCTGACGGACGATGTTTGTCTGCGGCGCAAAGCCGTCACGGACGTGCGCCACGTCACGCAGGTAGAGCGTGCTGCCGTTGCTGGTCTTCACCGGCAGGTCATTCAGCCCCGCGATGGTCTGCGGCGTGCCATTCATCTCAACGTTGTATTCAATCGCGCCGATCTTGGTGGTTCCCGCGGGAAGGATCAGGTTCTGCGCGTTTACCGCGTTTACGATGTCGATTGGAGAAAGGTTGTAGGACTGCAGTTTCGGCAGATCGAGATCGACCTGAATTTGCCGGATCTTTCCGCCGTAGGGATATGGCGTGGCCGCACCTTCCACGGTGGCAATCGACGGGCGCAGAAAATTCTGGCCCTGGTCGAAGAGCGCCTGCTCCGGCAACGTCTTGCTGCTAAGTCCGAGCTGAATAATAGGAGTCGTTGAGGCACTGTAGGAGATCACCAGCGGCGGCGTTGTTCCCACCGGCAGGCTGCGAACCGTGGTCTGCGAAATTGCCGTGACCTGCGCGATCGCGGTCTGCAGACTGGTGCCGGGGCGGAAGAAAATCTTGATGATGCCCAACCCACTCACCGACTGCGATTCCATGTGTTCAATGTTGTTGACCGTCGTCGTGATGCTCCGCTCAGAGTTGAGGACAATGCGGTCGGACATATCCTGCGGAGACATTCCCGTGTAGAACCAGATCACCGAGACAACCGGAATGTTGATATCCGGGAAGATGTCCACCGGCATCGAGGGAACTGTGATCAGCGTCAGGAGAATGATGACGAGCGCCATCACGATAAATGTGTAGGGACGCCTGAGGGCTAACGCAACAATCCACATGAATTGGAATCACTCCGGGTTCAGCCGAAACAGAAACTCTCCTTAACTATAGGAAAGCTCGGGATTTGCTAAATTAGATTCGATACTATGCGTCTTGGATTGAAATTTAAAGTGACAATCGCAATGTCATGCTAGCATCGGGCGATGGGCAAGGAAGTAAACATTGGTTGCGGAATTCCGGGCAGTAAACGCACTCCGGGCCGTCCACGGTGCGAGCGCGCCCGCCAGGCAATTCTGAACAGCACATTGAAATTTCTTGAGCGCAAGGAAAACGGCTTCGCGGACCTGACCATCGAACATGTGGCCGCCGAGGCCGGCGTTGGCAAGGCTACGGTGTACCGCTGGTGGCCAACCAAGGCCGAGCTGGTTGCTGACGCATTCGCCGGCAGCGTCACCCAGAAATTGCATTTCCCTGACACTGGCTCCGTCTGCGACGACATGAGCCAGCAGATGCTGCAACTGGTCAAGATTCTGCGCAGCCGTCGCGGACACATTGTCTCTGCAATTCTTGGAGCGGGTCAGAGTGACAGCACTCTCATCAGCGCTTTCCGCGAAAGGTTTCTAATGCCGCGCAGAGCAGAGGCATACGCCACCCTGAGGCGCGGAATTACACGCGGAGAGTTGCCTGAAAATCTGGATTTGAATCATGTGCTCGACGCGCTGTATGGCCCTATTTACATGCGCTTTCTTTTGCAGCATGACGCGCTGACTCCGGGCTTTGTAGATCAACAATGCAGGCTGGTGCTGCGCGGAGCTCTGCCGAATGAGGACGCGCCCGCCGTCAGTGTCGCTACTCGCTCCAACGCTTGAAGATCAGCGAACCATTGGTGCCGCCGAAACCAAAGGAGTTCGACAGCGCATAGTCGAGTGAAGCCGCTCGTGAACGATTCGGAACAAAGTCCATGCCTGCGGTCCGCTCGTCCTGATTATCCAGGTTGATGGTTGGAGGAAGTTTCTGGTCGCGCAAGGCCAGCACCGTGATGCCTGCTTCCAATCCACCCGCGCCACCCAGCAAGTGTCCGGTCATCGACTTAGTGGAACTGACGGGAACGACGTACTCACCGAAAAGATTTCGGATTGCGATCGCTTCCAACTCATCGCCGATAGGTGTGGAAGTGCCGTGCGCGTTGACGTAGCCGATGTCAGTGGGCTGCAATTTCGCGTCGCGGATTGCATTGCGCATCACGCGGAATGCGCCTTCGTGTTCAGGCGCGGGCGAAGTGATGTGATAGGCATCGCCGCTCATGCCGTAGCCGACGATCTCGGCCAGAATCTTTGCGCCGCGTGCTTTGGCGAACTCAAGCTCTTCCAGAATCAGAATGCCCGAGCCTTCTCCAACCACGAACCCATCGCGGTCTTTGTCCCAGGGACGGCTGGCACGTTCCGGTTCTGCATTGCGGGTTGAGAGCGCGCGCATGGCGGCAAATCCGCCCACGCCCATTGGCGTGATCGCAGCCTCGGCTCCTCCGGCAATCATCACGTCGGCGTCGCCGCGCTGAATGATCTTGAAGCTGTCTCCCACGGCGTGAGCGCTGGTGGTGCAAGCCGTGGCGCTGGCCAGGTTCGGACCCTTCGCGCCATAACGGATACTGACCTGTCCGGCGGCGAGGTTCACGATTGTCGCCGGGATGAAGAAGGGAGAAATCTTGCGTGGGCCACCTTCCATCAGAGCGGTGTGCTCGCGCTCGATGATGTCAAAGCCGCCGATGCCGGATCCAATGTAGACGCCGACGCTCTCCGCATTTTCAGGAGTGACCTTCAGGCCTGACATGCTCATTGCTTCGGTGGCAGCGGCCAGCGCGAAGTGAATGAAGCGGCCCATTTTCTTGATTTCTTTTTTCTCGACGAAATTCAGCGGGTCGAAATTCTTGACCTCTGCTGCAATCTGGCAGGCGAACAGGCCCGCGTCAAAACCGGTAATTGGAGCGACGCCGCTCTTTCCCGCCAGAAGGCTTGCCCACACTTCCTCGGTGGTGAGGCCCACGCCGCAAATCAGTCCAAGCCCCGTGATTACTACTCGGCGGCTCAAGCTTACTTCCCGCCTTTCGCGTGTGCGGTTATGTAGTCAACTGCGTCCTTCACGGTCTTGATCTTCTCGGCATCTTCGTCGGGAATCTCAATCTCAAAGGCTTCTTCGAAGGCCATTACAAGCTCGACGATATCCAGCGAATCCGCACCCAAGTCGTCTTGGAAAGATGCGCTGGCGGTGACTTCTCCTTCATCTACCCCGAGCTGTTCCACGATGATCTGTTTGACTTTCTCGTCTGCGGAAGCCATTGAACTCTCCTTGTGAAGTAAAAACGGCGTGAGCCGGGCAGCGATGCCCGGCGTCAGGCTACTGTAGCCGTTCTTTCATTGTACAGATAAGGTGCGAGGACTGCCGGTTACTTCGAGGCCTTGGAGTGTGCGCTGATGTAGTCCACCGCATCCTTCACGGTCTTGATCTTCTCGGCGTCTTCGTCCGGAATCTCAAGGTCAAAAGCCTCTTCAAAGGCCATCACGAGTTCGACGATGTCCAGCGAGTCAGCGCCCAGATCATCCACAAATGAAGCGGATGAGGTGACTTCGGCTTCGTCCACACCCAACTGCTCAACGATAATTTGTTTCAGTTTTTCTTCCACAGCAGCCATTTTGTTGGCGCCTCCTACAAAAAGTTGAGCCGTCCGGCCACTTGGCCGCGCCATTCAAAACACGTCTATGCGCCTGACGATTCCGATTAGCATCCTAACCGTTCGTTTTTATGAAGGTCAATGCGCAATTGTCGGTATTGTGAGAATCGCTGCCACGGGCGGAAGCCGGAACGTCACTGTTCACGTGGAGGGGAAAAGAGTCTACTGAGCACATGCGAGCAGTGATTCAGCGGGTTTCGCGGGCCAGGGTTGCGGTTGAGGCGCGCACTGTGGGGCAGGTTGAGCGCGGCCTGCTGGTGTTTCTGGGCGTAGGCGCGGTCGACAACGAAAAAGATGCAGAGTACCTGGCGGAGAAGATTGCGGGGCTGCGGATTTTCGAAGATGCGGAAGGAAAGATGAACCGCAACGTGCAAGAGGCCGCAGGCGCAGTGCTGGCGGTGAGCCAGTTCACTTTATATGGAGATGCGCGGCGCGGAAAACGGCCCTCGTTTGACGCAGCGGCGCGTCCAGAGCAGGCGCGGACGCTGTATGAATATTTTGTGCAGTGCCTCCGCGAGCATGGATTACGCTGTGAAACCGGGCAATTTCAAGCCGATATGCAAGTGGTGCTGGTGAATGACGGCCCGGTGACGATTCTGCTGGACTCGCAGAAAATGTTTTAACCATATACCTTCTGGATAATCGTTGACGGACGTCATGTTACCGATTCGGCAACAGTTGAGCGACTTTCTGGACGATTGACTGGTTTGACATTACCAGCCTCCTTGGCTAGTTACTCTCTGGGCAATGGTTTCGTTTCGTTGTGCAAAAACGAAAACAGAACAGGGTCAAACACTCTTCGCGAGGGCTTGCATCTGGCGAATGTATTTTGCGGCGTCGAACTTTTTTGCCGCAGCGGTGGCCGACATGTATCGGATGACTCCGAAGATGGGGCGGTCGAACCATGGGCGGTCAAATTTTCCTGCGATGGCCCAGGCGACTCCGGCGTAGCCGTTGGGGTCGCGGCCATCGAGAAAATATTTGTCGTTGAGATAGAGGGCGGTTTGGTAGGCCTGCTGGGGCGAGGGCGACCACTCGAGAATTTTCTTGGCCCAGTACATGCGCATGTAGTTGTGCATCCAGCCGAGGTGCAGCATCTGGAGCTGGGCGGCGTTCCAGAGATCGTCGTGAGTCTGGGCCTGCTCGAGTTGCTGGCGGGTGTAGAGAATGGGGCGAGGGTCGGCGGCGTGGGCGGCCAGAGTTTTGTGAGCCCAGGGCTCGGCGCATTCGATGGAGTCGTAGAGCGGATTGAAGTACACGAAGTTGATGGCGAGCTCGCGCCAGGTGATGAGCTCGTCCAGATATTTTGCCTTCGCTTGTTCCGGAACGTCGGCGGCACGGACGGCGAGGGCGATGGTGATGGGGCTGATGTGTCCGAAATGCAGGTACGGAGACAGGCGGCTGGAGCCGTCTTGATCGGGCGCTCCCTGGAGAGCGGGATAGCCGGCGAGGCGATGGGCGACAAAATCTTCGAGGAGGCGGAGGGCCTCGGTGGTTCCGGCCTTGAAGCTGGAGACGGGTGGGACACTGCGATCGAGGGCTTTCCATCCGGCGGTGAGGTCAGAGGCGGGATCGAGCGAGGCGAAGGCTGGAGAATCGAGCGGCTCGGAGAGTGTGAACTCGGCGCGTGGGTTGCGGCACGGAACAAGGTAGTCATCAAAAAGCGCTTTGAGGCGGGGGCGGATGGTGCGGGCGGCGTACTGCGCCTTGAGCAGGAGCTTAGTGGGAACGACAACGTCGGCATCGACGGTGAAGTAGGGGATGCGGAGTTTTTTGGCGAGCACGTCGCGCCAGTGGGCGGCTTCGCGAATGGGGTTCTCATCGCCGACGAGGAGCGCGGCTCCGGCTTCGTCACAGAATCGCGCGAGGTCGCTGTGAGGATGGCGCCGCACGACGAATCGGATGTTGCGAAGGGCGAGGAGGCGGGCGGTGTCTGGAAAGGCCTGCTGCATGAATGCGTAGTGGCGTAGGTTGGCGTTGGGGTAGGGGACGATTCCGAAGAAGACCACGACGGGCAGACCGAGGGCATTGCCGAGTTCGACGGCGTAGTCTAGCGCGGGATTGTCATGGGCACGTTGGGCGCGCTGCATCCAGTAGACGACGCATCGCGCTGCGTCGGCGGGAGAGCCGGAGCGACGGATGGTGACGCGGTGTTTGTAGGAGTCGAGGATGGAGGCGAGGGTGGGCATGGAGCAAGGTTTCAATGTTTCAAGGTTTCAGAGTTAAGTCAAAGAACGAGACAGTCGCAGCGGGGACGCTGGGGTCTGTCCCCGTATTCTCCTGGGGTCTGTCCCCCCGTATTCTCCTGGGGTCTGTCCCCGTATTCTCTGAAAACGTTCCGTCTGTCCCCGGTTTCCTGTCCCCGGTTTCCCCACTGGTTGATATATAGTTGAGGGCGATTTTTAAAGATTAGTGAGTTGGATAACTTTGGATGGGCACGGCTGACTGGTTGGGTAATGGTTGGTGCCGTCGGTGAGCCAGAATCGGGAAAAACACGGGAAAAAGTTTGGTTGGGGTGAGGGGATTTGGGCGTTTCGCGCGTTTCGGGGGGCTGCAAAACGCTTAAAGGGCACGGAACACGCTGCGCTTCGCCAGCGCACGCATGGGGATGCACGCAGCGAATGGAAAACGTTCCGTCTGTCCCCGGTTTCCCCCCGGTTTCCCCGTCTGTCCCCGGTTTCCCTGTCCCCGGTTTCCCCGGTTTCCCTAGTATTGGAATTATAGGAAATGGAGACACACTGAAAGGGTAACATGCATAAGAATATATTGTTGTTTTCCGTTGTAGTCCTTGCGCTCGTTACGAGTGCGTGTAGCAGTGGAAGTGGTGGTTCATCAGCAAGTGGCAATCCGCCACATACTGTCACTTTCATGGCAGATGCTGGTACCTCGTGGAGTACGCAATCAGTCGTAGTCAACGACGGAGCAACTGCAACGTCCACTCCCACTCTCTTGTCTGGCTACAATAGCCTCATGGTTAACGGTGTCGCCGTCACAAGCGGTTCACCTTATACGACCGGAGCTATTAAAGCCGATACGACTATCACTGCGTCATCAACAAAGAATGTTACTCCCGTTACCCACATCGTCACTTTCATGGCAGATGCTGGCACCTCGTGGAGTACGCAATCAGTCGTAGTCAACGACGGAGCAACTGCAACGTCCACTCCCACTCTCTTGTCTGGCTACAATAGCCTCATGGTTAACGGTGTCGCCGTCACAAGCGGTTCACCTTATACGACTGCGGCCGTCAAAGCTGATGTGACAGTGACAGCTACGGCGACGAGCAATTCGCCTTCGTGTACTCTCACGTCTTCGTGGGTTTCACCACCTGCGGTCTTTGCGTCGAGTTTTACTAATACGATGATTACTCCCAATGTCACGGCACAGTGTGTTGGGTATCATCTTATTGCGGTGCCAGCATTTTCTGTGGCATCGTACAATAATCAGGGAAATCCTATTCCGCTTAATTCTGCGGGTGTAGTGGATGTCCCGACTGGGGATCCGATCTATAACGCATCTTTCACCCCAGGGGTTCCCGCTCCAGCCCTCACTTTTGGTGGAGGTTGGACTACAACTCTGGGCTTCATAATTTTTGCTCAAGAAGACGCCACAGGCGCCTACGTCGAGCCAGTAGTTGGAGGCTTGCGTAGTTACAGTCTGGCTGAAGTTTATGCCAAATCGCTGGAAAGGAGAAATTCGTTAGAAAACAAGCCCACCCGCTTAAGCCAAACTCTGAAAATAAAAGGAGTGAAGGCTGACAGTTCCGTACCGATAGATTCGGCGGGTACGATGTCGAATTACCTTGAGTTGATCATCGTGGATGACTCGAAGCAAGTGCCAATGACTCAAGTCGCAGATGGCCTTTATGTTGGACCAAATGTGATTTACTCTGTCCAGCCACATGCAACCAATCTTAACGTGGCGGCACTCACCAAGAAGATTTACGGGGTGTTGCCGGATACGTTTAATCACTTTGTTGTGTTCAATGATCGGGTTGATATCAACCCGACTCCCAGTTACAGCGCCGTTATACAGAATGCAACCGGAATCGGAGGTAATGTCTACACATCCATTTTCGACGACAGTGCCTTCTTTGGAAGCAATGGTGTGCTCTTAGGAGTTATTAACCAGAGTCCGCTCGATTATACATGCATGGCGTGTAACCACGAATTTGGACACAGGAGGAACTTCTACATGGATAATGCCTCCCTTGATTTAACAGGAGGGAGTCACATCCACATGTACGTCACGGCTGATTTCGTAGGTTTGCTTGGAACCAATCAGTACATGGTTAAGCAGCCTGACGGAGACTTCGTTATGGCCTCCAAACCCGACGGTACGTATGCAGACTTTGAAACAAGGAATCTGGGGTTGATTGAAGATAGCCAGGTCCCAACAATGACGTTTGCATTTGGCCTCACTGGCAACAACATGCCAGGAACGGTAATACCACAATCGGCGACGACCGTTGTCACGATGCAGAAGATCGTGGACTTATACGGTCCTCTCGTTCCGTCAGCAGATAACAGCCCGAAAAATTTCCAAACTGGGTATGTTGTTGCTGCTG
>Ga0302320_10004304_pt1 | contig 32382 bp, 33 predicted proteins | sample Bog_T0_3_FD_202130 | JGI IMG/M metagenome (GOLD analysis project Ga0302320, IMG submission 202130) | Peat permafrost microbial communities from Stordalen Mire near Abisko, Sweden - Bog_T0_3 | ecosystem: Environmental > Terrestrial > Soil > Wetlands > Peat | place: Sweden: Abisko, Stordalen Mire... | reverse complement strand
CCGAAGCTCCAGCTCCCGCTGCCCCTGCAGAAGTAGCAGCATCGGTTCCCACCGTTGCCGCGGAGTCGACCAGCGCGCCAATGAGCGTGCCGGGACAGCGCGGACACGTCCGCGTACCACCCGCACCGCCTGCGCGCCGCATGGTGATGCCGCAAACCGGACCGCGCCCGGTCTACACGTCAACGTATGTTGCTCCCGTGCCTCCGGCGGCAACTGGCACCGGAATTCAGCGCGGCAAGCCAATCTTCGATCGCAGGCCCACAAGCGGTCCCGCTGGACCGGGCCAACGCGGCCCCTTCGTGCCAGGCGCTCCCGGCTCCTTTGCAGGAGGCCCGCGGCCCAAGCATCCCACGCGCACTACCTCAGGCGGATTCACGCCGGGCGGACCAGCAGGTCCCGGCGCACGGCCCGGTTTCGGCGCGCGTCCCGGCTTTGGCGCACGTCCCGGATTCGGCGCACGACCCGGCCCCGGCGGCACTACGCCGCCACCGGAAACGCAGCGGCCGCCGCGCGCTGCTTCACGCGGCCGCGGCCGTGGCCAGCAGCAGTACCCGAAGACCAAAGAAGGCCCGATGAAGGGCTTTGTGCCGCCGCCACGCTACAGCGGCATGCAGTACAGCAACGAGCCGGTGCCGATTACGCGCGAGATCACCGTCACCGAGGGCATCAGCGTGAAGGATCTGGCTGAGAAGCTCGACGTCCGCGCCAAGGACCTCATCGCCACCCTGATGATGGGCAACATCTTCGTCACGGTGAATCAGTCGCTCGACTCCGAAATGATCAAGGACATGTCCGCCAAGTTCGGCGCGGCCGCCACCGTGATCACCTACGAAGAAGAGCTGGCGAATGAGGCCATCGAAGAGGTCCTCGACGAAGAAAAAACCGACATCGTAGAAGTGTCGCGCGCGCCCGTAGTTACCGTCATGGGCCACGTGGACCACGGCAAGACCTCGCTCCTCGACGCCATCCGCGAAACCGACGTGGCCGCGGGCGAAGCCGGCGGCATTACGCAGCACATCGGCGCCTACAAGGTGAAGTTTGCCAAGGAAGGCTCGCCTGCGTCGGGACGTGAAATTGTGTTCCTCGATACGCCGGGTCACGAAGCGTTTACGCGCATGAGAGCGCGTGGCGCCAAGGTCACCGATATTGTCGTGATTGTGGTGGCAGCGGATGACGGCGTGATGCCGCAGACGCTCGAAGCCATCGATCACGCACGAGCCGCCAATGTTCCCATCATTGTGGCCGTGAACAAGATCGACAAGCCCGAAGCCAACCCCGATCGCGTGAAGAAGCAGCTTGCCGATCGCGGTCTCATTCCCGAAGAGTGGGCGGCGGGCAGCGAAGGCACGGTGTTTGTCGAGGTCAGCGCCAAGAAGCGCATCAACCTCGACTTGCTGCTGGAAATGATCTGCCTTGTCTCCGACATCCGCGCGCCCAAGGCCACGCCGGGCCGCAAGGCCGTCGGCTCCGTCATTGAAGCCAAACTCGATCGCGGCCGCGGCGCTGTGGCCACGGTTCTGGTGCAGGATGGTACGCTGCGCCTGAACGAGAGCTTCATTGTCGGCAACACGTTCGGCAAAGTTCGCGCCATGTTCGACGACCGCGGACGCGCTTTGACCGAAGCTGGTCCCTCGACGCCTGTCGAAGTGCTCGGCCTCGAAGCCATTCCCGATGCCGGCGACACCTTCCTTGCCGTCGCCGACCGCGATAAGGCCAAGGGCATCGCGCAATACCGCAAGATGAAGGAGCGCGAGGCGCAGTTGGCCAAGAGTTCGCGCATGTCGCTGGAAGGACTGTCGGAGCAGATCAAGCAATCGGGCGTGAAGGACCTGCCGCTGATTATCAAGGGCGACGTGACGGGATCGGTCGAAGTGCTGGCCGACTCGCTCGTACGCATGTCGACGGAGAAGGTGCGCGTGAAGGTGCTGCACTCGGGTGTGGGCTCCATTACCGAGAGCGACGTGCTGCTGGCCACGGCTTCGAACACCATCATCATCGGCTTCAACGTGCGCCCCGAGCGCAAGGCTGCCGAGCTTGCCAACCAGGAGAACGTGGAAATTCGTCTGCACTCGATCATCTACGAATTGCAGGACGAGATTCGCCTTGCCATGATGGGCCTGCTCGAACCGGCCTTCAAGGAGAACTACGCGGGCCGCGCCGAGGTGCTCAAGGTCTTCAAGATTCCCAAGGTCGGCACCATCGCCGGCTGCTCGGTTCGCGACGGCGCCATCCGCCGTGACTCCGAAGTGCGCGTGATGCGCGACGGGACACAGATCTTCAAGGGCAAGATCGCCTCGCTCAAGCGCGTCAAGGACGATGTTCGCGAAGTCACCAACGGCATGGAGTGCGGCATCGGCATCGCCAATTACACCGATCTGAAGGAAGGCGACCTGATCGAAGCCTTCAGCACCGAGCGGCTAGCCGCCGACCTGGGCGCGCTGACGACGGCTAAAGCGTAAAGTTCAACCAATTACAAAGCCCGCAGCTCATACAGGCTGCGGGCTTTTCTGCGGCAGATGGATTTGAACTCTGTAATTTGCTAACCTTAGCGTATGCAAGTGACCGTGCAACTACCGGATGATCTGGGCCAACGCGCCAACCCCGCGCGCGAGGCTCTGGAGGCCTTTGCGATCGAGGGTTATCGCTCCGGAGCGCTCACCGCACTTCAGGTGCGTGAACTGCTGGGATTCGAGACTCGCTACGAGTTGGATGGTTTCCTCAAGGCTCACCAGGTCTGGGAGCGCGCCTATTCAATTCAGGATTTGGAGATCGACGCAGCCGGATTTGAACATCGCGCATGATTGTCGTTGCCGATACCTCACCGCTTAATTATCTGATCCTCATCGATCAAGCCAGCCTTCTAAATTCATTATTCGGAGAGGTGCTGATTCCCAATGCAGTTCACCGGGAGCTTCAGCACCCGAAGACTCCCGAAAGAGTGCAATACTGGATCACGAATCCACCTGAATGGTTGAGAGTGCGGGGGATTCAAACCACGCCATCGGCGCCTCTACTCATTCTCGACATTGGAGAGCGTGAAGCCATTCAATTAGCCGTTGAGGTAAGAGCAGATGCTGTCCTGATGGACGAAGTAGAAGGCCGGAGTGTAGCGGAATCATTCGGGCTGCGGGTGAGCGGCACCCTTGGAATCCTGGAGCAGGCCAGCCGCCTGGGCCTGATAGACCTGCGGCAGACATTTGCAAAGCTGGAGCAAACGAACTTCCGTGTTTCACCCGAATTGCGGGAAGCACTGATTCGGCGGAATTCCCTGGCAGATTGAGGAGAGTTAAGTCTTGGGATCCACGCTCCGCCTTGCCCCCGCTCACGATGCCCGCGTACACTGATGTCTCCTCCACGCGCAGCCATCATGCTCGATTTCGTCCGTGCCTATCTCGACGAATTGCTGACGAGTCTCTTTCTGCTTCTGGTTGCAGTCTTGACCGTCGCTCGTCCTCCACATTTCGCCACGCCGGGCGGCTTGTTGCTGGCGCGCATCGTGCTCTGGTCCGCGACCATTCTGGTTTGCGTCCTTCTGGCCGCTTCGCGCTTCAGCTCGCGAGCCCGCTTCGCTCTGCATTTTGTCTTTGAGTTCGGGCCGATCGTGGTGGCGGTGGTGGGTTATTCAGGCCTTCAGTTGCTGGGCGCCTCCGCGATCACGGCGCGGCTGGCCATTCCCTCTTTCGACCGCGAGATGATGGCTGCCGACGTCGCGATCTTCGGCAAGACACCTTATCTCTGGTTCAGCCATTGGGGACTCGACAGCGGTTGGTTTGCGCGGGTCATGTCGGGCTTCTATGCCTTGTATCCGTTCATTCCTTTGCTGGCCGTGGGCTGGTTCCTGTGTACAGGCGACCGAAAGCAGTTCCACCTGGTGCGGCGCGCGCTGATCGTTTCGCTCTATTCCGGCTACGTCTTCTACCTGCTGATTCCCGTCTCCGGCCCTTTGTCGCTGGCCGGCGCGACGTCGCCGACATTCCTCGAGTCCACGCGCGTCTACTCATTTCTGGAGTCGAACTTCCGCTATCCCTACGACTGTTTTCCCAGCCTGCACACGGCCAATCCCTGGCTGATTGTGTGGCTGAGCCGGGGCAAGGTGCCGGGGTGGCTCATGGCATCCGCCGTGACCGCAGCTTGTGGCATTACCCTCTCCACCATCGCGCTCCAGGTGCACTACGGAATCGACGTTCTTGCAGGACTGGCGTGGGTTTTCCTCATCGCGGCGGTGGCCAAGGCCACGCTGCCCAACGCAGCGTACCGCCGGTCTCCAGACCGGCGGTAGTGTGGGCGTCCTCGCCCACACATCTCAGCGTAGCGCTGGTCTCCACGCTCGTGTAGCGCCTCTCAACCCGTATGCGTGCGATGCCAGACGGCGGCATCGAAGCTGTGAGCTGACTGATAGCCTTCGTCTTGGTAGAGTTGAATGGCGTCGGCGTTGGCCTCAGTGACGGTAAGCGAAATTTCTGAGACGCCCAGGCGCATAAAGCTAAAGGCCGCATGCGCGAGCATCAAACGCGCCAGTCCGCGGCGGCGAAACGCCGGATGGACGCAGACCTGGGTCAGGTGCCCGCTCTGCTCACTGACGCGCGAGCCCAGCACCAGCGCCACCAGCTCGCGGCTGGCGCGGTCCACCACAACATAAGATGCCTGCGCGGCAAAAGTACCGCACCCCGCGTAGCGCACGATGTTGTTCAGGAAACGCATGGAGCCGTGCACAGAGCGGTACTGGTCGTTGATGAGGCTGTCAGGATGGTCGCGATACGCCTCGCAGATGAGCCGCGCGGCCGGCGCCAGATCGGATTCGCGCCAGGAACGGAACTCCAGATTGCCGGGCAGATCCGAATGCGGCTGGCTCCAGCGTCCCGCCAGGGACTGCACCATGAAGAGGCGACGGAAGACTTCAAACCCGACCTCGCGAAAGGCCGGAGCAAACTGGCCGGAGGGATGCAGAAGCAACTGCGACTCGATGCGGTCAACGTGCGGCGAGTTGAGAAGCAACTCGAAAAGGTGCCGCAACAGCGTATCTTCCCTCGCGCGGGCCGGGCTGGACACTCCGCTTGCACTCTCCGCTGCTTCGGGCAACGCGAATACGTCGCCGATCACCGCCTTGGTTTCCTCGTAGACACAGAACACGTAGCCGGTCACTTTGCCGGCCTCAAGGGCGGCGTAGCCGGGCAGCATGCGGTTGTCGAGATACTGCATCAGCAGCCGCGCGGAGGCGCGATAGTCCCAATGCAGGCGCTCGGACCAGATCTCGCTCTCGGCATCGAGCAAAGGACGCAGCACCGGCGCCGCGAAGTGCCGCAGGTCGAGAATCTCGAGGGTCGCGTCCAATGCCCGCCTCTTTCTCCGATCCAGTTCGAGTCCAGTTGCGCGAAGGTCCATTGCTGCCCAACAGCGCCGCCATGATGCGACGCCCGATGTGCTTGCTGTCCTCTCAAATGAGTTTTCAGCCAGCGTCGACGATTCAGCTCAACTCAAGAAAGACGCGCCGTGGAAGGGCGAACGCTCAGACTCTTCCTGCGAAATACCCTTCCCGTCACTTTGCCACGAGTTCGCGTGGCGCTGCAAGTAATGAAGCCTTTCAGCGAGCTCCAACCAGATAAATCTCCAGGCCCTGTTCCGGCCAACTGAAGAGTTGCTGATACTGACGGCCCTCCAGAAGCTCCTCAAGGGCCATCTGCGTATCGAGATCGACACCATGACGTCCCTGAATGCGCGCCACCAGCAAATGCTGCTCGTCGGGGACGCCGTCTTCGTCGTAGTTCACCATTTCGCGATTGCGATAAAACCCCAGGCCGAACTCCATGTCGCGGCGCACGTGAAACACCGCCACGGTTTCTCCGGCGGGCGCCACCTCAGCCAGCCGCTCAGCGAGCGGCCGCGCGGAGTAGGTGCGGTCGAGGACTTGAATGACGCGCTTGGTGGCGGAAATTCCCGGAATCCCGAAAACGGGTCCCACACCGTAAATGAAGAGCACCAGGACCACCAGAATCCAGCAGGTAGCGGGCCGTAGCCATGCCACGCCAAAGCCCTTGGTCACAACCAGAATCAGCAGCGCCGCTCCAATTGCCGCCAGCGCAGCAGCAACCAGCGCGTGCGCGGGAGGCATGGCCATGTTATGCGATACGAACCATGGCAGCAGCAGGACAGTCACGGTGGTGGTGCCGCACACCGCTGCATGGCCCAGTAGGAGCCAGCGGTTCAACCCCGGTTGGCGGCGGCGGAAAAGGTAGTCGCCGGTGAGGATGGTGATGGGCGGGATGGCGGGAAGGATGTACCCGGGAAGTTTGGATTCAGAGAAAGAAAAGAACAGGATCGGAATGAAAGCCCACAGCACCAGGAATTCAGGAAAGGCGTCGCCGGGCCGCGTGGGCAGACATTTGCCGGCGCGTGAATAGCGCAACCTCCACTCCGCCACCGAGGTGAGAATGCCATCGATGAGCGCACGCACTGCCAGCACCGTCCAGGGCATAAGCGCCAGCAGCATCACCACCAGGTAGTACCAGATCGGCTGGCTGTGCTGATAACGGTCGGTGGCAAAACGCTGCAGGTTGTGCTCGAGGAAAAATTCGCGGAAGAAAATGGGATTCTGATGCTGCACAGCGATGAACCAGGGCAGCACCATGGCGAAATAAAGAACAATGCCCGGCCACCACAGCGAGCGATGCAAGACCGGCAGAGCCGCAACCAGGAACCATGTAATCAGAACGAGCACAGTGAACGCGGCGGTGCTGATTGCCCAGGCAACCGCGCCTATGAACAACATCTGCCATGACACCACAAGCGCCACGTTGCCCAGGATGAGCAGGAGAAGAAAAACACTCGACCATACAGCGTCGAAGAAAAGCCATCTGCCCGAGAGCAACAAGGGAAGAAGCTCTTGATCGCTATCCTTGCGAAGCAGGGCGAATGCGGCAACGATGAGCGCGGCCAGGAGCGGCGCCACCGGGCCCTTGGCCAGCGTGGCGAGACCGGTGAAAAAGTAAATGTCGTAGAGCCAGAACTTGGAGCCGGTTTCGTACCAGGCATACCAGCCCAGCAGACCGATGGCCAGCGGGGCGGCCATCTGCATATCGGTAGAAGCGCCGCGCGCGAACCCCATAATGCCGGCGCAGGCCACCGTGATCAGCGCCGCATCCAAGTGCCCGCCAGGCCGGAATCGTCGCATATGCAGGTAGATGAGCGCCACCATAATGAAGGCAAAAGTGGTGGATGGAAGACGGGCGGTCCAGTCGTGCACACCAAAGTCCTGAAAGAGAAACATGGCGCGCCAATAATAGAGTGCCGGCTTCTCCAGCCATGGACGGCCGTAGAGATAAGGCGTGACGCACGCATCCAGGCGGCCCTTCAGGGTATGCGCCGAATCGAAGTGCACCAGCATCTCGTGCGCGATCTGGGCATAGCGCGGCTCGTCGGCCCCTACCAGACCCAATCCGTCGCCGCCCAGGATAGGGGTAAGACCATAAAGAAGGAAAAAGACGGTAAAGGCAAGAAAGATCGCCGCTTCGCAGAGGGTGGACCCGCACGGCATGCGCCAGCGCCGGCCTGCCGATCGATCTGGAGCCAACGGTTCTACGGGATTTCCCATCTCTGCCATTTCTCAATGACCATTTCTTCAGGAGCGCGCAAAAGCCCGCTTCTTTCGGACGTGGTTTACCTATTGACGCAGGACGGATGGGGGATAAGCCCGGGCCCGCATACTATCCGCACCGCAATAGGCGCGCGGACGCGTTGCAGTATTTCGACAGGGACAAGGCTAACAGATTTCCCCGGATTCTCAAGTTCGCCTTACTGATCCGGCCATAAGATTCTGCGGCGTTGCCCCATCCTTTTCCGCGCTCTTCGCGGAAAAGGGTGGGAAAGTGTGCCACGAATGATGGGCCGGATCCATACGGCCTGTCACCTGATTCATATCGCGCCACGCAGCTCAGTCAGAATCTCCTCGAGCGCCCGCGGCAGCGGTCCCTCGAGCGTGCAACCCGCGGCGTTTTGGTGGCCGCCACCGCCCAGCCGGGCGGCAATTGCTGCAACATTCAATCTGCCCTTGCCGCGCAGGCTCAAGCGGATGCTTCCGTCGGGCAATTCGCGCAGGAAGACCCCGGTGTCGACGCCTGCCATGCCCAAAAGAACATTGACGATGCCTTCGCAATCCTCCTCAGTGGCACAAGTGCGTTGCATATCCTGGTGTGTCACCCAAAGCCAGGCCAGGCAGCCTTCGCGTTTAAGCCTGCGCAGCGCCGCGCCCAGCAGCAGCAACTTGGAGGCGGAAGCAGAAAAATAGACCTGCTGGGCGATGGCAATGGGATCGGCGCCGGCCTGCACCAGTTCGCGCGCCAGAGCAAAGGTGGACTCGCGCACGTTGCCGTAACAGAATCCCCCTGTGTCGGTGAGGATGGTCGTGTAAAGGCATTGCGCCATCTGCGCCGTGACGGCAACCCCCGCCGCCCGCGCTAACTGATACACCATCTCCCCCACACTCGCGGCACTATGATCGATCCAGTTGAGATGCCCGAATTCGACGCCGGTGATGTGGTGGTCGATATTGACCACGAAGAGTTCTTCGAGCCCGCGCAGCCGCGTGCGTTCCAGGCTGTCGCACTCCAGCAAAATCGCCGCATCGTAGCGGCCGCGAATGTACGGCATGGTGTGGATGGAATCGGCGCCCGGCAATTGCCAATATTGAATCGGAACGCGATCGGCCGTTACCAGATGGGCAGCTTTCCCCATCTGCTCGATCACCATGCCCAGCGCCAGCATGGAGCCCACAGCATCGCCATCGGGACGCGTGTGCGAACAGACCAGAAATCGTTCGCCTCGATGCAGTGTATCGAGGATCGCCGCGAGGGGATGGGAGGTGGGAATGCCGGGACCCGGCTCAGTGCCCGTCTCAGGCGCAACGATCGACGCATGGACTCGGGATGTTTGCGGAAAAGCGTTCATGCTGCTAATCCCGTGCTGCTAATTGAGCGATGCTTTCTGTTCCGTCGACGATTTCCCGTCCAGGGGGCCCGGTAGCGCATCGCCTGGTTGTGGTGCAGCCAGCGCGGCTGCGGCGCCCTCGCGAGCCAGCGCAGCACTCTTGCGCGACCGCGACCGGCTCATGAGCTCGTCAATACGCGCCTGAAAGCGGCCCGAGCGGTCGGCATGAAAGCTCAGGTCGGGCACATGGCGTTTCCCCATGCGCTCCTTCAGTTCATAGCGAATGTAGCCTTTCGCTGCTTCGAGTCCTGCGATGGTGTTGGCCTCGGCCTTGGCAATGTCCTTCACGGCGCTGTCGATGGCCACATACACGCGCGCCGACTTTCCACCGGGATTGAGCGCGACTTCACTCACGTAGCAGAGATCGATGCGCGGGTCGGAGAGCTCGCCCTCGATGAGGACGCCGATCTCCTCGCGCAATGTTTCCGCCACTCGATCCTGATGGTGCTTGCGCCCTCTATGCTCCGGCATGGCTCCCTCCATCCTGTCCAGAAAGGCCCGGCCTCTGCGGCCCGGTTCCGGCACAGGTAAACCATTAAGAATAGCAGAGGGGAAACGTGCGCACAGGTCGCCCGGCTCATTGGGGATTGCGCGCAAAAACCGAGATTCCGCTCGGGTCCTGCGCAGCCGGGGAGGAAAAGCTGGAGGCGGGAGTGTTGATGCAGATAGATTGCGCGGATGATTGGAAGGGTTGCTTGAGGATGGGAAGGCTGCTATACAGTTCACCCTACGCCAAAGCATTCAACGAAGAATGGTCAATTCTGCTCGCCTGTTAGTGGAAAAGCCTGTGGGTTATGTGAATATCAGATTAGGGCGTTACCGCAAATCCGCACCTCTGATTTCAAACTGCGCTGCTACCCGTCGTTACGCGCCGAACTGCCGCAGATGATGGTCGAGATGCTTGTACATCAGCGCCGCCCATTCGTCAGGGATAAGGGAACCAAAGAACGCATGCGGATGCGCCGTGCAGCCGGCTGGACCAGCCGCGGCGAAGCGACCGATTAGCCCCCTCAGCCGCTCGCGCTCGGTCTCGAAATCCCTGTCACCTTTGATTGCGAGTTCTTTCGCCGTGGGCGAATTCCGCCGCATCGGTTCTCCCTCGCGAAAAGCCATCGGCTTGACGACTGGTCCCAGGATGCGCCCGATCAGCGCGCGCGGAGGACGAATCTCTCCCGCCGCCATTTCCAACCCAAGAGAGCAATGCGCCAGCATCTGCGCGGGACTCATTGTGCCCCACCGCCTCGGCTGATCCGGCCGCAGCCGCGACAAGCGCTGCTGCACTTCATCGACACATCTGCTCTCAAACAGACTCTCCATGCAATCAACTCCTTGCTTGAGCCAGCAATTGCTCTGCGACTTCGTCCGGTTTTCAAGCGTTCATCGAGTCCGCGCTCTTACCTGCCGCGAAAAAGCGTCCCCTGCTTGCCGCGGAAAGGCGCCTTCACGGGCCGTGCAAAAATCCGGGCTGAAAGGGCACGAGTTTACTCGTGCTGCAACCTGGGCAAAATCAATGCGGCCTTCAGGCCCTGAGGGAAGTCTCTCAGCAGATTCGCTCCTCGATCCCCATTTTCTGTGGTTTCTTCAGTCGAGCCCGGCACGTTCCAGTTCCGCGATATCGAACTTCTTCATCTTCATCATGGCCTGCATCGCCTTCGATGTCTTCAGGAGCTCGCCAATGCGCGCAGGCGTAATCTGCCAGCTCAGGCCGAACTTGTCCCTGAGCCAGCCGCACGCTACCTCCGCGCCGCCTTCGGTGAGCTTCGACCAGTAGTAATCAATCTCCTCCTGCGTATCGCAGCTCACCACGAACGAGACGGCGTCTGTGAACTGGTGGTGCGGGCCGCCGTTGAGCGCGGTGAATCGCAGCCCGTCCAGTTCAAAGGAGACAGTAAGAACGCCACCCTTCGGCCCCGGAGCATCGCCGGTATTGCGCAGCTCGCCAAGGCGGCGCGAGTTGGGGAAGATGCTCAGATAAAACGCGACAGCCTCTTCGGCATTCGAGTCGAACCAGAGAAAGGGCGTGATACGCGAGGATGCACCGAGAGCCCTCATAGTGGCCTCCTGATGAGTTGAAGTTGCGCCGCGCGAAAGGGAAGGCGGCGGATGAAGACATTCCTATCATTTTTAAGTTGCAAAATGCAAGTGAATTGCATAGCATGCATTCGTGGCCCGGACCTCCAAAGCGAAGGCTCGCTCCGGCTGCCCCGTGAGCATGTCGCTCGATCTCGTGGGCGACCGCTGGTCGCTGCTGATTGTGCGCGACATGATGGTGCGCGGATACCGCACCTTCCGCGAGTTCCAGCGCGCCGGCGAAGGCATTGCTTCGAACATCCTCACCGACCGGCTGCAACGACTTGAGAAGAGCGGCATTCTCAAGCGCGAGCCGGCGGTCGAGGACGGGCGCAGCACGCATTACCGCTTGACGGCAAAAGGCATTGCGCTGGCTCCGGTGCTGCTGGAGTTGCTGATCTGGGGCGCGCATCACGAGAACACCGATGCGCCCTGCGCCGCGATCGACGCCATGGAGCAAAATCGTGCCGCCGTGATCGCCGAGACCTACCGCCGCTGGGAGCAGCGCGACCCCACGCCGCTTCTTCCTCCATTCAAAATGCAAACCAAAACCAGGAAAAAGCCGAAAGGAAAATCCCGAAAATGAAACTGACCACGTATCTCAACTTCCCCGGCACATGCGCTGAGGCCCTCGATTTCTACGTCAAGCACCTCGGCGCGAAGATCCTCATGACAGGAACATTCGGCGCGATGGCCGGCCCCGGCGGCCCGCAGAATCTGCCTCCCGGCCTGAAGCCGGAACACGTCCTCCACGCCCGCTTCCAGATCGGCGACACGCTTGTGATGGCCAGCGACGGCCCTCCGGAGCGCGTCGAGCCCATGCGTAGCGCATATCTTGCGCTCTCCGTCGATAGCAATGAAGAAGCGGAGCGGATTTACAACGCCCTTACCGAAGGCGGCGAAGTCTTCATGAAGATGGGCGAAACCTTCTTCGCGCACCGTTTCGGCCAGTTCCGCGACAAGTTCGGCATCAACTGGATGGTGATTCACGAAAAGCCCATGCCGCGCGGTTGAGTGCCGATCCCGACGACATTGAAAAGAAGGCCACGGACTGTTACCCTCATCTGTCCCGGTGAACCGGCCGGACGAAAGGTACAGCCATGGCCTTCAAATTTCAGGGTTTCGATTTTCTCCATCTCGACGCGAGCCTCACGGAAGAGGAATTGCTCGTCCGCCGCACCGCCCGCGAGTTTGTCGACGCAAACGTGATTCCCATCATCGAAGAGAGCTTTCGCGAGGGGCGTTTCCCGCGCGAGCTCGTCGCGCCCATGGGCGAGCTAGGCTTTTACGGCGCCAGCCTTGAGGGCTACGGCTGCGCCGGCATGTCCAATGTGGAGTACGGCCTCGTCATGCAGGAGCTGGAGCGCGGCGACTCCGGCCTGCGCAGCTTTGTAAGCGTGCAGTCGGCGCTCGTCATGTATCCGATCTACACTTTCGGTTCCGAAGATCAGAAAAATACCTGGCTGCCGGCGCTCGCCAGCGGCGAAAAGCTGGGCTGTTTCGGCCTCACCGAACCGGGCTTCGGTTCCAATCCCGCGGGCATGACCACGCGCGCCCGGCAAACGGCCGATGGGTACATCCTCAACGGCGAAAAGATGTGGATCACGTCGGGGACGATCGCCGATGTGGCCGTAGTCTGGGCCAGGCTCGAGGACGAAAACGGCGTGCTGGGCGAGGGAGCCGAGAGTGTTCGCGGGTTCTTGGTCGAGAAAGACCGGCCGGGGTTTTCCGCGCAAGACATTCACGGCAAATGGTCATTGCGCGCATCGGTCACCAGTGGCCTGACGCTCGAAGACGTGCACGTGCCCGCGAAGAATCTCATGCCCGGCGCAACCAGCCTGAAGAGCGCTCTCATGTGCCTGAACCAGGCGCGTTACGGCATAAGTTGGGGCGCAATCGGCGCCGCCATGGACTGTTATTCGACCGCTTTGAACTACGCCAAAACCAGAAAGCAATTTCACAATCAGCCCATCGCCAGCCATCAACTTGTACAGGAGAAGCTGGTGTGGATGGCGAGCGAAATTGCAAAGGCGCAATTGCTTTCGCTGCAAGTGGGCCGTCTCAAAGATGCCGGCAAAGCAGGCCACCAGCACATTTCCATGGCCAAGCGCAACAACGTGTGGATGGCTCTCGAATGCGCACGCCTCGCGCGCGACATCCTCGGCGCAAACGGCGTCACGGAAGACTACCCCGTGATGCGCCACAGCATGAACCTCGAATCCGTGAAGACCTACGAAGGCACGCACGACATTCACACGCTGATCATCGGGCAGAATCTGACGGGGATTGGAGCTTATTAGACTGCATTTCGTGAGGTTCAACCATGAAATTCTTTGGGCAGTCATTCATCAATGCAAGTCTTGCGCTTATTATCTCGGTAAATCTATCCGCACAGTCTCCAGAGCTGCGGCAGTTCATTCAGTCTGTCGATAAAATTCCATCGGATCAGGCCATCGACCGCGCATTGAAATCAAGCTTTCTCACCACTGAAGGCTCGCCGTTTCACGCCGTGCTTCAGATCAGCCAACCGGGAGACGCAGGTTCGCCGTACACGGGAACCATCGAAGTCTACTGGGCTGGTCCCTCCCGTTATCGCGTCAATGTCGCGTCGAAGACCTTCAGCCAAACCCGCATTGTCAACGGGACTGATGTCGAAGAGCGCAACATTGGTGACTTTTACCCCGCATGGATACGCAACTATGAACTGGCAATCCTGGATCCGTTGCCAATGGCCCATGACTTCGTCGGGCGCAACGCTCCGGTCATGTTAGGACAGAACATATCGCAAAGCTGCGTGAACCGCGATGATCGCACGAATGGAATTACCGACCAGACGACCTGGGCGCAGATCTGCTTTCAAGGCCAAGAGCCCCGGATCAAGTATGCAATGGACTTCACATACTTCATGGAGTTTGGCGACTACAAGTCATTTGGCAAAAAGCTTGTTGCCAGGTCGTACACCACTTATACCGATGGCAACGAAAAGGTCATAGGCCAGTTGAAAGAGCTGGAGCCCCTCAACAGCAACGATGACAACCTGTTTCAAGTTTCGAATCCTACGCCTGTCACCCAGCAAATCCAGACTGTCTTTGTCTCCATGGCCGCCAATCAATCGCTGCTTGAAAACGTACCCACCATTGATTGGCCGCCGGTTCATGAGGGGAAAACCGAAGGAAACATGATTGTGCATGTGATTACGGACCGCACGGGCCAGGTGCGCGAGGCGTATAAACACAATTCAGACAATGCGGGTACTGAAGCTTTTGGTACGCAGCAAGCGTTGAAATACAAATTCAAGCCTTTGATGGTGAATGGCGTTGCGGTGCAGATGGAAACTCCGCTGGTTCTCCATTTTTCCACGAAGATTGGCGATCCTATTCCTGTGCTAACCGGGGGCGATATTAAGAAATATGCGCCTGGGTGCGGCTACAACCCAGTTCTTCCTAAAGGTCTTCTGCCAAGCGGAACAACCTTCAAAATTCGCGTCTCTGTGAATGAGCGTGGCGAGGATACTGGGGAGACCTTTCCACAGGACATTCCGTGGTCCGTGGTCCAGCGGGCGCATATCGATCCGAGGAGTTGTCATTTCAAGCCGTACCTCATCAACGGCCAGCCGTGGTATCACCACATCGACTTTGTCTTCACCGCTCCGTAGCTGACCCGAGGATTGCGGATATTTCTCACAGTTTTGCTTCCGTCGTTTATCGATTCCGTCCTGACTTAGAAGTAAAATCCTGTTCAGGCGCGCATCACTTCTCTGTGGCCAGCTTTCCCGGTCTGTAGACGTCGATTTCAGCATCGGCCCGTTTCATCTTCAGCTTATCCACGCCCCTCTTTCCAGCCTCCGCCCAAGCCTTCCGCAGCCACTCCGGCGCGGACTTAACGGTCTCCAGATAATCCTGCACGCTGAGGATTACGACCGACGGTTCTCCACGGCGATCCACGACGAACCGCTCCTTTTTGCGCACGGCGCGGTCCATGAGTTGACCGAACTGGGTGCGCGCGATATGCGCATCAATTCTGCGGTTCATCGCTTCCTCTTTCTCAATGCATCAATCAATGCATTGATTGATGCATTGATTGTAAACACCTCCCTTGCTTCCGGCACACTTTGATGCTCCCTCCGGTCCTACACCTTTTCCGCCCCTATTCGCCGCTTCGTTGCTATAGTCGTAGCCATGTACGACTTCCCAACCCGTCCCATCCTTCTCGCCGTTTGTGCCATCTTCGCTCTTCGCCAATCGGCTCACGCGCAACAGCCAGCGAACCCACCCACCGCGCCTATCGTGCTTCACGCGGCGCGGCTGCTTCAGGTCGATACCGGAAACGTGCTCCAGCCCGGCGAGATTCTGGTGGAGGGCGAGCGCATCAAGGCCGTGGGAACGACTGTGGAGCATCCGCAGGGCGCAACAATCATCGACCTCGGCGATACCACTCTGCTGCCCGGCCTCATCGACGCGCACGTGCACCTGTTTCTGCATCCCGGCGCGGAGGACTTGCAGACGGTCATCGAGTCCGTGCCGTGGCGCACGATTCTGGCCGAGCAAGCGGCCAAAGCTGACCTGATGGCCGGATTCACCGCCGAGCGCGACATGGGCACCGAGGGCGCGGGCTCGGCCGACACAGCGATTCGCAACGCCATCAACCAGGGGCTCATTCCGGGTCCGCGTCTGCGCATCAGCGGCAACGCCATCGACATTCTGGGCGGCCACGAGGACGCCAATCATTTCAATCCCGCGCAGCACGTGCTTTCGAACGCCGACTACGCGAACACGGCCGACGAGATTGTGGCCGTGATGCGCGAGCAGCACAAAGAAGGTTCGGACTTCGCCAAGATTTACGAGACCGGTCCGGACAAAATGATCAACGGCGTATTGCGCACGCTCTACCAATACACTGAAGCGCAATTGGCCGCGGCGGTTGCGGAGGCGAACCGGCTCGGCGGTTTTGTCGGCGTGCACGCCATGGGCGAACCCGGCACGCTCTATGCCGCACAAGCTGGCGTGGCCTCGATCGATCACGCCACGCAGCTCAGCGATGAGACCATGCGCCTAATGCGCGAAAAAGGCATCTTCGCCGTGCCCACTTTTACCATCTTCGAATTCTTTGCGACGCATCGCGAATCGCAGGATCAAGCCGCGGCCGAGTCCGCGATGCTCGATTACAAAATTGCTGAGTTCAAAAAGCAGATCGCCGCGGGAGTGCCGTTTGCGGTGGGCTCCGATGTGGGTCCGTTCCCGCACGGCACCCAGGCGCGCGAGCTCACGCTCATGGTCCGCTACGGGATGAAGCCACTCGCGGTGCTACAGGCCGACCTGATCAACGGCGCCAAACTGCTGCGCTGGGACGGTCAGATCGGTGAGTTGAAGCCCGGATTCTACGCCGACATCATCGCCGTGCCCGGCAATCCGCTCGACGACATCAGCGTGGTGGAGCATGTGGGTTTCGTCATGAAGAATGGCGCCGTGGTGCGGCAGTAAGCCGGACTGCGAAGTGTACACTCATTTCAATCCGGCAGAATAAAATCGGAAAATTCGAGTTTTCGATCACCCCGTTGTCCTTGAAAACTCAAACGCCCAAGGAGCTCAACTTATGCGCTTCCCTGCACTGCTTGTTGCCGCCTCGCTCTTAACCGCGTATGCCGCGTCCGCGTCCGCAGCGCCCGACGCGCGTCTTGACGGCGCATACAAGTTCAACGAAGGCGGATGGACGTATGTGCATCTGCAAGGCGCGCCGGCGCAGGTCGGCTTTCAGCACGGCTACCTGCTTGCGCGGCAGATCGAGGATAACGTTCTCGTCTACAAGGTGGAAGCGCCGCAACACGCCAAGCACAAATGGAGCTTTTTTCGCGACGCCGCAAAGACCGTGCTGTGGCCGCACCTCGACGCCGAATACCAGCAGGAGCTGACCGGCATCGCCGCGGGTCTGAAAGCGCACGCATCCGCGCTGGACTTGTGGGATGTCGTCGCGCTGAATGGCTACATTGAACTTTCTGATTACTATGTGCCGTGGCTGGATGCGAAGCGCGGCACAACGAGCGCGAACGAACCCAAAGCGCCCGGGAAATGCAGCGCGTTCATTGCCACTGGTTCGGCGACCAAGGGTGGGAAAATCGTGATCGCGCACAACAACTGGAGCTCCTATGCGGAGGGCGAGCGCTGGACCGTGGTCTTTGACATTGTGCCCTCAAGCGGGCAGCACATTTTGATGGACGGGATGCCGGGCGTGATCACGAGCCAGGACGATTTTGGCGTGAACGCGAGCGGCCTGATGATTACCGAGACCACGCTGCCCATGATCAAGGGATTCGACGTGAACGATATTGCCGAGTTCGACCGCTCGCGCAAGGCCATGCAGTATGCCACGTCGATCGACGAATATGCCGCCATCATGCGCAAGGGCAACAACGGCGGCTACGCGAATTCGTGGCTGATCGGCGACCGCAAGACGGGCGAGATAGCGTACCTGGAACTGGGGTTGAAGAACACACCGTTAACCAGAAAGAAGGACGGCTACTTCGTCTCATCGAATTTTGCCGCGGACCCGGCGCTGATTCGCGACGACACGCTGGGCTTCGATCCCGGCAATGCGGAAAGCACCATGAATGCGCGCCACATTCGCGCCGAGCAGTTCATGAAGGAGCACTACGGCGAGCTCGATACGGCGCTGGCCGAGGCCTACCTCTCCGACCACTACGACACCTATGAGCACAAGATTGACGCAGGCAAGCGCAGCCTCTGCGGCCACGAAGAGACGTCTCCTGTTGGCGAGAAAGTGTGGGACAATCCGCCATTCGATCCTGGGGGCGCAGTGACGGGCAAGGTAATGGACTCGGACCTGGCGGCGACGATGAGCTTCATCGGCCGCGCGGGTCATCCCTGCGGCGAAGATTTCATCGCCGCGCCGTTTCTCGCTGCGCATCCTGAGTTCGCGTGGCAGAAGCTGATTCTGCACGACATGAAAGCCGGACCGTGGACCACGTTTACGGCGAATGAAAAGTCTCCAGCAGCGATGGCGCAGAACTAGCGTGCTGCGTCATTTTATTTCGACAGTTATGTAGTGATAGAGCAGAGAGCCCGCGAAGCGGGCATAAGACGGTAGCCCCAGGTCCGGGGTCCCCACGGACAGGTCTTCGTACGCGGGGTGGAGGCGCGAGCCTGGGGAGCAGATTGCAGCCCCCGCAGGGGGCGTAAGAACTGCTTGTCTGCACCGAAACATAATCCCCGAAATCGACGACGCACCGCACCACGCCGATATACACTTTCTTCCATGATGCAAACGAAGTCGTTTTTTCTCATGTTCTCCGCAATTGCGGTGTTGGTGTTACCCATGGCGCGCGCGCAACAGCCGTCGCCGCAGCCCAAACCCGAAGAGACCGAATTGTGGCAGCCCGTCCCAGCCGTGGTCACGCCGGGCGAAACCCCGTACGCGCCGCCGTCTGACGCCATCGTGCTCTTCGACGGAAAGAATGAAGACGAGTGGATCTCGGCGCAGGATCACACGCCGGCCAAGTGGACTGTGGCCGACGGCCTGCTCACAGTGGCCAAGAGCACGGGCAACATCGAGACCAGGCGGCACTTTCACAACTACCAGTTGCACATAGAGTTCAGGATTCCGGCGAACATTTCCGGAACCGGCCAGGGGCGCGGCAATAGCGGTGTCTTTCTCGCTTCCACAGGGCCGGGCGACGCTGGCTACGAGCTACAGGTGCTGGACGGCTACAACAATTCGACCTATGTAAACGGCATGGTGGGCAGCATCTACAAGCAGTCGATTCCGCTGGTGAACCCGGCGCGCAAGCCGGGCGAGTGGCAGAGCTACGACGTGGTGTGGACCGCGCCCGTGTTCAACACCGACGGATCGCTCAAGACGCCCGCGTATGTGACTGTGTTCTACAACGGCGTGCTCGTCGAGAACCACTTTGAGCTGAAGGGCGAGACGCTCTACCGCGGCAAACCGTTCTACAAGGCCTTTGACGGCGCAGCCATCAAGCTGCAGGCGCACGGCGACAAGAGCGAGCCCATGAGCTTCCGCAACATCTGGGTGCGCGAGCTGCCGTAGGCGCCCGAGAACGGGTTGCATCAATCCAGCTTTGAAAGGGCACTGCTTTAGCCGTGCCATGAAAGGCGCATAAACAGCGGGGTTTTACAGGCTGCGGAAAAACTCCATGGAGCGGGAGATTTTCGTGAATGCGAGGGCAGCAGGGGCTGAAGCCTCAACGATTTTAATGGACTTATGTGGCCCGGCTAAAGCCGTGCCGTTGTTACAAGGCCCGCCTCACGGAGTTTTCCCGCAGCCTCTTTAACCCCGGAGGGATGTTTTTCAACCCGCTCCAATGGTTTATGCAACCAGTTCTAGACACTCACCACAAAGCTGTCTTCGCTGCGCGTCACCGCGTGATAAAGCGTGTCGCGCTCGACAGGCATGCGCCCAGCCTCAGTGATGAGCCGGCAAAGCTGCCCACGCGTCATGCCCTGCGGAGTAGTCGCGCCGGCGTCGTGGTAAATCTTCTCCTCGATCACGGTGCCGTCGAGATCGTCGGCGCCAAAGCGCAGCGCAATCTGCGCGATCTTGGGCGTCATCATCTGCCAGTAGGCCTTGATGTGCGGAAAGTTGTCCAGCAGCAACCGGCTCACGGCGATCTGGCGCAGGTCGGTGAGTCCCGTAGTCACCGGCAGGTGATCGAGCATCGTGTTTTCGGGATGGAACGCAAGCGGAATGAAAGTCTGGAAGCCGCCAGTCTCGTCCTGCAACGAGCGCAGCTTCAGCAGATGATCGACGCGGTCCGCGTCGTTTTCGATATGCCCATACAACATCGTCGCATTCGATTTGAAGCCGAGCTTGTGCGCGATGCGCGCAGTTTCCAGCCACTCTTCTCCATCGATTTTGTGGTCGCAGATGATCGACCGCACGCGCGCGGCGAAAATCTCCGCGCCGCCGCCGGGCATCGAGTCCACACCCGCGTCGCGCAGCTTGAGGAGAGTTTCTTCAATGCTGAGCTTGGCGCGGCGAGCCAGAAACGCGATCTCCACCATGGTGAAGGCCTTGATGTGCACCTTGGGGAAACGCTCTTTGAGGCCGCGAACGAGATCGAGAAAAAACTCAAGCGGCAAATCGGGGTGCAGACCACCGACGATATGGAACTCCGTGACGGCTTCAGAATAGCCGGAGGCCGCGGTTTCCCACGCCTCATCGAGAGCCATGGTGTAGCCGGCGGGGTCGCCCTTTTTGCGGCCGAAGGCGCAGAGCTTGCAGGCCGCCACGCACACATTTGTCGGGTTGATGTGGCGGTTCACGTTGAAGTAAGTCACGTCGCCATGCATCCGCTCGCGCACATGGTTGGCCAGCCAACCCACGGCAAGCACGTCACTTGAGCCGTAGAGGACCAGGCCGTCGTCCGCACTCAGCCGCTGCCCTGCCATCACCTTGGCGGCGATCGGCTCCAGACGGGGATCGTACGTTTGAAATGCGTGGCTTGGGGAACCGGCCGACCGGCCGGAGCCCACGGTCTCAACGCTCATAGCACTGATGATACCGGAATCCGGGTTCCTTCGCTCACCTCCCCAGGCGCACACTTCGGTGTGGCTTAGATCACACCAATTGGCCGGCTTTGCGGCGTACACTGCCGTTCATCGCTAAATAAAGAGACAGAAAAGAGATGCCCGCAATTTCGATGAATCCCACAACTTCCATGAATATTGACGAGCAGATTCCGACCCAGAGCTATGCGCGGGGGCCGGCAAGGCCGCTGCTGGAATTGACAATTGGCGACCTGCTGCAACGCACGGCGGATCGCTTCCCGGATCGCCCGGCAGTAGTCTCGCGCCACCAGGATCGGCGGCTCACCTGGGCTGAGCTGAGCGCCGAAGCGGACCGCGTAGCGCGCGGATTGTGGTCGCTCGGCATCCGCCGCGGCGATCGCGTGGGATTGTGGTCCACCAACTGCGCCGAGTGGATCATCCTGCACATGGGATGCGCGCGCGCCGGAGCCGCGCTGGTGAATGTGAATCCCGCCTACCGCTCGCATGAACTCGGGTTCACGCTCACGCGCTCGCGGATGAAGGCGCTGTTTCTGTGGCACAAGGATAGGCACGCCGATTACGAGGAGATTCTGGGCCGCGCGCGCCACGGGCTCAACCTGGCGCTCGAACACACCATCTATTTCGACTCGCCGGAGTGGCCTGCGCTGCTCGACGCCGAGGGCCGGCTGCCCGATCGCGTGGCCGTGGACGATGTGGCGAATATCCAGTACACAAGCGGCACCACCGGCCTCCCCAAGGGCGTAATGCTCACGCATCACAACGTGGTGAACAACGGCCAGTTTCTCGCGCAGGGATTTCACTACACTGAGCAGGACAAGATCGTGGTCCCGGTGCCGCTCTTCCACTGCTATGGATGCGTCATCGGAACCATGAGCGCGGTGAACTCGGGCGCCGCCATCATTCTGCCCAACTGGACCTTCGACGCGCGGGCCACGCTGAAAGCGATTCACGAGGAACGCGCCACCAGCGTCTACGGTGTTCCCGCGATGTATGTGGCCGAGTTCGGGCTTGACGACTTCGCGACGTACGACACCACTAGCCTGCGCACGGGCATGATGAGCGGCGCGCCCTGCCCGGTTGAACTGATGAAGCGCGTGCTCGAAGAGATGCACATTCGCGAGTTGGTCATCGCGTACGGACAAACGGAAACCTCGCCGGTAGTGACCATGAGCGACGCCGGCGATTCGCTTGAAGTGCGCGTGAACACGGTGGGCCGGGCCATGCCGCAGACCGACATCAAAATTGCCTCGCTCTGGGCGGAGCCCAATTCGAATCTCGACTCCCAGGAGACCCTACCTCGTGGCCAGCAAGGCGAAGTATGCGTGCGCGGCTACGCGCTTATGAAAGGCTACGACGGCGATCCGGAAGGTACGGCACTGGTGATCCAGCCCGACGGATGGTTGCGCACCGGAGATCTGGGCGTGATGCGCGAGGACGGCTGCATCCACATCACCGGCCGCTCGCGCGACGTGATCATTCGCGGCGGCGAAAATATTTACCCGCGCGAGGTGGAGGAGTTCCTCTACACGCATCCCAAGGTGGGCGAGGTGCAGGTGTTCGGAATTCCCAACGCGCGCCTCGGCGAAATCGTAGTGGCGTGGATCCGCCTGCGCCCCGGCCTGAAACCCGACACCGACGCCACGGAACAGGAGATCAAGGAATTCTGCCAGGGCCAGATCGCCTACTACAAAATTCCCGAGCACGTGCGTTTCGCGACGGAGTTTCCCGCCACGCTCTCCGGCAAGATTCAGAAGTACAAAATGCGCGAGTTCGAGATTGAAGCGCGCGGCTTGCAGGCGGTTGCGAAGACGGCGACGGCGTAAAGCTTATCTGCGGATGGGTGTCGCCAAAAGCTCTATGGGTTGTAGAATTGAACGAGGAGAAGATGCTGCATGGTGACCTTGGTCAAGCCCGCAATTGACCCCGTGGATCGCCGCACGGAGGTTAGCAGCGTTCTCGCATCCTTCCGCATGGAAGGCCTGGAACCGGATGCCGAAACCGCGCGGTTGCTCCAGCAGTATGCCGCCGGCGCCCTGTCCATCGAGCAGTTAGGTTCTGCAATCGAACGCCGTGTGGCCGGAGCAGATGTGAAACAGCCTGCCGAGGACGTAGCTTAATCGCCGTTCACTGCCTCCGGTCGTGAAACGCATGTCGCATCGATACCATCCCGACGAAAACTCGGCGCCACCCAACAAATTCGGTATAGCCAATCTCGCGGATTTGCAGCGAATCGAGACTCAGCTTGCTCTGCGGCGCCTGCTCGAATTGCAACGCAACCCGATTCGCGGGCACTTTGACACCGAGCACCTGTGCGCCATTCATCGGTACATGTTTGGCGATGTTTACGAATGGGCTGGAGAACTGCGTTCGGTGAATATCTCCAAGCCTGGCGCGATCTTTCCTCCGCCTGAATATTTGCGGCCGAATCTCGACAAGCTCTTTACCAAACTCACGCGAGAAGAACAGCTCAGGAATCTGCCCGCGCCAGCGTGGGCTCATCGCGCGGCATACTTTCTTGGGGAAATCAACGCCATTCATCCGTTCCGCGAAGGAAACGGCCGAGCGCAGCGCGAGTTCATCCGCGAACTGGCTTTCGCGGGGGGCCACCGGCTCGTATGGGGTGGCCACACACAGCGTGAAATGATCGACGCATCCAGGCTCAGCCACCTGCGGCAAGACTACTCGGGTCTGGAGCGCATTCTTGTCGAATCTGTCCGCGATGACAGGTGAGGCCGGCCGCAAGGGTGGGAGACCTCGAACCAGCGTATTCCCTTTTTACTTCGCCGCTGCCCGGTGCGCCGCCAACATTTCCCGCCGCAGAATCGCATTAATGCGCGACTGATAGCCGCTGCCCTGGGATTTCAACCACTCCAGCACATCGGCATCCACGCGCGCCGTGATCTGGCGCTTAACCGGACGATAGAAACGCCCGCGCTCGGCATTTTTCCATTGCTCGTCGGTCATCTCCGGAATGTCGCTTAAGTCAATCTCGCTATCTGGCCGAGCAGCTAGAGCCCGCAGGTTGGCTCGTCGCGCCTCGGTAAGAGGCGGCAGCGTCTCCAGCGTGTAGCTAACCATTTTCGTCTTCATAACGTTGTCTCTCCTTTCGCGTTGCGCGCCGGGCCGAGATGATGCGCATCGTTTCGATCGATTCATCGTGCTCGTTCGCTTCTATTACGGTGTGCGCCACCATCAGGAGCAGACAACCCTCAACCTCTCCAAACGTCTGCCAGCGCTGCTCACCGTCCTCGATGCGATCCTTCAACGACACGAAGAGCGGATCTCGAAACACTTCGCTCGCGTCCTCGAAGCTGACGCCGTGCTTCCGTTGGTTGGAGAGGTTCTTCGCCTCGTCCCAGTCGAACCGGATTCCGGGCATTACAATATTGTAATTACATTTCTGCAATTATACAAGCGGCACCGTCGGCCACGCGGACCGCTGATTTCCGCCGCTCCAGGGGTTCGCGGGGGCGGAATAGCGAAGACGCCGACCGCCTATTTCGCCAGCGCCGGCGCCGCAGCCGCCACTTTCTGCGCCTGCGCATCGCGCACCGCGGCCGCATCGCGCGTAATGGCGATAACCGTCATATCGTCCTGCTGCCCGAACTGCTTGGCTGCCTCGACGATCGCCGCCACCGGCTCCATGGAAATCTGCCGGCTGCGTTCGAAGCCGAACAGCTCGCCTTTCGCGTCCTGCGCTTCCACAATGCCATCGGAATAAAACGTGAGCCGGCTGCCGCGCGGCATCTGGAAGCGCATAGTCTCATAGCGCGTGCCGGCTTTTGCGCCCAGCGGCAGAGCGCCCGAGATCGCCACTTCCTGGCCATCGAGATAGGGCGGCAAATGCCCCGCGTTCGACAGGACCACAGAGCCATCTGAAAAAATGTGCGCCGCCAGCGCCGTAGAAAAGTTGCCTGCCACACGACCGACGAGCCGCTGGTTGAGATTGGCCAGCAACTCCGCAGGCTCCGAGGTATACTCGGTCACGCCGCGAATGGCGCCCACCAGAACGGAGACCAGCATCGCCGCGGGCAACCCCTTGCCGGCCACGTCGCCGATCACCAGCAACAGCGAGCCTTCCGCCGCAGGCAGAATCTGAAAGAAATCGCCGCCGACCTGCTGCGCCGGCACGTAAGCGCTCTCGATGGAGAATCCCGGCACGTGCTCCAGTTGCTCCGGAAGAATAATCTGCTGCACTTCGCGCGCCGCCGCCATCTCCGTTTCAAGATGCGCCTGCTGATGGGCAATGCGCGTCGAGCGCAAAACCAGAATCACCGCCAGCGAAAGCACAAAGAGACAGCCGTCGATGCTGTTGGCATTGATGGTGAACGGTCCGGCCGTCCAGTTAAAGATTGCATTCTGGAAACGGAAAGCGGGGCCTGCGAATTCAGGAATCATGCTCACGAGGAAAATGCCGAGTTGCACGTAGATGGACAGGCTCGCCACAACGGCGGGGACCAGCAGAATGCCTGCTTCGTGATTGCCGCGCCGCCAGCGCACAATGAGCAGGATCGGGATGATTCCCGCAATCAGACTGAGTTCCGGCGTGACACTGAGCAGGACGCCGATTGAAGAGCCCGTCCCGCTGGCCGTCTGCCACGATTGGAAGAGAATCCCTAGCGCCGAGACAACCAGCCATGCCTGGAGCCAGCGCTTCAACGGCATGCGCAGAAAGGCCAGAAACATCAGGGTCTGAAGCACCAGTCCCGCGATGCTGAAGCAGGCGTCGACGTAGGCCGACCCTGTGGGAAGATTATGGAATAGCTCATAGAACTTGAGCGGCGCGTGCACCGCCGTGATCAGGAACAGAAGAAAAATCCAGAGATACTCGCGCTGCTGCCGCTGCGCCGTGAAGAGCGCAAACGCGATGATTCCCAGGCCTAATCCCGCAAATTCGTAAAACCACTCCAGAAGATTGTCGCCAATGATCGTGAGCCACACGTGATCGCTCAGCGCGGTTTCCTGGCCAATGGTCAAGTTGTACGGATAGAAGCCAGGAAAGGCACTAACCCACTCATTGCTGGAAACGTACAGGCGCATGGCAATGACCACGGAGCCCGTGGCAATCATCGCGTCGGGAATGCGCTTGACGACGCGCGCCTGGAAGCCGTACGGGTGGTAAGGCGAGACGCTGCCGTTTGCGAGCAATCTCTCACCGTTCACGTAAATCTCGAACGCGCTCGAGAGATTGAACTCTTCGAGCGAAAGCCCAGTCTCGTTGGGAGCCACTTTGACGTGCAGGCGGTACCAGATGACCGGCGGATGCTGCGTAGGGAAGATCTGCTTCAGCGACTGATTCGTATCCAGGCGCGTCCACTGGGAGTCGTCGAAATCGGCGCGTGCGTAGGATGGATCGTCGCCGGCCTTGATCAGCCAGACAACGCCCAGGTCGGTAGGCTGGCGCAGCGTGGTGGCGTCAAAAGTCCCGGCTTGAGGGGTCTGGGCACGCAGCGGCGCCGGCGGCAGGAGCAAGAGACCAAGAGACGCAAAGAGGCAAATTCCGGCCAAACGCCGGGAATGGCGCAAGCTGGTGGGAAAGAGCATAGGGCGGACCCGGCCTCCAGCCGTCGTGGTTCCACCCTATCACTGCGCTCTTTCGTTCCGCGACGAAAATTTTGTGCCGTCAGACTACTTTCGTGGTGCCCCCGGTCCTTCGCATTTGGGGACCGGGGATAGCGAGATCGCCGCCTGGTTCTACTGAGCGGGTGGAGGAGCCGGCGCGCCCGCGGGAGCTCGCGTGGCCGTGAACTCCACAGGAGGAGGAGGCCCGCCGTTGCCGCCACCGCCCATGCCGCCACCCGCGAAGGTGCGCGTGAACTTGATGGTGTCGCCATCGGCCTTGCCCGCATAGCTAATCGTGATCGAATTGCCGTTCATGTTCCGAACGACGTCGAAGCTGATGGTATCCGCAGTCACCTTGCCGTTGGTGATTGGCATGTCGCCCATCCTGCCCGTAACCGTGCCTGTGACCGTCATGGCGGTGGCGTCGACGGTAAACGTGAACGTGGTGGTTTGCGTGTTGCCGTTACGTCCCGGAACATCGGCTGTCCATTTGCCGTTAAAGTCGGCGGCCAGCGCGGTCACGGAGCCGAGCGCGAAAACCAGAGCTGCGAGCGCGAGTTTCTTGATCATAAGTTTCTCCCAACAATTGATTGCATCGCGGCGCGGGATTCGAGACCCGTCGCCTGTTTAGGAGGGACGTGCGGGAGGCCGCGGAAGTCTCATTCGCTCGAAGGCTACTTCACCAGCCCGGCGCGATGGATGCGTTCCACCCGCTTGTTATAGCGGCCCAGCAGCGCGTTCCAGCGCACGATGGCGATGTCCTGCAACATGCGCGTGCCGTCTTTCAGATAGCTGATGCGGGTACGCTCGTCGTGGGCCCAACTCACGGCAACTTCTTCGATGCGGTACCCGCGCTTGCGGGCGATGAAAAGAATTTCCGGATCGAAGCCCCACCGCTCGATGGTCTGCAACTGGAAGATCGTTTGCGCCGCGGTGCGGGTAAAGGCCTTGAAGCCGCATTGCGTGTCGGCATAAGGCAGGCCCATGATGAAGCGCGTAACGCCGTTGAAGCAGCGTCCGAAGAACTGGCGATAGAAGGGCTGGCGGATGGTTTGCCGCGTGCGCTCAAGCCATCGGGAACCGATGGCGATGTCAGCCCCGGCGGCGATGGCGGCTAGTAGGCCGTCGGCCTCCTCAATGGGCGCGGAGAGATCGGCGTCGGTAAACATCACCACTTCGCCGAAGGAGTGCAGAATGCCGTTGCGCACACTGTAGCCCTTGCCGTGGTTGCCCGGATTCTGGAGCAACCGAACCTCGCGGTGGTCTTTGGCGAAGGCGCGGACCAGATCGGCCGTCTGGTCGCGGGAGCCGTCGTCGACCACAACGACCTCAGCGCTCCAGCCGCGTTCATGGACGCAAGCAACGACCGAGTCGAGGGCGTTCCCGATACGCGCGGCCTCGTTATAGGCGGGAATCACGATGCTGTAGGTCGGATAGGGCATCCTGTGGTGGACTCTTGCAGACGCTCCTCACGATGCGCGGCCGGAGCAGTTCTGCATGGGGCAGCCTTTCGGACATGATAGCGCACCCGTTGGCCTTGGGCCGTGACGGCAGGGCTGGCCCCGGCTTGCGCCCCCAAACTGCTGATGCGCAAAGGATAAATTCTCACAAGGGGCTTGCTTTTTCCCGCGCACCCCGGCAAAATCCGTTTATGCTGAGTGCGGAGGTTTATGCCAGATGACAAAAGCGGACCTAGTGGAGAAGGTGACGGCCCTGGGCGATTTGACCCGGCGTGACGGCGAAGTGATCGTAGAAACCATCTTTGGCTCCGTGATCGGCGCCCTGCAAAGCGGCGACAAGATCGAGATTCGCGGTTTCGGCTCGTTTCGCATCCGCCAGCGCAATCCCCGCATTGGCCGCAACCCCAAAACCGGCGCGCGCGTAGAAGTGCCTGCCAAGAAAGTTCCCTACTTCAAGCCGTCAAAGGAATTGCGCGACCTGGTGAACCCCGGCGAGGCCGCGGCAAAAGCCTAGAACCGGTTGCATAAATGCCGTCGCGAAAGGGCACGACTTCAGTCGTGCCACAAAGCCGCATAAAGCTTGGGGCTTTAGCCCCTGAGGGACGTTTTTAAGCCGGCCCTGCGGGAGCGCCCCCTGCATACCAAGTACCAGTGTGCTGCGTCTTTTATTTCGACAGTTATGGATTGATAGAGCACAAAGCCCGCGAAGCGGGCGTTAGAAGCTAGCCCCAGGCGCGAGCCTGGGGGGAAACAGATTGCAAAGCGAAAGTTAGCCCCCGCAGGGGGCGTAAGAAATGCTTGTCGGTACCGAATCGTAATCTTCGAATTCAACGACGCATCACATTATCTGGTGACAGTTCCGGGCAAACTACACACTGAAATCCAGCCACGTTCACGGCCTGCGCAAACGGGTTTTCCGTTTCCCCGCTTCGCGAACGCCGATCACTGCCATCATCCGTCCCGTGTGCCCGTGGGACGCGCGATGCGAGAAGAACAGTTCCCCTTGGCATTGCGTGCAGCCACCCACCACCTGAATCGATCGCGCGCGCAGCCCGCAGTCCAGTAACTGCCGCCGGTTCGCTTCGACCAGATCCACGTGCAGGCTGGGCCCGATGGGGGAATGGCCCGGCGCGCGTTGCGTCAGGAACAGCATGGGGTATCGAGTTTTGACGGGGTCGGAAGAAAACACCTCGTGGAAGAGTTCGCGCCCGTAGGAAAACTGCGATTCGAATTCTGAAAACACCTCCTCGCCCACGGAATAGCAGCAGGCAGAAGCGCCGGGACCGATGGCTGCGATGAGATCGGCCGGCCGGGAGCCGTAGGTCAGGCGCATGCGGCCCACGCCGGTTTCCACAATGCGCTTCACCGTTCCGCGCCAGCCGGCGTGGAACGCGGCGACGACGCGCTGCCTGCGATCGGCCACCAGAACCGGGATGCAATCCGCAGTCTGCACGGCGAGCAGCAGGCCGGGCTCATCGGTGATCTGGCCGTCGGCGCGGCGAGGGCTCTGCCGGCCCGTGTCAGCGCGCGCGCCTTCGACCACAAGGTTCGAATGGAACTGCTTCAGGGCGAGGATCGGAGTTTCGGCGTCTCCGCTGACGGCCTCGGCCAGCAGGCGGCGGTTAGCGAGGACGGTCTCGCGGTCGTCGGCTGCGGTAAAGCCAAGATTCAGCTCGCCCGGCGCATCTTCAGCGCAATAAACGTGGCTTAAGCCGCCCTTCCGGGTGCTGAATCCGCCGCAAAGCCAGGAAAGATCCCAGCCAGGAATGGGCAGCCATTGAACTCCGTTAGAGGCGTGGCGGGGAACAGGGAGGGGCGGGGCGAGTTCTTCGGGAGCGACGCGGGCCAAACGGGATGGGCGAGGGCCACGGGGTTGTGGGCGGCGCGGATTGCGGACCAGGCCTGCTTGCTGAAAGAGGGCCTCCAGCTGCTCGATATCCTGAGTAGCAGGTGCCGGAAAAGCGGAGGATTGAGGACGGGAAGAAGGCCGCATCGCAGCTTTGATTCTAGCGTTCCGCGCGGGAACGAGTGAAAGGAGCAGCAATGTGCAGGTCAGAAGGCCCGGAAAAAGCAATGGGCCTACCTTCCGGTAGGCCCGCTCGAGAGGCAGATTAGGGTGGGGTAGCCAGGGGGGAATTTGGGAAGAGGTTCCGAAGAACCCTCAAGAGAGAGTTGTCTTGCTTTGGTGGGAAATCATTGGGGAAGCCTCTGCTGATTACATACATAGATGCCACATCTGGGAAAAGGTTGCAAGGCTTTTCACCAAATCCGGAAAAAAGGCAAGGTTTTTTAATAGAGGGGGATAAAAAGGAAAAACCGCCCGCCGAACCACTTTTACCTGTCTGGCTCCCTTGGCAGGCGAAACAAGGCAAAAGACTTGCACGCGCTGGCACAGTTCGAGCACTCTTGAGATTGTGGCAAAGTGGGTCTATTTCGCGGTAAGCGTGGTCGTGATCGGGGTGATCGCGTACTTCGTCTACCAGCACCGCGCCTGGCTGGGACTGGGCAGCGCCGGGGGAGGCGTGCCCACGGAGGAAGCCAGCACCGATCAGCAGCCGGCACATCTCTCCTGGCACGCGGTCGACCGGGTCCAGGACGGATTCAGGATCGATATGCCGTCCGACCCGAGCGAAATCCAGATCCCCGCCTACAACGTGACGGGCGACGCCGAGCAGATGGAAATGATCGTTGCCAATCCCAACGCGCAGACGACCTACGCAGTTGCGTGGGACGACAATCCCCCGGTGGAGCGTGCGAGCGCCGAAGCGGTGGAGCGCACGCTGGACAATGCGCGGGATGGCGCGCTGGCGCGGACCCAGACCACCCTGATCGGTGAGTCCCACGCCAACTACCTGGGCTACCCGTCGCGCGATTTCAGCGGGGAAAACCAGAGCGGCGGCCTGTTCAATGCGCGCCTGATCCTCAAGGGAACCAGGCTCTACATGATGATCGCGGCCTTCCCTGCCCCGAGCGCCCGCCGCGACGAAGATGTGACTCACTTCTTCGACTCGTTCAAGCTGACCTCGACGGCGCGCGGGGAGTGAGGCGGAAAGATAACGGTGTTAGCGGTGACAAAGCCTCAGAAAACGCCCAATCCTCGGCTTAGGCGATGATGAAGGTCCGTTCTCTATTGCAGCCGGCTCTCCACAAAAGAGGATAATGTCGGATTTGAAATAGAAAAATCAACCTCTGGCACTTCTATTTTCTCTCCCTTACAGATCCGGTACATAAAAAGTTGAATCGTGACGCCGATAATCTCTCCAGAAGACTTGTCTATGCGCAGTATGTCGCCGTTGGAATTTTCAACAGATGCAACACTTCCCTTCGGAGGAGAAAAAGACACATAGAGTACATCAGCATCTCTGCTGTATGTGATTCTCATACTTTTCCTCCCTTCGCCTTTGAACCCTGACTGCTCAGCTTCGATGCTGGCTTCTGATATATCGGTGCGCCCACCTGTGAACTGTAGGCGGGATCGACGGGATAAGCAGTACCCACCCAACCCGAAGTTCTACCCGTCTTGATGCTACCTTGATCTTCGTAATAGACAATGACACGAATGGTATCAGCGGAGGTAACCCGTTCAAAAGCAAACGCTTTTCCGGTTTTGGTGCTTGGACGAATGATTTCCGGATCTTGAATTGTCTTGGCGACTTCTTGTTCCCGTCCAGTTAGTTCGGGATGGCCGTCGACAGGATCAATGATATGGCCGGTCCAATGATCAGCTGTGCAATGAACCGGATTACCCCAAAAATCAGGTCCAGCGATCACGTTCTTGGACTTTACTGACTTTTTGGTGGCCATATAATCTCGCCGAACTGTTTTTCGTAGGCAGAAATGGTCTGCGTCATAGCCATCGTCAGTGCCTTGAACTGGGTGGGTGCCATAGACACATTCGCCCTCAGTTCCACTTTCGGACCCCTATCCGCTGGACCAGATACAACGACCTCGCTGAAAATTAAGCGTAGATCATGAGGAGCCATCATCACAGCAGCATTGTTGGAATAAACAGGGCGAAGGTTCTCTGGATTAACAACTTCAGCGCTGTTCAAATCGAGGTTTATGGCCAGAGGAGATGCTGCTTTTTTGGGTTTTGCCATGGCTAAACAATTCTACTCCGTTTACGAAATTGTCAAGATTTAAAATTCTCGCCTCCTTTTGGGTTTGTCAACGTGTTCATTGCCCGATTTTGGGACGTGGGGTAGCACAAACCCGTGAACACTTGACCCAGCTTCGCGTTGCCTACGGTTTGGGCCGCGCGCCCTTCTCGACGAAGTAGGTGATCAGCCCAACTGGCAGAAACCGCACCAGAAATGCCGTGAACCTGCCGCTCCACTTGGGAATGATGGTGCGCTGGCCGCGCACGAGCGCGGCTATGGCGAGGCGAGCAACTTCAGCCGCGGACTGCAGCTTGCGGGTGCGGAAGGCGCCGGCGCGCGCCACTTCGAAAAATTCGCTCTCGGTGGTGCCGGGGCAGAGCGCGGTCACGTTGATGCCGTATTGCGCCACTTCTTCGGCCAGTCCCAGCGCGAAGAAGCGGTCGAAGACCTTGGTGGCGGCGTAGGTAGTGAGATAGGGCACCGGCTGAAAGCTGGCCGTAGAAGCCACCACAAGCACCCATCCGCGACGGCGCTCCACCATACGCGGCACAAAGAGCCGCGAAAGGCGCACCACGGCCTCGCAGTTGACGCGAACCATGCTGAATTCCTGTCCAGGATCGCTCGACTGGAATGCCCCGTATTGGCCGAGGCCGGCGTTGTTGATGAGGA
>Ga0302320_10004300_pt1 | contig 32392 bp, 25 predicted proteins | sample Bog_T0_3_FD_202130 | JGI IMG/M metagenome (GOLD analysis project Ga0302320, IMG submission 202130) | Peat permafrost microbial communities from Stordalen Mire near Abisko, Sweden - Bog_T0_3 | ecosystem: Environmental > Terrestrial > Soil > Wetlands > Peat | place: Sweden: Abisko, Stordalen Mire... | reverse complement strand
AGGAATGATAAAAGTTGCAATGAAAAGGGCTTTTTCCGCGACGGTACAGCGTCGCGGCATCCCCCATCCAAGGGAGTCACACCGATGAGACCGACCTCAGCCTTGCTGCTGACCCTGGCGTTCGCAGCCTCTGCCGCCGCCGCCGCCGAACCTGCCACCACGACCACCCTATACGCCCTCACCGATACCGGCGTCGGCGATCCGATCGGCAGCATCACCTTCAAGAACGGCAAGAGCGGTCTGCTGCTGCTCACCAAGCTGGCCGGTCTGCCGCCCGGCGCACATGGCATCCATCTGCACCAGAACGCCGACTGCAGCGCGCTCGCCAAGGACGGCCAAACCGTGCCCGGGCTGGCAGCAGGCGGCCATTTCGATCCGGCCAAGGCCGGCAAGCATCTGGGTCCGACCGGAGACGGCCACAAAGGCGACTTGCCGGTCTTGAAGGTGGCGGCCAACGGCACGGCGCACGAAAGACTGGTGGCCCCGCATCTGACCCTGGCCGATATCAGTGGCCATGCCGTCATCATCCATGCCGGCGGCGACAATTATAGCGATGAGCCCAAGCCGCTCGGCGGTGGCGGCGCAAGAATTGCCTGCGGCGTGGTGCAATAGCCGGACGATCAGCGGCGTGCCGCGAGCTGTGCGTCGACCACCGCCAACGCGCTGATATTGACCAGCCCGCGCACCGTCACCGACTGGGTGACGATATGGGCGGGGCGCGCCATCCCCAGCAGGATTGGACCGACGACGATGCCGTCCGCCAGCAATTTGAGGGAATTCAGCGTAATATGGGCGGCATCCATATTGGGCATGATCAGCAGATTGGCAATGCCCTTCAGTGTGCTGCCCGGGAAGCGGGCATGGCGGATGTCCTCGGACAGCGCCGCATCGGCGTGCATTTCGCCATCCACTTCGAGCGACGGCGCCTGATTGCGCAGCAACGCCACCGCGTGCCGCATCTTGTCGGCGCTGCGGCCGGGAGAACCGCCGAAATTGGAATGCGATAGCAGCGCTACCTTCGGTTCGATGCCGAAGCGGCGCACTTCCTCGGCGGCAAGAATCGTCATGTCGGCGATCTGTTCGGCAGTCGGGTCAAGCGAGACATAGCCGTCGCACAGGAAAAAAGTGCCGCGGTCCAGGATCAGCAGATTCATCGCCGCCGGGATCTTGACGTCGGGTCTGGTGCCGATCACCGCCACGACATGCTCGAGATGGCGGGCGTAGCGCCCCACCACGCCGCATACCATGGCATCGGCGTCGCCGCGCCGCAACATCAGCGCCGCCACCACCGTGCTGCGGGTACGCACCACGGTCTGCGCCGAATCCGGTGAGAAGCCGTTGCGGGCCATCAGGCCGTGATAGTCCTGCCAATAATCGTCGTAATCCGGGTTATCGTCAGGGTCGAGCAGACCTACGTCTTGGTCCAGCACCAGACGCAAATCGAGCGCTTTGATCTGCGCTGCCACCTTGGCGCGCCTTCCGACCAGAATCGGCCGCACCAGCCCTTCATCGACCACCGTCTGCACCGCGCGCAGCACCCGCGTTTTTTCGCCCTCGGCATAGACCACGCGTTGCGGGTTGGCGCGCGCGCGATCGAACAGCGGCTTCATCACCAGCCCGGAGCGGAACACGAAAGCGCTGAGCCGCGCGTGATAGGCGGCGAAATCGCCGATCGGACGCATCGCTACGCCACTTGTCATGGCGGCGCGCGCCACGGCCGGCGGAATTTTGACCATCAGGCGTGGATCGAAGGGTTTCGGGATCAGATAATCGGCGCCGAACGACAGCGATTCGTCGCCATAGGCAGCTGCCACCCGTTCGTCGCTTTCGGCGAACGCCAATTCGGCGAGAGCCTTTACTGCCGCCAGTTTCATCGGCTCGTTGATCGCCGTCGCGCCGACATCGAGGGCACCGCGAAACAAATAGGGGAACACCAACACATTGTTGACCTGGTTGGGAAAATCGGAACGACCGGTTGCGATGATGGCGTCCGCCCGGGCGGCGCGGGCAAGGCTGGGTAGTATTTCGGGTTCGGGATTGGCAAGCGCGAAGATGATCGGCCTGTCACCCATCCGTACCACCATCTCGGGCGTCAGCACGCCGGGTGCCGACAAGCCGAGAAAGACGTCGGCACCGGCGATCACCTCGGCCAGGGTTCGCGCGCTGGTCGCCTGAGCGAACGGCGCCTTATAGTCATCCATCAGCTTGGTACGCCCCTGATAGACGACGCCTTCGATGTCGCACACGGTGATATTCTCGCGCTTGACACCAAGTCCCTGCAGCAGTGACAGGCAGGCGAGCGCGGCCGCGCCGGCGCCCGACGCCACCAGGCGGATCTGCCCAAAATCCTTGCCGACCAGGCGCAATGCATTGGTCAGCGCCGCGGCGACGATGATGGCGGTACCGTGCTGATCGTCGTGCATCACCGGAATCTTCATGCGCTCCTTGAGCTTGCGTTCGACCACGAAGCATTCCGGCGCCTTGATGTCTTCGAGATTGATGCCGCCGAAGGTCGGTTCCAAGGCGGCGATGATGTCGACCAGCTTGTCCGGATCACGCTCGTCGATTTCGATGTCGAACACGTCGATGCCGGCAAATTTCTTGAACAAGACCCCCTTGCCCTCCATCACCGGCTTGGCCGCCAGCGGACCGATGGCGCCCAAGCCCAGCACCGCGGTGCCGTTGGTGATCACCCCCACCAGATTGCCGCGCGCGGTCATGGTGGCGGCCTCGGCCGGATCGTCGCGAACCAGTTCGGAGGCGGCCGCCACCCCCGGCGAATAGGCCAACGCCAGGTCGCGCTGATTGGCCAGCGGCTTGGTGGGGGCGACGCTGATTTTCCCCGGTGTCGGGAAACGGTGATAGGCGAGGGCGGCTTCGCGGAGATCGTCGGACATCGAACTTCCCAACAAAAGGAGCGGCGGACTTAAGGGATCCGGCTGGTGCGCTTGGTATCGCGCATGGTCAGGTAGATCAGCAAGGATGCGGCGATGCAGGCGGTCAGATAAAAATAGAAATAGGCCTCGTGGCCGGCATTCTTGCAGGCCAGCGCGATCGGCTCGGTGGTGCCGCCGAAGATCGATACGGTCACCGCATAGGGAACGCCGACGCCGGTGGCCCGCACCTCGGTGGGGAACAGCTCGGCCTTGACCACCGCATTGATCGAGGTATAGCCGGAGACGAAGATCCAGGCGGCGCAGATCAGAAAAAAACACTCGAGCGGACCGGTCGCGGTCTGCAGCACGCTCAACAGCGGGATGGTCAGCAGCGTACCCAGCACGCCGAAGCCGATCAATAGCGGCTTGCGGCCGATGCGGTCGGACAGGGCGCCATAAAGCGGCTGCAGCGCCATGGCAAATATCAGCGTGCCGGCGGTGACCCAGGTGGTCTGCAGGAATGACAGCTTCACCGTCAGTTTCAGGAATTTCTGCATATAGGTTGTGAAGGTGTAGAACGCCGCGGTGCCGCCCATGGTCAACCCGACCACCAGCGCCACCTCGCGCGGATAGCGGGCCAAGGTGCGCAAGGACCCTTCCCGTTTGGCATGGGCGTGGGCAACGATGAATTGTTCGGTTTCCACCAGCTTGCGCCGCAGCACGGCGCCCAGCACCGACAGCAACGCACCGATCACGAAGGGAATGCGCCAGCCCCAGGCGCTCAACTGGGCGGGCGTCAGCAGCACCTGTTGCAGTAGAATCAGCACAAAGATTGCCGACAATTGACCGCCGATCAGCGTGACATATTGGAAACTCGAATAGAAACCGCGATTCTTCTGGTCCGCCACTTCGCTGAGATAGGTCGCGCTGGTGCCATATTCGCCCCCCAGGCTGAGACCCTGGATGATGCGCGCCACACCCAGCAGCGCCGGAGCCGCCACGCCGATCGACCCGAAGGTGGGACAGACGGCGATCAACAGCGACCCCAGGCACATCAGCGCCACCGACAAGGTCAGCGACAGACGGCGGCCATAACGGTCGGCCAGATGTCCGAACAGCCAGCCGCCGAACGGACGGGCGAGAAAGCCGGCGCCAAACAAGATGGCGCTGTCGAGCTGCTGCACCAGCTCATCGCCGCTCGGGAAAAAGGATTTGGCAAAATAGAGCGAAAAGGCGGAATAGCTGTAGAAGTCGTACCATTCGATCAGATTGCCGACCGAGCCTACGAAAATGGCACGCACCCGGCGGCGCATATCGGCGCCACCGGCAAAGGGGCTGGCTACCATGGCTGTTTTCCCGCTTCCTACCCGGCGTCCATGTTCCAGGCAAAAGGCCGCCTGTGGCAAGCTTTGGATTAAAATAAATCAAAAGGACGCAAGCCGCCCGGGCCTGGCCCTTTTGAGAGGTGGTGCGGCCGAGAAGACTCGAACTTCCACGGGTTGCCCCACAGCGACCTCAACGCTGCGCGTCTACCAGTTCCGCCACGGCCGCATTCTGGTAAGGTGGGCCTCAATAGCAAATGCATGGACCCGGTTCAAGCAAAGTGTTGGACAACCCACTGCAATGGATCACGAGCGATCACCCGGTTGAATATCCCGACGCCCTGGCGGAGATGGAGCGTCGCGTCGCGGCGATTCGCACCGGACGCGAGTCGGAGGCGGTCTGGCTGCTGCAGCATCCACCGCTCTATACGGCAGGAACCTCGGCCAAGCCTGCCGATTTGCTGCAGCCCGGGCGTCTCCCGGTATTCGAGGCCGGCCGCGGCGGGCAGTATACCTATCATGGACCCGGCCAGCGTATCGCCTATGTCATGCTGGATCTGACCAGGCGCGGCAGCGATCTGCGCTGTTTCGTGCGTGATCTGGAGGGCTGGCTGATCGCGACTCTGGCGCGGCTCGGCGTCGCCGGCCAAAGGCGGGAGGGCAGGATCGGCATCTGGGTCGATCGTGGCGACGGGCGCGACGCCAAGATCGCCGCCATCGGCGTGCGGGTGCGCCACTGGATCAGTTTTCACGGCGTGTCCTTGAATGTCGACCCCGATCTCAGCCATTTCAGTGGTATTGTACCTTGCGGACTGAGCCAATTCGGCGTCACCTCGCTCGGTGACCTTGGTCCGGCGCCCAGCATGGCGGATGTTGACAAGGCGTTGCGCGAAGCCTTTCTTGCACAATTCGGGCGGTGATCTCCCGTCCAAATGGCCGGAGGTAACGGCGGTATGACCATTCAGCCAAAGCAGCGCAACGCCAAACATATCAATCTGGCGCTCCAGGGCGGCGGATCGCATGGCGCTTTTACCTGGGGTGTGCTGGAACGGCTGATGGCGGATCGCCGGCTGCATATCGCCGGTCTCAGCGGCACCAGTGCCGGCGCCATGAACGCGGTGGTAATGGCCGACGGCTTCATCAAGGATCGCCGCGTCGGCGCCATCGCCGCAATCCGCACCTTCTGGGAACGCATCAGCAAAACCGGCATGTTCAGTGGCGAATCGATCAAATTTTGGCGGAGCATGACCGGACGGGCGACACTGGACGGCGCCCCCTTCTATCTGATGTTCGACATCATGACGCGGATGTTCTCGCCCTATGAGCTCAATCCGCTCGACTTCAACCCCTTGCTCGACATCATCGAGGAACTGATCGACTTCGAGGAAATGCGCCGCCATAGCGAATTGAAGCTGTTCGTCACCGCCACCAATGTGCGCACCGGCAAGCCCCGCGTCTTCACCACTCCCGAAATGACCGCCAAGGTGCTGATGGCGTCGGCCTGCCTGCCTTTGATGTTCAAGGCGGTGGAAATCGACGGCGAATATTATTGGGATGGCGGCTATATGGGCAATCCGATGATCTATCCGCTGGTGCATGAGTGCGATTCCGAGGACGTCGTCATCATCCAGATCAATCCCCTGCGGCGTGACGAGGTGCCGATTTCGGCGCGCGATATCCTCAACCGTCTCAACGAGATCAGCTTCAACACCTCGATCGTCCGCGAAATGCGCGGTTTCGCCACCATCACGCAGCTGATCGAGACCGGCCAGCTCAATAACCACCATTACAGCCAGGTGAATTTCCACATGATCGAAGCGCAGGACGATCTCGCCGAATTCGGCGCCTCCAGCAAATTCAATACCGACATCGACTTTCTCGAGGATTTGCACGCGCGCGGCTGGCGTGCCGCGGAACGCTGGCTCGACCGGAATTTCGACGCGCTCGGCCACAAATCAAGTTTCGACGTTTGGGAAACCTTTACCTGACGGCGCCTATTGCCGTGGCGAGCGGCGGGTCCTTATCGAGCCGAAGGCGATTGAGAAAAGCCATGCGCGTTCGCACAATCGGAACCGCTAAGCGTTGGGTACTTTCAACCCTGGCTGGGATGTCATTGGCTATGCCTGCCGCAGCCGACGAATGGTATACACTGTTTTTCGGACCGACCATGCAATCGGTGGTGGAGCGGAGCCAGGCCGTTACACGGGGCGAACAAATAGAGTTCGTCAACGATGTGATTTTCGCGTCGCCAGTCAGTGTGGAAGTTGGCGGCGCCAAGCGTGTGCGGCGCATTGAGTATCTGGTAAAGATCAACTGCGGACGCAACGATTACAGCATCGACAGGATGAGCTTTTTCAACCAAGACGGTGGTTTGGTGGCGGAAAAAGTTTTGTCCGAGGATTGGAAGCCGATTGATCAATCAAAAGAAAACAATATCTTCAGCGCCGAAGATTTTTTCTGCCGGCGAAAGATCAATCCGATATTCAATCACGCCCTCCCGGATATTAAGACGATCCAAGATGTCTACATCAGGACTCTTGGCCCATCAACGCCGCCGGCCAATGACCTGGCTTCGGCTGTTTCCGGTTCGATCGATGCGCTGGCCATTGCTACAAAAATGAACGACTTGATAGTTCATGCGGTCGATCGCGGCGAGGTCGCGGCCGTTCCTTTGCTTCGACTGGCAACCAATGCGGCCCAGGATGCGCATTGCGAGGTCACCGGCAACGCCCTGCAATTCACCTTTTGTCTCCATGATCATAGCGCGACGATGAAGCCAGCCGCAGGAGCTTTGATCACGGCAGGTCAAATCACCGAAAACTGCCTGATCCTGCTTCATCAGATCAAGGCGGCCGGCGGCGACTATCTGAATAAGGCTACGTCCCTTGCTGAATTCGCGAAGCATGACACGGCGAATGTGTCGGCATGGGGACAGGCTACGATCGAAACGATCAAGGCAGGGACCGAAACCAAAGAGTCGCTAGACGAGAAGACCGCGGTCCTGCAAAAAGCAGTGGGCGCGCTCAGTTCACTGCCGACCAATGTTCTCGATATGCAGACAAGGCAGACCTTGGTGGAAATGATTTCGGCCCTCGACGAGGTCAAGAAGGCTCTGAAACAATCTCAGGCCGACCTTGTGCCGGTAGCCACCGTTCTTGCCCGAGCGAACGCCGCAACGCCTCCCTGATTTGGGCCGTCATCGATGCCGAAATGCCAGAAATTCCGCGGCGGCACGTTAGCCCAGGCACCAGGCCTTCCATATGCTGCGGTAGGCCGCCTCCACGCTTCGGGCGAATCCGGACGCGTCGCACAAGGGCGAGGCGTCCATGCGAGCGCGCAGGCTTGCCCGCAGTTCGCTCAGAAGCGGTAAATCGGTGGCCAAGCCGAGGGCAATCGCACCATAGTCGCTGGCGTCACGGGCGATGAGCGCGTCCAGACCGAGGACAGTCAGCAAACTCGCTCCGACCCGTCCGGCATGGCGGTCGCCGGCCAGGGTGACCACCGGCACTCCCATCCAAAGTGCCTCGCAGGTGGTCGCCGTGCCGTTATAGGGAAACGGATCCAGGGCAATGTCGATTTCCCGGTAAAGACCAAGGTGAGCGGCCGCTTCGTTTAGCTGGCCGCACAGAGTCAGCCGATCTGGCGTCACCCCCCGCTTGGCAAGTCTCGCCTCGAACAGGGAACGGGTGCCGGCATCGACAAGGCAGAACCCCTTGAGAAACAGCCGCGCGTTGGGCAACGCCCGCAGCAGTGCCGCCCAGCTGTCAAGTGTCGCGTCTGACAGCTTGGTCGGATTGTTGAACGACCCGAAGGTTATGAACCCATTGCTCAAAGCGGGTGCCGCCGCTGGTTTCGGCGCGTCCGGCGGCGGCCGATAGCATAGGAAACCGTCCTTCAGGCGCAAAAGCCGCTCGCTGGAGCGGGAGTCGGCCTCTCCCGCCGGGTCGGTCACCCTGTCCACCAACCGGTAGTTCATCGCCACCAGACCGGTCGTGTTCGGGTAGCCCAGCCAGGTCACCTGCAGGGGTGCCGGTTTGGCGGCAAACACCAGCAGCCGATTATTCGCGGTATGACCAGCCAGGTCCACAAGGATGTCGATGCCGTCCTCGCCGATTTGCCGAGCCAGGTCACCGTCGCTCTTTCCGACGGTGGAGCGCCAGTGATCGGCCAGCGCCTTCAGCCGCACGGTGACTGAATCCGGCCGCGTTACCTCGGCATAGCAGTACAGCTCGACGAGGTCGCGATCATGTTCGCGCAGCAGAGGCTCGAAGAAATACGCCACCGAATGGCGGCGGAAATCCGGTGAAACATAACCTACCCGCAGCCGTCGGTTCGGATTGCGATCGTTGGCGTGACTGCCCCGAGCCAACTTGGCATAGGGCTCTCCCCAGCGACGATGCTCCGTGTAAATCTCGTCAGGGGAAAACTTTGAAGGGTAATTCAGGCTGTACAATAAATTGTTGTGCGCTTCGGTGTGGTCCGGCTTGATGCGCAGCGCGGCGCGGTAGGCGGCAATGGCGTCGTCGAGGCGTCCACTGTTATGCAGTGCGCGACCCAGGTTGTAATGCGCTTCGGTCAGATCCGGCTGGATCCGCAGCGCGGCGCGGTAAGCAGCGACGGCGTCGTAAAGGCGTCCCAGGTCCGTCAACGCGTTGCCCAAATTGGCGTAGGCCTTGGCGTAGTCGGGTTTGACGCGCAGCGCGGCGTGGCAGGCGGAGATGGCGTCTTCGAAGCGTCCCAAGCCCGTCAGCGCGATTGCCAGGTTGCAGTGGGCTTCGGCCAAGTCCGGTTTGATGCTCAGGACGGCGTTGTATGAGGCCACGGCATCGTCAAGACGACCCAGGTCTTTCAGGGCGTTTCCCAGATTGTAATAGGCCAGGGCGTAATCCGGCTTGAGGCGGAGCGCGGCGCGGCAGGCGGAGACGGCGTCGTCACAGCGTCGCAAACCCGTCAGCGCCACGCCCAAGCTGGAGTAGGCTTCGACGTAGTCGGGCTTGATGCACAGCGCGGCGCGGCAGGCGGCAATAGCGTCGTCGAGACGCCCCGAGTCTTTCAGGGCGCTGCCGAGGTTGCAGTGGTAGACCGCCACTTCGGAATCGATGCCGATCGCCAGGGTGATCAAATCGACCGCGACGTTATGCCGTCCGACTTGATGGGCGATCACACCGAGCAAATGCACACTATCGGAATGACGGGGATCCACTTTCAGGATCTGACGATAGAGGCTCTCCGCTGCGGCCAAGTGACCGGCCTGATGGTTTCGGAGGGCTTCAGCGAACAGATCTTGAACGCGCGATGCTGCCCCTTGCAGATAACTTCCATCGCTCATCGGGCCAAGCTAGCAATTGTGTTGGTAAGTGTGAAGAATATTTGCGTGCGCCTGTACCGCTGCCCACGAGCTTTCCGACTTTGCCGCCGGCAGCGGCCAACTTGTTGAAAAATCCACCTTCCTGGTGCTGTTCTTTAGTGTTCTATGCCGACTGCCAGCATTTTGAGAAGCTGCTGGAAGCTTTCGTCGACATTGAGCGACAGGCCAAATCCGCCACGCAGCTCGAGCTCGATGAAGCCCCCGATTGCGGCACGCAGGCAACGGATTTTGTGTAGTGCGTGCGCGCCCTCGATGCCATAACTACGCAGGACAGCGAGATAGACACCGAGATAAGCGTTGGCGATCCTCTCCGCCCTTTCCCCCCTGCCATGGAGACTGCGAAAGGTCGCCGTGAAGAGTCCCGGATGCGCCTTGGCGTAAGCACGTTGGCTGTGGGCCAACGCTTCAAGGGCATCCCAGCCGACGCGCCCCATGACCGCCCCTCGCGCCAGATCCAGGAGTCCGGCTAAGGCTCGCATGGCAAGTTCGTCCATCAGTGCCGCCATGCTTTCGACGTGGTTGTAAAGCGAAGGCGGCTTCACCTTGAGCTCGGCAGCCAGCTTGACGAATGTCACCTGAGCAAGGCCAACCTCATCGGCCATATCGGCCGCAACCGCAATAATCCGTGCCCGGTCGAGTCCTGCCCGTGCCATCAGGGAGTCGTTGCAAGAAATTCGACGATGCGGGCAGCGGTGCGGTCGGGCGTTTCAGCCTGCGGGTAGTGTCCGCCCCCCTCAATGATAAATGTTTCCGCTCCCGTTCGTGCGGCAAGGTTCCGCGCTTCCGCGACAGGATCCTCGAAGTCCTGGTCCTGCGTCCCCATGATGATGAGCGTCGGCTGGTGGTTAGTGCCGACGATGGCGTCGGTGTCGGCCTTGGACAGGCTCACCATCGTTCGGAGTGCTTCCATGCGACCTGGCTCGCGGAGATTGGCGGCAAGGTCGGCGCGAAATACGTCATGATCGGCCGGCTTCTGCATTGGGAACAGACCGTTCCAATACCAGGTCCAAAATGAAACCCGCCACGGACCGGCAAAGCCGATGGCGATCGCCGCCCTGACAAAGAATGGGGAAGGAAGATCGTGAACCACAGGGCCGATCATGATGACCCCTCGGACCTTGTCGGGTGCGTCGTGAGCCGCCCAAACAGCCGATCCGGCGGCAAAAGACGTGCCGACGACGACGGCCGGGCCGGCACCGAGGTGATCGATCAGGGCCAGGACATCCTGTCCAACGGCGTGCGCGGAATAGTCACCCCAGGAGGCGCTGGACTGGCCAAAACCCCGCACGTCGAGGGTAACCACGCGATAGCCCGCCCGACTCAGAATCGGCGTGAGATGCCGGTACTCGCCGCGAAGATCACCCATACTTGGTACCGCGACGATCAAAGGCCCGGTGCCTCCGGTGTCATCATAGGCAATGCGCCCCTCTTGCCGAGCGAGAAACTGGGTCGCGGGCGAACCGGCGCCCGCCTGTGCATCAGGAGTGCCGGCGGCACACCCGGCGAGCACAGGGACGGCAAAGGCGAAACCGGACAGAATGGATTTCATGGCACACCCTCAAAACTAATGATGATAGTTTTTTAGCTTATATCATTAGTTTATGCAACACCCTTTTAAGCGGACGCGCGGCACCGACCGTCCGGCAAAGGCAGAGTCGAGAGTGTGTGGCCCAGGGGCTCTTAAAACATGCAGTCGAGCCGCAGATGGCGCTTCTTGATGAGCCATTTGCCACCGCTCGACTGCCAGTCGTCGTGATATGTCCCGGTGGTCGCCACGCTGATTTTGTCGGCGATGGAGAGTACCGTCAGGTAGCAAGAGGTCTGCAGCGTCGGTCCGGCGCCATCGAAGATGATGCAGCTCACCACATGCCGGCGTTTGTCGGTCTGCGCTGATTTCGACTGCTTGAAGAACGCGATGATTGTCTCAAGGCCGGTAAACGGTCCGAACGACGGACCGTTCAACACCTCGACGGAAAAACTGGCGTCCTCACTGAAGACATCCTGCAGCGACTGGTAGCGGTTTTCATCGAGCGCCCAGGCATAACGATGCAACGTCTCGGTGATGGCGAAACGGTCCACCATGTCGGTCTCCTAGAATTTCAGATCGGCTTCGACGGCGAAATAGCGTGGCGGTCCGTAGCCGGCGAATTGCCACAGGCCGGGGATTGGGTAGTTGCCGGTCATATAGACCTTGTTCGATAAATTACGCCCAATCACCCTGAGCGCCATCTTGTCGGTGGGATCCGACAAGGTGATGTTGGCATTGAACAGCGTCCTGGCATCGAGAAAGCCGTTATCCGCCTTGCTGACATCGCTCAGGGTGAACAGGTTCTTGTCGACGAATTCCATATTGCCATTCAAGGTCAGGGTGCCGAGCTGGCCAATTTCGCGGACGTACGTCGCGTCCAGAGTCGCCTGCCATTCCGGAGCCCGATTGAGCGGCGACGTCGCCAGATTGTATTGCGCCGCCGTATCGCCGGTGAAGGAATTATATTTGGCGTTCTGATAGCTGAGCACGCCCCGAACAATCACGTCAGGCAACGGCAAGGCGGTGACTTCCGCCTCGACGCCATCGACGGTCGCCGAGGCGGCATTGAGGAAACGGGTGATCTGCTCGGGCAGGCCGTTGACGGTGATCGGCGTGTTGACCTGCTGCTGCATCTGCGTGTAGTCGACCAGGTATCCGGCGATGTTGGTGCGCAGCCGGTTGTCGAAAAATTGCGTCTTGGCGCCGATCTCGTAGGAATCGGCGAACTCGGGATTGGTCGGCGCCGCAGCTTGGGCGAAGGCGTGCAGATCATTGCCGAACACCCCGCTGCCGCCCGTCTGGTCGTTAAAGCCGCCGGCCTTATAGCCATGCGAATAGGTGAAGTAGCTGAAGATTTCCGGCGCCAGCTGATAGTTGAGGCTGGTGCGGTAGGTCGGTTCGGCCCAGGATTTGTGCAGCGTGACCACCCCGGCAGGATACTGGCTGAAATTATCGGCGCCCAAGGCGCTGAAATAAAATGGCGGCGTGTTCGGATTGCCGGTTATCTGTGCGGCGAAGCTCTGTTGGCGGCCGTTCCAGGTCTTGTTGTCGATCGAATAGCGGGCGCCCGCGGTCAAGCTGATCTTGTTGGTGATCTTGTAGGTGCCCTCGGTGTAGCCGGCATAGGAATAAGCCCGCTGATTGCTGCACAGGATGTAGGGGCTGTCGTTCAAGCCAAAGGCGCCCAACAGCTGGGTGACGCAGAAATCGATCGAGTCGTTTTGATAGAAGCCGCCGCCGACGAAATTCAACGGGCCGCTGAAGTCGGAGGCAAAGCGCACCTCTTCCTGGGCGGTCTGATGCTGGTCGGCACGTTCGAGGTCGAACAAAGACAAGGGGTCACCATTGCTGCCAATCACCGGCGGCTGACCGGTGGTGGTGTAGCTCAACAGCGATGTCTGCTCGCGCACGCCTCCTACCGAGGAGATGGTGCCGGCGTCGAGCCTGTAGCTCATCGTCACATAACCGCCGTCGGCGTTGACCTGCGGATGGCCCAGCCGGTTGGTTTCGCCGGCATAATTGAGCGGATTGTTGCCGGTGTAACCGGGAAAGCCCCAGCCGACAAAAGCATAACCCTGTCCCGGCGGGGTAATGGCGACCGAAGCGCCGGTATCGCTGTCGTCGCGCAGAAACTCGTATTGCAGCTCGACATTGAAGCGCGCATTCGGCTGGTACAGCAGCTTGATACGGCCATTGGTAGAATCCTGGCCACCGATCGAGGCGCCCGAGCCCTTGCCGGACAGCCCATTCCAGGGGCCGCCGTAGGAAGCCGGCAGAGCGACCGGGCCATAGGCGATGTTTTCCTTGTAGTAGCCGTCGTCCTGATTGTGGGCGACGACGACGCGCAGCGCCAACGCGCCGGCGATGATCGGAATATTGACGGCATCCTTGGTGTACCACGAGCCGTAACTGCCATAGCCGTCCTGGGTTTCGACGCCATAAAGGTTGAGGTCGGGTTTCTTGGTATGCACCGAAACGACCCCGCCGGTGGTGTTCTTGCCGAACAGGGTCCCCTGCGGCCCGCGCGCCACCTCGACCTGATCAAGATCGAACGTGTCCATCGCCTGGGTCTGGATACTGGGCTGCACAAAGTCGTCGATCAGCACGCCGACAGGCGTTTCAAAATAGACGATGACATTGGTCGAACTGGCACCGCGCATGGCAAACGAAACCGCGGTATTGGCCGGCACCACCGCGGCGGTAAAGCCAGGCACGAAAGCCGCAAGATCCGACAGGCTGTGCGGTGATGCCTGTTGGATCAGAGCCGAGTCTAGCGCCGAAACCGCAATTGGCGTGCTCTGCAGATTGGTTTCGCGCCGGGTGGCGGTGATCGTCACCTCTTCCAGCCCGGTGCCTTTACCGGCCGGCGCGGGTGACTCGGCGCTCTGGGCAAACGCCACATGAGTCGGTACCGCCGCCGCGAGCAGCGGCAACCCGCAGCAAAGCGACGACAGCAGCAGATATCGACGTGTCTGATGTGATGACATGAAGCCCCCCTTCAAGAATTTTTTTTGCCGCAACCGTGACAATGCGGAATACCTTCCAGACCACCGTCCGCTTGCCCGGCGCCGCCAAGCACAGGATTCACAAAGAACCCGGTATTGCCGGCACTGGGTGCAGGTCATGGAAAGGACCGACAGGTTTGTTATTGTGACGCCACCCTATTTCATTCCCGGCGGACCGGTTTTGCTTATAGCAATTGGAAAAAAAATAGACCACTCACGAAGGTCTATCAATATTTTTCCCGACACTCTCCTGGATCAAATGGGTCGACTCGTCCGGCTTGGCGGCGTAAGCGGTCGGCGTCGGTCCAGCGCTCCTCCCGGTTTTAGGTCATCGCAGCGCAGAGTCCAACGCCGCGGCGCAATGAATCAGTGTGGTATCAAATACCGGCACTTCAACATTGCCTTGATTGAGAAGCATGCCAACTTCCGTGCATCCCAACACCACGCTGTCAGCCCCTGACGCAGCAAGACGCTTTGAAATGGCGACAAAGGTTTCGGCGCTTTCCTTCGTCGTTATGTCCCTGCATAGCTGGTCATAGATGATGCGATGTATTTCCGCGCGGTCTGCAGCGTCAGGGAGAACGGGAAAGAGGCCAGCTGCAATCAATCTGTCGGTGTAGAACGTCTGTTCCATGGTAAAGGCAGTTGCCATAAGTCCCGGGCGGCGAAGCCCTTTACCCTTGATTGCCTTGGCTGTCGCATCCGCAATATGCAGGAATGGCACATTCACGCCGATCATCATTTGGCTCGCCAATTTATGCATCGTATTGGTTGCGAGAATGATCAGTTGCGCACCACCGCGTTCCAGAGCCTTCGCCGCGTTATTGAGGATGACCCCAGCGGCATCCCATTCGCCTTTCCTCTGCAGCGCTTCAATTCGAGCGAAATCAAGTGAGCGAATGAGGAGTTCAGGCGAGTGAAGCGCGCCAAGGCGGGCGCGCGTCAATGTGCACAGCTCCCGGTAGTAAGTCTGTGTCGAAGCGGCAGACATTCCGCCAATTATGCCGATTGTTCTCAACCTCTTTACTCCAGCTCGCGCTGTACCAATGGCAGAAACGGCACAGCTTGGCGACCTGCTTCTTCCGGCCCGCACTTGCCGACAGCGGTGCGCCCGTCACGGCCATCGGGGGTCCGCGTGGCAAGTCTCGAATGCAGCCGATCATGGCGGGCCGCGGCTTCTTGAGCCCGAGCGACAAGTCCGGCAAAATATTGTCCTCCTGCCGCGGCACGGAGAATTTTTACGGTTGACACTCGACGCCAGCGCTCAGACGGCGGGCGTACAACCATTGCCAAGCAGGGGCGTCCTGTTCCCCTATTGGTCCCGGCCGACGCAAAACGTCGCCGCGCATCGGCGTCCGTGTTGGAACGGTTCGATAAACTCTCGGCCGAAGGCCTGCTCATTGGATATCAAGTCACACGCGACCGGGACGAATTGCATCGGCGATGATCTTTGTCGCACCCGACACCAATATTCTGGTCTACGCCGCCGCGCGAGGTGGACGGATCTTATTTGAAACCCAAGAAAGTCAATGAAGTAGCGCCGACTTCTGGCGAGCGCCCATCACGGTCGTTCAAGAGCGTGATGAGATTACCCGATAGCGGCCATTCGCCGGACCGACGGCTATGTCGCTGAGGGGCCCTGGGCAGCTGCGCGCCGCCGGCCGCCCGAAGGGCCGCTTCCAAATTCGGCGGTCGGTCGCCGACGACGCTATCCGCTGGATTTTGATCATTAGAAAATCCGTCGACCATTGATTTGAGTCACGAAACCATCGCGGTCGACGACAACGCGCGGCGGAGTGGCGGTGACAGGAGGAGACTCCGAATGCAGGACAATGGGCGCGCACTCCTTCTCGGCCATTTCATGGACGACGACCTTCGCTGGCTCCGCCTCGGGGTCTTGACGGACTGGCGCCAAACTCTTGCTCGAAACGGGGGCGGCCGGTGGCGCACTTGCCATTGGCTCTCGGCGCCGAGTCACATGGAGGACCTGCACACCGTGCATCCGATTGGCGTTGCGCGGCATTGGCGACTTTTCACTGCTTACGTGCGCCTCAAATATATTCCTGCCGCCCCCCGATGCAGAGGCAGCGACGACGACGGGCTTCGCTATTGTGTCGACAGTTTGTTTGAATTCTTCCGTGCACCAGTTCTTGCCCGCGTCGCTGAGGGTAAGATGGTCTGCGGTGCGGTCAACCAACCTTGCAGCCAAAAGTGACCGGACCAACCGCTCAATTGCAGCGGAATCGACGTCTAACGTCGATGCTACAGTAGCAACGGTGCTTTCCCCGCCATGCAAATGCAAGAATTTCAGGACCGAACGTCCCGTCAGAATAGTCGCCATATGCCGATATGTTTTCGAGGGGAATAGTCAGATCACACAATTGGTGACAACTCATCAGATTGCAAGAGAATTCAAAAAGGCAGTTCGAACAACACATTGCCGCCCTGCGCCGAAGTCACCGAAGCAGCGCCAGCATTTCCGCGGCGCCCTCTAGCGTTTCCGGCAGGCCAAAATAGTTTGAAGACCGGGTGACCGCCGCCAGACAGCGTCAAAGAGTCTCAATCAAGGCTGGGCGGCGTCGGTTCACCCACTGCGTTTCCTGATCATAGGCAAAGGCAAGTTTGAGACAGGCCATTTCTGCATGGTTCGGCCCGACGATCTGCAGGCCAATCGGCAGTCCCTGCGCGCCAAATCCGGCCGGTACCGCCAGTGACGGGCAACCCGACATGGTTATCGGAAAGACCCCCTTCATCCATTCATGATAACTTTGCATTTTTTGTCCGGCGATTTGATCCGGCCAGTGCAGCGTCGCGTCAAACGGGAACAGCTGCGCCGTCGGAAGAACGAAATAGTCGTAGGTCTCGAAAAAGCGCCGCACCGCGCTATACCATTCGGTACGCACCACCGAAGCCGCGGTAATGTCAAATCCGCTCAATGGCAGGCCGGTTTCAATTTCCCAGATCACTTCGGGTTTGAGCAGTGCGCGCTTTTCCGTATCCTTATAGTAGGCCAGCATTTCGCCGCCCTGTTGCCAGGCCCGCAATTTGACCAAGGCCTGCCACACCGCATCGATCGGGTAGTCGGGCTGGGCCTCCTCGACATGGCAGCCAAGTGTCTCGAACGCCGACAAAGCCGACCGGCAAACCTCCAGCACGCCCGGCTCGAACGGCAGATAGCCCCGGAAATCACCCGCCCAGGCGATCCGCTTGCCCTTGAAATCGGCTTTCAAGGGGTCGGTAAAGGATGATCCGTCGCCTTCGATCGCCAAAGGGGCACGGCTGTCGAATCCTGCCTGCACCGACAGCAGCATCGCCAGATCGGGCACCGTGCGTGCCATCGGTCCGACTACTCCCATCGAAGGCAGCCAGCTGTCGCGGGCTTGCGAGGGAACCCGGCCATAGCTGGTGCGAAAACCGAACACATTGTTCCAACCGGCCGGGTTGCGCAGGCTGCCGCCATAATCACTGCCGTCCGCGACCGGCAGCATGCGCAGCGCCAGCGATACTGCCGCGCCGCCACTGCTGCCGCCGGCGGAGCGCGACTGGTCATAGGCGTTTCGCGTAATGCCATAGACATTGTTGTAAGTATGCGAGCCGAAACCGAATTCGGGGGTGTTGGTCTTGCCGATGAAGATCGCGCCCGATTTGCGCAGACGCTCGACCATGATGCTGTCGGCGGTCGGTACGAAATTCTTCAGGATCGGCGAACCCATGGTCGTGACGATGCCTTTGACCGGCTGCAAATCCTTGCAGGCATGGGGAAAACCATGCAGCGGCCCGAGGATCTCGCCGCGCGCGACCTGCCGGTCGCGCGTTTCCGCCTGGGCGAGCAGACCGGCGCGGTCCTGCAGGGCAACGATGGCGTTCACCTTTGGATTGAACCGGTCGATGTGATCCAAATAAGCGGACATGACCTCGACACAGGACGCCCGGCGCGATCGGATGGTTTGCGCGAGCTTTACGGCGTCCATCATGACGATATCGGCGGGGTAGCCGGCCGCTTCCGCCGGATCGGGCAAAGCGGAAGTCAGCATCGTCGACGCCGCGGCTCCGGCTGCGGCGCAAAGAACCTGACGACGACTGAGGTCTTGCTGGCTTTCGTTCGAGGTCTCCATCGCCATCGGCGTCATCCCCTGTGCTGCGTGAGAATTCAACTCGTTTATAGTGTGTTGGCGGAGGGTGGCCGTCCATATCATTGTCGAGGCAGGCGGTTGGTCTAAGCACTTTCACCGTGGCCTGACACTTGGCCAACCACGGTGTACATTTTTGAGTAGTTTCCGAGGCTGTTGAACAACCCTGTTTCGGCGCTTTTAGCCTGACAGTGAAGGGGGTCGCCACGCTTGATCGATAGCCGAGCGCAGGCGTCCAAGGTCGACCGATCCAGGGAAGACGAACATGGCGGAATTATCGACGGACGAGCGCAACGCACTGGACGACAGCCAATTCGGGCTGCCGCATAAGCGGAGCTATCCGATGCCTGATGCCAGTCATGCCCGCAACGCCAAGGCGCGCGCGGCCGAGGAATTCCATAAGGGCAATCTGTCGGCGGCGGAAAAGGCTCAGATCGACCTCAAGGCCGACCAGATTCTCGCCGAACCGTGATTACCGATCCCCGTCAGATGATCGATTTTCCAGGAGCCACCCCATGACGCGTGCCCATCCGACCCGTTCGGCTCAGGCCTTATTTGAACCCACCCAAGCCGGCGCCTTCAATCTCGCCAATCGTATCGTCATGGCGCCGCTCACGCGGAATCGGGCCGACTCGGCTCTGAGTCCGGGTCCTTACGCCGTTGAATATTACGCGCAGCGCGCCTCGGCCGGCCTGATCATTGCCGAGGCCACGCAGGTCTCGGCGCAAGCACAAGGCTATGCCGGTACGCCAGGCTGTTTCACCGACGACCAGATTCAGGGTTGGAAAAAAGTCACCGACGCCGTCCACGCCAAGGGTGGAACGATCGTCGTTCAGCTTTGGCACACCGGGCGCATGTCACACACCAGTTTTCAGAAGGATGGTCAGGCACCCGTCGGTCCTTCCGCGATCCGGGCCAACAGCAAGACCTTCCTGGCCGACCAGGGTTTCGTCGATGTATCGACGCCGCGCGCGCTCGCTTTGCAGGAGATACCCGGCATCGTCGAGAGCTTCCGTCATGCCGCCGCCTGTGCCATCGAGGCCGGTTTCGACGGCGTCGAATTGCATGGGGCGCACGGCTACCTGCTCGACGCCTTTCTGCGCGACGGCACCAACCATCGCACCGATGCCTATGGCGGCTGCATCGGCAACCGCGCCAGACTGCTCATCGAAGTAACCATGGCTTGCGCGAATGTGATTGGCAGCAATCGCCTGGGCGTGCGCCTATCGCCGGTCTCCAGCGCCGGCGATTCACGGGACAGCCAGCCGCAAGCTCTTTTCGATCATGTGGTCACTGCCCTCAATCCCTTCGGCTTGGCCTATTTGCACATCGTCGAAGGCGAGACCGGCGGCGCCCGGGATAGCATCGCTTTCGATTACGCCGCGCTACACGACCGTTTCGACGGCGTCTGGATGGTCAATAACGGCTATGACCGGCAGATGGCGATTGACGCGGTAGCGAGCGGCAGCGCCGATCTGGTGTCGTTCGGACGTCTCTTTATCGCCAATCCGGACCTGGTCGAGCGCCTGAAAACAAACGCCCCGCTCAACAAGCTGATGACGCCGGACACTTTTTATGGCGGCGGCGCCCACGGCTATACCGATTACCCGACACTCGACCAAAGCCTTGCCGCGATCAAGGTTGCCTAGCTAGCCCGGATTTCCAGCGGCTTTGCTGGCCTGGATCAGCCGTTCCAGCCCGTCCTTGAAGCGGGAGCGATCCTGCTTGGCGTAGGGCGCCGGGCCGCCGCCGGAGAGATCTCCGCTATCGCGCAGCCCGGTCAGCAGGTCGCGCATCGCGAGCGCCATTCCCATCGAGCCGGCATCGAAGCGCTTGCCGCGATGATCGATGCCAAGCGCGCCTTTTTCGACGCAGCGCGCCGCCAGCGGCACATCGGCGGTGACGACCACATCGCCTAGGCCTATTCGTTCGACGATGCGGTCGTCGGCTTGGTCTGGGCCGTCCGGCGCCACCACCTGGCTGACCAGCCCGTGGTCGAGGCCGCGCATCCAGCTATTGCCGATCAGAATGACCGGCCATCCGTGACGCTCCGCCACCGTCAACACTTCCTGTTTGACCGGGCAGGCATCGGCGTCGACGAAAATGCGGCCGCTCATTCACCGTCCAGCCAGTCCTCGATCAGCCGGCGGGCGATCGAGGCATGTCCGGGCAGGCAACGGCCCTGGCGCGGGAAATCCCGGATCTCGGCGCGGCTGAACCAGTCGGCAATCTCCAATTCCAGCGGGTCGACCACCGGAGCCGGTCGCCCTTCGCTTTCCGCAGCAAAGCCGATCATCAGGGAACCCGGGAACGGCCATGGCTGGGACGAATGGTAGCGAGGCGCTTCGACCCTGACGCCTGTCTCTTCCATCACCTCGCGGATGACCGCATCCTCGGGCGTTTCACCCGGTTCGACGAAGCCGGCCAATGTCGAGACCATGCCGGTGGGCCAGGCGGGCTGCCGACCGAGCAGACAGTAATCGCCTGACGTGACCAGCATGATCACGGCGGGATCGGTCCGCGGATAATGCTCGGTCGCGCAGGCTGCATTGTCACAGCGACGCACATGTCCACCGGCGGCGCTGCTCGTTGAACTGCCGCAACGGCCGCAGAACCGATGCGTGCGATGCCAGTGGGTGATCCCCCGCGCATAGGCCAAGAGCGCGCCGTCGGAGCGCGGCAGAACGCTGCCTTCCAGGCGCAGATCCGACCACACGCCGAACGCGTCAAGCTCCGGCGCCGCCGGAAAGTCGGAAAGGTCGAGGGCAAAATAACCGATATCGTCCCCCAGCCCGAGAAAAACCGGCACAGTTCCGCCTTGCAACAGCGGTTCGGCGAGCGGGCGTGGCAGCAGGCCTGCCGTCGGCGCAGCGGCGGCGCGGTTCACCAGACATTGTGACCGCCACACCGGAACCAGCAGGCTGTCGCGGCGCCGCAGCCTGACAGCCAGTCCGTCTTCGTCACGACGCAGCGCTGCGGCGCGGTCGAGGACGCTACCGCTGAAAAAATTGCCGATCATCGCCGTCACCCTGACATAAGCCCGGCAGCCTATCAATCGTCGGAATCGGCCCAGATCTTGATCACGTCCGAGAGGATGGGATGCACCCATTCGGGGGGCGCGGTGAGGCGGAATATCGGATTGCGGGCCAGGAGCCCATCGTCGAGCAGAATGTCGACCCATCCCAATGCGTTGGCTTCCAGCCTTGATTGCTGTCCGAGTTCGATGACATCGACGCCACCGCCGGCGCTTGGCGCGAATTTGAGGCGGATTCCTTGCACATCGGGGGCAAACCACTGGAAGATTCCCGCCAGCCGATTGACCGCGAAATGCGCCTGCCGGGTCAGGGCGACGACATAGCGGTAGTCGAAGGTGAAATCGGCCGGCAAGCGCAGATCGGCCTGCGGCGCCAATTCCAGGCGCACTCCCCTGGGCAGGTTGGTGGTGATCAGCGGATTGAGCAGAGGCAGTGTGTCGTCGAGCGGCAGTTCCAAGGTCCAGCTTTTCGATAGCGGCAATCGCTGGGGACCGTTCGGGGTTTGCAGCATCAGCACGATCTGATCGGGGTCCATGATACCGAGCGGCGGCATGACATCGAAATGCAACCTGATTTTGTCGCGTTCAGACGCAGGCAGGCTCAGGAACTCCATCTGAAATTTGGCAAATTCGTTGAATCGCGCCCAAGCCCGCCCACCCTCGTCGGCGGCGACGGCCAATGCGGCACTCCATCCCGCCGCCAAGAATAGCCAGACAGTGCATCGCACGAGCGAACCCATGTCGTCCTTCAGACGAACTCTATAATTTTCTGATCGACTGCCACCGACGCCCCAGCCGCTGCATGCAGCTTGGCAATTTTGCCGTCGCGTTCGGCGCGCAAGCTGTTTTCCATCTTCATCGCCTCGACGACGGCGAGCAGTTCGCCAGCCTTTACGTCCTGGCCCTCCTGCACCGCCAGCGAAACCAACAGTCCCGGCATCGGCGACAGCAGATATTTCGACAGGTCGGGCAGCGCCTTTTTCGGCATCAACAAGGCCAATTCGGCGGCGCGCGGGCCATAGACATGCGCCTCGATCTGGCCGCCGGCATGGAACAGCCGCAATGCGGCGCCGGTCTGGTCGATTTGCACCACGACGATCTTGGCGTGCTTGCCCTCGACCCGGCCGAGAAAAAGCGGCTGGCCGACCTGCCAGTCGGACAGCAGGATCACTTTGCGCCCGCCGACGGCGAATTCATAGCCCCCCGCCAAAGGCGACAAAGTGACATGCAGCGAAGACTCGTTCCAGCGCACCACGAAGTCGGTCTGCACCAGAACATGGTGGCTTGGCATTTGTCCGCTGATGGTGATTTCGCGTTCCTGCTGCCGGCGGCGCACGAAGGCGGCGACCGCGGCCAGCAAATGCGGCTCGGCCGGTGGCAAATCCCGGGTGGAGAAGCCGCTGCCATATTCCTCGGCGATGAAGTTGGTAGAAAGCTGCCCCTTGACGAAGCGCGGGTGCGCCATCAAAGCGGCAAGGAACGGAATGTTATGTGTCAGTCCGCGGATATAATATTCATCGAGCGCCCGGCGCATGGTCTCGATCGCCTTGTGGCGCGTGGCGCCGAAACTGCACAGCTTGGCGATCATCGGATCGTAATAGATGCTGATCTCGCCCCCTTCGACCACGCCGCTGTCGACTCTCACCGTGGCGGACTCGGTGGGCGGCAGATAACGGGTCAGCCGGCCGATTGAGGGCAGGAAATTGCGATAAGGATCCTCGGCATAAATGCGCGCTTCGATGGCCCAGCCGGTCGATGTGACGTCGTCTTGGCCAAACCCCAATTTCTCGCCGGCGGCGATGCGGATCATCCATTCGACCAGGTCGACGCCGGTCACCAGTTCGGTCACCGGATGTTCGACCTGCAGCCGCGTGTTCATCTCGAGAAAATAAAAATTGCGCGCGGCATCGACGATGAATTCCACGGTGCCCGCGGATTTGTAGGATACCGCCTGGGCCAGTGCCACCGCCTGCTCTCCCATCTGACGGCGCACCTCTGAAGTCAAGAACGGACTAGGCGCCTCCTCGATCACTTTCTGATGCCGGCGCTGGATCGAACATTCGCGCTCGCCCAGATAAAGCACGGTGCCGAAGCCGTCGCCCAACACCTGGATTTCGATATGGCGCGGCTGCTCGATATATTTCTCGATGAAGACTCGATCATCGGCGAACGACGAACGCGCTTCATTGCTGGCGGATATGAAACCCTCGCGAGTCTCCTGATCGTTGCGCGACAGGCGCATGCCCTTGCCGCCGCCGCCGGCAGACGCCTTGATCATCACCGGATAGCCGATCTCCCCGGCGATCCTGACCGCGTCGGTCGCGTTGGCGATGACGCCGAGATAGCCCGGCACCGAATTGACGCCGGCCAGTTTGGCCAGTTTCTTCGATTCGATCTTGTCGCCCATGGCGTGAATGGCGTGCGCATCGGGGCCGATGAAGGCTATTCCAGCCGCGGTCAGTGCCTGCTGGAATTCACCCTTCTCGGAGAGAAAGCCGTAGCCGGGATGAACCGCCACTGCCCCGGTCTTGCGGCAAGCTTCGACGATGCGGTCGATCCTCAAGTAGGATTGTGCCGACGGCGCCGGGCCAATCGCTACCGCCTCGTCCGCCATCTGCACATGCAGCGCGTCGCGGTCGGCGTCGGAATAGACCGCCACCGTGGCAATCCCCATCTTGCGCGCCGTCTTGATGACCCGGCAGGCAATCTCACCCCGATTGGCAATCAAAATCTTCTTGAACATGCTAAATCCCAGGGAAAATCATAGGGGTATATTGCCGTGTTTGCGCCAGGGATTTTCCTGCTTCTTGCCCTGCAGCATGGCAAGACTGCGGCATAGCCGCCGTCGTGTGGCATGCGGCTGGATGACATCATCGATGAAGCCGCGATGACCGGCGACGAAAGGATTGGCGAATTTGCGCCGGTACTCCTCGGTGCGTTCGGCGATCATCTCGGCGTCGCCGCTATCGGCGCGAAAGATGATCTCAACCGCTCCCTTGGGTCCCATTACCGCAATTTCGGCAGTCGGCCAGGCGAAATTGACGTCGCCACGCAGATGTTTCGAGCTCATCACGTCGTAGGCGCCGCCATAGGCCTTGCGCGTGATGACGGTGACCTTGGGTACGGTGCATTCCGCATAGGCATAGAGCAGTTTGGCGCCATGCTTGATGATGCCGCCGAATTCCTGGGCAGTACCGGGCAGAAAGCCAGGGACGTCGACAAAGGTGATCAGTGGAATATTGAAACAGTCGCAAAAGCGCACGAAACGCGCCGCTTTGCGGCTCGAATCTATGTCCAGGCAGCCCGCCAGCACCAGCGGCTGGTTGGCGACGATGCCGACCGTACTGCCTTCCATGCGGGCGAAGCCGATCAGAATATTGCCGGCATAGGTGGGCGCCAACTCGAAGAAATCGCCGTCGTCGACGATCTTGAGGATCAACTCCTTCATGTCGTAGGGTTTGTTGGGACTGTCCGGCACCAATGTGTCGAGACTGGGCTCGATACGCGACGGCGGGTCGAAGCTTTGACGGCTGGGCGGCTTCTCGCGATTGTGGGCCGGCAGGAAATCGATGAATCGACGCAATTGCAGCAAGGCCGCAACATCGTCCTCAAAGGCCAGATCGGCCACCCCGGAACGGGTGGTGTGCGACACCGCGCCGCCCAATTCCTCGGCGCTGACAGATTCATGCGTCACGGTCTTGACGACGTCGGGACCGGTGACGAACATGTAAGAGCTATCCTTGACCATGAAAATGAAATCGGTCATCGCCGGCGAATAGACCGCGCCGCCGGCGCAGGGGCCCATGATCAAGGAGATCTGTGGCACCACGCCCGACGCCATGACGTTGCGCTGGAACACTTCGGCATAGCCGGCCAACGACGCCACGCCTTCCTGAATGCGGGCGCCACCCGAATCGTTCAGGCCGATCACCGGCGCGCCCACGCGCAGGGCCTGGTCCATGATCTTGCAGATTTTCTCCGCATGGGCCTCCGACAGGGCGCCGCCGAAAACGGTGAAATCCTGGCTGAACACAAACACCAGCCGGCCGTTGACGGTGCCATAGCCGGTCACCACACCATCGCCGGGTATGGTTTGCGAAGCCATACCGAAGTCGGTGCAGCGATGTTCGACGAACATGTCCCATTCCTCGAACGAGTCCGGGTCGAGCAACAGTTCCAGCCGCTCGCGCGCCGACAGTTTGCCTTTGGCGTGTTGCGCCTGGACCCGCTTGATGCCGCCGCCGGCGCGGGCGCGCGCCCGTCTCTCCTCCAGCTCACGAATGATGTCTTGCATCGGTTCCCCGCCAAACGGTTCTATGGCCGCGTTTCCGCGACTATGACGGTTTTGAGATAGCATCAAGCAAGATGCCATGCCAGCAAATTGCCCCCTTGATCTGCCGGCCACACTGTCCCAGTTTAAGGGCTTACCAAACTGCGGAGGAATACCCATGACCTTGAAAGTTGGCGACAAGCTGCCGGCGGTGACGCTGAAGACGATGACCGCGGAAGGTCCCAAGGATGTCACGGTCGATTCGGTTTTCAAGGGCAAAAAGGTGGTGCTGTTCGCCCTGCCCGGCGCCTTCACGCCGGGCTGTTCGATGAAGCATCTGCCGGGCTATGTCAAACATTACAACGCCATCAAGGCCAAGGGCGTCGACGTGATCGCCTGCCTGTCGGTCAATGACGCGTTCGTGATGGGCGCCTGGGAGAAAGATCAAAAGGCCGAGGGCAAAGTGCTGTTGCTGGCCGACGGCAATGGCGAATTCACCAAGGCGGTAGGGCTCAGCATGGACGGCAGCGGCTATGGCATGGGACTGCGGTCGCAACGCTACGCCGCCATCGTCGTCGATGGCGTGGTCACCCATCTCAATGTCGAGCCTGCCGGTGGAGTCGACGTCTCGAGCGCCGAGACGATTCTCGGGCTATTATAGAAATCGCCCTCAGACGCCGGGCGCTCACTCCGTTCGCTTGGCTTCGCGCAAACGCTTGCGCGCGGCGCCAGTCGGCGCCGAGCCGCCCAATTTATCCGTTGAGGGTCGACACCGCAGTGTCGGTGGGCGACTAACCTCGTCTGTCGTTCGTCGGCCGGGCCAAACCGAGAAATCGCATGGCGGCAGCGACCTCCTGGTGCAGGCCTTGCAGCCGCGACAGCGCCAGCGGGTCGCTGCCCCAGCGTTCGGCCTGAAAATTCTCGTCAAGCAGCGCCAAATCGAGACAGGCCGCCGCGTCGATCAGGGAGTCGATCACCGCGAGACCGAGAATCACCGAGCCAAATCTTGGCACCGCGACGTGAAGCGCCATCAGAGTCCAGGCGTCACAGCCTTCCAGCCGGTGCCGCAGCCGATCGAGACTGGCGGCAGGCTGGCGCACAGGCAGCAGGCCAATCGTGACGGCCAGATCGATGCCATAGGCGCGCGCCACCCAATCCAGCCAGGGTTGCCAGGCCGCCGCCTGGCGTGCCGCGAGATCGGCGGGAAAGGGCGCGCGGTGGCACAGCAGGTCGGTTTCGCCGAAACCGGCAAGAGTCGTCAGTATCTCGAGTCGTGATGACGCTGTAAGGTCCAGTGTGCTGCAGGCCATTCGCGTCAGAGGCATCGTCGCCGGCGCGACGTGGACGCTCCGGGTCCGCCATTCTTCGGCCAGTGCTGACGCCAGAGCGAGGGTTGGCAGCACGATGCCCCGCCCCGCCGGCGTGGTGGCGAGCCGCCGGTCGACAATCAAGGCGAAACCGTCCGGGTGCGGCGCCACTGAGGCGTGACGGGGAGACCCCGTCACCGCGTCGCCCCGCCGCCGGTGCGGCCCCGCTTGGTCTGCAGCAGCGTCGACAGGCAGCTATTAGCTCCCATTGACGCCAGTTTCTGCAAGGGCTGACCAAGATCGCCGCTGATCGCCGGCAAGTTCCTGACGATCGCCCCCTTGTCCGGGGTCACGATCGGATGCAGCAATGAGCCACCGATGTCGAGCGCCCCGCCGGCGGCGACTCCGGCCGGCCGCGGCGTCACGGTGAAATCGAGCATTTCATTTTGCAGATTTACGCTGCCCTGCCCGGTCACCGTCAAACCGGCCAGATTGAACAGCAAGGCTTCCGAACGCGCCAGACCATCGATGAAGGTAAAAAAACTGACCAGGCAGCGCAGGTCGGAACTGTCGGCGTTGCCGGTCGGCGACAAGATGCCGATCACTTTGCCCAACCCGTCTTGGCCCAGGCGATTATTGATGGTGGTCGACCCCACCGCCAGCGCTGCATCGCCTTGCAGCGACGCGAACAGGGTGCGCGGCGTGTCACCGACGGTGCGGCTATGCAGCCGGAAATCGATCTGGCCGCCGGCTAAGGCATCGGACAGCGCCAGCGCCGACAGCAGATCGCCGACGCCTAGATGCGAGAGCGCCATGTCGAGCGCCAGAATCGTCGGCGTACCGGCGGCGTCGAGACTGACCCGGGCGTCGATGGTGCCGCCGGCGATGCTGGCAGCTTTGGCGGTTCCGGCAAATTTGGCACCCTGCCAGGCGAGATCGACGCTCAAATTGCTGCCGTCGAGCCGCCGCAGGATCAGGCTTTTGATCTGCCAGCTCACATGCCCGTCGCTGTTGGTCAGCCAACCCAGCACCAGCGGCAGATCGGAGAAAAAGCGGGCCTCTGGTGGGCTGTCGGCGACATCGAGCAGGGCGCCGCCCGGTCGAGTCAGATCCAGCAGCACCGAGTCGAAATGCCCTTCCCAGCGCGGGCGTCCGGCATGGTTCTGCAGGCTGAGCTGGCCCGACATGTCGCTGCGTCCGAGGCTGCCTTTGAGATCGGCAATCCGCCACTCCTGCTCGCCGCCGCGGCCGCTTGAGCTGATATGACCAGACAGGGAAAGCGGAAGGCTGCCGGCACGAACGCCAAGGCTCAGGCCGGCGGCGGCGTCGCCGTCGATCGACCAGGCCAGATCGACGCCGCTGCCGTCCAGCGGGTCGGCGATGGCGCCCTTGACGCTGATCGCCAGTTCATCATGGCGGCCGATGGTAGCGTCGATTGTGGCGAGGCGGGGATGTTCCAACAGCCCGTCGAGATGCAGGACTGCCCGCGCCGACCCCAGGGACGGCAGCTTCAGACCGACCCAGGGGCCGAGATCGGCGCTGTCGGCGCTGTCGAGATTGACCGCCATTTGCAACGTCGGGCCAGGCAGCAGGTGGCCGGACAGGGTGCCGTCCAGACTGATCACCAGACCCGGCAGCAAAGCGGTCAACCGCAACGACAATGGTTTGTCGGGGCTCAGCATATCCTTCAAGCTTGATAACAGGCCACTGACAGTGAGGTGCCGGCCCTGCCAGTTGCCTTCCAGCGTCAGAGCGATCGGCGCCGCCGGGCCGTCGCTGTCAAGAGTAGCATGATCGATCTGCAGGGTGCCTTGCGTTGTGCCCGACAGATGCACCGTCACACGCTCGACGATGATTTGCGTGATCCTGATCGCGCTCGCCGGCAAGATGGCTGGATCACGCGCCACCGGACCGGCGATGAAGTTCCAGTTGCCCTGGCCATGCCCATCGGAATCGAGCGCGATGTCGGCGCCATCGACCCGGATCCGGGTCACCCTTACCTCGCCCAGCAGCAGCGGCAACAGGCCGATTTGCGCTTCGACATGGCCGAGTTTGACCATATCGGGCAAGGCGCTGCCGGCGCGATTGGCCAAGGTCACGCCATCGGTCACCAGGGCGGGACGCAGTCCCAGTTTGAGGCTCAGCGGACCGGCGAAAGTGACGGTTCGACCGGTCTGTTGCGTGATCCAGCGCGACGCCTGCAGATGGAACCGATCGACATCGATCGACTTCACCACCTGCACCAGCGTCACCAGCAGCACCAGAGCCGCCGCCAGGGCAAGCTTGAGGACGGTGGCGGGTTTCACGGCGGTGCCAGCAAACCGGTCACGCTGGCCGGCAGTTGGTCATATCGCTCCACCACCCGTTCGGCGCCGGCGTCCAACAGTTCGGCCGGCCGGTGATTGCCCCACGCCACCCCGAGCGTTCGCGTCCCGGCCGCCCGCCCCATCTGCATGTCGAAGCTGGTATCGCCGATCATGACGGTTGCCGCAGCCTGTGCACCGGCCTCGGCGATGGCGCGCCGCAGCATTGCGGGATGTGGCTTGCCCGGATTGTCGTCGGCGGTTTGCAATGAGACGAAGCGACCGCCAAGGCCATGCCGCTCCAGCATTGCCGCCAGCCCACGACGCGATTTGCCGGTCGCCACCGCCAGCAGCCATCCCGCCGCGGACAGTGTATCGAGGGCGGCGCGCGCTCCGTCGAACAAGGGCTGATGGTGCTCTGCCAGACTGCGTTGGCGGGCGAAGTCGCGCTTATAAGCGTCGATTACGGCGTCCCGCAGGCCCGCGCCGATGTCGGGCAACAGCAATGACACGGCGTCGGTCAATGACAGCCCGATGATGCGCCTGATATTCGCCGGCGGCGGCGCGGCAATGCCGGTTTCGCAGCAGGCGGCGGTCATCGCCGCGACGATGGCATGCTGGCTGTCGATCAGGGTACCGTCGACATCGAACACGGCAAGATGCGGAGGCTGAAGCAGGATCGGTCTCATTGCGGTAGATCGGGCCGCCATCCCCTGGCGATGGCGTCCGCCGCACCAGGAGCAGCGAAACGCTGGGGCTCAGTCTAACATTGTAGAACGCTCTGGACAGCCCTGATTCGGGCAGTTACCAATGCAGCGTGATTATGTCATTCTGTCGTTCCGGCACGAAGCGCATGGGATTGCCTTGTCTGGTCTGAGGAAACAATGAAAAGATTTTTGCTGTCGTCCTGCGCCGGGGCGACGATTTTGGCGCTGTTGCCGCCGCACGCGGCTGAGGCTCAGCAAGTTTACACCGTCCCCGCCGGCACCCAGCAAAACATCGCCACACCGATATCCGATGGCACCACGCCCACCACGGTGCAGGTCACCGGCGGGGGCGCGCTCGGCCTGCTCAGTCCGTCGAACAGCTATAGCGGCGGCACGCAGGTGATCGACAATTCGGCGGTGCTGGTCGGGACCGACAGCCAGCTCGGCAATATAAAAGGCAGTCTGTCGCTCGGCGACTCGACCAATGCCGGCGAATTGGGTCTGACCAACCAGCAGGGTATTCCCTTCGTCAGCCAGCGCAGCATCATTCTGAACGCGGGCGGCGGCACCATCAATGCCGGCGGCGGCAATCCGGCCAACCTCAACGTCACCGGCGGCGCCATATTGAACGGTCAGATTTCCGGTCCCGGCGGCCTGACCGTCAGCACCGGCACCGTCACCTTGACCAACAATGCCAACAGCTTTGGCGGCAATACCACCATCAACGGCAATGGCGCGCTGATCTACAGCAATGATGCCCAGCTGGGGGCGACCTCGATCGGCACCCCCAACACCATCAACCTCGGCGATTCGACTTATCAGGGCACGCTGGTGGTCACGGGCAATGCCAACGCCTTCACCTCGATCCGCAATGTCAATGTCAATGCCGGCGGCGGCCTGCTGATCGGACCGACCAACGGCACTGTGGTGACCTATGCCGGCACCATCTCAGGCACCGGCACGCTCGCCATCAATGGCGGCACAGTGGCGCTGACCAACAGCTCCAACAGCTATGGCGGCGGTACCATCGTCACCAATGGGGGGACCCTGCAGGTCAATAGCGATGGCGCCTTGGGCGGTTCTGCGGTCACCACGGTGTCGCTGGGCGACAACGACAACAAGGGTACGCTGGCCTGGACCAACTCCGTCGCGGTGAGCAGCTCGCGTGGCTATATCATCGGCCTCGCCGGTGGCGAGATCGACACCAACGCCGTCGCCGGCGTCTCTTTGGCGGGCAGCGTCAGCGGCCTCGGCGCATTGAGGGTGGGCGGCAATGGCGTGCTGACTTTGGCGGGCAGCAACCTCTATACCGGCGAGACTTATGTGAACAAGGGTGCCTCCCTGGCGATCGGTTCGGACCAGAGCCTGGGCGGCTATAACGCGACCACCAGTCCGACCACCGGACTGCCCTCCTACACCCAGCAATATGACAACATACTGCATCTCGATGGCGGCACGCTGGCCCTCACCGCCGGCACCACGCTCACCCACAACATCGCCTTGTCGAGCAATGGCGGCACGATCAATACCAATGGCAATACGGTCATCATCCAGAACGGATTCGGGGCGCCGAACGCCATCACCGACGACACCGCCTCGAATGGGGGTGGTGGTGGCGGTCTGACGGTGGAGAACATCAACATCACCTCGACTTCGACCACCAGCAACACGCCGGCCGGCAATCTGATTCTGGATGGCATCAACACCTATACCGGTGGCACCACCGTGGCGAGCGGCGAGCTGACGATCGGTGATTCCGCGAATCCCGGCGCCAGCGTGCTCGGCAATGTCACCGTCAAAGGCGGCGCCATCCTGGCGGGCGCCGGCACGATCGGTGGCACGATCTTCAATAACGGCACGGTTGCGCCAGCCAATGCGCTGAACGCCACCGGGCTTACACAATCCCCCGGGGCGGCGCTGACACCGGTGATCGGCGCCACCACCAGCCCGATGACCGCGGGTGGGGGCACCGGCGGCAACCCCGCCGAACTGATCGTCAAGGGCACCGCCAATTTGGGCGGTACGCTGGGCGTGCTCTATGCTCCCGGGTTTCTGCATGGCGGCCAATATCAAATATTGACCGCCGACGCGACGACCGGCGCGTTCAGCAACTTTTCGGCCGGCAATCCCGGTCTCGGCTTCACCGCGAACATCGTGCAGGAGGGCAACAGCTTTATTCTGGTGCTGACGCAACTTTCGAGTCTGCCGGCCTTCGACACACCCAGCATCTACCCCGTTCTGACGACCGCCGCCGTCAACGAAGCCCAACAGGCCACCTCGGTGCTGCTCGACCGCCTGACCGACGTCCGCACCAACGCGACGGCCGACCAATTGAGCGCCGCTTTGACCGAGCGGCATCGGGTACGCGGCGGGTCGCCCTACGGCGTCTGGGTGCAACCGACCGGCAATAGTGGCACCATGAACGGCAATAACGGCGTCAATGGCTATAGCAGCCAGGGCGGCGGTCTGATGGCCGGCATCGATGCCGAATGGACCACCAGCGTTTCGATCGGTTTTGCGCTGGGCTATAATAATAGTTTCA
>Ga0302320_10004299_pt1 | contig 32398 bp, 32 predicted proteins | sample Bog_T0_3_FD_202130 | JGI IMG/M metagenome (GOLD analysis project Ga0302320, IMG submission 202130) | Peat permafrost microbial communities from Stordalen Mire near Abisko, Sweden - Bog_T0_3 | ecosystem: Environmental > Terrestrial > Soil > Wetlands > Peat | place: Sweden: Abisko, Stordalen Mire... | reverse complement strand
CGAAGGCGCCAGATCGCGCCGCAGCGAAGCAGTAGCGGCCGCGTCTTAGGACGCTATTCGCCGCTCTAATTCGGAGACGCGTTCTTCAATAAAGGCAAGGCGCAGATCGAATCCCGCAACCTTTGTGTCCGACTCGCGGACGCGGATTTCCATGGGGCGCGCCCAGTTGTGGAACGCGCGCAAGAGATTGGTTTCGGTCTTTTCGATTTCAGCCCGGCGTTCGATACGCTCTTCATTAAACCTGGCATCGATCTCTGCGCGCAGTTCGCCAAACCTGACATCGATCTCTGCGCGTAATTCTCCAAATTTGGCGTCGATAGCGCCAAACTTGGCGTCGAGATAGCTTATCAGTTCCGCGTCCATTTAATTCCTCGTCGGCTACACCTTGATGCTACCGCACATCATGCCTTACGCAGCCGCAAACTATTCGTAACCACCGACACGCTCGACATCGCCATCGCCGCCGAAGCAATCATCGGCGACAGCATCCACCCCGTCCACGGATAAAGCAGCCCCGCCGCCAGCGGGATTCCAATCGCGTTATAGCCGAACGCCCAGAACAGATTTTGCTGGATCACCCGCATAGTCCGGCGCGCCAGTTTCAAAGCGTCGGGTACGCCCATCAGATTCCCGTTCATCAGGATAATCCCCGCCGTCTCCATCGCAACATCGGTACCGGTTCCAATGGCGATCCCGACATCGGCGCGCGCCAAAGCCGGTGCGTCGTTGATCCCATCCCCCACCATGGCCACCCGTTTGCCCTTCAACCGCAGCCGCGCCACTTCGCCGTCCTTGTCGGCCGGCATCACTTCGGCCAACACGCGCGAGGGGTCGATCCCAACCTGCAGCGCCACCTCCTTTGCCACGCGCTCGTGGTCGCCGGTGATCATCCAGACTTCAATCCCCATCGCCTGCAGCCGCTTCACCGCTTCATGCGCCTCGGGTTTCACCTGATCGGCGATCTGAAACTCGCCCGCCCGCAAACCATCCACATCCACCGCAATCATGCCGCCGTCGCCTCGACCCGCAAATACCTTGCGCCCTCCCACTATCCCTTCCGCCCCGCGTCCGGGGATGGCGCGAAACTCCGTGGCCTTCTGCAATTCCCCGGATCCGGCGCTTTCCACGATCGCGCGCGCTACCGGATGCTCGCTCCAGCGCTCCACCGCCGCCGCCATGCGGGTAATCTCGCGCTCGCCGAACCCCCGCAAAGCGCGAGTCCGCACCACACGCAGTTTGCCGGTCGTGATGGTGCCGGTTTTGTCGAGAATCACCGTATTCACGCGCGCCGCCAGTTCCAAAGCCGCGCCTCCCTTGATCAGAATTCCGCGCTCGGCGCCCCGCCCCGTACCCGCCATAATCGCCGTAGGAGTTGCCAGACCCATCGCGCAAGGGCAGGCAATAATCAATACCGCGACCGCATTCACCAGCGCCGTCCCCACCGGGGCGTAGACCGTCCAGACGCCGAACGTAATCGCCGCGATAACAATCACCGCGACTGTGAAGTAGCCGCTCACCACATCGGCCATTCGCGCCACCGGAGCCTTCGAGCCCTGCGCGCGTTTCACCAGTTCCACGATGCGCGCCAGGGCCGTGCCGCTGCCCACCTGCGTGGCGCGGAAGCGGAATGCCCCGGTGCCGTTGAGTGTTCCCCCGTATACCGTTGAACCGATCGCCTTCTCGACAGGCATGCTCTCGCCGGTGAGCATCGATTCATCCACCTCGCCTCCGCCTTCGCCAACCATGCCGTCGACAGGCACGCGCTCGCCGGGCCGCACTTCCACGGTATCGCCCAGCTGCACTTCGCCGACCGGCACCACCTGCTCCTCCCAGTTCCGCACGACGCGCGCCGTAGCAGGCTGCAGATTCATCAGCCGGTGAATCGCCTCCGACGCCCTGCCGCGTGCCCTCGCTTCCAGCCAACGGCCCAGCAGAATCAGCACCACGATGACCGCCGACGATTCGAAGTAGACGCCCGTTCCCGCGTTCGCCAGCACCCACACGGAATAAAAAAAAGCCGCCCCCGTGCCCAGCGCAATCAGCGTATTCATATTGGCCGAGCCGTGCCTCAGGGCTGTCCACGCGTCACGGAAAAACGGCAGACCGGAATAGACAAGCACCGGCACGGTCAGAACCAATTGCACCAGGGGAAAACGCTCCACCATCCCCAGCACAAACACAGGAAGGGCAAAAATCGCTCCCACCATCAGCCGCCGCCGGACATCCCGGGCCTCCGCCTGCTCGGCCATTTCCTGGGACCCAACCGGAACTTCGTAGCCGACGTCTTCGACCGCCGCCACCAGCTTCTCCACGCGCGTTCGCGCCGGATCGAAGGTTACGAGCGCCGAGCGGGTAGCGAAATTTACACTGGCTTTCTCTACCCCTTCAGTGACGCCAAGCTGCTTCTCGACAGTTCGCGCGCACGCGGCGCACGTCATGCCGCCGATCGGCAACTCGATCTGTCTCACGACTTTCATGTCTGGGCAGCTTGAAATCCAATCGTCTCCACGGCCCCGATCAGCTGCTGTGCGTTGGTTCGTGTGTCGTCATACTCGACCGTCGCCAAACCCGCGCCCAGGTTCACGTGCGCATACTCGACCCCGGCCACTCCCGAGAGCTTCTTTTCAATGCTCCGGACGCATCCCTGGCAGGTCATACCGTCGACTTTCAATTCAACTTTTGCCTTAGCCATACACTATTGATGATGCACCCGCAGCCGTAAGCGCAAAAATATCAGCGCCGCCACGGGATGCTGGCCGTAGTACTGATGCACCGCGCCGGGCAGGCTGTATGCAGTGAAATTGGCGCCCAGACCGGTGGCAATCTTCGGCACCCAATCGAAGTCCCGCGTATAGCCCGCCGTGTACGCCCCGATCCGGAACGACTGTTCGTAAAGAGGATTTCCCGCCGCAAAAAGTTCGTCCTTGTCCACTAGTTCCACGCGCCCCGTCACGTAATTCACACCGCGGAATCGCGCCACCGATTCCAGATCGTAGCCGTTCAGATTGGCCCGATTATCCGTCTTGTGCACCCGCCCCCAGATCGCGCTGGTGGCCCAATCGCCTTGCCCATAAGGCCGCACATAAGTCACCGACGCTTCGGTGCGCACCTGATCGCCGGGCTCAAGCGCTTCCGGCCGCGTCAACCGTCCAGCCGATATCTGGCCGCTCCAGCGCGCGCTCGGAGCCACCGTAAAACGGGCCGAATACGAATCCATGGCGCCCTGTTGCACAATCCAGCGGTTCTCGCCAGGCTCGGCGCCGTGGAAGCCGCTTGCCTCGAGGCCGAAGATCCCGCGCCCCACGCCCGCCGTCACCACATCGTCCGAGATGTGGGTAGAATCCTCCAGATGATGGCCCAGCGTGGCCTGGGGCAATTCTGCCGCCGAAACGCGATGCGGATACGCCACTGGACCCAGTGCGGGATCGCCCACCGGCGCTGCGTAGAGCCACATGCGCCACTTATCGGCCAGGGGGCGCCGGTATTCTAACGCAAGTTCCATGAAAAGATCGTGCGGATGCTGGCCATCGACGATGGGCTTGCCATAGGCCGTCTCTCCGGTCTGAAAAAGCTCCGGATAGCGCTCGCCCGTGATGGTGGCCGGGTCCAGGCTCAGCATGGAACGTACGCTGAACGTGCCGCCCGCCAAAGGGTGCGTGGCCTCGCCCATGAACCAGTTCATGGAGGTGAACTTATCGCCGCCGCGCGGCCCCGTTTGCTGGATCTCACTGACGAAGGCGACCCCATGGAACATGAGCTGCCAGCCAACGGCGTGCAGGTGGATCATGTTCATCGGCGACGCGGCGGGGTTCAGGCTGGTGCCCGAAGCCTCCATCGGCGGTTCTTCGGACATGTGCTGCATGCCCGGCATATTAGCCATATCCATTTGAGCTGACAGCGGAATACCCGCAGCCAAAAGTATCGAAAGAAAACGCATCCATCCCTCCTGTGTAAAACACCTGCAGAGCCGCGACCGTGAGGGAGTGGTCGTTCAGATCCGAAGAATATTCAACTGTCTGGGGGCAGGAGGATCAATGGTCTGCGGACCAGGAGTCCGTGTGACCAGGGTCGTTTCGACGGCGGGAGCGCCAGAACTAACCGAAAGCGCAGCCATAGCCATCAAAGCGACACCAGGTTGTGCCGCCTTCTGCTTGTGGTTATGGTTGCAGCACGAGTGCGGTCCCTGATCCGCCGCGTTCGACGCCAGGCAGAACGCGGGACACAATCCGGCCCATACCAGCAGCAAACACAACAACCAGGGCGCCATGCGTCGCATGATTACTACTTCGAAGTTAACACGATCCGATCCACAAATCCCCGTGCATTCACTACCCGCGTACCTGCCCACTCCGCCGGATAATGCCGCAGATTTCCGGTAACCAGGTACTCCGCACCGGCGGCCGCCGCGCATTCGAGGAATCGATTGTCGTCCTCATCGGCCGCTATCGACACTCTTTCCGCACCACTAACCCGAAGCGCGCAAGCACCGAGCGCCCCTAGCATCGTTTCCGCCCGCTCATGCCAGGCGCGGAACTTGTCCCGGAATAAAACCTCCCGGTATTCTGCCCACACCTCTTCAGTTACGCACGCCAAAATACGCCCATCGCAGGCCCGAGCCACCATCTCCGCCTCCAGCCCCAACGGCTTCAGACAAGCCGAAATCAGCACGTTGGTATCGAGGACTACGCGCATCGCTGATCGCAGTTTGGCACAATTATGAAGCGCATGAAAGACGATCTGGGCCGCCGCATGAAGCGCGATTACGAAGACGCCCTGCGCCTCTTCCTGCCGCGCCGCGCTTACTTCGTGATCCGCATCGACGGCCGCGGCTTCCACCATTTCACCTCCGCTCTGGAGCGCCCGTATTGCCGGCCGCTCGCCGACGCTCTCGACCAGGCGGCGCTTTACCTCTGCCAGGAAATGATCGGCTGTCGTTTCGCTTATGGGCAAAGCGACGAATACTCCTTCCTGCTCACCGATTTCGAAAAGGAAGACGCCCCGCTCTGGTTCGACGGTAACGTCCAGAAGATCGTCTCCGTCTCCGCCAGCCTCTTCACGGCCGCGTTCAACAAGGCCTTTCCATCGCAGAAGATCGCCGCCTTCGATTCGCGCGTGATGGTAATCGCCCAGCGCGCCGAAGTGGAGAATTACTTCCTCTGGCGTCAACTGGACGCATCCGCCAACAGCCTCAATATGCTGGCCTCAGCGCACTATCCCCACGCGGAATTAGTAAACAAATCGACTGCGGAGAAGCATGAGATGCTCCACGCGAAGGGCGTCAACTGGGCAAAGCATCCGGCGGATCTCAAACGAGGCCGCGTCGTAAAGCGCCTGAACGCCGAGGCCGGCTGGGAAATCGACCTGACGATCCCGATCTTCAATCGCGACCGAGCTTACCTGGGCGCCCTGATTCCGTAGAGTCTCCGCAATTGACGCATGGTTCTCAACATGAGAACATATTTAAGCGGTGCACGTCATCAGCTACCGAACGCTGCGCGAGTTCGCCGAAAAATATTCGGACTCGTTGGCGTCATTGAAAACGTGGCACAAGGTCGCAGACAAAGCGATGTGGCTGGATATCGCGGACGTGAAGGCTGTCTACCCCCATGCCGACGCCGTTGGAAGGTGCACGGTGTTTAACATTGGGGGGAACGACTTCCGACTGGTGGTTCAAATAGACTTTGAAGCTCAGGTTATATACGTAAAGAAGGTGATGACTCATGCCGAATATAGCCGAAGAAACGGCACGCTATGGAAGAAGTCGTGCGGCTGCTAAGACGCAATATGCGCTGCTCCTCACTGGATTTTCTCCGGTGGCGATTGAAACCGCGGCCGAGCATGTCCGTGCGCTGAAGGCCGCCGCCGCCCTCATGAACAAGGAAAACAGGTCCCCTGCGGAGACGTCGCTCCTCAAGCTTTTGGCCGTGCTCATCGAAGACTACGAACAGAAGCGCTATGCGCTGGAAGACGCGAGCCCCCTCGAAGCCCTGAAGGAGTTAATGCGAGCCAGAGACATGCAGCCCAAAGATCTCTGGCCGGTCTTCGGCTCGAAGGGGATCACGTCCGAGGTTCTCAACGGGAAGCGCGGCATCAGCAAAGAAATCGCCCGAAGGCTGGGCGAGACATTCCACGTTTCCCCAACGGTCTTTATCTCGCTGCAGCCGACCGAGCCGCCTGTTTCGGCTCGCGGCAGGAACCAGTGCCGATAAAACCGCTTCTCGGTATAATTTAATCGTTCTATGGATGTATTCGACGAACTGGTCCGCCTGCGCAACCTCGGCCAGAAGTGCGCCCTTGCCACCATCGTCGGCGTGCGCGGATCGATTCCCAGCTTCCAGACCGCCAAACTTCTCGTCCGCGAAGACGGCTCCATGGCCGGCACTATCGGCGGAGGATGCGTCGAAGCCGAAGTCTGGAACGCCGCGCGCGAAGTGATTCAAACCGAAAAGCCGCGCAACATGTCGTTCAGCCTGGGGCAGGATGCGGCCTACGATAACGGACTCATCTGCGGGGGACAACTCGAAGTGTTTGTGGAATGCATTACGCCGCAGCCGGCCGCGCTCATCTTCGGCGGCGGCCATATCTCGAAGAGCCTGGCGAAGGTACTCGATCTCGCCGGCTTCCGCGTTTCCGTGATCGATAATCGCGAAGCCTATGCCAATCGCGAGCGCTTCCCCGAGGCCGCGGACGTCTACGCCGAAGAGTATGAGGACGTCTATCCGAAGCTCTCGGTGAACGAATCGACCTACATCGTAATCGTCACCCGCGGGCATCGCGACGACATGCGCGTGCTGCGCTGGGCGGTGGATACGCGCGCTCGCTACATCGCCATGATCGGCAGCAAGCGCAAGACTATCGGCGTTATTAAGGAACTCGAGAAGGAAGGCATTCCGCGGGCCGCGTTCGATCGCGTCTATGCGCCCATGGGCCTTGAGATCGGCGCCGTTTCGCCGGAGGAGATTGCCATTTCGGTAGGAGCGGAGATGATCGCCATGCGCCGCGATCCGGAAGGAAACTGGCGCTCGCTTTCGAAGTCCATCTTCGCCGACGAACATCTGCGCGCGCTCCTGAAGTGAGAGTCGCCGCCATCATCCTGGCCGCCGGCGAATCCCGCAGAATGGGCCGGGCAAAAGCCTTGCTTCCCTTTCGCGGAGGCACCTTTCTTTCGGTATTGTTCGGCACGCTGTCGCGATATTGTTCGCCCGTGGTGGCCGTGTTCGGATTCAATGGCGACACAGTGGCGGCGGGGGCGCCGGCGGGCATGGTCAGCGCCATCAATCGCAATTATCAACTCGGCATGCTCACTTCTTTGCAGACCGGCCTGAGGGTTCTGCCCGAGTCCACGGATCATGTCATGTTTACCCTGGTGGATCATCCTGCAGTTACGCGCGCTACCGTCGAAACGCTCATCGCCGCCGCTGCGGATATCGCCATTCCCCGCATCGACGGAAAGCGCGGGCACCCGGTGCTTGTCAGCCGCCAGATTGCTCTCGAATTTCTCGCGGAGCCCGTCACTTCCAAAGTCCGCGATGTAATCGATCGCCATGCCGACGCCATCCGCTACATCGACGTGGGCGATCCGGGTATCTGCGACGACGTGGATAATCCCGCGCTCTACGAAGCTCTACTGGCGCGCGAAGCCGCCCGGACCCCCTCCGAAGACTCAACAGCATGAAGCGCTGGTTCACATGGCCGCGTCTGATTCTCTGCGCCGCGCTGCTGCTGCTTTTCGCCGCCTGGTATGTCCCACGCATCAGCGCCGCGCGTTTTGAAGCGCCCATCCATGCCGCGCTCGAAGTCGCACTGGGACGCAAGGTGCGTATGGGTCAGGTGAAGTTCCAACTCTTGCCCGTGCCCGGTTTCACCATCGACAACGTTTACGTTGCGGACGATCCGGCGGTCGGCCCCGAATTTACCGCCTACATCGGTACCCTGCGCGCTCGCCCGACGTTTTCAGCGCTGTTCGGCGGCCCGCTCGCCTTCGCCTCAGTCGACCTGGACGCAGCGTCGATTAACCTGACCCGCGTCGACAAGGTCGAAAGCGGAGTGCGCTGGAATTTTTCGTCGTTGCTGCGTGACGCCTCGCATCCCAAGTCCCTGGCCGCGTTTCCCTCCATTCACATGATCGAAGGCCGCATCAATTTCAAGTTCGGCGACACAAAATCCATCTTCTATCTGCTCGACACCGACGTGGATCTGTGGCCGCCCGCACGATCCAGCGGACCATGGACGCTCTCCCTGCGCGGCCAACCCGCGCGAACCGACCGGCCCGCACGAGGCTTCGGCTGGTTTACCGCCCGCGGCGAATGGCGTCCCGGCGATGGCGCCATCACCCTCGACGTAAAGCTGGAAAAAAGCGAACTGGGCGACATGATTACGCTGTTCGAGGGGCATGAATCCGGTCTTCACGGCCATATTCAGGGCGACGCCCATCTGGCCGGACCCATGACGCGGGTGGGGATTGCCGGACGCGTCATGCTGGACGACGTCCATGGCTGGAACCAGACGCCCCCTGGGGGAAATCCGCTGCCGCTGGCGGTGGGCGGAGCCATCGACGCCCTCGGCCAGACCATCGAGATTCGCGCCACCACCGGCGGCCAGCAGCCCCCCATCGATCTCCGCTACCGCGTTTCGGACTATCTCGCGAGGCCGCGTTGGGCCGTCACCGCCATCTTCGGCAAACTGCCCATGCCGCCCGTGATCGAACTCGCGCGCAACCTGGGCCTGAATATTCCCGCCGACCTGAAATTCGATGGCACGGCGCAGGGCGCAGTCGGTTATTCCATGCCGCAAGGGGTGCCGCGCATGGATGGAGCTGTGCGGGTGACCGATTCGACTCTGGCCGTGGCGGAAACTCCGCCCCTGAAAATCCCCAATGCCGATGTGCAGTTTGCCGGGTCGCAGATCACCCTCGCGCCCGCCGCCATTGCCAACGACATGAACGAGACGGCCACTCTGCAGGCGAGTTACGACACCGCCTCGCAGATGTTCGAGGCCTCGCTCGCGAGCGAAGGCATGTCCATCGCTTCGTTGCGCCGCCAGACTTCGATCGCCGGTGTGCCGCTGCTCGGTCAGGCCACCCAGGGTATGTGGAGCGGCAATCTCCACTACTCAAGCCAGATCCCCGCCTGGTCGGGCGCCATTCAGCTGAAGAACGCGGATATTCCCGTGGACGCGCTGGCGCAGCCCCTGCATCTGATTGCGGCCGATGTGGCCATCGATGGCGCCGGAGTCGTCATCAGGCATCTGAGTCTTACCGTCGGTGGAATCGCCGCGCAGGGCGAATATCGCTATGAGGCCGCCGCCCCCCGTCCGCACCGCTTCAGGATCAACGTGGCTCGCGCCGATGGGGCAGCGCTGGAGAAAGTGCTGGCCCCCACCTTGCGGCACGGTAACTTCCTCAACTACGCGCTCGGCTTGATTTCGGGAACTCCCGGGACAGTGCCGGAACCGGAGTGGATGCGCACCATGGGCGCCGACGGAAGCGTGCAGGTAGCGGCCCTCAATCTCGGTGGCCGTTCGTTCACCAATCTGAAGACGCGCGTGCTGTGGGATGGCGACGAGGTGCGCCTTTCCGGCTTGCAGGGGCAGGGCATGGACGCGGCATTTGCCGGCCTCGCCACGGTGAATCTGGCGCAACGCGAGCCGCGCTACGTAATCAGTGGGAAGTTGGCGGGCCTGCCGTGGCGCGCCGGCGCTATGGAAGCCGAGGGAACGCTCAGCACCTCCGGGACCGGTCTGGATCTCCTGCGCAATATGACCGCCGTCGGCTCGTTCCGCGGGCGCGATATCGATCTGACTCCGCTCGATACCTACGACACTGTGGATGGATGTTTCGAGTGGTCCTGGGACGCGCGGAATCCCAAACTGAAGCTTACCGAGCTGACCATGACAGCCGGCGGCGCCACATGGATGGGCAGCGCCGAGATGCAGGACGGCGGCCAGTTGGTATTACGCGTCAGCGATGGCACAAAGCAGATCCAGGCCTCCGGCGCCCTCCTCCGCGGCGACCCCCTCAAGCCCATAGCCCCGTAGTGGATCATTGCGATTCGGCGTAGAAACGGCGCACTATTGCTGGAATCCCGGTCACAGCCTTCCAATCCGGATACTTGACATCGAATTCGGCCGTGAGAGTCTGCCCCGCCTGTTCCGCCGTCTTGCCCTCAGCCTTCAGCTCCCGCGCGCGCTGCTGCAAATCGCGCAGCACCTGCCGCTGGCTCGAAATCAGCGAAGCATCCCGTACATCGCCATGATTCGGTAACACGATCTGCGGACGCAGCGCCTCCAGCCTGTCGATAATGTCGAGCCAGTTGGTCACACTGGGAGTTCGATCCGGCATCCCCGGGTACGCCTTGCTGCCCAATATGTTGCCGCCGTGCAGCACGCGATCCGACTCCACAAAAATGAGCACGTCGCCCGCTGTGCGAGCCGGGCCGAACCACATCAGCCGTACCTTAACGCCGCCCCCAAGGTCGATCCGCGCGTCGCCGTCGAAAACTACGTCCGGGTCGCGCAGCTTAACATCGCTGAGCGCAGACTTCAGTTCCGCCGAGCGCGACATGAATGAATCGATCATGCCCTGCGTCCCCTCCACGATATCGGCCTTCTGGGCCGCCGGAATCATCCACACCGTATTCGGCGGAAACGCCATCGCGCCCGTGATGTGCTCCGGCCGGTAATCCGTCGTCGCCAGATAGAACTGAGTGTTCCTACTGAGCGCCTGGGCTTCCCGCACCACCACCGCGCCGCTCTTCGGGCCCATGCCGGTATCGACCACCAGGGTCGCGCGGCTCCCCACCACAATCATCACGTTGGGAACGCCAGGCCTGTTCTTATCGGGGATCTCCCAGACGTGGTCCGAGAGCTTTTTCGTAATGTGCTCCTGCACGATGAATGGCGTGGGAGCCGTGGCGGGTTCCTGCGCGCCCAGTGTGAACGCCATCACAATTAACAGAGAAGAACCTTGAAGTTGCCTCATCCGGGCGCGTGTTCCTTTCAAGACTTTATCCAGATCAGTGTATACGATCTGATGCTGCCCCACGGGCCAAACGTTTAACATGGGAAGCGGGGACCAGTACGCTCATGAATCACCGCAAACTTTCTCTCTCTATCAGCATCTTTCTGTTCGCGGGCATTGTCCACGCGGACGAGGGAATGTGGACCTTCGACAATCCACCCACGAAGCAACTTGAACAGAAGTACCATTTCACCCCCACCACCGCCTGGCTCGATCATGTCCGGCTCTCGAGTGTGCGCCTCAACGACGGCGGTTCTGGATCGTTCGTGAGTCCTGACGGGCTTCTGCTGACTAATCATCACGTGGCGCGCGGACAGCTGCAAAAGAACTCAACGGCTGAGCACGATTACATCAAGAACGGCTTCTACGCGGCGACGCAGGCCGACGAGATGAAGTCGCCGGATCTTGAAGTCAACGTTCTGGTATCGATGGAAGATGTCACCACACGCATCCAGGCCGCGGTGAAGGACGCGAAAACTCCCGAGCAGGAGTTCGCCCTGCGCCGCTCTGCCATTGCCGCAATTGAAAGCGCCAGTCTGAAGAGCACCGGCCTGCGATCCGACGTAGTGACGCTTTATCAGGGCGGCGAATACTGGCTGTATCGCTACAAGAAGTACACCGACGTCCGCCTCGTATTCGCGCCCGAACAGCAGATCGCATTCTTCGGCGGCGATCCGGATAACTTCACTTATCCCCGATACGACCTGGATATGGCGCTGTTCCGCGTCTATGAAGATGGCAAGCCGCTCGCCACCAAAGACTATCTCAAGTGGAATCCCAAAGGCGCCGGCGATGGCGACCTCGTGTTTGTTTCGGGCAATCCGGGATCGACCCAGCGCCTCGATACGCTTGCGCAGTTAGAGACGGAACGCGACGTCCGGGAGCCCGCCTATCTGCTGATTCTCAAGACCCGTATTGAGGTGCTCCAACGTTATTCCGCACAGGGCGCCGAGCCAGCACGCCAGGCGGCTTCCGAAATTTTCGGTCTGCAGAATTCGCTCAAGGCCTTCGAGGGACGCGAAAAAGGACTGCTCGATCCGCAGATCATGGACGCCAAGCGCAAAGAAGAAACGGATTTCCGGTCGAAGGTGATGGCGAATCCCGCGTGGAAACAGGCGTACGGCAGTGCGTGGGATGAAATCGCCGCTGCCGAGACTAAAGAGCGCGCGCGTGCCAAAGAGCAGTTCTTCCGCGGCACCAATTCCGAACTGGCGAATCTGGCCGCGACTATCGTCGATTACGTCGCTGAGGTGAAGAAGCCCGATGGGGATCGCCTGCCCGGCTACCACGATGCGCAGCTCGAATCTCTGCGCTACAGCCTGTTTTCACCGGCGCCGATTTATCCGGCCATGGAAATGGCTCGCATGCAGGGCGCTCTGCAGCTGGATCTCAGTCAGCTCGGGCCCAACGATCCGTTTCTCAAAGTCGCGCTGAATGGCAAGACGCCGGAACAAGCTGCCAAAGCGTGGCTGAGTGGAACGAAACTCGCCGATCCCGCCGTGCGTAAGAAGCTCGTCGAAGGCGGCGAGGCTGCGGTGGCCGCGTCGGACGATCCCATGATCGTGCTCGAGCGAAGCCTCGATCCGATACGCCGCGAGATGATCAAGTGGCAGCAGGACAATATCGAAAGCGTGGAGCAGCGCGCCGGTGAGCAACTCGGCAAAGCGCGCTTCGCCGCGTATGGCAGGAGCACTTATCCGGATGCGACATTCACGCTCCGTCTCTCCTACGGTCAGGTGAAGGGTTATCCCATGAACGGGACCGAAGCTCCCCCGAAGACCACCCTCTACGGCCTCTATGATCGGGCCACCAGTTTCAACTTCGAAGGCCCCTTCGCTCTGCCGTCGCGTTTCACCGAGGGCCGCGATAAACTCGACCTTGCGACGCCCTTCGATTTCGTCACCACCAACGACATCATCGGGGGTAATTCGGGTTCGCCTGTCATTAACCGCAATGGCGAAATTGTCGGCCTGATCTTCGATGGCAACATCGAATCGCTGGTGGGAGATTTCGTTTACAGCGACGTCACCAATCGCGCCGTCGCCGTCACCACCAACGTCATGACCGAGGCATTGGGAAAACTCTACGGAGCGCAAAAGCTGGTCGACGAGCTGCTGAAGTGAACGTGCTGGTAGTGATGGCCGATCTGTTTTTCTCGGCTACCATCATCGATATCGCAAAGAAGCTGGGCATGACCGTCCAGCTTCTGAATGACCGGGAGACGGTCCTGAAACAAATCAAAGCCGAACCTCTGGCCGTGATCTTCGACCTGAATTACGGCGCCGCGGACCCCATCGGACTCATACAAGAAATCAGAGCCAATCCGGAAACCCAGGGGATTCGCACCATCGGATTCGTGTCCCACGTGCAGGTTGAGCTGAAGTCGCGAGCAGAAAAGGCCGGCTGCGATGTGGTGCTGCCGCGCTCTGCTTTTGTCCAAAAGCTCCCTGGGCTGCTGTCCCGGTTTACTCTTTCTTCAGAAACTGCCCGATAGATCGGGTAGCCTGCCGGATTCGGTGCTCGTTCTCGACCAGGGCAAAGCGCACATGCCCCTCGCCCATGGGTCCAAATCCGATTCCCGGCGACACTGCCACCAGCGCCTTTTCCATCAGTAATTTTGAGAACTCCAGCGACCCCAGCGCGCGATAGCGAGGCGGCAGCGGCGCCCAGAGAAACATGGAACCGCGTGGCGTCTCGACCGGCCATCCCGCTCGGCACAAACCATCCACCAGAACGTCCCGCCGTTTCTTATAAGTGGCGCGAATCTTGTCGATATCTTCGTCGCACTCGCGCAGCGCCACAATCGCCGCAATCTGAATCGGCTGGAACATGCCGTAATCGAGATAGCTCTTAATGCGGGCCAGAGCGGCAATCATCTTCGGATTGCCCAGACAAAATCCGACGCGCCATCCCGCCATGTCGTAGCTCTTCGACATGGAGAAAATCTCCACCGCAACTTCCTTGGCGCCCGGCACCTGCAGGATGCTCGGCGGCACATAGCCATCGAAGCCCAGATCGGCATAGGCGAAATCGTGCACGATCAGCGTGCCGTGCTGGCGAGCCAGTTCCACAATCTCCGTCAAGAAGGGCAGATCAACGCAAACCGTGGTTGGATTGTGTGGAAACGAAATCAGCAACACCTTGGGGGGCGTCAGCGATTCCCGGTATAACTCTTTCAGACGATCGAGAAATGTCTCGGCATTCGGCATCGGCAGCATATGCGCGTAGCCTTCCGACATGATTACGCCATACTGATGGATCGGATATGCGGGATTTGGTGCGGCCACCACGTCTCCCGGCCCCACGATGGCGAACAGCAGATGCGCGAGCGCATCCTTGGCGCCCATGGTCACGATAGCTTCTTTGTCCGGATCGAGATCCACATCGTGGCGGCGCTTGTAGCGCTTGCAGATTTCCTCGCGAAGATGCGGAATGCCGCGCGACATCGAATACCGATGGTTCTTCGGATTTCGCGCGGCCTCTATCAACTTATCGACTACAACTTTAGGGGTGGCACCGTCAGGATTGCCCATCCCGAGGTCGACCACATCCATCTGCGCCGCCCGCGCCTTTGCCTTCATCTCATTAATGACGGCGAAAACGTAGGGCGGCAGCTTCTGGATGCGGTAAAACTCTTCAGTTCCTGACATGGGAACTTTTAGTTTAATCGGTGCACCTCGCTGGTCCCAAAACCGACGTCCTGAACAGATTAGTCGGCAGCGGTAACCGTGACCGCCTGGGCTTCACGCTTGCGAGCTTTTACCGCGGCCGGCAGCGGGAACTCGTATCCATACCTATCGCCCAGAATCTCAATCTTGTCGAGGTAATAATCGTTCCCCACGCGCTGAAGTGTGATTCTGGTCTTACCGGGGACCTCGTGATCGAAGGCGGTTATGGGCAGAATCTCTGTATGGAGTCTGATTCCGCGATCATTCTCAATCGCCATTGTATTGTCATTCGCGCTCGAAGTATCGATTTGCCGAATCATGTAGTGTCCGGGCTGCAGTACCATGTTATTGACCGTGACGGGATAAGGCAGGTTAAACGAGACCGCGTGGTACATGGGGTCGGCCATGACATTGGTGGAACCCGCGATAATTCCGCCAAAAAGAGCTGCTGCTGTTAATAGGACGGTTTTTGAGAACATTAGTTTAGCTCCTCTCGACTCTGATAAAGGCACGTGCCATGCCAGAACGAGCGGTGCTGTCAGGGCGCAAGGCCTGGCATGTTAAATTTGGAATGTTCGCCTTCCTCTGGTCCCCATCGTCTAGAGGCCCAGGACATCGCCCTTTCACGGCGGTAACGGGGGTTCGAATCCCCCTGGGGACGCCAAATAATCTATGATCGGAGCCAGTTTCACGCGCAACGCGGAGTCGTCGCGCGTCTGGCATTCCCAGATCTCGAACACGCGCCAACCTGCCGCTTTCAGAAGCTTCCGATTCCGCTTATCCCGATCCACATTCGAACGCCGTTTGAGAGCCCAGAAATCCTGATTCGTCGCCGGGACGGGCTTCCCGTACTTGCACCGGTGCATGTGCCAGAAACATCCGTGGACAAACACCACGGCCTTCGCCCGTGCGAACACCAGATCGGGTTTCCCTGGCAGTTGCTTCGCATGGAGCCGGTAGCGCAAACCGGCGGCGTGGAGGATTCTGCGCACGCGAAGCTCGGGCAGCGTATCGCGTCCGCGGATCTTCGCCATGTTGAAGCTGCGCTGCTCGGGCGTGTGGACGTCCGTCATGGCAGCGGCCTCATCCGTCCGTCCGGGAGCACGCGAAACCGTGTGCCGCGCCACTCGACGACATTGCCGGCTAATCCCGCGCACCACACCGCGAAACCGAACAGATCGCGCAATGGAACCACTAACAGCTGGGTCATGCCCGCCACCCGCCAACACGCCGCCAGTCGCACGACGATGCCCAACGATGCAGTCCACGGATATCCGCATACGGCCGCGATGAGCGACCAGAACGTAAGCTGCGTGGCGAGGTAACCGAAGTACCCGGCCGGGCGGGAAATCCGGATCGTGCGCGACCAGCGGACCTGATGTTTCCAGACATCGCGCCACGACCCTGCGCCCAGATTGGTCTCGACCACGGTGTCGGCCAGGGCTACGCGCTTGCCGAGCGCGGAGATGCGCGCGCCGAGCTGGTAGTCGTCGGCGAGGTATTCGCGGATGGCGTGGAAGCCCCCGATCGCATCCAGTTCGCGCCTTCGGAACGCCATGGTGGAACCGAGTGCGAATCCGGTCGAGGACAGCATGCGGGCTACGAGGACGCTGGGGATGAATTCGGTGGCGATGCCGAGCGCCTCGGCTTTGGCTGCGATCGAAGAGCCGCGACCACGGTAGAGGCAGGTCACGAGGCCGACGTTGTCATCAGCAAGCAGGCTGATGACCTGCGTGAGATAGTCAGGCTCGACCAGGATGTCTCCATCGTTGACCAGCAGCACGTCGTACTGCGCTTCCCTGGCGAGGATCTCCAGTGAGCCGACCTTTGCGTTCGGGGCATCGTTCGCGGTGTTGACAACTCTGCAGCCGATGCGCTTGATGTCCTCGATGGCCGGGTCGTTCGGGTCGGCTACTCCGAAGAGGATTTCAAAGACCGGATATTGCTGCTCGGCGTGCGAGCGGATGGCTTCGTAGAAGCTGGGGTCGCGTCCGCGCACCGGTTTGAGGATCGATACGGGCGGATGGTAAGAGGGCAGATCGGAAATCTGCCCCACGGCGCCTCGGCGGAAACGGCGGGCGGCGACTATGGCGAGTAGGTTGTACGCGATGCCGCACCAAACCAGAATCCGGATCACTGCGATACAAAGACTACGCCGGTGGCGATGAGGCCAACGCCGATCCAGCGCCGCCAGTCCACGGCTTCTCTGAGGAGATATTTGGCCAGCAGCGTCTCCGGTATGAAAGTCGCGGCTGACATAGGGACCGCGAAACTCATGGGAGCGATCGAGACCAGCTTCATGAACGAAAAGAACGACACGGCCATCGAGCAGGTGGATATGATCACGTATTTGTTACGACCCAGCGCCGAGAGCACAGTGCCGATTGCGCCCGGCCGGAAGTCATGGATCTCGCCATGGTGCCGCATGCCCAGCGAGCGGAAGACATCGCCAATGGTCGTCGCACAGATGAGCATGAAGACCAGGATCCATTTCATAGTCGTGTATCTGGTGGGGTGCGCCCTACCAGAGTAACTCCGACGGTGATCAGGATAATACCGGCCCAGCGTGTGAGCGAGATGGTCTCGCCCAACAGGAACTTGCCCGAGAAGGCCGTCAGCACATAGGCGCTGGCAGTTACAGGCAGCACATAACTCAGGTCCGCCCAGCTCAGCAGAGCCATATGACTGAGGGTCCAGACGATCAGCAGGGCGACTCCCAGGGCCACCCAGGGATGGAACAGCGCCGTTATCAAGGCAAAGGGCGAGTTCCCGAGGTCGCCCAACTGCTGCATGCCCCGTGTCAACGCAGAATTGCCCGCCACGTTACTGAGAACCGTTATGACGGTGAAGAGTCTGGTTTTGGCGTGGAGCTCGTCAGTCGCCGGCATGGGCGGACGCTACAGGATGCTGCTGGCGCTGCTTCAGAATGAACTTCTTGCGGCGCGCTCGCAGGGCCATATATTCGCGGGCTTCCTTTGTGAGGCGTTTGCGATCATGGGAGTTGAAGATGACCTTGCGGACCATGCGCCAGATTACGCGCGTGCGGAAATAATATTCGCTGTAGAAGCGCTCAACCCAATCCATCAATTCGGCCTCGTCGAGATTCTCGTAGACGACCTTGGGCAGCTGATTGCCGCGCTCGTCGACGATGTTGCCGATGGAAATCAGATCGTTCTTTTTGGCGTACTCGTAGAACTCGGTGCCGGGATAAGGATGGGCGATCGAAACCTGAATGGTTTCGTTATCGAGCTTCTTGGCGAAGTCGATGGTCTTCCGAATGCTCTCACGCGTCTCGCCCGGCAAGCCGACGATGAAGTCGCCGTGAATCACAAGGCCGAGCTTCTTGCAATTGGCCGTGAAGCGCTCGGCCATATCAATGGTGGCCCCCTTCTTGATGTTCTTGAGGATCTGCGCATCGCCGGATTCATAGCCGACGATGAGGAGCCTGCAGCCCGCTTCTTTCATGGCCTTGAGGGTGTCGTAATCGGTGGTGACACGCGAAGTGCAGGACCACGTGAAATTCAGCGGCTTCAGTTTGGCGCAGAGCTCAATGGTGCGCTCTTTGCGGTAATTGAAAGTATCGTCGTCGAAGAAAATTTCTTTCACTTCGGGGAAGGCTTCGAGGGCGTACTTCACTTCGTCGCGAATGTCGTCGCTTGAACGGAGACGCCAGCGGTGTCCGGAATGGGTCTGCGGCCAGAGGCAGAAGGTACACATGGCGGGGCAGCCGCGCGAGGTGTACATCGAAATGAACGGGTTCAAGAGAAAGGGGACGTTGTAGCGTGTGACGTCGAGGTCGCGCTTGTAGATTTTCGAGACCCAGGGCAGGGCATCCAGGTTCTCGATCGACGGCGCTTCGGGGTTATTGACGATCTGGCCGTTCTTGCGGAAACTGGCGCCGGGGATCTCTTCGAGCGGCTTGCCGTTGGCGTAATCGACGATTTGGTAATCGAATTCGCGGCGGATGATGAAGTCGATGGCAGGGCTGGCGTTGAGTGTCTTTTCCGGCTCCATAGTGACAGGCGGACCGACGAAGCAGATCTTCAGATTGGGGTTGGACTGCTTCATCATTTCGGAAATCTTTATGTCGACGTGGAAGCCGGGCGTCGACGTAAAGAGAACCAAAAGATCGTAGTCCCGAGCCATCGCCACGGTCTGCTCGATGGAGATTTTGTGGGGCGGGGCATCGACCACTTTACTCTCTGGAAGCATGCCGGCCGGATAGCAGAGCCATACCGGATACCAGTAGGATTCGATTTCGCGGGAAGCGGGCCAGCGAGAGCTCGCACCACCATCGAAACCTTCAAATGAAGGTGGATTCAGGAACAGGGTTCGCATGCCTAACCTCCATTGTATGATGACGATGCTCGGCTGACCGATTCACGCCATTGCTGCATCCGCCGGGCACGTTCGGTATCGGACATACGGGGCTCGAAACGCCGTTCGACGCGCCAGAAGCTTTCCACTTCGTCAACTCCCGACCAGACCTTTTCGGCTATCCCTGCCAGATACGCGGCGCCGAGGGCGGTGGTTTCCACATCAATGGGCCGGACTACTGTTTTGCCCAGGATATCGGCCTGAAACCGCATCAGGAAATCGTTAACGGCGGCACCTCCGTCTACGCGAAGTTCGCGGATGGTCTCGCCGGAGTCGGCTTCCATGGCGTCGATAAGTTCGCGACTTTGGAAGGCGATGCTTTCGAGCGCGGCGCGGACGATGTGGGCTTTGCCGGTGGCGCGGGTGAGCCCGGTGATGATGCCGCGGGCGCCGGAATCCCAGTAGGGCGCTCCCAGGCCGACGAAGGCGGGGACGATATGGACACCTCCGGTGTCGGGGACGGTGGCGGCTATCGATTCCGATTCGGCCGCGTGGGAGATCAGGCCGAGAGAATCGCGCAGCCATTGAATGACGGCTCCGGCGATGAAGACGCTGCCTTCGACGGCGAATTGCGGCTTGGTGTCGAGCCCGGCAGCGCGGGTTCCGAGCAGGCGGTGTGTGGAGTGGGGTTGCCGCGATCCGGCGTGGGTGAGGGCGAAGCAGCCGGTTCCGTAGGTATTTTTCGAGAGGCCGGGGCGGAAGCAGGCTTGTCCGGCGAGGGCTGCCTGTTGGTCTCCGGCAATGCCGCTGATAGGGATTTCGGCTCCCAGCCAGTGCGGGGCTATGGTTCCCACTCGGCCGGCGGAGGGGACGATTTTGGGGAGGATGGATTCGGGGACGGTGAAGATTTCGAGAAGCTCTTTATCCCAGTTTCCGGTCGCCAGATCCATCAGCATGGTTCTCGAGGCGTTGGAATAGTCGGTGACGTGGACGGCTCCATCGGTCAGGTTCCAGATGAGCCAGGTATCGACGTTGCCGAAGAGGATGTCGCCGTGGTTGGCTTTGGAGCGGGCGTTGGGGATGTTTTCGAGGATCCAGCGGATTTTGCTGGCGGAGAAGTAGGCGTCGATTACGAGGCCGGTCTTCGATTCGATCAGCGCGGCTTTCGGGGATTGCTTCAGTTCGGTGCAGAAGTCGGCGGTTCTTCGGCATTGCCAGACTATGGCTGGGGCGATTGGTTCTCCGGTTTTGCGGTCCCAGAGTATGGTGGTTTCGCGCTGGTTGGTGATGCCGCAGGCGGTTATGTTTTTGGGCTCTACGCCCGATTGGTCGAGCACGTTCCGGGCTGCTTCGAGTTGGGCTCTCCAAATGGCCTGGGCGTCTTGTTCTACCCAGCCTGGGTTGGGGAACAGGGACGGGAAGGGGACCGCTTGCATGGCGATTCTTTCGCCTTTTTGGTTGTAGAGTGCAGCTCTGGCGCTGGTCGTGCCTTCATCAAGCGCGAGTATGGATGGCATGGGTTATGTTCGGGTTATTGAAACCCGGAAGAGGTCTCTTGGTTCCCCTCTTCTTTCAATGTCAAAACCCGGGAAGAACGTCTCAAGTTGCGGCTTTATTGTTTGCCAGGTAGCTTCGGTGTTTGGGGCTAAGAGGCGGTCGTTGACGAAGAACTCGATCGTGTTGCGGTTGAACTTCAGGCCTTCTTTTTCGAGGCGGTCGCAGGCTTCCGACGCGGCTCTCCAGGCTTGGGCGAGTTTTGACTGGAAGGTTCCGTCGAGGGCCGATTTTCTGTTATAGAGGAGGCCCAGGCGGTTCTCTCGATTATCGAGGCTGTAATTGGCTTCGTGGCCGATTAACATGACTCCGGGTCCGGCGGGGACGTGGCGGTAATCGGCTACGTCGATCAGCATTTCGGGACAGACGCCGTCGCGGATCCATTGATGGAAGACCGCTACGGCATCGGCCAGATTATACCGATTACCTTCCTCGACGAAGATTTTCAGGTTGATGTGGTCGATCACGCGGTGACCTTCGCCGGCGCCGCGGACATGCGCGCGTAGCAGCTGTAGCATGCCTCGATGAATAATTGCGCCTCTTCAATCAACTGGTGAGCCTTTTCCGGAGTACGGAGTTGTCCGGCTTCTTCGTGGGCGCGGAAGAAGTCCTGGGCGAATTTGCCCCGGACGAAGGGATCGAAGAAGATTTCGGTGTCGTAGAAGTTGGTGCGGAATTCGTCGACGATCTTCGATGGGTCTTCGGGAGCGAGGCGGAATTTGAATTTCAACAGCGCCTGCGCTCCGTGGAGCATCGCTTCGTACGCCATGCGGGCGGCCTTTTCTACGTTTCCAGCTTCGAGCTGCAGCTGGGCTTCGAAGGCTTCGCGCTCGCAGGCTACCAGTTCGAAATCGATGGGATAGACCACTTCTCCGGCGCACTCGCCGACTCCGATGTCGCCGAGGGTGAATTCGCGGGGATCGCCCCAATCGCTGTAGAAAGAGGCATCCTGATCGTGCGGTGGGACGGCGGTGAATTCATCGAGCATCTTCTTGCATTCGGCTTTACCGATGCGCTTGATGAAGGCCTGGAAAGTTTCGCCATCCAGACGTTCCGATCTATAGCGGCCGGTGATGCGATCCACGGTTTCGGGAATCCGTTTGGAGGGGACAGCTCCGATGGCAAGGCCGTAGGATCCGGCGTTATTCGACCATTCGCCGCCCAGGAGAACCTGGAAGTGAGGGACGGTGTAGCCGTTCTTATTGCGGCTGACTCCGTAGAAGCCGAGGTCGGCGACGTGGTGCTGGCCGCAGGAGTTGAAGCAGCCGCTGACTTTGATGCGGAGCCCGCCGATAGCTTCATCGAGCTCGGCGTCTTTGGCGGCGAGGCGCATGCGGAGTTCGCCGGCGAGTCCACGGGATGAGGCAATGCCGAGTTTGCAGGTATCGGTGCCGGGGCAGGAAGAGACGTCGACGATGGTGCCTGCAACCGGGGTGGCGAGGTCAGCCTGTTTCAGTTCGGTGTAGAGGGCGGGGAGGTCGGATTCGCTGACCCAGCGCAGGACGAGGTTTTGCTCTACGGTGCTGCGGACGGTCTCTTTCACGTACTTGCGCGATACATCGGCGAGGTGGCGGAGCTGGGTTGCGGTGATGTCGCCCAGCGGGAGGGCGATGGTTACGGTGGCGTAGCCTTGCTGGCGCTGGCGGTAGACGTTGGTGTTGTACCAACGGTCGAAGCCTTCCGGTTTTATGGCTCCGATCTGCAGGAGAGTTGGCGGCTTGAGCGGCTCTTCTTTGTACTCGGGGACGTCTTTGAGGTAGTCGGTCCAGCGTGGATCGAAGGGGAGGATTTCGCGTTCGGCCTTGACTAGCTTTTTGAATTCTTCGATGCCCAGTTTGCTGACGAGGAATTTGAGGCGGGCGGTGTTGCGGTTCTTCTTTTCACCAAGTCTGGCGAAGACTCTGGCTATGGCCTGGGCGGTGGGGAGGAGTTCTTCCTCGGGCAGGAATTCGTCGTAGAGGCGGGCCTGCTGAGGGACGGGGCCGAGGCCTCCTCCTACCCAGAGTTCGAAGCCGCGTTTGGTTTGGCCGTCGATTTCGCGGGTGACGGCTATGGCTCCGAAATCGTGGAGGCGGACCAGTCCACAGGCGTTTTCGCGGCAGCCCGAGAAGGCGATTTTGAATTTTCGTCCAAAGGATTGGGCGTCGGGGTGCCCGAGCAGGAAGTACGTGATGGCCTTGGCGTAGGGGGTTACGTCGAAGGTTTGTTCGCGGCACACGCCGGCTATGGGGCAGGCGGTCACGTTACGGACGGAGTTTCCGCAGGCTTCTCGGGTGGTGATGCCTACCGAGGCGAGGCGCCACATCAGGGCCGGGGTGTCTTCAATGTGGATGAAGTGGAGCTGTACGTCCTGGCGGGTGGTTATGTGGGCGATTCCGTCGGAGTATTCCTCGCAGAGGTCGGCGAGCATTTCGAGTTGGGGGGCGTTGAGGCCTCCGTAGGGGATTTTGATGCGTTGCATGCCGGGGGCGTCCCATAAGGTGCTGGGGCCTTTGGTTTGCTGGGAAGGGTAGTTGAGAGTGCGGGTGGTTTTTCCGTCGGAGCGTTGGCCGTTATCGTAGCGCTGGCCGTAGGCGCCTCGACGGAGACGCGTTTCGGCGAAGACACGGTCTTCGATTTTGCCTTGCTTCTTGAGGGCGATTTCGTGTTCGAAGACTTCGAGCTCGGTCGCCATAGGCGGCGGGACGTGGCCGACGAGCACGGACTTCCATTGGGGATTGCTTGATTTCATCGAATTACCTCTAAGTATATCGGAATGGGGTTGATTGGGGAAGTGGGGAAACCACGCGACACGTTGACTTACCGGACGCGCAGCAAGCCGGCCACCAGGCGGGCGAACAGCTGCCGGTGAGGGCCGCTGAGGAAAAGCCAGTCCAGCGCTTTGACGAGAGCCGGCGTTTCAAAATGCGGGTCGATGGCGCGGTTGCGGTCGAGGATTCCCTGGAGAGTCTCGCGGGGGCGCGTGCGGAAATCGTCCAGCATAGCCACCTGATGGACGCAGGAGACAGTGCAGAACGGGGCGCAGCCTTTGGGAAGAGCGGCCTCGCGCCTGAGGTCATCCTGCGAATACGATTCGAGCGGGACGGCGGGGTGCCCGCGCTGCTGGGAACAGTAGTGCACCAGGCCATCCTCGCAGATATAAAGGAAGCGCCCGCCGGCCCGGCAATGCCACTGGTTGGGGAGTCCGCGGCTGGTGTTCTCCTGAAAATGATCGAAGTGGGCGAAGGAAAACAGCGAAGAGCCGAGGGCGCGGAAACGCTGGTAGACGCCCTGGTGCTCCGGCGTGAGCGGCTCGAGTTGCCCGGAATGGTCGTGCAGAATTCCTAACGTGGAATGAAAGCCCAGCCCGCGCGCGCGGCTGCCGATGGTGTAAGCGTCCTCGGGATTGCGGATGCCGGCGCCCAGCACGGAGTTGATGGTGACGCCGAACTCCGCGTGCTCGGCCAGCCATTCCAGCTTGCGGTCGAGCACGCGCAGGCTTTTCTTCGACGTGTCGTCGGGCTGCACATTATCGATGCTGATCTGGAGATAATCGAGGCCCGCGGCATTCAGCTTTTGAATGCGCTCCGGCGTGAGCAACACTCCGTTGGTGATCAGGGTGGCGATGGCCCCGCGCTCACGTATGCGCGCGATGATGGCGTCGAGCTGGGGGTGGAGAGTCGGCTCGCCTCCGCTCAGGGTGACGATGGAACAGCCAAGTGCGGCCAGTTTGTCGATGCGGCGCAGCATGGCATCGAGCGGGACGGGGTTCGAGACCTTGTCGTACTCGTTGCAATAGGCGCAATCGAGATTACAGCGGCGGATGGGGACGATCTGCGCGAGGACCGGGTGAACCCCCTCCTGCATAGCGCGGGCAAACATACGGACCTCGCGCGCCGTCCGCTGAATTTTCTTGCGTCTTCGCCGCCACACGCTACTCTTAGACTAGCGTTTTATGCGGCTGCGAGCGTCGGAATGGTTGCTGATCGCTTACTTTGCGTACGTGGCGGCGCTTTGTTTCTTCTTTCCCGGGCGGCCTTATCTCGGTTACAAACCTTTTTATGTGCTGGCGCTGGTTGGGCTGGCGATCGTTGTTCTGGCGCAGGCCGAGCGCGACTCCGGCCGGCCCATATTCGGCCAGCTTCGCGACTGGACACCGCTCGGGTTCACGTTGGTGGCCTTCCGGGAGATGGACTGGTTTACGCCTGCGCGCTACACGCTGGAACGGGAGCATTTGTGGCTTGGTCAGAACCAATGGCTGTTGACCCAGGTGGGCCTGGCCCGTGCGGTGGAAGCGTTGGGCCCGGTGGGGCCGGCATTTCTGGAGCTGTGTTATCTGCTCGTATACGGCACGGGCGCGTTCTGCGTTCTGACGCTTTGGTTAACGCACCGGCGGATGGCGGTGGACCGCTGGATGGTGGTTTACCTCTCCGGCACGCTGCTGTCCTACGCGATGTTTCCGTTCTTCCCTTCGGTGCCCCCTCGGCTGTTGGCCGATCCCGTGGTCATAATGACATGGTTTCGCCGCGCTAATTTGTGGCTGCTGAATTCGGCGACGATTCATAGCGCGGTATTTCCCAGCGCGCATGTGTCGTCGGCCTTTTCGGCGGCCTGGGGATTGTTCGCGGTTCTCCCCGGCAGGCGCGTGTTTGGTTGGGGAATGTTGCTCTATGCGTGCAGCGTTTCCATCGCGACGATCTACGGAGGCTACCATTACGCGGCGGACGTAGTGGCGGGATTCGGCGTCAGTCTGCCGACGGCGGCGGTGGCTTTCGGACTGCGCGATTCGACGGCTGCGGGACGGGTGGTCGATCGTTTGAGCACTTGCCGACGCTGCCGCTCAATTGCCTCAAGATAGACAAAATGTACTCGAGGGGAAAAATGAACAGGCGGAAGCGCCTGTTCCACATGGTTTGCTTAGAGGTTGGCTTTCTTCCTTCGAAGGTACCAGGCGATTAGTGCTATTGCGGCCACGAGGGCAGCTCCGATCAATGCTCCCCGATTGAAGCGGCGATGGATTTGTTCCCACTCGGCTCCGAGGAAGTAGCCGATGGAGATGAAGGAAATTACCCAGGCGAGGCCTCCGGGCCAGGCGAACAGCGCGAAGGTCTTGAGGCGCACGTTGCTCATGCCGGCGGCGAGCGCGGTGACGTGGCGCACTCCGGCGATGAAGTAGCCGAAGAACAGAGTCCACTTGCCGTAACGCTCGAACCATGTCTGCACCTGCGGGAGATGGCGGTTTACCCATCTTTCGACGGGCGGAAAACGCTCGAGGACGTAGATGGCGCCGGTGCGACCGAGCGTGTAGCTCAGGGTGATGCCGCAAAGGCTCCCGGCGTAGGCGACGGCGATAGTGGTGCCCAACTGCAATTGACCGCGATGCACGGCGAGCCCGGAGAGAACCAGAATTGTATCGTCGGGAATCAAAGGGCCGACGATGCCGAGCATGAGCAGAAAAAAGATTGCGAAGTAACCGTAGTTCGCCAGGAAGTGATCCAGAAGTTCCACGCTTAACGGAGTTCGTCGTGGATGGATTGGAGGGCGGCTAAGGGGTCGGCCGCGCGCGTCACCTGGCGACCGATCACGATGTAGTCGGCTCCGTCCCGAAGGGCTTCAGCAGGCGTTGCCACGCGCTTCTGATCGCCTTTGGCGGCGCCGCGCGAACGGACTCCGGGCGTGACCAGGATGGCATCGGGACCGGCGGCCAGGCGGATGGCGCAGGCTTCAACGGGAGATCCCACGATGCCATCCATGCCGGCGCGTATGGCTTGTTTGACGCGTTTGGAGACGAGTTCGCCGACCGTGCAGGTGTATCCCATCTCTTCCACGTCCAGCTGATCGAAACTGGTGAGGACGGTGACGGCGAGGAGTTTGAGATCGGCGTCTCCGCGGGCTTCGACGGCGGCACGCATAACCTGCCCGACGGCGTGGACGGTGAGAAAAGAAGCGCCGGAGCGGGCCACCAGGGCGACGGCGCGGCGCACGGTTTCGCCGATATCGTAATACTTGAGATCGAGGAAAACGCGCTTGCCGCGGTCGGCGAGGCAGCGCACGTAGTCCATGCCGGCGGCGGCGAAGAGTTCCATGCCTACCTTATAAAAACCGGCGGAATCCCCGAGGGCGGCGACCAGAGCGTCGGCTTCGCGGGGGGAATCGAAATCGAGGGCGATGATAACCGGGTCGTGGTTTATATCAGACATAGCTCAGATCAAACATATTGCCTTACTATTGTCGCGCGCCACAACTCGTCCCATGCGGCGGGCGCGGGGGAGGATGCGTTCAAGAGCGGCGGCGTCGCGTTCCGGCAGGGCGATGAGGAGGCCTCCGGAGGTCTGCGGATCGTAAAGAAGATCGAGCAGCGCGCTATCGATGGAGGATTTGGCGTCGACCGCGCAGGAGGCGAATTCGCGGTTGTTTTTGAGGCCGCCCGGGATAGCGCCGGCTTTCACGGCATCGAGCGCGCCGGGGAGCAGGGGGACGGCGGCGGTTTCAATTTCAAGCGTAACGTCGCTCGCGAGCGCCATTTCACGCGCGTGGCCGATCATGCCGAAACCGGATACGTCGGTGCATGCATGGACGTCGAAGCGCAGCATGGCGGCACAGGCTTCGCGATTGAGCATGAGCATGGAGCGGGTGGCGGCCTCCACGCTTTCGGGACTGGCGATGCCGCGTTTGAGGGCGGTGCCAATGACCCCGGTGCCGAGGGCCTTGGTGAAAACCAGCGCATCGCCAGCTTGAGCGCCGCTGTTGGCTTTGATGCGTGCGGGGTGAACGGTGCCGGTGACCGCGTAGCCGAATTTAATTTCAGGATCAGCGACGCTGTGGCCGCCGAGCAGAGCGCACTCGGCTTCGCGCATTTTCTCGAGACCGCCGCGCATGATCTCGCCGAGGACTTCCATGTCGCCATCGGCCGGGAAGGCGACTATCGAGAGGGCGGAAAGGGGCGCCCCCCCCATCGCGTAGACATCGCTCAGCGCGTTGGCGGCGGCGATGGCGCCGAAGGTGAGAGGATCGTCGACGATGGGTGTGAAGAAGTCGACGGTCTGCACGAGGGCGAGATCGGCGTTGATGAGAAACACTCCGGCGTCGTCGGCGGTGTCGAAGCCGACAAGGACGTTCGGATTGGCGAATCGCGGCAGCGCGCTCAGCACTTTGTCCAACAACTTTGGACTGAGTTTGGACGCTCAACCGGCGGCTTTCACGTGAGCGGTGAGCTTACGCGAGAGCTGGTTATCCTCCTGTTTATGTTCCGTGGATTCAATCACTTTCGTCTACAATCATAAGACGCTATGAAGGTGCTGGTGTCGAGCGTCGCCGGGGTTGCGGTTCACGGGCCGGATTCGCCCGCGTTCAGCGAGGGGCTGTTTGACATTCTGGGCCGGGCGCCGCGCGAGTTGCTGCTGCCGGCGCTGCCATTTTCGGTAATCGTGGAGAACAATTCCACGCGAACGATTGCGCTGATGGGAGTGCGCTTCGATATGGTGGGGGCGCGCGCGAAGCAATATTCAGTAGTGCATTATGCGGATACTTTGCGCAATCCGCAAAAGGCCGATTTCCGGCCGGGTGTGAGGCGATTCGTGTGTGCGGAGCCGGATTACACGGCGCTGGTGGTGCGCGGCGATGTTTCGGCGACTACGCGCGGGCGCATGAATCTGGATAATTTGCGGAAGATGCTGCAGATCCGGGCGTCGCTCGACTGCGTTGCGTTCGAGGATGGGGAATTTCGCGGGCCGGATTCGCAGGATGCGTTTGGGCGTTATGCGCGGGAGCGCGAGATTGAGGGCGCGCTGCTCGAGGAGGTGCTGGCGATGGACGGGGAAGCGGCGAAGGTGGTAGAGGCGGCGCTGGTGCGGGCGGTGCAGGATCCGGCGGAGCGGGTGCGGCGATTGGTTGCGCGTAAATTGCTGGAGGCTCTGGAGGCGGGTGGGGTGGAAGAAGTTTTTATTCGCACGCGGGGATTCAGGCGCCGCATGCCGCTTTGGAGGTGAGGGCGGCGATGAGCGCCGATTATCGTCCGAACGGATTGCGAATGGTGAGGCCGTCGATCTTCTGGCCGTGCTGCATGTCTTCCGAATAGAGCGTGCCGCATTCCGCCTGGAGGGCGGCGGCGACGATGAGCGCGTCGTAAATGCCGTAGCCGTACCGATTGCTTATCGCCAGGGCGATGTCGTGTATGTCGACGGTAATCGGCACGGGTTCCGGGCACAGAAAGCGGATGGCCTCGAGCGGCTTAAACACGCGATCCCAGGGCATGGCAAGTTTGCGGCTTGCCACGTTAACGAACTCGTTCAGCGTCTGGACGCCCACAGTAGCCCCCACAGCGAGCAGACGCGCCGCTGTTTGGTTGCGCGGGTCGTCCATTTTAAAGGCATACAGGATGATGTTGGAATCGAGAAAAGGGCTATCGTTCATTGGCTTCATCCCGATCGAACCTGAAATCGGGCGGGAAGGTAATCTGCAGATCGCGGATTTGGCGGAGTGCCTTTTTCTTCGTCATGCCGGGCGCGACCTCAAATTCGCGGCTGCCGACATGCCGGTAAACTAAGGCATGCGTTTTGTTCCGATCGCCGTTTTCATTGTTCCCGCGCTTTTCGCCCAGCAACCGCTCACCTCGCTGCCTTACACGCCGAGCCTCGATCTCAATGCGATGGACCGCACCGCGCAGCCCTGCGAGAATTTTTATCAATACGCCTGTGGGACGTGGATCAAAGATAATCCGATTCCGGCCGACCAGGCGCGTTGGGACGTCTACGCCAAGCTGACTTACGAGAATGAACTGTTTCTGTGGGGCCTGTTGCTGCAGGCGGGGCAGGGCGGGGCGGCGCGCACGGCGAATCAGCAGAAGATCGGCGATTTTTTTGCCGCTTGCATGAATGAATCGGCGGCGGAGAAGGCGGGGGCGGCTCCTCTTGAGCCTACACTGCGCCAGATTGCCGCATTGAAATCTCTGCGCGATCTGCCGGCGTTTCTGGGCCAGCAGCACCTGACGCTTTACGCCAGCAGCATGCTTTTCGATTTTGCGTCGAATCAGGATTACGCCGATTCGTCATCGGTGATCGCTTATGCGGATGGAGGCGGCCTGGGTTTGCCGGATCGCGATTACTACACCAAGACGGATGCGAAGTCGGAGGAGATCCGGCAGAAGTATGTCGCACATGTTGCGGAGATGCTGCGGCTGCTTGGGGATTCGGCGGAGAATGCCGCGGCTGAGGCGAAGACCGTGATGCGCATCGAAACGGCGTTGGCCCAGGCTTCGCTGACGCGGGTGGAACGGCGCGATCCTTACAAGCTGTTTCATAAGATGACGCCCGCGCAGTTGCAGGCGCTGACGCCTTCATTCCGCTGGAGTGAATATCTGGCGGCTATGCAGGCACCATCCATCAAGGTGGTGAATGTTGCGCAGCCCGCTTTCTATAGGGAACTCGAGACGCAGCTGAAGACGGATTCTCTCGACGATCTGAAAGCTTACCTGCGCTGGCACGTGGTGCATGCCAAAGCGCGCTTTCTTTCATCCGCGTTTGCGGACGCCGAGTTTAATTTTTCGAGCAGGTATCTGCGCGGCGTCACTGCTATGCCTCCACGGTGGAAGCGCTGCGTGCAGTTGGTCGATCACAATCTGGGCGAGGCGCTCGGCCAGGTATTTGTAGAGAAAACTTTCACGCCGGAGACCAAGGCGCGCACGCTCGCCATGACGAAAGAGGTGGAAGCCGCCATGCAAAGCGAGATCGACGCTCTACCCTGGATGAGCCCGGCCACTAAGCGGCAGGCGGTGCTCAAACTGCATGCTGTCGTGAACAAAATCGGGTATCCGGATAAGTGGCGCGATTATAGTTCGGTGGTGATTCGGCCCGACGATTTTCTGGGGAATGTGGAGCGCGCGACGGCGTTCGAATCGCACCGGGATCTGAATAAGATCGGTAAGCCGGTGGATCGTTCCGAGTGGCAGATGTCGCCGCCCACGGTGAACGCCTACTACGATGCGCAGATGAACGACATCAATTTTCCGGCAGGCGTTTTGCAGCCCCCGCTCTTCGATCCGAAAATGGACGATGCGCCGAACTACGGCAACACGGGCGCTACCATCGGCCACGAACTGACGCACGGGTTTGACGACGAAGGCCGCCAGTATGACGCGAAAGGCAATCTGCATGACTGGTGGACGAAGACGGATGCCGCCGAATTCCAGCAGCGCGCGCAGTGCGTGGTGGACGAATACTCTCAGTTCAAGGTCGTCGACGATATCAAGATCAACGGCAAGCTGACGAACGGCGAAGACATTGCGGATCTGGGGGGAACTTTGCTGGCTTACATCGCGTGGAAAGCGGCGAATAAAGGCAAGGTGCTGGCGCCGATCGATGGGCTTACGCCCGATCAGCGGTTCTTCATCGGAATGGCGCAATGGGCGTGCGGCACGGAGCGGCCAGAGAACCTTCGCATGGGCGCGATCACCGATCCGCATTCGCCGCTGGAGTATCGGGTGAATGGGGTGGTGTCGAATATGCCGGAATTTCAGAGCGCGTTTTCGTGCAAGCTGGGGCAGCCTATGGTGAGGGAGAAGGCTTGCAAGGTTTGGTGAATGAGTGGGGCCAAATCTGTCCGGCTATGCGGCGGGTGCCGTGGACGCTCTGAAATAGAAACGCCAGCCGTCGCTCACGCGTGCCTGCCTGATGCCCCCGGCTCTCGTCGTATTTTTGCGCGCGAGGCGAAGGGTGATGAAGGTTCTTCTCAAGGGATAAGCCCATGAAGCTTGTGAAAATGTTCAAAAGCCTGGTCTCGATGGCGTCACGTTCGGAGACCCCGAAGATGCGGTCCATCGTTATCATGCAGCGGGAAGCGCACCTGTTTAGTGAAGAGGAATTACGAGCCGCGGGAGAACGTGGATGGCGCAAGAAATTTGATGGAAAAGAAGATCCGATGTATTTCGTCTCGGCCGATCACTCCGCGCTGACTGTCGTAAAGGCTGGCCCCCACATCATCCGAGTGACCTGCGTTCCTGCACGATATGCCGACGGTGATCAATATGCTCTTTCCCAATTGCCACAGCAAGAACAGAAGAAGGCCTGGGTTGAACATCATGCCTGCGCTTATCTCGATTTGTCCAATGATCTTTTGGACGAGTCGAGGAGTACCTCGGACGCAGAGGCTTATGCTTCACTAGCGAAATTAGCCTTACAACTCGGCGATCCGAACTGCACCGCGATCTTTGTGCCGATCAAGAACATCATGATGCCGAATGATGGCGCAGCGGAAGAAGGTCTGCGGCGGCTGATCAACAAGAAACTGCCGATGAAAGGTTGAGGCATGGGGACAATGTGGCCCAATAAAGTGTCCGAGCCTACGCGTTTTCGTGCAAGCTGGGGCAGCCTATGGTGAGGGAGAAGGCTTGTAAGGTTTGGTGAAAGCCGCGCGCCACGCGGCCGATTGGCAGAGGCCGCGGAAAAACTCTTTATCCAGAAGAGCGCAGGCGAAAACGCCTACGCTACAACGGACAATCATTAATAATCTGCTTTTTCTTAAGCCGTTTCGAGCATTTCGGGTTGCCTGGGGGTCGTGACGGCGGCGAGGGCGCGGAGGTCGGAGCGGTGTTCCGGGATCTTGTTCTCAACGTAATCGACGCCTTCGGCGGTGACGCAGTACTCCATGCTGTCGCCGGCTTTTGCCAGCCTGTGTTCGCAGAGGTACCAGAGGGTAAAACCGAGTTCCTCCCGCGTACAGCCGGTAAGCGCCTCCAGTTCCAGCAGCGTCATGCCGGGAGCCTCCCAATTGCTGGTACGCTTCCGATAGAGGAGACAGAGTATGGCCAGGCGGCGATTCTGCTCGCCAACAATCCCCCAGAAAAATTCCGGCGAGGCCAGCTGGAAGC
>Ga0302320_10004298_pt1 | contig 32400 bp, 37 predicted proteins | sample Bog_T0_3_FD_202130 | JGI IMG/M metagenome (GOLD analysis project Ga0302320, IMG submission 202130) | Peat permafrost microbial communities from Stordalen Mire near Abisko, Sweden - Bog_T0_3 | ecosystem: Environmental > Terrestrial > Soil > Wetlands > Peat | place: Sweden: Abisko, Stordalen Mire... | reverse complement strand
ACTCCGGTGCAGCGGGCGAGCACGCTCAGCTCGTATTATTTTGGCCTAGATTTGACCCATCAACTAACCCAGTTTGTGTCACAAACCCTGTCGGCGCAAAGAAGCGTTTCGGCGGGAATCAATTCGGGGAGTGCCTACAACGAGCAATTGACAGTCAATTACGGGGTTAATTGGTCCGCCGCGCCGTGGCTGCACCTGGGGCTTAACCTGTCCTATGAAAAAGGCCAGCAGCCGGCGAACCAGTTTTCCTTCAACAACCTTGAACACTACGACCGCTACGGTATCAGCCCCTCTATTTCCTATCAAATTACCAAACAACTGTCCGCTTCTTTAATTTACTCCTTCTGGGATAAAAATTCCAACATCAGCGGCAACAGCTATAAACAGGATGCCTTGAACCTGCAATTGCAATATGCCTTTTAACCTTCTATTTAATAGGCATCCAAGTTGCCGCCTGCGCCGAAAGAAAATTGATTTTCTGCATATTTCCGCCTCTTTCCGGCTATTTCCAGCTGCTAAAAAATTGGGAAATCTGTGCTGCCGGCTGTTTGTGGCTTGCTACTTGGTCATCCGATCACTATCTGTTTATTATTATGATTCTATTTAACCAGTCAGTTGTTGAAATGTATTGTGATTGAAATTGATTTATGAATATTAAATTGGATCTGATTCAAGCTCGTGAGACGCATCAACGCCTTTGCCGCCGATTGACGGATAACCGGAAAATCTTGACCTTGGGTTGTTTGGCTATCGTTCTGCTATCTTTTGCCTGCGTCATGCTGGCGGGTTGCAAAACTTCTGATAACGATGTGTTTGCCGCTGGCTCACCAAACTATTCAACGAACTGTCTTCAGGAAGGAGATATTGTGAGCATCAATTTCCAGTATTCGACCAATTTTAATACTACCCAAAAAATTGGTTTGGACAAAATGCTCAACTTGCAAGGCGTCGGTCAAGTCAGGGCTGCAGGTCAATCCGTTTTGCAACTACAGGGTCAGCTAACTGAACTTTACAAAACGCAGGCCAAAGACGATCCGATAATTGTGCGAGTTGTTTCGACGGAAGCATGCGTTTATATCATTGGCGCAGTAAATCATCCCGGCCGCATTCCCATGGAGCGTCCCATGACTGTGATTGAGGGAATTATGGAGGCTGGTGGATTTGACCCGGATCGGGCAAAACTGTCAGATGTTTGGGTGCTCCGCGTAAAGAACGGCCGACAGGAATCCTATCAATTGAACCTGAAACGTGTATTTGAGGGAAAAGACGCCAGGCTCTTTTATTTGGAACCTTTCGATATTGTCCGCGTTCCCACTAAAACGTTCAATTATTGATAAGTAAATCGGTGGCAGATAGAGATTCAACATTGAAAAGCGCAATAAACTCAAATTGCAGCGCTGCTGGGTTTTCTGAATTGCTTGATCACGGTGAATTTGGGCGGCTGTTGCCAGCAAAATCCATTACACAATTCGGTTATTCTGCCGGCAAATTATTGAGTTTCACATAATAGATAGAGAGCCTTTTTCAAAACCATCCGATGGATGATAACTGCGGGTGAGTTTAGCTGCTGTTAAGCGATGAAAAACTCGTTTTCCAACTTCAATCAGAGATAAACGCACTCCACCCGCCGCGCCGGGTTTCGCCGCATGTTGACGGGCCACCAATGGCATTCATTTTGCTGAAAGGCTCGCATGTTATTGCTTCAACATTACATCGCCCACAAGGTTTGGTTCAGCATGGCCACCCTTACCTTGGTTCCCGCCAAATTGGTTGAGCGGTTGAAGAACACCCTAACCGGCCATATTCCAGAAGGTTATCAGGATGAAACCGGCTTTCATTTCGGATCCGAATTGAGGTCAAAGTAAGGCGGATTGGCACAACCTGCCAATCCAAATGCCTCAACTTCAACCAACGCGACCGAAAGACTGTCTGGTTTTGAGGCAGTCTTGCTTCGCGGAAAGAAGGTTGGAATGGTGAATGGGGCCCGGTGGATATCACGGTCCGCTGTATTCATTCCATCTGTAGTTTTTGGAAAAGACCCCATTGTTTATCGGGCTGGTAGCCTCGATCCTTATAATTCTCAATAAGGGAATGAAACTTTTTTCGTAAAGGAGGCAATTGATCGCTCGAGTGTTTCATTTGTAACCGTTTTGTCATAATTGTCATAAGAATGTCGCTTGAAATTTCCGCCAACGCTTAAAGAATGGAGTTATAGTTAGTGTGTGGAGTCGGCAAGAAATTGGCGAATGTCAATCGGGTCAATTTTTTAAATATTTGTGATCTGTTTGACCGCGATTCTGTTATGAATGGTTTAATTAAAAAAACACTGATTTTTCTGGCTGTAATGCTGTTAGTCGCCACAAGCGGCTGGTATGGCCGAAAGTTCTATAAACACACTGTAGAACAGCGCCTGCTTTTGCAGGCCAGACAATCCATTGAAAAGAAAGACTGGCGGGCGGCCGATCTTTGCCTTCAACGTGTGATCCAAATCAATCCCTTGAGCGTGGAAGCTAGCAAGCTGGTGGCGGACAGGCTTTCAGATACCGGATCACCGGACGAGCTTTCCTGGCGGATTCAAGTGACAAAACTAGAGCCAAACAATGTTACCAACCACATTTTGTGGGCTAAAGCGGCGTTTAAGATTAAGAATTTTGCATCTGCTAGCGAAGCGCTCGCCGGAGTGGATAACCAATCCAAAGCCACTGCTGAATATCATAAAATTGACGGTGCGGTGGCCTGGGGCATGGGTGATGCGGTTGAGGCAGAAAAGCAATATTTGGAAGCGTTGCGTCTTGAGCCTAGTGATAATGCATCTGTTCTGAACCTTGCCACCATTCACCTATCGTCAACCAACCAAGCCATTTTAAAGGCCGCCCGCGCATCGCTTGTGCTGTTGACCACCAATGTTTCTTTCCGGATTCCTGCGCTTCACCTTTTGTTGACCGATGCAAGCAAATTTAAATCCTTACCCGACGCGATCACTTATTCCAGGGAAATCGCTAATGATTCGTCGGCAACGTTCGAGGATAAAATAACATATTTACAGTTGCTGAAAGCAGCCAACAGCGATGACTATGCTTCATGGCGAGCATCTCTTGAAAAGGCGGCAGTTGGTTTGCCGAGGGACGTCTTCGCCTTGGGGCGATGCTTGGCAGTTATTGAGAATCCCGCAACTGCCTTGCACTGGCTGCAAGCACTGCCACCACAAATTCAAACCAACCTGCCGGTTCCTTTCATTATTGCCGATTGCCAGATCAGTCTGAAAGACTGGAGCGGGCTGTTAACACTTGTAAACCAGCAAGACTGGGGGGACTGGAAATTTTATCAATTTGCTCTAAAGTCACTGGCGCAACGTTCTCTGGACAGAACTATGGAATCAGAAAGTTGCTGGCAGAAAGCCTTCCTGCTGGCTGAAGACCGGCTAGTTAGTTTGTCGGAACTGGCCAGAGTAACCGGCGTTTGGGGCTGGAATGCCGAAAGAATTCAAGTGCTCAACAAGATCATAGATAAATTTCCCCAAGCCACATGGGCTGTGACTCAACTGACTTCCCAACTCTATCTCGACGGCAATACCCGTGAATTGGTTGTTTTGCTTTCAAAAATCCAATCCGCCAATCCTACCGACCCTCATCTCAAAAATAATTTGGCCTGTCTTCTCATGCTCCGGAAGTCGGATCTTGATAAGGCTTACCGATTGGCTAAAGAAGCCTTTGAGACTTCCACCAATGATCCTTTCTTTATTTCCACATATTCCTACTCCTTGCTGTTGCAAGGCAAATCGGATGAGGCCCTCAAATTATCGAGCAACATAAATCCTGAATATTTAAAAAATCCTTCAATCGCCGCGTATTATGGAGTAATTCAGGCGGAAACGGGACACAAGACTATGGCCAGGGCATGTTTGTCATTCGCTGAAACCGGAAAACTCCTGCCAGAGGAAAAGCAGATGATTCAGCTCGCCAATGCCCGTTTGTGAAAAGCTGATCGCCTTCTTTCTGTTTCAGATTTGTAACAATTCTGACCCTGAATTGTTACAATCCGTGGGCACTCTTAAACCTGATGAAAATTGAAAGACATCTCTTTTGCATGAGCCAGCTTTACAACCTGCCGGATAATGGCACCCCCCTGCGGCCAATTTAACCGGCCAAACGATGGGCAAAGATCATCTGCTGACTGCGGTCGCTTTCGGCAACGACCATGAGGAGCAATACAAATAAAAAAACCAACTTAAGTCCATATTTTGGCCAACGAAAACCAATTAAGGAAAAAACATGACCATGACGATAGAACCGATGCTGGCCGCCAATGCGGCGGTGTTTGCAATCAAGAACGCGACGATGGAGGGCAAGATCACGGTGATCGTGCTGCTGCTGCTCTCGCTGTTCAGTTGGACGATCATTCTGACCAAATTCCGGCAGTTGATGATTGCGCGGGGCGCGACCAAGAAGTTTTTGGAAGCCTACGCCTCCACGCGTGATCCGCTGGACATCCAGCGCAGCAACCAGGAATTTGACGGGGCACCGGCGTATCAGCTCTACATCCGTGGCGCGGACGAGTTGGCGTATCACCTGAAAAACCGGCCAGTGGAAGTTTCCGGTCGCCCCAAACTAGTCGCGTCAAACCTACCGCCGGGTGCAGCCAACGAGCACACCGATGTGTTGGCGCGGGACCGGATGACGAAAATCAGCATCGCGTCATTTGACGCCGTGCGGGTGACGCTGGAAGAAGCCGCCGGAGCCGAGGCAATGGGTCTGGAAAAAGGAATGATCGTTTTGTCAACGGCAGTGGCCGGCGGACCATTCATCGGATTGCTGGGCACGGTCTGGGGCGTCATGTCCACGTTCGCGAGCATTGCCGAAAACAATTCGGCCAGCCTGACCACGATGGCCCCCGGTGTGGCCGCCGCGCTGGTGGCCACCGTCACTGGATTGCTGGTCGCGATCCCGGCCATGTTCGCCTACAACTTCATGGTGACGACCGTTCGCGCTATCACGCAGGAACTGGACGGCTTCGCCACGCGCTACGCGACCCAGATTGAACACGTCTATGTGGACAACCGTCCGCTGGCTGAAGAAATCAAGTCAGCAAATGAGGTTCTGGCCGAGCGCATCGTGGAAGGTTTGAAGGCATAGGATGAAGAAGTGTTCGAAATCGGCGCATGAGTCGTTGACGGAGCTGAACATCACTCCGCTGCTGGACTTGGCGTTCGTGTTGCTGGTGATCTTCATCATCACGACGATTCCGCCGGTGAAGGACGTGCCGTTGAAACTGCCCAAGGCCACGAAGCATGAGAAGGATCCGCCGCACAAGGCCAATTACATCATCGTCGAGGCCAACGGCAACCTGTCGTTGAACCGGAAGGAAGTGACGATTGCGGAGCTGCAGGCCGAGCTGCTGGCCTTGCGCGAGAACGATCCCGACCTGAACGTGCTGGTGCGTGGTGATGCCAACACGAAATATAAGCAGATTCGGGCCGTGCTGGACGCGTGCCAGTCGGTCAACATCCCAAAGGTGGATTTGATGACCGAACCCGAACGCAAACCCTGACCGATGATTCCGCAAACCCAGGTGCGCAAAAAGCGCAACTCGTCGAAGGTCAACCTGTTGATCTCGCTGGGCTTCCATGCCCTGATCGTGCTGGTGGTGCTCTATTGTGCGGCACGGACGGGCCTGCTGGGCAAACAGCTCAGGAAGATCACCGTGACGATGGAGAAAAAGGAGAAAGTACCGGAGAAGCCCAAGGAAGCGCCGAAAGTCGAGCCGCCCAAGATCGTGGAAACACCAAAAATCGTGGAAGCTCCGAAGGTGGTCGAAGCACCGGTCGTCGCTCCGCCGGTGGTGGCGCCACCGGCGGCGGAGCTGCCTTCCTTTGACTTTGAGGGTGGCAAGCTGGTGCAGAGCAGTTCCGACCCGGTGCAGCTTTACAAAGGAATGCTGGAATATGCGTTGCGCTCCAAATGGAACCGGCCGACAGACATGGCTGATGACGACTATGTTGCCGAGGTCGAGGTGACGGTGGATCGCGTTGGAAAAATCAGTGACGTTCAGTGGAAGAAAGGTTCGGGTAACAACGTCTGGGATGAAACGGTGCGGCAGGCGTTGGCCGCGACGACGAGCATGACGCGGCCGCCACCGACCAACTTTCCCCCGCGCGTGACGATCCGGTTCGACGTGCAGTCGGAGGCGACGGAACCGATATTGCAATGAGATTGAAAAAGACATCCAAGCGGGCGCAGAGCACGATGCACGAGCTGAACATCACGCCGCTGCTGGACCTGGTGTTCGTGCTGCTGGTGATCTTCATCATCACCACGCCGCAGATGATGAACAATCTGGAAATGACGCTGCCTTCGGGCAAGCCACCGCCACCAAGCAAGGAGAAGCCGAAGATCAACAAGATAAATGTGGCGGCCAACGGCCAGATCACGCTCAACGAACAGCCGGTGACGCCGGCCGAACTCAAGGCCGATCTCAAAGCGATGAAGGCGTCCGACCCGGACCTCAAGGTGGTGGTCAAGGGCGCGGACGAGGCCGACTATCAAAACATGGTCGCCGTCCTCGATGTCCTCCAACAACTCGATATCACCAAGGTCGGATTGGCGACGGAGTGAACAGGCTCCATCGTTCACTTGTGAACGGAAAATTTCTGAACGGGAAAACCACCTCCTTGGCGGTCAAATTTGTGTGCATAACAATGATGCGAACAAAGCCAAATTATAAAGTGTCCGTTACAGCTATGTGCTTTTCCGGTTTCAATTCGGCAACATTTTGTCCTAAATTGTTTCATGCTGCCAAGTGTTGAGCATGTAACGTGCTCCGATCATTTTTGAATTGGTCAGGAATCCGCTTTTTCGATTATACTGAGAACTGCCATGCCTTTGCATATCAAAAGATCTGAATCGTTGGCCAGGGCAGTTCAGCGGATCTGCAATTCGCATATAGATGACGTGTGGGCCCGTTTACACAAGGCATCCCACCCTGCTTCCATCCATGGCGCTCGCAAGGAGATCAAAAAGTTGCGTGCGATTTTACAGCTTATACGCGGAGAGATTGACCACGATGGGGTTGACAGAATCGGGAAACCTTTGCAAAAAGCCGCAAGTCGTCTAGGTATTCCGCGTGACGCTCGCGTCACACTGAAGGCTTTTGAAACACTTGCAGGTTCAGAGATGGTAGAATGCTTTCCCAAGATCCATAAAAAGCTGCAAAGGACCTATAAGTTGGAAACCCGCAAGTTCCGGGATGAAGATTCGGTATCGGAAGCAATACAAGCTCTGAAAAAGTTAAGGCGTCGTGTAAAATGCATCAAATTAAAGCCGGAAGGCTGGAAGGCATTCAAACCGGGCTTGACGAAAAGTTACCGGCAAGGGCGGAAGGCTTGGAAACTCGCCCAACGACGGCAAACAGCAGATGGTCTTCACGAGTGGCGAAAGCATGTCAAAACTTTGTGTTATCAACTTCGCATGTTGTGTCCGAAGTGGCCGTCAGCAGCGCTTATCATGACCGAGGAGTTGGAGAAACTTGGGTCCCAGCTTGGTGAAGACCATGACTATTACCTATTGAGTCAGTTTATCAAGGAACACTGTATTGGGCGGGATGTGGAGGCAATGCGGTTGAATCAAATAATCAAATTGCGCCAAAAACAATTGCGATCTTCCGCCATGAAACTCGGTTCCCGTGTCTACGTCAAAACTCCGACGGCAGTTTTTGCCCACTTGGAAACTCATTGGAGGACTTGGCGTGGTGAACAGAATGATTAAGCTGTTTCAAGTTGGATTTCGGCAATATAGCTGCTGAATTATAGGGATGGAGGCAGATCAAACATGTTCATATTGTAAGCAGACGTATTGAATAAATTCAGGCATGTGATATGCTTCTATATGGGTATGAGTGTAACCGTCATCGCCTTCGTTTTGTTGGCAGTTACCACGATTTTGATCCTGGCAGCTACCATGGTCTTTGATTTGAATCTGAACCGGATAAAACTTGCCCAAACCGGTGACAGCAGCTTGAGCCCACGATCCGTGAACTGGCTTGCAGGGATTGCACTGATTGCAGCCCTATGGATTTGTTTTGCCTAGTTGAGATCAAACGACAGGCAGGCAAGACGAGGTTAGAGGTATCTCAATTGAATTGGGAACCAGAAAATGCTGCCACCGATCATTTGCTAGAATCAGATCCTGATATCCTCTTTGGCTGAGCAAATTCATAATATCTGGTGGAATATTTCGTTTGGGAAACATGTCAAACCAGATCGGTTTTTTCTGGCTGACCAGTGTTTGAAATTTGGTCTCCCAACTGTCCATGAGAGCACTGACTTCCACAAAATCACCCTGCGGCGCGGATTTGACGAATGATGTATTCACAACAACGCGAAATAAATCATTTTTTAACCTAAATGTCCAGATGAGGCTGGAGTATTTCCAGGTAGCGTCCTAATTTGAAGATTACTTTCTGGTATTTGACAAATAAATCAAGGCTCCGACGATTAACGCAAAACAAATCGCCGCAAAAAACACCCATTCACATTGTCCTAATTTGTTTTCTGCGCGCCCATGCTGCATGGCGCGGAAACAAATTTTTGCCAAGAAAATCCATCAGCACTATCGCCCCTCTTAACATCTTTACAATTTAAAACCGCACCGCAGTTTTGGCTTCGACACGGTCACCGGCAAAGCCGGAGGCGGATTTCCTTTCGGATTAAATATATACTGCGGTGCCAAATTTTTATTTATTTGCTCGGGATAGATCATCCCACATGTTTTTCACACGTCATAAGCAATATTTGTTCATAAGGGTGACAGCTTACCCCTTGCCAACCTGCATAATTTTGATGGCCGAGACGAAGGCCGGAGTGCGTTCGAGTTCAGCGTAGCGTTTGGGAATAATCCCGACAGCGACGAGGGTGCTTTCACGGAGCCGGTCGGCGAGGAAACCCAGCCCCCAGCCGAGGACGACCACGTCCGCCGTCGAAAATACGAGCGACAATTTTTGCGGCGGCACGTCCTTGTCGGTGCCGGCATCAGGATTGGGGTCGAGCGAGAACCCAATCAAGTGGCTGGCGCTGAAAGCCCGGCGATGATCCTTATCCTGATGAAACTCGATGAAGGCGGCGGCGGTGTTGAGGGTTTCGTAACTTTTATCCAAGAGGAAGGTTGACATATTTTTTGATGGTTAATGGCCGATGCCTCGGGAACGGCGGGGCGGCGGCACGTTTAGTTTGATGTTGGGGCGCACCTGTGGCGTCCGGCCTGCCACGGGTGAGATCGTTTCGGCCTGCTTTTCGGCCTGTTTCACGTTTTCGGTCGGTTCGACCTCCGCCGCCTGCTTTTGGGCCTCGGTCGGCGTGGGCAGTTTTGTTTTCACAGGCTGGCCGGGCACCAGCAGCCAGCGGCGAAAATCTTTAACGGCCTGTGCGAGCCGTTGAACGGGTGACAGGCGGGTGGTGCGCTGCGGATGATCCGCGCGACCGGCGACCACCGAACGCAAGGGCCGCATCGTGCGAAAGTCATTGGGAACGGCCACCGCTGGCGATGCCGGCGTCTCTAGTTTGCGGGTGAAGCCGAGTTGGGCCAGGTCATCGCGCAACGCCTGCAACTCAATGGCGGCCTTGCGCTCATGCGAATCCGTGACCCGGCGGGCCAGCAGCTCCGCATCATCGGTGAAGACATGGACACGCTCACGGCCCCGTGAGATCGAAACGTAAAACTGTTCACGGTTGACGGCGGCGAAGGATTTTGACGAGGCGACCAGCAGCACCTCATCCACGGTTTTGCCCTGTGAAGAATGGGACGTGACCGCGTAGCCGTGGGTGAACGTGTTAAAACTAGCGGGCAGCGTGCGGCCATCGGCGAGCGCAATGCGTCCGTCCTGAACCGCCTTGACCTGCACCCGTTCGCCGTTGATGAATTCCTTGCCGTGGTTGGCTTGGAGCAGCAGCCAGTCACCGGCGGCGACCTTCAGTTCGCGGGATTCGCCCACATCAAACGAGGCGGCGGACGTGGACGGAATGAAATCCACTTCCGTGCCATCGGGACGACGGACACGCAGACCAGCTTCAGCCACGGCGACGACCTCGACTGTTTCGCCATGTTCAAAATTTTTGACGCAACGAATAAACCGCAGTCGCTGGCCGGGTTCAAACTGGCTGGCATTTTTCTTTTGGGCCACCGTCCACGACAGCGAATCGAACACCGGGAACGTCTGGTCGTCCGGGCCAAGCTGGTGGTCGTCCCGCAGTGATTCACGCACCTTTTCGGTGACGGCCTCAATCTCCGCCCAGGTTGGCGAGACGAGCAGCGCGGATTTGCCCTGCTTAATGGCGGACACATAAATATCGGCGGCGCGCTGATAAAGCTGGCCGTTGTCGATGTGATGGCCGTCCGCAACGACTTCCGTCACAGCACCAAGTTCAACGAGCTTGGCAAATGCCTTGTCCGTCTGTTTGGCGGCGGCAAGTTCGACAATCTCCCGGAACGCGGCGGGTTTCTGGCGGCGGATGGTTGTCAGCTCGCTGAATCGGTAGGACGAATACTGCTCGATGATGCGGAGCGCATCGCCACGCGGGACGGATGAATGCTGGCCCGTATCCCCTGATAAAACGACCCGGCAATTGTTGCGCCGAACGATTTCAAACAGCCGGGCCATGTCATCCAGACCCACGGCCCCGGCTTCATCCAGCACCACCACAGCCCCCGGTGAAAGCTGGCGATGCGCTTCGGAATCAGCCAGCAGCTTTTGCAAAGTCATGGTTTTACCCAAATAGGACACCTCGTTGCGAAGCGTGGCGGCGGCGGAAACGGTCGGCGCGCAGAAAATGGAATCATACCCTTGGTGACAGAGCGCGGTTGCCAGTTCGACCAGTGCCGTGCTTTTGCCCGAACCAGCCAGCCCACGGAAGCCGGTGAAACGGTCGGGACTGGTGAGGATGTGGGTGAGGGCTTTGCGCTGGTCAGGGCCGAGGCGGTCAGGCGGTTCGTAACGGCGGGTAATCGGTTTGACGGCATCAATCCCGGCATTGACGGTGCGAATCAGGGAAAGCTCCTTGGTCAAAATCTCCCGTGTCGAAAACTCCGAACCCACGCGCACCAGTTTGTCGTCAGCAGCCAGATTATCCTTCAGCCGTCCCAAGTCCAATTGACCACAGCCTTTCGCCAAGGCCACTTCCAAAATCTTATGCTGTGGAGCCACCGAGCGGCGTTCAAAAACATGGGCCAGACCGTGAGCAAGGGCATCATCCGGCCCGACCCGTTCCCCGAAATCTTTGGGCTGACCATCGGCGGCGGCGACCACTTTACGGAGGACTCGCTTTTCAAAAAGACCAATCTCGCCAAGTTGCTGGTCGCGCACCTGTTCATCGGATACGCCCTTCAACTTTTTCGGACGCGACTGGTGGACGACATGGGCAACTTCCTTATTGGTCAGCTTGCGACTCAACTTGGTTTCCTGACGTTTAACGGCCATGTCCCGTTGCTGTGACCGTTTGGAGAACCGTTCAATCAGTTTGGCATCCACACCCTCAATCTCAAATGCCGAACCAACGCGTCGTGTGGCATACCCGATTTGATGCAGACGCTTGGCCAGTTCGTTGCGATAGACTGCCGTGCCGTAATTGATGGCCCCGAACATATCGCCCGTCTGCAATGCTTTCCACCGCCCTTCCTGCTTGTCCCAGGTTGCATTGAATAGGACGAAGTGCGTGTGCAACTGCGGATCAAGCGAGCGTGACGTGGTATGCAGGAAGGCCGCCCCCACCAGATTGCCGGTGACACGATTCTGTTCCTGAATGCCACCCTTGCGAACCCTGGATGCAGCGAACGATTCAAGTTCACGCATGGCCAGTTGTGACGCTTCCTTGTGTGCTTGAATGATCCGCCGGTCATTCATGGTGACGGCCAGAATCGAAACCGATTTTGGGGGTGAACACACGAAGTCGAAATAAATCCTGCGCTCCCTGAAATGTTGCGGTGTCAACTGCTCGCCAGTCAACGGATGCTGATTGTCACAAAGCCGGAGGAACGTATCACGGGTGACAACACCACCCGTCTTTAATCCCAACCGTTCCGCCCCGATGCCCAGCCATTGACCGCATTGAGTTTCTCCCTGCGTGTAATAATCGTTGTGGGAAAGATGCTCGTCAAAATACGATTCCGCCCCCGCCCGATTCTTCTGTGGTATGCCGCTAAACATAAATCAGCATTTTACGCCGGAGTGATTCAGCAGGTTGTTACGAATTCATAACAACCTGACTTTCCGGTTTCAGCTAGAATTCCGCTCATCATGGTTGAAACGATAGCACCAAGTTCACAGCGGATTGCACCCCACGGAGCGCAATCGTCAACCCGGTTCATGCTACGGTTTGGAAACAGCAAAATGCTGGTTGTGATGAAACATATTTCAGAAATGAACGGGCGGTTTCTGACAGTGGTAACCGGATTATCTGCCATGACACTTACCCCGCCTCGCGCCGTGGAGCGCGCTGCCGGAAGCCGGGTCGCTAGGCCGCTCGCCGCCAAGCCGGACGGAAAAACAACCGGCGAGCTAAACGCCATCGGATGAAACGCCGTCGCCATGAGCGAAATCAAACCGTCAGCTTGCCGGTGAAAAATCCGGCAACCGCCACACGGCTTGAACACCGCGACGCCGAATCATCGGCCACGAAAGGAACGGGAAAAACATTATGAGCAAACGCATTGATTACGAACAGATCGCCGCGAAACTCGATTATCCAACGCTGGATAAAAAACTGGAACAACTGGCGCAACGCGAGCCGCCGAAAAACCGGAAGACCGCCGTTGATTTGTTGGAGCCGTTGCGCGAGCGGTTGCTGGCCTTGCAGCGCAAGGGCTGGAGCAGCAAACAACTGGTGGACGAATTGAAAGCCGCCGGAGTGCCGGTCAGTCCGGCGCGCTTGCGCGAATGCCTGAACCACTGGACGAAGGGCGGCAAGGTTGCCGCGAAGAAACGTGGGGTTAAACGTGACAAACGCGCAGCCGCGCCCACCGCGCCGCCAGCGGCGGCAAGTCCAGGTGGACGGAGTAAAAGTCCATCCGGCGACAGCCAGTCGAAACTTGGCCTGACGCATGGTTGAACGCAGTCGCATCTGAATGATAACGGCGGTGCGAGTCGCACTTCCTACCAAGGGACGCTCGCAGGCCCGTTACTGGCATGGGGCATTGCTGCATCGGCAAGCCTCATGCCAGCAACGCGCCTGCTTCGCTTCATCAAAAGTCAGACGGTTCGTGACGCCGACCGTCCCGCCGACCGGAGCGGACGCGAACGCATTATTATTGGGTGTCCGCTCCGAACGTCGTGCCGTTCGTCGTCACCAACCGGACAGAATACGAAATCGCGCCGGTCATGTGCCGGTGGTTTGTTCGTTCATTGCCGCGTGCCACGGTCACAGATTGTCCGCCAAAAGCAAAGGCGGCTTTTAGTGTGGCGTCACTGGTTTGGCGGAAGGGTGTCCGAACCTTTGTTGCCGCGCCGCGCGATCAAACGTCGCTGTCCTGCTTCATAGGCGCTCTGGCTGCCGCGCCGGGCAGCATGGCGATGCGCCGCGCATCGCCTGCCGGTTTTCCGTCCTGCGAGTTTAGTGGTTTGTGGCGCGTTGCCCTGCCGCTTCATTTTTTGTTGAACGCCCACGCCGGCGGTCTGTCGAACCTTTGCCTATGATAGGCCAGGTTTTTTTGCCTGCAAAGCGAAAGCGCCCCTCAATTGAGGCTTCCTTGGTGAGAGTTTTGACCGCCGGTCTGCGGTCGGCTCGATGATCCCGTAAAAATACTTCCCCAGGTGCGGACTGTTTCCGCCTTGGGGAAATTTGTCGAAACGCACTTTATTCCGGCCCTGGCCGTCGTGCGTTCCGCAGATTGGCCGAAGAAAAATCGTGATCCCAAAGCTGTGCGATTTTCGCACTGGTTAATGAGGAATTTGCGACAGAACACGCCAGCGCAAAAGTTGTGAGGGTTTCATCACAACCTGCCTGGCGGATTTGCGGTAAAAACTGGAGCTGCATTTTGTTCATGGGGTGAACGCGCGAGAACAAATTGCATGAGATGCTGATTCGGTTGCCATGAAGAAGCTGAACTTAATTCGACAGCAAGTCAGGAAACTGCGCCAGCGCAACGGCTGGTCGCAGGAGAGATTTGCCGTCAAATTGCAGCTTGCCGGCTGGCACAACGCCACCCGCAGCACCGTTTCCAAGATCGAAGGCGGCTCGATGGGCGTCGCCGAATACGACTTGTTGTTCATCGCCGCCGCGCTGCGTGTTCAACCCGCCCACTTGTATCCTGAAATTGATTGGAAACGCCCGATGGATGAAACCGTCCACAAATACATTCCCCAGGAACTGCACGGCCTCGCACCTGAATCTTGACCCAAGGAGAGCATTATGGAAAACCTTACCAAAACCGAAGAACACCCGGCTACGCCGCCGACCGAACGGCTGGCGTATTCAATCCAGGAAGCCGCCGACATGCTCGGCGTCAATTATTTCAGCGTTTACCGGCTCATCCAGCGTGGCAAACTTAAAGTGTGCCGGGCGTTGCGTGGCAAGCTGCTCGTCCCGCGCACCGAACTGTTAAAGCTGCTGGCAACCGAATGAATTTGTCCTGGGCTGTTAGTATCGCTGCGAAACTCTCACAAGTTGTAAGCGAATAACACCCGAAGGCGCGATTCTCGCGCGACGCTGAGGCCAAGTTGAAATCAACCGGCGTTCACCAGTTCCGCCAGCGGCACGACTTCAATTTTCTTCGCCAGCGGATACCGTTTCTCTCCGGGATATACCACATTCAGTTCGTCCAGTTTCAAATCGGTGAGAGCGATCCGCATGGACGCGGTGAGCGTGGGCGCGTCCGTGCGTTTGCATTCAATGCCAATGCGCCGCCCGCGACGGAACAGCACCAGATCAATCTCCGCGCCGTTATGCGTGGCCCAGAAATACGCGTCGTCAGGACGCAACGCCTTGAGATTTCCTCGACGGCATAACCTTCCCAGGAAGCACCCACTTTCGGATGATGTTCGAGATCGCGCTGATTGGAGATGCCGAGCAAGGCATGAAGCAGGCCGCTGTCGCGCACATAAATCTTCGGGGCCTTGACCTGACGCTTGCCGAGGTTCTCAAACCACGGCGGCAGTTGCCGGATCATGAACACGCCGGTCATCAGGTCGAGGTAACGGCGAACCGTGGACTCGTTGACGGCGAGGGCGCGCGCCAGTTCGGCGGCATTCCAAATCTGGCCGTGGCAATGGGCGAGCATATTCCAGAAACGCCGGAGCGCAATGGCGGGAATGGTCACGCCAAGCTGCGGCAAGTCCCGTTCCAAAAAAGTCTGGATAAATTGCCGCCGCCACACGAATGAGTCAGACTCCGTGCGTGCCGTGTAGGACAAGGGGAATCCACCACGCAACCAGTGCCGCGCTTGCGCGGACGCGCCCAGGTCGGCCAGTCGGAATTCTTCGAGCGGGATGGTTTCCAACCGACCCGCGAGCGTTTCCGAGGATTTTTTCAACAAATCTGGCGCGGCACTTCCTAAAATCAGAAAGCGGGCGGGCAGCGGCTGGCGGTCGGCCAACACGCGCAACAGCGGAAAAATTTCCGGACGACGATGAATTTCATCAATGACCACCAGCCCCTTGAGCGGGCGCAAGGCCAGCTCTGGATTGGTGAGCCGGGCCAGACTGGCGGGGTCTTCAAGATCAAAATAATTGAGCGACCGAGCCGGCGCGAACGACCGGGCCAGAGTGGTCTTGCGCCGATTGGCGCGGACCAAGCAATGCGACCACCCGGCGGCGTTTCAACGCGGCGCGAATCCATTCCGCTTCGGTTTTGCGAACTATCATACTCATCACTCTCACCATGAAATTCCAGCAGTCAATACCCGAATTTCATGTTTATAGAAATGATGGAAAAGCACTCTGGGGATGGGTGAGCGCCGAGCCCGACAGTTTTTGGTCGAAGTCGAGAGCCGATCCAACGGTGAAAAATTCTATACTGCTGTTCTATACTATATTGAGTTTTTGGGGCCAAACGCGCCCAAGCAGAGTAAAAGCAGAAACGGAGAAAACCATTGTGGCTATTGGCCGAATCAGCAATTGCCAACCAAAGCATAAACCGGCCAAAACGCCCTTTTTTACACCCCAAGCAAGCGCGCTAGCTAGGCTACGCTACGCCCCGAACCATTGAATGATCATGCCACCGGATTGGACGGCGGATTCAATCACGAAGATTTTCTTTGCAACGTGACGCGCGGACGGATGGGCGGCGGCAACGGGATTTTCGGCGGACGCGCAGCAGTCGGTGTTGGCACAGCCGGCGGCACGATATGCAATGCCGGCGAAAGCTTGCTGCCGGCCTCGCCAATTTTCGCCGACGCCTCGCCGATTTTCATTTCGGGAAATTTCATCTCGCCCATCTCGAAATCCTTGAACGAGCCGGTCGCGCCCAGCGCCGCAAAATCCATCTTCGGCATCGGCGGCGACACATGCGTTTGCAACGTGTCGTAGCCGTTCACGACCCAGTCAAGTTTTCCGGTTTCAATATCAATCATCAGACCATGCACGGGAATTTTCGGGCCGATGAGCGGGCTGCTGCGCGCAAAATCGCACGCCTTGATGACATTCTGCCGTTCGCTGCCGGACATGCCGAAAAATTCCGTCACGTTTTCCGGCAACCGGCCGCGGTCCACGCCGAGCGCCTTGAGTTCGTCCAGCAGCACCATCGTCGTCGTCCGACAGACCTGGCAATTCGTGTGGCCGATGATGGCGATCTCGCGGCCGCCCTTGACCGCGCACGCCAGCGCAAGCGACCGCATGGTGCTGCTCAACGTGCCGGTGATGATGTTGCCCGCGTTGCGCAGCCAGATGAACTGCTCGGCGGGCAGCGCCAGCGCGTTCGGGAAAAAGGCGTTCAGGCGCGGGTCAATGCACGTCAGCGCGATGACCGGCAGCGCGTCCGCGAACTCCGCCGGATGCAGACCGGCGCTCGCGTCACCGGCCACCGCCCGGTGGTTCGCTTCAATGATGGCTTCAAAGAGTTTCATTTTGAGTGGAATGGTTGGTATCGTTTGAAGTTCCAAAGCCAATTTTCGGAACGATTTCATTCATTGTATAATGAACGAACTGTCGTCCCAACTCTGTAAGCTCATATTGCTTGTCGTCATCAAATGCAGACTTCAAGTAAGAACTCTGGCTTGACGTTCGTTTACTCGGCTGTTTAATAAAATTGCCGGTGTAATCTTTCTCACGGTGCTGCCTAATCACATGACCAACACTCAAGTCGTGAATCAACAGCTTAAAAAGGTCAGCTTCCGCTGAATCCTCTCTCACACTTTCACCGTGGATTTCCGCCCATATTTCCGCTCGTGTTGACCCAATGTTTTTGTGAATTTCTTTAATAACGGCAAAATGTGGCTCGCTATATTTGTCTATCCATTCAATAAACAAGCGAATTATTTGGTCTTTGCAGATTTTGGTTGCAGCTGCATTGGCAAGGAGGTTTCGGATTAAAATTCGTTTCTCTTCACTTTCGGCAGCAGACCAATCCCGAAAAGCCTTTTTGATGATGGAAAGATACTCGGGACTTTGAAGCCGCTTTTCGATTTCCGGGTCGTTCTGATCCAAACGATCCATGACTTCAGAAAGCGTCCGCCCAATCTCTTTCATTTCTTCTTCTTGAAGTTTAAGCCAAGCAGCAAGAATTTTGTTAAACTTGTCCTGCCCTGCTTCAGACCACGCTCCCCCTGCACCGCTAACAACGCCACCGGCAAGTGGGATAGCGCCACTTAAACAAGCCAACGCAAAGCGCGCCACTTTACCGCCTGTCCCTGATTGAAGATGTTGTTCAGCTTCTTTCCAAATTTTTTCAGATTCCTCGCTCATGGAATTTAATTTTCAAACCGACTTTTTCCACGGCTGCAATGCCGCCGGCTCAAAGGTCGGTGCGGGTGGCGTTTCTTTCGGCATCAGAAACCAGAGCGCCAGATAAACCACCACGCCGGCGAACGCCGTGAAAATCGTCGCCAGCACCCAGACAATCCGCAGCCGGGTGGAACCCCAGTCGAGATGTTTCGCCAGCCCGCCGCAGACGCCGGCAATCCGGCGGTCAGCGCTTGAGCGGCAAAGTTTCATCAGCTTCAGACCGCCACGAGCGGCGTCTTCCGTTTCGGATGGCCGACGAAGAAATAAAGCAACGCGCCGAGCCAGTGGACAAACACGATGACCAGCACCCACGCGATTTTTTCACCTTCGGTCAGCCCTTTGTTTTGCACCGCCGAGATCAGCATCCAGATCCAGAACGCGAACAGCGCCAGCACCAGCGGCAGGACGAACAACGCCGCCAACAAAATCAGAATGATTTCAAAGCCGCCGAGCATGGCATTTGTTTATTTCTTGGTTTCGCCGGCATCATCCTTACCCATCGCCTTTTTTAGCGCGGGAACCTGTTCCATCAATTTCTCAAACTTCACGCCGGTCAAGCTTTCGATGATGGGCGGCAACTGGCTGATGATTTGCGTCACGTCGCCGGTGAGCTTGCTCGCGCCGCCACCGGGGCCGTTGCCGGAGTTGATGATGACCATCTTGTCCATCTTGGACAGTGGCTCGCTGATCTTGCCCGCGATTTCCGGCAATACGCGCGCGATCATTTCGATGACGGCGGCTTCGTTGTATTGCTTGAACGATTCGGCCTTCACGCGCATCGCCTCGGCGGTGGCTTTACCTTGAGCTTCGATGACCGAAGCTTCGGCCAAGCCGCGCGCCTTGTTCGCATCAGCTTCGGCCAGACCGGTCGCCTTGACGACATCGGCGCTGGCAAAACCCGTGGCCTTTGTCGCGGACGCGGCACCGGCGGCTTCGGTCTCCAACTGGAATTTCTTGGCATTCGCCAGCGTCTCGACTTTGTAGCGCTCGGCATCGGCGGGTTTTTGCACGGTGGCTTCCAATTCGCGCTGCATTCGGAGAATTTCCTGCTGTTGCAACTCGATGTTCTTTTGCTTCTCGACGATCTTCACTTGCACTTCTTCGGCCATTACGAGCTGGCCGGTCTTGTATTTTTGCAAATCATAAGCGAGGTCGGCCTGCGCCTTTTGCACGTTCACCGTGGCCTGATATTGTGCGACGTTGGATTGATAATCGCGTTGCGCCTCGGCAACTTTTGTATCGGCGAGAAATTTCGCCTCCTGTCCGGCTTGGTTCGCCTGCGCGGAACGGATCACGGAATCGCGGTCGGCCTCGGCCTGCGCGATGATGGCGTCACGTTTGACCTGCGCGATGCGCGGTTTGCCGAGCGCGTCGAGATAACCCTGGGTGTCGCGGATGTCGCGGATGGTAAAGCTGACGATGCCAAGCCCCATGTTCGCCATGTCGCCGGCGGCAACCTCCTGCACTTTCGAGGCGAACGCGTCGCGGTTCTGGTAAATTTCTTCAACCGTCATCGTGCCAAGAATTGCGCGCAAATGGCCTTCCAACGTCTGCGTGGCGATGTTGCGGATTTCGTCCTGCGCCTTGCCGAGAAATTGTTCCGCCGACGTGCGGATGGAAACGTCGTCGCCCTTGACCTTGATCTGCGCCACGCCGTCCACCTTCACCGGCACGCCCTTGCTGGTGTAAACTTCCGGTGTCTGCACATCAATCGTCAGCAGTTCGAGCGAGAGCAAATCCACCTTCTCGAAAATCGGCAGGACGAACGTGCCGCCGCCTTTGACGATGCGGAAGCCCACGGACGTTCCGTCCTCCAGCTTCTGCTTGCGGCCCGACACAATCAGCACCTGGTTCGGGCCGACCTTGGTGTAACGGCTGAAGATCATGTAAAGCAGCAGGAACACCACGATGACGATGACGACCGCCGCGATAATGCTGATGCCGCCCTGCACGATGTTCAGATCGGCGAGCATGGGGACGAGGTTGAATTGCATAATGATTTTGAGTTGATGAATTTCAGGAGTTCAATCTGCGGTGACATAAAATTGTGTGCCAATCACGCGAGTGATCTTCACCAGCCTGCCGTTGCCGATGGCCGTGCCGTTTTCAGTGCGCGCCGGCGCCGTGTAACGCGTGTCGCTGACGACATAGGCGATTTCCCCGACACCATTTTCGGGAATCGGGCTGACAACGCTGGCGGTCGTGCCGGCCAGCCGACCAACGCGTGATTCGCTGGAGCTTTGAGTATGGCTGAACACCGAGCGCAGGAACACGAACAGCACTCCCGCAATTCCCATCGCGCAGACCATGGACAACGGCGCGCTGAAGATTACCGGCTTGGTCGCGGGAAATTCCGAGAAAATCAAACCGAAGCCGCCGAACGCCGTGATGAACGAAGCAATGATCGTGGGGCTGAAGATGGAAATGCCCGGCATGTCGCTGCTGTCCGCGCCTGCCTCCGCATGACCGCCGCTGCCGCCGACATGATCACCGTGCCCGCCGAAGAAATGCCCGAACACCACGCTGACCAAGGTGAACACCAGGCCCACTACCAGACATATCGCATAAATCATCATAAGACCGCTCCATGTTGGTTGACTTTTTTGATTAGACCACCAAAGCCGCTGCCAACGCAAGCTGGAAAAAAACCTAATTGGTTTTCGATCTTCATATTCCGGCTTCATCAAACACCATTCCGCCGCCCGGCGCATTTACAATTTCGCCCGAAGTTTGGAATCGCTTCCCGCTTGCCAACCTCCCGCCGCTTGACCATTTTTCCGCCATGCAATCCCATGAACTGCTCCGCGAAGTTTTTGACAAGGCCACGCCAAAGAAAGTTTCCGCCGACATCGGCCTGTCCACCTCCGTGATTTACAAATGGGCCGAGGCGCCCAAGCACGAGGCTGGCAGCGGCATTGACAATCCGCTCGACCGCATTGAGGCGCTCATCCAAAGCACCGGCGACGAACGGCTCGTCCAGTGGATCTGCCAGCGTGCCGGCGGATTTTACATCCAGAACCCCAAGAACTCGCCGCATCCGCATTTCCTGATTCCGGCGACGAACCAGATTGTGCAGGAATTCGCCGACCTGCTCGCCGTCATCGCCACCGCCGCAGCCGACAACCAGGTCACGCCGGCCGAAACCAAGCAAATCCGCGCGCGCTGGGAGGAATTGAAATCCGTGACCGAAGGTTTTGTGGAATGCTGTGAGGAGGGAAATTTCGGGCCGATGAAAAAGGAAGCCGCAAAGCGTGGTGCCGCCAGTCCATGAGCGAAAGCAATTCCAGTTTCGCCGAAATGGAAACATTGCCCGACGAGTTCGCGGACAAAATACTTTCTGCGCGCAGCATTGACCGAGTTCGCACACTTTATGGCGTAATTTTCCCCTTGGCCGTGATTGCCAGCGTCAGCCTTTTGGCCTGGGCGGCCATTTCAAACCGAGAAGGCATTGATAACGCCGACTCATCAAAAACCGCTTTCGCCATGAACCTTTTTTTATTCGGGATTTCTATTTTTATCATCTTGCTGACCACCAGGCTTCTCGTTGGGACTCGAAACCAATGGCTCCGACATATCGCGCGGAGCGAAGTAAATCGGCGTCCTAACAAGTCTGTGAACCCTGATGCCTCCGGTGTGCGATTTGTCGAAGTAGTTCCGAAATCAAATTGGAACGACACAACGCTTTTGGATAACGCCACCGATATCGGATTTCTGGCGATTGATCGGCAACAAGGCTGCCTGCTTTATGAAGGCGACAACGAGCGTTATCGTGTTCCGGCCGCAGCCATCGTCAAATGCGAACAGGACTCTTATACGCGCTTGATTCAATCACCATATACTAAAGTGCCATCGAACATGACCATCTATTTTCATTTTGTGGTGGTAACCATGAAAATTTCAGATTCCATGACCGTGGAAATACCGTTCCGTATTCGTAAGACTGTTAGTTTATGGTCTGATGAAAAAGCACGGAGCGCCAATTATGAATTCTTGCAAGAAATCGATCGTTTAAAATCAACCTACAAGGCAACAGCGTAGGTAAAACAAATCTACTTCAACATCATAGTTGCGACAAACTAGTCACGCCTTGCTTTTTGACCGCGCTGCTTCCTCCACTGACTTGGCCGAAATCATTTTCACCGCCTGGGCTATTCTTTTCGTTCTCGTCTCAGGTAGCTTCGCCTCTTCAATCCATTTGAGATATTCCCGGCGATGCGCGTCCGTGCAACCGGCAAAGAAACCGTCCAGTCCACGCGCTTTCAAAGCGGCGACAAAATCTTTGGGAACAACATTCATAGAAAATATCGAGCCTTGGTTTGTTTTTATTTCAAGCATCCGGTTTTGTCGAGAATTGAAATTGGTTTGACCCTCGTGGAGGGTGGATTAAGTTTGGCGCATGGATCATTCACCCGGTTTCCTCAAAATTGTGACCGACGCCAAGACGCGCGTCCGCGAAATCTCCATTGACCAGGCCCGCGCCTGGCTCAAACAAAATCCCAAGATCGTGCTGCTGGACGTGCGCGAGGATTCCGAATGGCAGGCGGGCCACGCGGCGGAAGCTGTCCACCTCGGCAAAGGCGTGCTGGAACGCGACCTGGAGAAAATGATCCCCGACGTGAACACGGAGATCATCATGTATTGCGGCGGCGGCTTCCGTTCCGCGCTCACCTGCGACGCGGCGCAAAAGATGGGCTACCGCAGCGTCCACTCGCTCATCGGCGGTTACAAGGGCATGGTCGCCGCCGGCTGGCCGATGAAAAGCGAAGGCTGAATCACTTCTGAAGCGCCGGTGAATTGCGGATGACAAGGCCGCCCACATTGTCGGCGAACACGGCGGCCTGCACGCCGGCGGCCACCTGCGGCTTGAAGTTGTCAATTCCCAATCCTTGAACGTCGGAGAACATCGCCGCCGGACGAAAATCGTTCGTTAGAAAACTCACATTGATGTTTGCGAGTTCCAAGTCACGGACATGCCGGGCAAAAATGCCGTAGGCGGGCAGCTTGCCGATGCCGCCCGGTTCGGGATAGCCGGTGCCAAGTTCCTTCGGATTGATGGCGGCGTCCTGGATCGTGCCGCCGCCGTTGCTGATCAGCCGTATGTTGTCCAGCCGCACGCCTTCCACCGGCTGCTCGGGCAGTCCCATGATTTGGATGCCGCTCATTTTGCCCACGCCGTCGGCAATGAGGTTGGAAATCAAAATGTTTTTCGCACGGCTCTTAGTCAAGAGGTCCGGTGTGCGGTTGCGTTTGCCGGTTGTGATGTAAATCGCGTATTCCGCAACGTCCATCATGGTGAGATTGTTGATGGTGATGTTCTCCAGGATGCCGCCGTCCACTTCCTCCAGCGCAAGCCCCTTGCAACTGCGGAAAGTGCAGTTCGCCACGGTGCAATTGCGAAAGCCGCCACTCGATTCGGTGCCGAACTTGATGCGGCCGTTGCGATTTCTGCTCCGCTGCATGGTTCCGTCGAGCAGCGTGCCCTCTGCAAAGCCGGAGACCTGGCAGTTGACGATGGTCAGATTTTCCGTGATGCGCGCCTCGCCGAGCGCGTAGGTGCTCTTGGGGCAAAGGCCGTCGTCGTTCGGCGAATTGATGCGGCAGTTGGAGACGGTCGTGTTGCGGCAGCAGTCCAGATCAATGCCGTCGCGCTGCGTGTCCATCGTCACGTTGTCCACGGTGAGGTTGTCGCAGCCTGTGACAAGAATCGCAAACCAGCCGCCGTGGGCGATGGTGATGTCGCGCAGCAGCACGTTGCGGCAAAGTTTAAGCGCGATGGACTTGTTGGCCGTGGTGGGCGGGGCGACTTTTGAATCATGATCAAGCCCGCCGCCGGTGATCGTGCCCTGGCCCGTGATGGAAATGTTCGTCAGGTTTTCGCCCCAAATCAGGCTGTTGTGGAAATAGGTGTGGCCGGCGTCCTGATAAGCCTTGCCCGCAAACGGCTCGGCCGGATCATACGCACCCAGATTTTGCGGCGCACCGAGAATCGTTGCGCCCGCGTCAACGAATAAGTGGATGTTGCTCTTGAGATGAATCGCGCCGCTCAAATAAGTTCCCGCCGGCAGAAAAACCGTGCCGCCGCCGGCCTGCGCGCAAGCATCAATCGCCCTGTTGATCGCCGGACTGTCGAGGTTTGTGCCGTTGCCCGCCGCGCCGAAGTCCCGGACGTTGAAGTCGCCTGAACCGACCGTTTCTGTGGCGTGCAGGATGCCGCACAGGCAAAACACCGGGATTTGAAATTTCCACACGGACAATGCTTTGGCTTTCATGTTTGGAATTGCTGGCGGCAAGGATGCCGGATTCGACCAGTGCGTGGCGACAAAATTCCGGCTCTCCTGCTTTCACTCGACAACCGGCGGTTTGTCCGGCAGATTCAGGGCGTCAGGGCCCATGGAATGTGGACTTACGAACCCCGCCAGGGCCGGAAGGCAGCAACGGTAGTTTGCTCCGTATCTGCCGTGGTCACCCTGACACTTTGAAATTTCGAATGTTGAATTAAGAATGCCGAATTCAAACGCAGGCCGTTATTTTCCTTATTCGCAATTTGAAATTCGTTGTTCGACATTTGTATGAGCTATCAGGTCATCGCCAGAAAATACCGCCCGCAGCGTTTCGCCGACGTCGTCGGTCAAGAGCACGTCACGCAGACGCTCGCCAACGCCATCTCGCAAAAACGCATCGCACACGCTTATCTTTTTTGCGGGCCGCGCGGCACCGGCAAGACCACCATCGCCAGAATTTTCGCGAAATGCCTGAACTGCACCGGCGGGCCGAAGGTTGACTTCGACGACAATGATTCGCGCGTGCAGGAAATCACCAACGGCCGCGCGCTCGACGTGCTGGAAATTGACGGCGCGAGCAACAACGGCGTCGAGCAGGTGCGCGAACTGCGCGAGACCTGCAAATACGCGCCGGCCAACGCGCAGTTCAAAATCTACATCATTGACGAAGTTCACATGCTCTCGACGGCGGCGTTCAACGCGCTGCTGAAAACGCTGGAGGAACCGCCCGCACATGTGAAGTTCATGTTCGCGACGACCGACCCGGAGAAAGTGCTGCCGACGATTCTCTCGCGCTGCCAGCGGTTTGATCTGCGCCGGATTCCGACCGCGCTAATCACCAAGCATCTCGCGCACATCGCCGGGTTGGAGAAGGTGACGATTGACGAGTTTGCGCTGCACGCCATCGCCCGCGGTGCCGACGGCGGCATGCGCGACGCCGAATCCACGCTCGACCAGCTCATCAGCTTTTGCGGCGACAAAATCGAGGAGGCCGACGTGCTCTCGATGTTCGGCCTCGCCGCGCAGAATCAGATTCTCGTCTTGAGCCGCGCTATTCTCGCCGGAGAAATTTCTGTGGCACTGACGCAACTTGACGAACTGGCGCGCGGCGGTAAAGACCTCGGCCGGCTGCTCGGCGACTTGCTGAATCATTTTCGCAACCTGCTGATTTTCCAAGTTTCAAAGGGCGATTTGAATTTGCTGGAAGTTTCCGAAGCCGAAATCGCCGCGCTCAAGGAACAAAATACGCTGGCATCCACCGAGTCGCTCACGCGCGTTCTCGAAGTTCTTTCCGACGCCGAACTGCGCCTGCGCGACACGGCGTCAAAAAAGATTTTGCTCGAAGTCACCGCGCTCAAGGCCATCGAAGCCCGCAACGCCGTCAGCCTCGACGCGGTTCTAAAACAACTGAATCAGTTGCGCGGCGGGGCATCTTCCGCATCGGCAGCCACCGTCGCCGCACCTGCCGCAACCGCACCGCGACCGGCACCAAAAGCTCCCGTGGCATCACTGGAAACCATCGCCGCGCCGGCTGCACCAGTCATGGTGACGGAACCTGTGCCCGTTTCATCTGATCTGGCGACCTTGTGGACGCAACTCATCGAGGCGGTCGGCCGGGTCAGTCCGTTCACGCGCAGCTATCTCGTTGACGCCAATCCGGTTTCCTTCGTGAAAAATGTTTTGGTCATCGGCTTTGACCCGGAATTTCAAGATCATCTCGGCCTCGTGGACAACTCGCGCAACCACTCGCTGCTGCAAACCAAGCTGGCCGAACTCGGCCACGCGAACTGCCAAATTAAATTCATCAAGGCCGAAGCGCCAATTGCCCGAATCAAGCCGGCCGCGCCAGCGCCCGTTGCTTCCATTACCGCACCGCCAGCAACGCCGGCAGCACTTGCGGCAAAACCTGCTTCCGACATTCCCTCCGCCGGTAAAAAAACATCCGCGCCCGTTGCGTTCAACAAGGATACCTTCAAGGATGATCCATTGATTCAAAAAGCCCTGGAGATTTTCAAAGGTCAGATCGTCGAAGTGCGGGCGTAATTATTCTATCAACTATCAACCAAATGAGCAGCATCGGAAAACTCATGAAACAGGCTGCGCGGATGCAGCAGCAAATGGAACAAACGCAGGCACAGCTCGCCGCGCGCACGGTCGAGGCCACCAGCGGCGGCGGTGCCGTCAAGGTCGTGGCCAAGTGCGACGGCAGCCTCGCGTCCATCAAGATTGACCCGGCGGCGCTCAACCCGGCGGACGCGCAAATCGTGGAGGACATGATTCTGTCCGCCGCGAACCAGGCGCTCGGCCGGGCCAAGGAAATTTCCAACTCGGAAATGGGTAAAATCACGGCGGGCTTGAGCCTGCCGGGGATGTGACCGGAAATGAAGAATGAAGAAGGCAGAATGAAGAATTTTGCGCGCAGACGTCGTTGCTTTTGTTTCTTCATTCTTCATTCATAATTCTTCATTCGTCATATGCATCCCGATTCCATCACGCAACTCATCGCCGCACTTACCAGGCTGCCGGGCGTCGGGCCGCGTTCCGCCGAACGCATCGCGCTGCATCTGGTGCAAACGGATTCGGCGGTCGTGAAACAACTGGCCGAAATAATTTTGCTCGCGCGGGAAAAAATCCAGTTCTGCACCACCTGCGGCGCACTGACGGAGAAATCCCCCTGCCCCATCTGCAACGACGCGCGGCGCGACGGCTCGCTAATCTGCGTGGTCGAACGCGCGGTGGACATTTTGAGCATCGAGAAGTCCGGCACGTTTCGCGGCAAGTTCCATGTACTGGGCGGAAAAATTTCGCCGCTCGACGGCGTGGAGCCGGAAGATTTGAAAATTTCCGAACTGGAAAGACGACTGACGGGCGGAGCGATCAAGGAACTCATCATCGCGCTGGGCACGGACGTGGAGGGTGACGCCACCAGCAACTATCTGGCGAAACGGCTCGCGCGGCCGGGCTTGAAAATCTCCCGCATCGGGTTCGGCCTGCCCGCCGGCAGCGGACTAGAATTCGCCGATGAACTCACCTTGAGCCGCGCGCTCGAAGGCCGCCGCGAAATGTTATGAATAATGTGGTCGTCTTCGATCTCGGCAAGGTGCTGGTGGATTTTGATTATTCGATTGCCGCCCGGCGGATTGCCGAACGCAGCACGCAGCCGCCGGAAAATCTCGACGCCTTTCTCAGCACCTCGCCCGCGCTGGTTGAGTTTGAAACGGGCCTGATCACCCGGCAGGAATTTTTTGACCAGGTGCGGGGCGCCACCGGCTTTCTCGGCAACATCGTGGAATTTGGCGGCATGTTCGCGGACATTTTCACGGAAATGCCGCCGATGATTGAACTTCATGCCGACCTGCGGCGGTGCGGATCTAAGACTTACATTTTCTCAAACACGAACGATCTCGCCATCGAGCACATCCGCCGGAATTTTCCGTTCTTCCAAAATTTCGACGGCTACATTTTTTCCTACGAGGTCAAGGCCATGAAGCCGGACGCGCCCATCTACGAGGCGTTGGAACGCATGACGAGCCGGCGCGGCGCGGACATTATCTACATTGATGACCGCGCGGAAAACATTGCCGCCGGCGCGGCGCGCGGCTGGCGGACGGTCTTGCACGAATCGCCGGAAAAAACCCGTGCGGCGTTGACGGCGTTTGGATTTTAACAACAATCCAGCTTACTTCCGGCGACGGGCAGTTATTAAAGTCACCAGACCGCCCAGACCAAGCAAGGCCAGCGTGGTCGGTTCAGGAGCAGCCGCAGGCAAATACGGCGTCCCTTGATTTCCCGAACCAATTTGGAAGAACGCCGACTCACCGACAGCCAAAGTCTGATTAGGGTTAGACCAACCTGTCGCAGTATAATCATCCTCCACAAAGCCAGGGCCATTTGAATCATTGTAAGTCCATATCTTTTCACCGACTTGTGGATCGCGACCCACAATATAGTCGAACAAAGTGTAACCGTTTTCAATGTTTTGGCTTATGGTTCCGCTAAAAGGTATTTCACATCCCCAGAGGTAAATGCCATTGGGGCCGCTAAACGCGGGCGGGAGTGGAAAACTACCATTACTATATGGAATTTCGATGTTTCCCACAAAGGTGCCAGTGAACGAACTCGGCGCGGTCACCACCATCCCTGTGCCGGGCGCTATGGTCAGGTCAACGGTCCACCCGCTAGCCTTGTAGATGGAGATTTGCGCGTATGATTGGGTGCCAGCATTCCACAAAGATACAGCGGTGCCTATCGGTGGTGGTGTGAATACTGTGTTTAAGTCATTGCCAGCGCCATCATCGAGTGGATTATTGAAGAGATTTCCTCCGGATTTGAAAATATAATTAACATAACCAGCATGGGCGGTTGAAACCGACAAAAGCCAAACAACAACAGGCACAAATACACACAAGTATTTTTGGTAAGGTTTCATAAGTTTTTGAGAGCAGTAGTTGCTTCCGATTCAAAAATATTACCAATAAACAGAAATTATGTCGATAAATTAAAAAACGGCGCGAACTTTTCTGTCCGCGCCGTTCCCCAGTTCCTCCGCTGTTTCTGAATATTACTTCTTGCCCTTTTTGGTCGGCACCGTGGCGATGGTCTGCAGGATGCGGCCCGCGATCTTGTAGGGGTCGCCCTGCGAATTCGGACGGCGGTCTTCCAGATAGCCGCGGTAACCGTCGGGGATGAAGCTCTGCGGCAGGCGAACGGAAGCGCCGCGATTGCCCACGCCGTAGTTGAATTTGTCAATGGACTGCGTTTCATGCAGGCCGGTCAGGCGCAGATGATTGTCCGGGCCATAGACGGCGATGTGTTCGTTCTTGTATTTGTCGAACGCCGCCATGAGCGCCTCGAAGTATTCCTTGCCGCCGACTTCGCGCAGATGCGTCGTGGAGAAGTTGGTGTGCATGCCGGAACCATTCCAGTCCACGTCCTTGCCGAGCGGCTTGCAATGCCAGTTCACGTCCACGCCGTATTTTTCGCACAGGCGCATCATCAGGTAGCGCGCAACCCAGACCTGATCGGCGGCGTTGCGCGAGCCTTTGCCGAAGATCTGAAATTCCCACTGGCCCTTGGCCACTTCGGAATTGATGCCTTCATGGTTGATGCCGGCGTCGAGGCAGAGCTGGAGATGCGTGTCCACAATCTCGCGGGCGATGCAGCCGACATTCTTGTAGCCGACGGCGGTGTAATATTCACCCTGCGGAGGCGGGAAGCCGCCACCCTGCGGAAAGCCGAGCGGTGCGCCGTCCTTGTAGAGAAAATATTCCTGCTCAAAACCAAACCAGGCGCCGGGATCATCGGGGATTGTCGCGCGGCCGTTGCTCGGATGCGGGGTCTTCTTGTCGGGCATATAAACCTCGCACATGACAATCGCGCCGTTGATCTTGGTGGTGTCAGGATAGACGGCCACGGGTTTGAGGAAGCAGTCCGAGGTGCGGCCTTCGGCCTGGCGCGTCGAGCTGCCGTCGAAGTTCCACCAGGGGAGCTCTTCAAGCTTCGGAAACTTCGCAAATTCCTTGAGGGTGGTTTTGCCGCGGATGTTGGCGACGGGTTCATAGCCGTCGAGCCAGAGGTATTCTAATTTGTATTTAGCCATGTGAGTGCGTGAGTATGGTTGTTGTCTGTGTCAAACCGGTTCGGGCCGGAGGCGTCATGCCTTCGGTTAAACCTTGTGAGCGATTTTTTTAGCAGGGCGGATGCCAGTTCGCAAGAACTTTGCTGGCCGACGACGCGAAACACCGTTTTCACCGCGCCAGATAAGGGTTTTTACGGTTCAAATGTTATTCACAAAAACAGACGACAGGAAAAACCTCTGTGGAAATTTAGCCGCGCTGCGCAAATCGCTTCGAACTTCCGCCGAGGACGCAGCCTTGCATCGCGGCGAAAATCGGCAATAGTGAACTGGAACGAAACGCTGCCCCTGGTTGTATGCTGAAAGTCAAAGACACGCTCCGCGCCACCGTCCATTTGAGTTTTGATGGCCGGGTGTTCAAGACGTATCACGGCGCGGATGCACCCAAGCGTTTTGAAAACGAGGTGCACGTGCTGCGGCACCTCGAAGCGCGCGGCTGCAATTTCGTTCCACGCCTGCTTGAAGCGAACGCGAAAAACCTGCGCATTGTCACCACCAACTGCGGCACCCGCGTCGAGCACATTGACGATGCGCGCGCCAAGAAGCTGTTCGCCGAACTGGAACAATTCGGCGTGCGCCACGACGACGCCGACCCGCGCAACATCACCTACCGGTTTGCCGACGGACGCTTTTGTTTGATTGATTTTGAATTCGCCACCATCCTGCCGGAACCCTCGGTGATAAAACCATGACGCAACTGAAAACCGGGTCGCGCGAAGAACGCAAAGGATGCGAAGGGATTTTTTACTTCGCCCACTTCGCCTTCTTCGCGCGACCCGGTTCAGATTTGCAATGATTCTATGACGTCGCCGCTGAAACAGAAGAAAACACCGAAGCCGATCACCCTGAAATGGTCCGGCTGCTCGGACATCGGCCGGGTGCGCAAGAACAATGAAGATTCCTTCCTGGGCCTGCGGTTTGACGCGCATGAAATTCACCGGCTCGGAAAATTCGGCGAGGCGTCCACCAGTGAATTCGATTTCACCTTCGCCGTCTGCGACGGGATGGGCGGCGCGAAAGCCGGCGAATACGCCAGCAACATTGCCGTCGAGAAAATCACCACGTTGCTGCCGCGCGCGTTCCAACAGTCGGCGCGCGGCCTGCAGCCGGGCTTTCAGGACGTGCTGACGGAGCTTTACACGCAAATCCACCGCGCGCTGGTGTATCTCGGTGGCTCGTATGAGGAGTGCCACGGGATGCAGACCACGATGAGCCTGTGCTGGTTTACGCCGGGCTGGATGTATTTCGGCCATGTCGGCGACAGCCGGATTTACCACCTGCCGAAGCGGAAAAAGGAAATCAAGCAGCTCACCGAGGACGACACCTACGTCGGCTGGCTGTTTCGCAACGGAAAAATCAGCGAATACGAGGCGCGCACGCATCCGCGCCGCAACGTGCTGCAAAAGGCGCTCGGCGGCGGCAACCAGTTCGTGGACCCGCAGGTCGGCGCGGTTGGCTGCGAACGCGGGGATATTTTTCTGATCTGCTCCGACGGCCTGATTGACGGGCTTTTTGACGGCCAATTGGCCGAGCTGTTGCGCGCCGAAGGCAGTTCCGCGCAACAACTGGTTGCAGCTTCCTTGAAAAATTCCGGCCGCGACAACACTACGGCGCTGGTGGTGCGCGTAGTGTGAGATTGACGGCCGCCCGTCCTAAACCTTCGCGCCCGGCGGCAACGGATAATCCGCCGCCACATAAAATGGCTTGGCCTGCCGGAAAAAGTTCTCGACATAAGCCTTGTCCCGCTCGTCCAGCAGCCCCAGAAAAATCCCGTAAGCCTGGTTGTGATTGGAATGCACCGTCAGATTAAAGTCATGGTAAATCGCCTCGTCACGCGGCTCCATTAAAGTCAGCAGATGATAGCCGCGCTTCCCGTCCTTTTCCCCGCCAAAGACCCAGGCCGCGCGAAAATTCTTATGCCGCCGCAAACTCTCAAACGCCCGCTGCACCAAATCCGTCGGGTAATCCGCCGGATCCAGGGGCGTGAGCTTCACTTGGATTTCATTCTCCCGGGACAGGGCATTCGTCTTGAACGCCACGCCGCTGACGAGGTCGCGCATCAGGTCCGGCCAGATGGTGATGGAACCCGACGCGCAGCCCTTGTTGATGATCGCGCCAAACTTGGTGCTGCCGAGAATGGAGAGCAGCACCATGGCCTGCAAGGCGCAGACCGAATAGGTCTTCGCCCGAATCCGGCCCTTGGCCAGGCCCTCGTCCGCGCGCGCCGACGAGGAAAAGACCGGCACCGCCAGACCTTTTTCTTCCTTGAGCAGGGCAAACGGGAAGGGCGCGCCGTTCTTGATCTCAATCTGCCCGCCTTCCACCTCCGGATGATAGGGGATGAGCGCCCACAGCTCGCCCTCGCACACCGCCCGGCAGAAATCCGGGAACACCGCCTGCGACTTTTGCATCGCCATAATCGTCCGGTCCAGTTCGTTCAGCGGAATGGGGGTGTTCATATCAATTGGTTTGGTGGCCTACGGCGCGGAGCGGAGGCGGTAGAAGCGGCCGGGATAATTCGTCCACTGCGGATCGCTGAAATAAGCCGTGCCGGTCGTGAGCGTGTTA
>Ga0302320_10004297_pt1 | contig 32413 bp, 33 predicted proteins | sample Bog_T0_3_FD_202130 | JGI IMG/M metagenome (GOLD analysis project Ga0302320, IMG submission 202130) | Peat permafrost microbial communities from Stordalen Mire near Abisko, Sweden - Bog_T0_3 | ecosystem: Environmental > Terrestrial > Soil > Wetlands > Peat | place: Sweden: Abisko, Stordalen Mire... | reverse complement strand
AGGCACATGGTCGGCCCACGCGGTCACGTCGGCGCCCAGCCCCATCACGAGCAGCAGAGGGGGCCCCTCCCCCACCACGCGATAAGAGATCGGGCACCCGCCCGAGGTCACCTCGTGCGCGGGAAGCTCGGCGATGTCGAGAGGCCTGGTCGCGCCGGACGTCGCCTCAGCAACGCCGGTCAGCTCGGTCACGCCGGTCACTTGGCCACCGCCTTGGAGGGCGAGCGGACCGGGCCCCAGCTGCGGACGACGTCCAGCGAACGGGCCGCCTTTTCGTCCGCCCGGTCGCAGTAACACATGTCGACGCACCACCAGTCGAGCCGGTCGGCGATGGGACTGAGGGCGGCCAGGAGGGGGGCGAAGTCCACCTGGCCCTGGCCGAGAGGCGTATGGACGCTGGTGTCCTCGTCGTGCAGGCGGCCGTCGGCGTCCGCCAGGTGCAGGTGGCGGATAAACGGGAGCAGGCGGGTGGCGTAGGCGGCCACACTGGGCATTAGTTCGGGGGGACTGCCCTGGCGGGCGCCGCGTACGCCCCCGGTATAGGCATGGGACGAATCAAACAAAATGCCGAAGTTGTCATCGCCCACCTCTTTGGCCAAGCGCTCGATCTCGCTCGGGCGGTTGAGCCAGAACCCGGGCTCGAACTCCCAGACCAGGGCCACACCGGAGCGGGCACACCGGGCGGAAGCGTCGGCCCACGACGCCCGCAATTGAGCGAAGCAGTCCTCGTACTCCTCCGGGGACATTTCCTGGGGAGGCATGACAGTGTCGACCCGAAGGCGCCCGGTCCCGAGGGCCTCGCAAAACTTCCGGGCTTTGTCGATCTCGGCCCCGTACGCCGCCGTCGTCACCCGGGCCGGGGGGACGTGGTGGAAGCTGGGGGCGTAGGCCGAAATCCCAAGGCCCCGTCCGGTTATCTCCGCCTTGAGCTCCTCGGTCCCCTTCCCGCCGGCGAAATCGTCGTAATGGGGGTGGGGCCGGAACCCGTTTATCTCCACCCCGTCATAACCGGCAGCGGCGGCGAAATCGCAGACCCGCTCGAAGGACCAGGGGGCCGGCTCGTAGGGGCCAAAGGCGAAGGCCCAGCTGCCGATCGAGACCTGCGGCGAAGTGCTCATACCCCCACGCTCCTTTTTTCCTGGAAAGCGCGCACGAAGGCGTAGCCGTCCCGGGCCAGCGCGTCCATGGAGGGCGCCACCGGTCGCCACAGCGAGACGGCCCGGGCTATTTCGGCCACCGTGGGCAGGAAGGACTCGATGACTATGGATCCGCTGTAACCGACAGCGTCCAGGGCCTCGAAGACCTCTTCCCAGGGCACGTGGCCGCTGCCCGGCGTCCCCCTGTCGTTCTCGGCCACCTGCATGTGGAAGAGCCTGTCCCCCGCCATGGCCATGGCCGCCGAGATGCTCTTTTCTTCGATGTTCATGTGGAAGGTGTCGAGCATGAGCCCGACGTTGTCCCGGCCCGTCCGCCGGCACAGGTCGAGGCCCTGTTCGACGGTGTTGACGAGGTCGGTCTCGAAGCGGTTCAAGGGTTCTATGGCCAGGCGGACGCCGCGCTCGCCGGCGTAATCGGCCGCCTGGCGCAGGCTTTCGACCGCCCACGCCCGCTGTTGGTCTCTCTCCTCGGGCGGGAGCAGGCGGGCCTTGCCGGTGGCCGAGTACATGGGGCCGGCCACATGGGGCGAGCCGACGGCGGCAGCCAGGTCGATGCAGCCCTCCAGGTAGCGCACACCCTGGGCCCTTCTTGCCGCGTCCTCGTGCGACACGTCCCGGTCCGGCCCGAACGCCCCGCACACCGAGACCTGCATCCCGGTGCGGGCGGCGGCCTCGATGAGAGGCCCGGCGCTGAGGACGGCGGGGTCTTCGACGCAGACCTCGAAGACCTCGAAGCCGATGTCGCGGGCGTACTCGAAGTAGTGCGTGTCCTCGTCGGTGAACGGGGAGGCAAGGACGAAACTGCTGATGCCGATCGGGCGCGTTGTCATGAGCGGGCCTCCGTTTGCTGGGCCTCCGTTTGCTGAACCTCTGTTTGCTGGGTTTCGGGCGGCACCACGTGGATGGGGCCGGAGTGGGAGGCCAGCGAGGCGCCGGAACGACCGGTGCGGACGGTGACTATCTCGGCACAGATCGACAGGGCCGTTTCCTCAGCCGAGCCGGCGCCGAGGTCCAGGCCCAGCGGCCCCCGGATGCGGGCGATGTCGGCGTCGCCGGCCCCAGCCTCGGCCAGGCGGCGACGGCGGTCGGCTTGGGTGCGGCGCGACCCCAGGGCCCCGATGTAGCCGACGCTGGTGGCGAGGGCGCCCATCAAGGCCGGGAGGTCGAACTTCGGGTCGTGGTTGAGCACGCAAATGGCGTCACGTGGCCCCAGGCCGGCCCCATGCTGGGCCAGGTAGCGGTTGGGCCAGTCGACGACGACCTCGTCGGCCAAGGGGAACCTCGCCTTCGACGCGAACACGGCCCGGGCGTCGCAGACTACGACCCGGTAGCCGAGCAGCTTGGCCTGGGCCGTCAGGGCGGCGGTGAAACTGGCGGCGCCGAAGATGACCATCCGGGGCGGCGCTGCGAACGAGTCGACGAAAAGTGTCACCGCAGCTTCGTCCGGCCCGCGCCCCGTCTCATAACGGTGGGTGGCACTGCGCCCCGCAGCCAGATCGGCCAGGGCGTCGTCGAGGGCGCCAGGGGCGAGGGGGCCGGGAGCGAGGGACCCGGGAGCGAGGGCCGGGAAAATCACCGCGCCGTCCTCGCCCACCACGACCTTCGCCCCCAGCTGTCCGGGAGGGCCGTCGACCACCTCGACCAAGGCGGCCCCGGTCCCGGCGACGAGCACTTTGTCCAGGGCGTCGAGCCACGGCACGGGCGGCTCCAGCCGCTCTATCAGCACCCGCACCGTGCCTCCGCAGGTGAGGCCGACGTCGAAGGCTTCGTCGTCGGTGCAGCCGAACGACGCCACGCGGGGCCGGCCGTCGTCGGTGAGGGCGGCGCGTGTTTGTAATACGAGGGCACCCTCCACGCAGCCCCCCGATGCCGACCCGGCCACCTGGCCGTCGGTGTTGACGGCCAAGGCCGCCCCGGCGGCCTGTACCCCCGAGCCCACCACCTCCACCACGCGGGCCAAGGCGACCGGGCGGCCCTCGCCCAGCCAGGCGATCACCTCGGGGAGGACGCCTTTCACGAGGATGCCGGCCTGGTCACGGGGACGCCTTCGCGGCCCGACGGTAGAGCTCGACGGTGGCGGCCACGCCCTCGGCCAAGGGCGTGACAGCCATGTCGAACCAGGGTTTGGGGAGCCGGGAGGCGAAGGGCAGGGCGACGTCGTCGAAGGTGACGTCCGCCCCGGGGGCGGCCTGTTGGATGCAGGCCACGATCTCGGCCACGGTCACGTCGGGGCCGCCCAGGTTGTAGACCTCGGCCCCTTTTGCGGGCCGGCGGGCGGCGTCTATGAAAGCCCGGGCCACGTCGGGCCCGTACTGCATCTGGGTGCTCCCGCCGAACGAGATCCGGAACGCCTCGCCCCGGGCGGCAGCGGCCATGGCCAGCGTGGGCGACGAAGTGGTCCCCTGGTCGCGCCCGCCCCCGTAGACGATCAGGGGCCGCAGGCCGACGCTGGCCACCTGGCTCTCCTGCCAGTAGATGCGGGCCGAGCCCTCGTTGGCGATCTTGTAGACGCCGTAGATGTTGGCGGGCGTGAACGTGACGCCGGCGCCGTCGTACACCGCGGCCGAGCTGGCATAGGCGATGGACGTCGACAGGCCGTGGCGCCGCGCCGCCTCGAACAGGTTGACGGTGCCGGCCACGTTAACCTCGGCGCCCCGGGGCGGGTCGGCCCGGCAGAAGGGGACCTGAAGGGCGGCCAGGTGGACCATGTGGGTGACGGCGTGCTCGTCCAGGACGCGCTCCACGGCGGGGAGGTCCCGGATGTCGACGTCGACGGCGTGAGCGGGCTTGACGCCGTCGCCTCCGATGAGGCGCAGCCGTTGGTTGGCGGTGTCGCGGTCGAGCGCCACCACCTCGGCGCCCTCCTGGACCAGCGTCAGCACCGTCCAGGCCCCGATGCAGCCGGAAGCGCCCGTGACGAGCCAGGTCTCCTTGCTCATATTTCTTTCTTCCTCCGTCAAAGGGGGTCGCTGACGAGCGGGAAACGCCACCCGCCCCCGGCATTCTGTCCCGGCCCGTCCCCGGGCGCCACCGTCACGGCCGCCACCGATAGGTGCTCGTCGAATATGACCCGGCGCCCGTCCCGGCGGGGCTGGCGGCGCTCGTCGAGGGCCCGCAGCACTCGCTCGGGCTTGGCCGGCAGCTCGGGCACCCAGACACCAACGGCGTCGTGGATGGCGGCGACGATGGCGGGGCTCTGGCCGTTGTTGGCCATCTCCCCGATGGCCTTGGCCCCGAACGGCCCGACGGGGTCGGGGTCCTCCAGGGCAACGTTCCTCAGCTCGGGCAGGTCGACCATGGCCGGGGCGGCATAGGCCCCAAACTCCGGGCCCCGGTGCTCGGTACCCGGGTAGTAGGGAAATGACTCCTCCAGCAGGGCCAGGCCCAGCCCCATGATGGCGCCGCCTTGGATCTGGCCGTCCACCAGGGTGGGGTTGATGGCCCGGCCCACGTCGTAGACCTGGACCAGGCGCTCGACGACCACCTCGCCGGTCTCGTCGTCGACGGCCACGTCGGCCACGCAGGCGGCGTAGGAGATGGCGGCGTGGGGTTCGCACTCCCCCGTGACCTTGTCCGGCTCGACGTGGGGGAACATCCACGCCCCCGAGCCCACGATCATCTCCCCGTAAGTCCACGACGCCGTGGCTGTCACCTCGGCCACGCTCACCTTGCGCTCCGGCGCCCCCTGCACCGAGACGTCGCCGTCGGCGATCTCGAGGTCCTCGGCGTCGACCTCCAGCATCCGGGACGCCAGCTCCAAGAGGCGCTGGCGCGCCCGGTAGGCGGCCACGGCGATGGCGTTGCCGTCAATGAAGGTGCCCCGGGAGGCGAAGGTGCCGAAGCTCACGGGCGAGGAATCGGTGTCGTTGTTGTTCATGGTGACCCAGTCATGGGGCACGCCGATCATGTCGGCGGCGATCTGGGTGTGGACGGTCTTGGAGCCCTGGCCGAGGTCGACCGTCCCCGAAAAGACGTCGACGTGGCCGTCGGGCTGGATCTTGATCCAGGCCTGCGACGGGTCCCCGCCCTGGTTCATCCCCGTCGGGTACTCGATGGCGGCGATCCCCCGCCCCCTGTGGACAGCCATCAGTTGCCTCCCTCGAGCGCCGGGCGCCCGTCCCGCCACGCCAGGAGGTGGGGCCCGGGCTGGCGCTGTTGGCCGACGAGATGGGCCGGCAGGAGGTCGCCCTGCCTCATGGCGTTGGTCATGCAGGCCAGTTCGGCCGGGAGCTCCACCCCGGCGGCTTGGGCCGCGCCCAAAAGGGTGGTGACCGTGGACGGGTTGGCGTAGGCCACCCGGGACGGGGACGTGTCGGCGACGCGGTTGGCGTTTTTCAGGCGGAGCTCCCACGGGCTCATGCCGATCACCTCGGCCACCCGGTTCATGTGGGTCTCGATGGCGAACGAGGCCGAGGTGACCCCGAAGCCCCGCATCGCCGCGCTGGGGACGCGGTTGGTCTTGACCACGAAGGTGTTGAAGGCGCAGGCGGGTATCGAATACGCGCCCGCCAGGTGGAAGGTGTGCTTGGAGCAGGCATAGGCCGAGGTGCGCATGTACGCCCCGGCGTCGTGCAGGGTCAGCGTCCGCCGGCCCAGGATCCAGCCGTCCCGGGTCACGGCGTCGGCGATCTCGATGTGCCAGGCGGCCCGGGTCGACGAGCACAACATTTCTTCTTCGCGTGTCCAGCGCCACTTGACCGGGCGGCGGGCCTTCATGGCCAGCACGGCGGTGACGGGTTCGGTGACGGTGTCGAGCTTGCCGCCGAAGCCGCCCCCCACGGTGCCACCGACGAACTTCAGGCGCCCCGTGGGCAGGCACAGGTGCCGGCCGGTGATCTCCATCGAGTAGTACAGGGCCTGGCTGGTCGAATAGATCGTCACCCGGCCGTCGTGGCCCACCACTGATATGGCCGAGGCCGGCTCGGCCGGCGCCTGTTCGATGGCGGCGGGGCGGTAGGACCCCTCGACGATCACGTCCGCCCGGGCGAAGGCGCCGGCCACGTCGCCCTTGCGGATCTGACGCTGCGGCTGGTCCGGGTAGTAGAAGTAGACGTTGCCGTCCGGGGCCACCTGAGGCTCTCCGGAGGCCCAGGCCCGGCGTACGTCTAGGAAGACGGGGCGCTCCTCGAAGGCGACCTCGATGGCCTGGACGGCGGCCAGGGCCTGCGCCTCGGTCTCGGCCGCCACCACGGCGATGATCTGGCCGACGTAACGCACCTCGTCTTCGGCCAGCAATGGCTCGTCAGCCGCGATGCCCCACACCTCCTGATGGCCGACGACGTTTTTGGGCACGTCGGCATGGGTGACCACGGCGTGGACACCGGGCATGGCCTCGGCCGCGGCGGTGCTCAGGCGCAGGATGCGGGCCGACGCCAGCGGCGAGCGCAACGCCTTGGCCCAGAGCATCCCCGGGAGCCTGACGTCGTCGATGAAACGGGAGGCACCGGTGACGTGGGCCACGCCGTCGTACCGGGCGATGTTGGCCCCGACCGCTTTCATGGCTCCACCCCCCGTACCTCAAGAGTGGGCGGGGCCATATGCCCCAGCCGCTCGCCCCGGGAGGCGGCCACCACGGCGTCGAGGATTTTCACGTACCCGGTGCAGCGGCAGTAGTGGCCGCCCAGGGCCTCGACCACCTCGTCGCGCTCGACCGGGCCACCCTTGCGCTTGATCAGGGCGGTGGCCGCCAGCAGCATGCCCGGGGTGCAGAACCCGCATTGAGCGGCGTAGTGCTCGTTGAAAGCCACCTGCACGTCGGAAAGGTGCGAGGGCTCGCCCAGCGCCTCGACGGTCGTGATGGAGGCACCGTCCAACGTCCCGACCAGGGCCAAGCACGAGCGCCGGGGCTCACCGTCGACCAGCACCGTGCACGCCCCGCAGCTGCCGTGCTGGCAGCCGGCCTTGGCCCCCGTCAGGCCGAGCTCCTCGCGCAGCACGTACAACAAGGTCATGAGGGGCCCGGCGGTCGTGGTGTGCGACCTGCCGTTGACGATCAGGTTCATCTGCCCACCTCCGGTGAGTTCATGTGCCCACCTCCGGCACGTTCATGTGCCCACCCTTCGGGGCCGGCTCCAACTGCTCCAGCGCCCGGGCCACCAGCACGGGCAGGGCCCGCCGGCGGTACCAGGCCGACGCCAACGGGTCGTCCTCGGGGGAGACGTCTTCGACCACCTTGGCGGCCGCCTCTCTGGGCCCGGCGCCACCGGCCAGGGCGTTCTCGACGGAGGGGCAGGCCACGGCGGGCGCTCGCGGGGCCAGGGAGCCCACCGCCACGTGGACGCCCCCGTCGGCCCATCGGGCCACGGCCACAGTAAGCACGGGATGGGTGTGCGAATGGCGGCGGCGCTGCTGGACGAAGACGCCGGCCCGGGGCCGGGGGACCTCGACCGACAGGACCAGGCGGCCCCAGGGGGCGGCGATGAACTCGGCCACGGGGCCGACGCGCTCGCCGCCGGCGCCGGCCGACCGTACACGTGCCCCCATCGCCACGAGGGCAGTCTGAAGGTCGCCCCCGATCATGAGGTTGCCGCCGAGCGTGGCCTGGCCACGGATCTCGTAGTCCGGGATGCGCGCCGCCGACGCCAAGGGCTCGGGCGCCACGGCGGCCACGGCGGCCAGGGTGGCGGCGGCGCCGATCTCGAGCGTGCCCCCGTCTGCGATGCCGTCTGCGATGCCGTCTACGACGCCGTCCACGACGCTGTCCGCGATGCCACCCAGGCCGGCGCGCTGCAGCATGAGGACGGTCTCGGGCCATAAGGCACCGTGGGTCAGTAGCGGCGTCACCACCGTGCCGCCGCCGATGACCGTGACACCGGAGCCGTCGCCAAAGGCCGCCACCGCTTCGGCCTCGGAGCCGGCCATCACCACTTCTGGGTCAGGCACGTCTGGCTCAGGACCGGCCGCGGAAAACGTCGACCACGCCGCCCGTCAACTCAGTAGTCCTGGACGCGACGAACGGGGCCTCTTCGGCCCCGAGGGCGGCGGCGCGGTCATCGGCCAGGCTCTTCTCCCGGGCCTGCGGGTTGGCCCACTTCTCGACCACGACGTAGGCGTCCTCCCCTACGTTCAACAGCGTCGAGGACAGAAAACCGGGCTGGGTGGCCAGGAAGGGAAGGACGGCGTCGCGCCGCCACTCCAGGTACTCCTTGCTCTTACCGGCTTTCAGCGCCACGCTCTCGACGACCATCACGGCGGGCGCATAAGCGGGGGCCGGCGCCGGCGGCCGGCTCGATACCAGGGTGGGGCCGATCGCCCACTCGTCGGTACCCACGTCGGAGAACACGACCTGTACGTTTTCCCTCGGCGGCCCGGCGATCTCGGACACCGCGTCCACGATGGCCCGGCCCAGGAACTCTTTCATCACCGTGGTCCGGCCACGGAACATCTCTACCCGGACGATCGGCATCTCGGCACTTCCTTCTTTCGGGCCGGGCCATATCCGGCCCTGCAGGTCCTCGGCCACGCAGAGGCCCCCGTCACCGAGGGCCTCTGCGGCCATGACATTGGTGCTACTTGGACATTGGTGTCACTTGGACATTTGCGTTACTTGCGTTCTTGCTCCTGCTTGGCTGGTACCGCGCCCTACATGGGGGGGTTGGCGACCGGCTTGAGCAAGGGCTGCGCCATGTACTTGGCTACTGCAGACGGGGACTGGAAGATGGTCCAACCCACAGCCTGGCTCATGTTGGCCTTGGTCACGAACACCGAGTAGGAGTAGTAGAGCTTCCCACCCGAGATCTTGTGGTTGATGTAGGCATCGATCAGACGGACAGAGTTGATGCCCTCGAGCGCCGGGGAGCACGTGTCGGAGGCCTTGAGCCAACCGGCAGCCATGCCGGCCATGCCGTAGGGAGCTCCGTTCTGGGAGACTTCGACGACCTGATTGGCCTTGTGGGCGGCAACCAGCGCCGTATGGACCCCGACGGCCATGTCCTCGTTCTCAACGAAGATCGCCGCGAGGTTGGGGTACTTGCCGATGATGTCCTGCGCTGCCGTGTACGCGTCAGGGCGCAGCCAGTGGCCGGTCTCGGTGTCCACGTACTGGATCTTCCCGCCCGCGCAGCTCAGCGTGGGCAGGCCGGCGGTCACATTGCCGGCGCATCCGAGGCCCTCGAGGAACCCCGTCCGGTAGCCTTCGGCGTCACCGCGGCCCAGTTGCCCGGTGATGACGGCGATCTGGCCCTTGACGTTGCTCTTCAGCCAGGCGCCCACGGGGAAGGAATAGGGGCTCAGGTTTACCTGCTCGAAGCCCACTACGTCCTTCTGGTTGAGGTACTGGTGCGAATAGCCGTACATCAAGAAGATGGGGATGTTCGCCCGGGAGGCGGCGGCGATGGTGGCGTCCTCGGTCGACAGGCCGACCGAATAGCCGTCGATGGCTACGACGCCCTCAGCGATGGCGTCCTTCACGTTGGCCAGTTCGACCGACGGGCTGCCATTGGGGTTGGGGTAGGCCTTGACGCTGTAGCCGAGCTTGGCCGCGGCCACCTCGGCCCCCTTCAGGCCGTACTGGTAGTACAGGTCCGGGCCGGACAGGATGAACGCTATGGTCCCCTTGCCGCTGGCCTGGGCCGGCGTGGCACCGGTGAGCGCCAGCCCGATCGTCGCCACTATGGTGCTGCTGGCGATGATCGTACGAATTAGACGTGACTTCATACTTCAACCTTCCTGTTTGTTTTGCAACGGATAGATCAGGTGCTGCTTGATGAAGAACCCCCCGTTTTTAGGCCTTGTCATCGCCTCTTTTCCCTAACGCTGCACCCGGGTCACCATCACCGCGAGGATGATGATGACGCCGAGGGACATTTGCTGGTAGTTGCTGGAGAAACCGATGAACAGGATGGAGTTCTGCACCAGGCCCCACAAAGCGACCCCCTGTAGGGAGCGGAAGGCACCGCCGCGGCCGCCGAACAAGGCTGTCCCGCCTATCACGGCGCAGGCGATCGACTGCAGCTCGAAGTTTTGGGCCAGGTTGAACGACGCCTCGTTGATCTGGCCCGACAGGACCATGCCGGTGATGCCGACCAGGGCGCCCATCAGGGTGTAGAGGTAGATCTTCGTGCGCTTTACCGGGATCCCGGACAGGTAGGCGGCCGCCTCGTTGCCCCCGATGGCGTAGGCCCGCCGGCCCAACGGCGCCCAGCGCAAGAAGCCGTAGGTGAGCAACACCACGATCAAGAACGGCCACGTGACCGAGGGCAACCCAAAGAACGGGAAGCCTCCGGGCATGTAGCCCCCGAACGCGCTGTAGAGGCCCTTCATGTTGTTCACCGGTGCGCCCCCGGTGAGCTGGGTGTCCAGGCCGAACAGGAAGATGGACATCCCGAGCGTGATGATGAAGGGGTGGGCCCGGCCCTGCGCCGCCAGCACGCCGTTGACGAAGCCCACGGCCGTGGCCGCGAAGATGCCGGCCAGCACCGCCACCCCGAGGGGGGCGTTGTGCTCGAGGAGCAGCCCGGTGATGATGCTGGCGAAAGAGATGTTGTAGCCCACCGACAGGTCCAGGCCCCCGGAAATGAGAAGGATGCACTGGCCCATGGTGACGATGCCGAGCGGGGCCGCCTGGCTCAGGATGTTCTCGAAATTGAAGACGCTCAGAAAACGCGAGGAAGTGAAGGAGGTGGCGATGATGATCAGCACCATGACCGCGATCGGCCACAGCGTGAAGACGTCTACGTTCCTCGACCGCGCCGCGCCTTGGCGCCCCTTGCCGTTGGGCGCGCCACCGGACAGGGCCGGCCCGGCTGTGGTAGCCCCGACCAGACCGTCGGTGGCGAGGCTTTTCATGCCCTCGGTCCCCGTGCTCATGCGCTCGCCACCGCCACCGACCCCACGGTCAGGTCGAGGATCTGGGCGTAACTGGTAGAGCGGGCGGGCACGTCGGCGACGACACGCCCGGCTCGGAGGGCGACCATCCGGTCCACGAACTGAAGAAGGTCACGGATATCGGTTGAGACAACCATAACTGCCTTTCCCCGGCTGGCCAGGTCACGGACTATGCGATGGATTTCGGCCTTGGCGTGGACGTCGACCCCCTGGGTGGGCTCCTCCAGCACGAGCACCTCTGCCTTGGACGTGAGAGCCTTGGCCAGCAACACTTTTTGCTGGTTACCACCGCTCAGGTTGCGCACGGCGGTATTGACAGACGCCGTAGCAATGCTCAGCTCGCCCACGTAGTGCTCCGCCACCTCGCGTTCGCGCCGAAGCGACAGCAGGCCCCGCCGGGTGACCGCTTTCAGGCTGACGAGGGTCACGTTTTGGGCGACAGAAAGGACGGGGACGAGACCGTCGCGGGCCGGGTCCTCGGGGACGAGAAAGATCCCCTGGGCTATCGCTTGTTTGGGGCCCTGGGGTTGGTAGGTCCGCCCCTGGAGCGCCACGCGCCCGCTGGTGGGCCGGTCAAGCCCGAACAGCACCTGGGCCAGGTCATGGCCGCCGGCGCCGATCAGGCCGACCACACCGACAACCTCGCCCTGGCGCACCCCAAAATCGACGTCGTGCAGCAGCGTCGTCTCCACGTGGCTGAACTCGAGCGCCGGCACCGCTTCTTCGCTCACGGCGGCGCTCTCCGCGACCACCGATCCAGTGATGCGGTGCCCTGCCATAAGGGTCACGACCTCGTCCTGGGACAGCTCGCTGGCCGGCTGGGTGGACACGAGCTCGCCGTCGCGCAGCACCGTCACCCGGTGGGCCAGACGGAAGACCTCTTCCAGGTGGTGCGAAACGTAGATGATGCCCACTCCCTGTTGGGCCAGGTCCTCGACCAGGGCGAACAATTGGGCGCTGCGTTGGGCGTCGAGGGCGGCGGTGGGCTCGTCGAGTATGAGGAGCTTGGCGTTGCGGTAAAGAGCCTTCGCTATGGCCACTTGTTGGCGGTCGGGGGCCGAGAGATAAGCGACCGGCACCTCGGGGTCGATGTCCAGGCGGAAACGGGCCAGAAGGTCCCGGGTTAGCTCGTCGGCCTTGCGGCGGTCGATCATCAAGCCCTTGCGGGCCGGCAGTTTCCCGAGCATCACGTTCTCCGTCACCGACAGCCAGGGCAGGAGCTGGGGCCGCTGGTGGACCACGGCGATCCCAAGGTCGAAGGCGTGCTTGGGCGTGTAGGTGGTGATCTCCCGCCCGTCGAGGAGGATGCGGCCCCCATCGGGCGGATGGACGCCCGAAATGCATTTGACCAATGTCGATTTCCCCGCCCCGTTCTGGCCCACGAGGGCGTGGACCTCGCCCCGCTCGAGGGTGAAGTCGACGTCGCGCAAGGCCTGCACGCCCGGGAAATGCTTGGAGACGTGCTCGGCGTAGAGCAGGACAGGAGGAGCGCCAGTGCCGTTATCGGACATCGTCTGGCTCCGCCAATGAATAGACGCGACGGGCCGTACGGCCGAGCACGTCCCGTCTGGCCTTGGGGGCCAGATCGGCGGCGACCCGCAGCCAGGTCTGCATGAAGCTGTGGAAGTCGCTCCAGATGCTCTCGATGGGGAAATTGCTGCCGAACATGCACCGCTCCGAACCGAACAGGCCCACGGCCGTAGTGGTCACGAGCCGGATCAGCTCCTCGTCCACCCGGTGCACGAACGTCCCTATGCCCGAGAGCTTGACCATCACGTTGGGCAAGGGCGCCAGCAGCTCGAGGCCGGCCCGCCACGGAAAAAGGTCATGTTGTGCGGCGCTTTCGAGCATCCCGGCATGGACGAGCACAAAGGTCGTCTCGGGGAAGTCCCGGACCAGGCGGGCGGCGTCGGCCATCTGGCCCGGGAACACCTGGAGCTCGAAGAGCCAGCCCAGGTCGGCCAGAGCGCCGATGTTGTCACGGAAAACCGGGTCGTGCATACGGGCCGGGCCCGACGCGTAACGGAAGCGCTCGTCCTCGTGCCAGTGCAACTGGAGCCGCGTACCGCGCATGAGGGGCGAAGCGGCCTGTTGCTGGCGGAAGATCTTGTCTGCGCCGGGGGCGAAAAGGTCGGCCGAGCCCACCACCGCATGTGGCCAACCAGTGGCATCGTGGACGCTCTGCACATAGCGGACCTCTTCCACGACCCGCTCGAGAGCCCAATTGGGCTGGACGTAAACGGCCGCCTTGACACCTTCGGCAGTCACGTCGGCCACGTACTCCTCGACGAGGTAATCGCGCCTTACGCCCTCGTAAGGCCCGAAAATGCGAGGCACCATAGGGCCCGCAAGCCAAGGCAGGTCGGCCATGCGCCAGATGTGGTGGTGGCTGTCAACGATGTCGTCGACCCCAAGTTCAGCGGGTGTGAGCGGCCTATTTGCTGTCATCCCCACCCCTCGTTGCATAGTCCCCCCCGCGGGTCACTCCAAATGATCCCTGAGCGGGTACAAGGGCAATAGGGTCTTCAGTCATCAATTCAGGCCGACCTTCGGTCATTTTACGCCCCACCGAACGTCGTGGCCCGGCCAGGACGGCGGCCAACCGGGCCACCGCGCCTACGGCCGAGGGCAGGTCGCGCACACCGACGAGGTCGTCGAGATCGCCCACCACAGCCGCCATGCCCCTCGTGACGGGCCGGTAATTCGGGTCGCACGCCAGGGGCGACCACCACACGACCCGGTGCGACAACCGGCCGAGGCGGCGCACGGCCAAGACCATGGCCGCCGGGTCGCCCCGCTCGAGGCCGTCGGAGACGATCAGCACGACAGCGTCGCGCGCCGCCGCCGTACGGCGGGCGTCGGCCAGGAACTCCTCCAGCGCGTGCCCGATGCGGGTGCCGCCGTTGACATCGAAGACGACGGCGGCCAGCCCGTCCAGGGCGGCGTCGACGTCGGGGGCGGCCAGCTGGCGGGTGATGCGGGTGAGACGGGTCCCAAACGTGTACACCTCACAACGGGGCACGGCCCGCACGACCGCGTGGGCGAAGCGCAGGGCGTCGCCCGAGGTCTGGCGCAACGAGCCCGAGACGTCAACGAGCAGCAGGGCCCGGCGAGGGCGGCGAGGGCGGCGGCGCCATCGCAGGCCTACCACGTCCCCACCGTTGCGGCCCGCGGCGCGCAGCACCCGGCGCAGGTCGAGCTGGTCACCGCGACGCGCCGGCTGGTGCCGCCGGGCGCGTTGGGTCGGCAGTGCCCGGCGCAGGGCGGGCTCAGCTTCGACCAGGAGCCGCCTCTTGTCCGCCGACGTCGGCGGGAAGGCACAGGTGCTGGTCGTTTCGTCGGTGCTGGCGTCGTGGCCCGCGCCCCGGCGCCGCCCTTCGGTACCGCCCTGGGGGCGCGAAAGCAGGCGGCCGCGACGCGACGGCGGCACGCGGGGAAGGGCGGTGCTCCCCGCTGGCGGGGCCAACGTCACGGTGCCGTCGGCGAACCAGGCGGCGAAGACGCGGTCGAAAGGCCCGACTTCTTCGACCGCGCTCACCAGGGTCACCCGCGCCGTCCAGTACAGCTCGACGGGCGAGACCGGCCGCATGAGCGCCACCGCCCGGAGGAAGTCGACCCGTTTGTTGGCGCCGGGCACCACACCTGCTCCGGCGAGTGCGGTGGTGAAACCCTCCAGGTGAGCGGCAGCCAGGTGAGCGGCAGCCAGCTGAGCCGCAGCCAGATGGTCGGCGGCGGCGCTCATCCCCTGAGGACGGGCGGGACGTCCACCCAGGACTTGGACGCGGCGGACACGAGGACGGCCTCGGTCACTTGGGCGGCGCGCCGCCCGTCGGAGAAGCGGGGCAAGCCGTCGGGCGTGCCCCCGGCGACGGCGTCGTAGCAGTCGGCCACGAAGGCGTTGAAGCAATCCTGGTAACCCTGGGGGTGGCCGGCCGGCACGGTCACATAGGCGGCGGCCGCCGGGGCCAGGTCTTCGGCCGAGCGGACGAGCAGGCGGCTCTCGGACCGGCCGCCGACCCAGAGCTGTTCGGGACGGTCATGGTCGAACACAAAGGACGCCTCGGTGCCGTCGAAGGAGAAGGAGAAACGGTTTTTCCTCCCCGCCGCCACCTGGTTGAGCACCACCGACCCGATGGCCCCACCGTCGGTCTCGAAGCTGACGACGGCGGAGTCCTCGGTCCGCACCTCGAACGGGCCGTCGGGCCCCCGACGCTGCGGGTAGACCGTGAGCAGTTGGGCATTGACCCGCACCACGCGCTGGCCGGAGGCGAACTCGACGAGGTCCACCCAGTGCACCCCGATGTCACCGAAGGCCCGGGAGCGGCCCCCGCTACCAGGGTCGACGCGCCAGTTGTCGTCAGCCTCTCGGGCCAGCCAGTCCTGGAGGTAGGAGCCGTGCAGCACGCTCAGGCGGCCGGCCTCGCCCCGCCGGACGCGCTCGCGGACCTCGCGCACCATCGGGTAGAAGCGGTAGACGAAGGGCACGGCCCCGACGAGGCCGGACGCGGCGGCCAGCTCTTCCAGCCTGATGGCGTCCGCCACTCCGGTCGCCAGCGGCTTCTCGCACACGACGTGCTTGCCGGCCCGCAGAGCTTGTTCGACCAGGCCCACATGGGTGGAGTTGGGGGTGCATACGTGGACAACGTCGACGTCGGGCGCCTCGATCAGCTCGCTGGGGCGGGCCGTGGCCCGCTCGGCCTGTGCCTTTGCTTGCAACGCATGCGCCAGGCCCAAGTCGTTGTCGGCGACGCCGACCAGGACGGCCCCGGCTGCTCGCACCGCCCTGGCATGCACGCCGCCCATAAAACCGGCCCCTACGATGGCTACCCGAACTCGGTACGCTTCCTTCTGCGTCACTAAAAGGAAGTTAGGTCTCTAAGCATCATAAGTCAAGTCATCGTAGGGCGTTTGACGTATAGTTCTGACTAAAGGTAGGTGCTCGTGGCTAGCGTTATGTCGTTCTCCCAGGACCTTCTGCCTGACGCAGGGGAAAACTTGGTGACGGTACTCGACCTGCTCCGCTTCGGACATGCCCGCACCCGGCCCGAGCTGGCGCAACACAGCGGCCTCGGGCGCGCCGTGGTGAGCCAGCAGCTCGGCTACCTGTCCGAGCTCGGGCTGGTGGGCGAGGGCGACCTCGCTCCCTCGACGGGTGGCCGGGCGCCCCGGAAGGTCGCGTTCCGGGCCGACGCCGGGACCCTCCTGGTGGCCGAGCTCGGCGCCACCAGCCTGGTGGCGGGCTTGAGCGACCTCGCCGGCAACCTGGCCTTCCAGCACGAAGAGCCCTACGACATTGGCCATGGCCCCAGTCGGGCCCTGGACCGGCTGGCCCAGCTCTTCGGGTCCCTGCTGGAGCGGAGCGGCACTTCCCGGGCGTCGCTGTGGGGCATCGGTATCGGCGTCCCGGGGCCGGTCGAGTTCTCGACGGGCCGTCCTATCTCGCCGCCCATCATGCCCGGTTGGCACGCCTACTCCATCCGCCATCACCTCGGGGAGCTCTTCGGGCTGCCGGTCTGGGTCGACAACGACGTCAACCTCATGGCCCTGGGCGAGCTGCGCGCCGGTCACACCCGCGGTGAGCAAAACATGGTCTACGTAAAGATCGGCACGGGGATAGGTGCCGGCATTATCTGTGGGGGCACCCTGCACCGGGGAGCGCAGGGTTGCGCCGGCGACATCGGCCACGTGGCCGTGCGCGAAGCCTCCGAGGTCATCTGCCGCTGCGGGAAGGCGGGCTGCTTGGAGGCGCTGGCCGGCGGTGCCGCCCTGGGCCGCGATGGCACCCTGGCCGCCGAGTCCGGCTTGAGCCCCCACCTTGCCACCGTCCTGGCCGAGGGCCGCAAGGTGACCGGCGAGGAGATCACCAAGGCCGCCCAGCGGGGCGACCCCGTGGCCATGGACCTGCTGCTGCGTTCGGGACGGCTCGTCGGCGAGGTACTGGCAACCATCGTCAACTTCTTCAACCCGGCGCTCATCCTGGTCGGAGGGGGCGTCGCCGCCGCCGGTGACGCCCTGCTGGCCTCCATCCGCGAAAACGTCTACCGCTGCTCGCTGCCTCTGGCCACCCGGGACCTGCAGATCTCCTTTTCGCCCCTGGGCGACCAGGCCGGCCTGCGGGGGGCGGCGGCCATGGTCACCGACGAGGTCTTCGCGCCCGCAAATATCGTCCGGTGGCTGGGGCACGGCAGCCCCGTGGCCATGACCGGCCTCCTCAGCGCCTGACCAACGCCCTCCGGCCGCCTCACCGGCCTTGGACGTCCTCATGGCCCGCCTGCCGCGGCGCCGTGGAGCACCTCGACTTCGGCCAAAGCCATTTCTACGTCGTCCTGTTCTTTTAGCAACAGGCCGAGGGAGCGCCGCAATGCGCGGGGCCAGGCGTCGCCCTGCTCGGCCAGGGCGGACGCGCCCCGGGCCCAATCGATCGTCTCGGCTGTCCCGGGCCTCTTCACGAGCGGCAGGGCGCGCACCGCCACCACCGCTTCGACCAGGGCGGTGGCCGCCGCCTCTTCGACCCCGGGGGCGTGGGCCCGGATTATCTCAAGCTCACGGGCCGGTTCGGGGAAGGGGATCCAGTGGTACATGCAACGGCGCTTGAACGCGTCATGGAGCTCGCGCGTCCGGTTGGAGGTGATTATCACCAGGGGCGCCTGGTCGGCCCGGATGGTGCCGCGCTCGGGGACCGTTATTTGGAACCCGTCCAGGAACTCGAGCAAGAACGCCTCGAACTCGCTGTCCGAGCGGTCTATCTCGTCGACCAGCAGGACGGCGCGCTCGCCGGCCCGGACGGCCCGCAACAAAGGCCGCTCCAATAAGAACTCGTCACCGTACAGGTCCTTGACCTGCTCGCCCGCCCTTACGTGGAGCAACTGGCGGGGGTAGTCCCACTCGTACAGCGCCTGGGCGGCGTCGAGGCCCTCATAACACTGGAGCCGGACCAGCTCGCGCCCGAGGAGGCTCGCCAGCGACCGCGCCAGCTCGGTCTTGCCGACACCCGGCTCGCCTTCGACGAGCAGGGGCCGCCCCAGCGCCAGCGCCAAGTACACCGCGGTCAGGATGCCGTCGTCGGCAAAGTAGTTTTCGCCCAGCAAACCCTCCCGCAGTTGCTCCAGGTTGGGGACGCCCGGGTTCACCCGGCCGGCACCGAGGCGGGCGCTACTTCGACGCGGTCGCCGGTCTCGGCCGACTCGTCGACCGCCTCGGCCACCTGGGCGGCGCGCAGGCCGTCGAAGAACGTGGCGCCGTAGGGCCCCACCTCTTTGTCCCCGGCCACCGCGTCTATGAAATGGGCGAGCATGTTGGCATGCCCGTGCTCCCAGCCCAGGACATGGCCCGACGGCCACCACGGCGCCACCAGGGGATGGTCCGCCTCGCAGGTGATCACCTCGGTGAAACCCGAGGTGCGGCCGCCGTTGGTGCGGTAAACCTTGAGGATATTGGGGTCTTCCAGGCTCCAGGCCACGCTGCCCAGCGAGCCGTTGAGCTCCCAGGCCAGGTGGTTGCGCCGGCCCGGGGCGACGAGCGAGGCGTCGAGGGTGGCGAGCAGCCCGCTGTCGAAACGGGCGACCATGGCGACCACGTCGTCCTGGTCGATGGGACCGCCCCGGTAGAGGCGGTCCGGCGTCGTCACCGGGCTCGATATGGACGCCTGGACGGAGGCGATCTCCCCGCACAGGAAGCGGGCTTGGTCCACCACGTGGCAAGCGATGATGGCCTGCGCCCCGGCGGCGCTGGGCAGCGGCCCCGGCGCCGCCCGCCATTCCTGGGAGTAACGGAAACGAGCCTGGTACAGCTCCCCGAGCTCGCCCCCGTGGACCAGCTCCCAGGCCAGGCGCACCGCCGGGAAGAACCGGTAGTTGAAACACACCAGGTGCTTGACCCCGGCGGCCGCGGCCGCCTCGTACAGGTGGGCGCAGTCGGCGGCGGTGGACGCCAGTGGCTTTTCGCAGATGACGTGCTTGCCCGCGGCTATAGCGGCCAACGTGGGCTCGACATGGGCGGCATCGGTGGTGACGTTGTCAAAAACGTCCACCGCCGGGTCGGAAATCATGTCGTGCCAGTCCGTCGTGTACAAGGAGTACCCATAGCGGGTGGCCGCCTCGGCCACGCCGGCCTCGGTCCGGCCGGCCACGGCGACGAGTACAGGGCGGGCGGCCGAGGGCCAGCACATATGCCCGATGCTGTGCAGGGAGTGCGAGTGGGCCCGGCCCATAAACCCGTAACCGAGCAGGCCAAAACCGATGGCGGGGCGTTCGTCGCGGGGAGCGGTATGCAGCGGCATGGTCCGGGCCTTTCAGGGACGGGGCGCGCCGGGGAGCAGCGTGCGGAGGTAGGCGAGGCTCCGGGTCACGATTTCTTCCTCGGCCAACATCGACCATTGCTCACCGATGAGGTCGACCTCCAGGCTGAGAGAGCCGTCAAAGCCCCCGGCTTGCAAGGCTTTTACCACCCCAGGCATGTCGATGACGCCCTCGCCGGCCACGCACGCCGGCCACCAGGTGAAGTTGTCCGAGGGGCTGCCGCCCTTGCGCCGGGTGGCGATGTCCTTGGTGTGGGTCGAGATCGTGTAGGGAGCGAGCCTGGTGGCGGCGTCCACGGGGTCCTCGAACAGGCGCAGGCAGTTGCCGGTGTCGAAGTTGACCCGCAGGTTAGGCGAGCCGACGGCCTCTATGATCCGCACGATCTCCCGGGAGGTGAAATCGATGTGGTTTTCGAGGGCCAGCACCACCCCCTCCTCCTCGGCCGCCTTGGTCGCCTCGGCCAGCAACGGGATGACCTTGCCGATCAGTTCCTCCCGGGGCGACTTGGCATAGTTCATGCTGGCGGCCACGATGCGCATGCGGGTCGAGCCGAGCTTGCGGGTCTGGGGGAGGTGGCGCTTCAGGGCCTCGAGTTCGTCGGGCTTGTCGCCGCCCCACAGCCCCTCGGGATGCCCCCAGCCCAGTACCCGGTCGACGCCTGTCTCGTCGAGGCGGGCCTTTATCTCCGCGCACAGGCCGTCGTCCAGAGCGTCGAAAAAGCACGCCTCCAGGGCGATCTCGCCGACGTCCTGTTTTAGGGCGAAGTCCAAGAACTCGTCTTCCATCCGCCACCGCGTGCCCGGGTCGCTCTGCGTGCCGGCGTAAATCTCTCCGAAATACCGGTGGAAGCAGTAACTGTCGATCCCGATCTCCATGAGGACCCCTTCTTTCCTGTGCTAGGTTTTCTTTTCTCTTACGAATTTGTGATTAAGCGCGGCGCAGCCCGAGGGCGATGCGGGACAGCTCGCCCACGACTTGGGGGGTCATCGGTACGTCGAAGACCTCCTCGATCACGCACGTCCAACCGTGGACGAAATAGCGCCAGCCGTCCTCGATCAACAGTGCCCGGGCAGCCTCCTGACGCCGGGCCTGGTGCAAGAAGTCAAGTTCCCCCCGATAGTTGAGCTCCCACACCCGGGCCCTTTCCGGGAAGACGCCCTGGTCGGTGACCGGGCTCCCCGGGCTGTCCTTGCCCATGCCCGTCCCGTTGACGACAAGTGAGCCCGGCGGCATTTCGGCCATGAGGCGGTCGTTTTCGGCCGGGTCGGCGTTGTGGACGTACTCCACCTTCACCTGTTCGCTCAATTCGCCGTTCTGTTCGTTGAGTTTTTCGTGCACGGCGCGCATGGACTCGAGCCGGGCCGGGCTGCGGTTGACCACCACGACCCGACGGGGCCGGTCCGGGGCGGCCCGGCCGCTCATGAGGTGCAGAGTGATGGCCAGGTTGGACCCGCCGGCGCCGAAGAGCAGGGCCTCGGGGCCGTCCGCCCTCCCGTCCCCGCTCCCGCCCGAGGCCCAGTAGCCCGGCTCGATGAACTCGTCCAACGACCTCCCCGAGGAGATCGGGTCCTTGGCATGGGCCCGGAACAGGCCGTCCCGCTTGGACAGGGAGGACACCTCCCCGCAAAGTTCGGCGTAGGGGTCTACGAAATCGAACATGTCCCGGCACGCCGCGAACAGGTCGATCTTGTGCGTGGTGACCAGGGCCCCCAACTCCGACGGGCTCGAGCGGATGACCTCGACGGCCTCCCGGTAGCGCTCGGGCGGGGCGTGCAGCGCCAGGTCGCAGCCGGCCATGCGGACGCCGCCGAGGCCAAGGTGCTCGGCCCAGGCCGGGAAGATGCGCATGATGGCCGATTTGCCCGTCGTCACGCCGATGAAGGTGAAGGTGCGGGCGGCGGCGGCGCCGTCAGGGGATGGTGCTGAAGTGCTCATATCGCGTACCTCGGTGCTCGGCCGGAAAGGACGGCGAGAAGGTCGTCGAGCGCCCACGCCCCCATGGCCGAGGTGGCCTCGGACGTGTGAGGGCCCATGTGCGGCGTCACCAGCACGTCGGGGCGCCGCAGGAGGCGGTGGTCGGGCCCGGGCGGCTCGGTGGCGAGGACGTCGAGGGCGGCCGCCCGTAGGTGGCCTTCGTCGAGGGCCCATAGCAGGTCGTCCTCGTTGACCAGCTCTCCGCGGGCCGTGTTGACGAGCGCGGCCCCGGGCTTCATCTGCTCCAGGAGCGCCCGGTCCACCATGCCCCGGGTCTGGTCGGTGAGCGGGGCGTGGAGGGAGACGAAGTCGGACCCAGCCACCAGAGCGGCCAGGTCCACCATGGTCACGTGGCCGGCACCGGTCCCAGGCCCAGTCCCAGGCCCAGTCCCAGGCCCGGTCCCGTTGCCGCTGGCGGCCACGTAGGGGTCGTAAGCCAGTACCCGCAGGCCGAGCCCGGCGGCCTTGGCCGCCACCATCGAGCCGATCCGGCCCAGGCCCACCAGGCCCAGGGCCCGCCCGGCGAGCTCGAACCCGCTGAGGGCCGGCCATTCGCCCCCGTCGACCCGTTGATGGCCGACGACCAGGGGCCGGGCCAGGGCGAAGAGCAAAGCCACCGTCATCTCGGCCACGGCGTTGGCGTTGGCGCCCGGCGTTATCGTCACGGTCACGCCGTGGCGGCCCGCCGCCGCCAGGTCGACCCGGTCCACTCCCACCCCGTAGCGGGCTACCACCCGCAGGCGCGGGGCACCGGCGAAGACTTCCTCGGTCACGTGGTCCAGCCCGGCCAGCAGGCCGTCGGCATCACGGACCGCCTCGACCAGTTCGGCCGCCGCCAGCGGGCCGGGACGGTAGCGGACCTCCCCCACCTCGGCCTCCAGGCGCCGGCGCAGGCCCGGGTCGTGCATCCCGAACGAACGGGGCGTGACCACCACCACGCACTCGGACAGAGGGCGTAGCGGCGGCGAGCACGACAACGGCGCCGTCCCGGTCATCTCAGGACAGGACCTTCGGGTGTGCGCAGGACACGCTGGGCGAAGCCGCTCTCCTCGATGGTCCCGTAGTCGTGGCCGGCCTGGCCCGGGTAGACGGCAAAGAACACGAAGGGCTCGTCGCCCGTGTTGACCGTCCGGTGGGCCCAGTACGGGGGGACGTAGGCGACGGTGCCCGGGCCCATGGGCGACGCCGACCGGCCCCCTTCCTCAGTCATCAGCAACAGGTAGCCGTGGCCGGAAAGCCCGAGGTAGACCTCACCCGTGTCCCTCACCGAATGGAAATGCCCCTTGGTCATGAAGTACTCGTCACCGACAGTGCCGGGGTGCAGGACGGTGGTGCAGCAGATCAGCTGGCCCACCTCTTCGGGGACGTCGTACTGGAGGACCTCGTACACGAGCGGGTCGCCGCTCTGCACGAGCTGGCCCAGCGCCGCCTCGTCGGCGTAATACGAGCCTTTCATGTCGGACAGGTGACGCTCGGTACGTGACGTATGCGGGGAAAGCGCGCCCGAGCGGAAGTCCAGCATCAAGGAGAAGGGGTCCAAGGCAGTTGCGGTCATGTTCGGGCCATCACTTTCGCTCTCGTTGGCACTTTCGCTCTCGTTGGCACTTTCGCTCTCGTTGGCACTTTCGCTCTTGTTGGCACTTTCGGTCTTGTTGGGGGGGTCGGGGTCACGGCGTCACCAGCACCTTCATCGCCCGGCCGGAGGCGGCGAGCTCGAAGGCGTCTGCCGCCGAAGCCAGGTCGAAGCGGGCTTCCACCAGGGAGCCTGCGTCCACCCGGCCGTCGACGATCAGCTCCAGGGCGGCCCGGCACTCCTCGTTGGTGCTCGCCGACGTACCCGTGACGACGAGCTCTTTGTAATGGACCAGGTTGGTGTCGAGCTCGACCCGGGAGTGGCCCCGGGCCAGGCCGGCGAAGAAATTGACCCGCCCCCAGGGACCGGCCAGCTCCAGGGCCTGGGCCTGGGCGGCGGGCACGGGGGCGGCCACTATCACCACGTTGGCGCCCTTGGGGGCACCGGCGCTGACCAACGCCGCTTGCAGCTGGTCGAAGTCGGCGTCGTGGGCCGATGTGGCGCCCCAGGCCAGGGCCCGCAGGCGCCTTTCGGCGTTGGGCTCGCACACCACCACGGCCCCGGCGCCGGCCAGGCGGGCCAGGGCGAGGTGGAACAGGCCGACAGGCCCGGCGCCGTACACGAGGACGACGTCCCCCTCGCCGATGCGGCAGGCGCGCGACCCCCGCAGGGCGCAGGCCAAAGGCTCAGCCAGGGCCACCGTACCGATGTCCAGGCCCGTGGCCCCGGTGGCAGTGGCGACGTTGAAGGACAGCAGGTTGCCCTGGTCCACCAGGTCCTTGTGCAACAGGAGGTAGTCGGCGAAGCCCCCGTCCTCGGTGATGCCTATGGCCCGCGGCTGCTCGCACATGTTCACCTGGCCCCGGGCGCAGGCGGTGCACATCCCGCAGCCGTAGTTAGGCGCCACGAAGACCCGCTCGCCGTCGGCGGCACGGCCCCCGGCACCCACCTCCACCACGGTCCCCACGACCTCGTGGCCGGGGACGCGTCCGAGAGCGTCGGCATAGGCCCGGTGGGAGCCGTTGGCGATGCGTACGTCCGTGCCGCAGATCGAGCAGGCATCCACCTTCAGTAGCGCCTCGCCCGGCCCGGGACGGGGCTGGGGCCGCTCCTCCACCACCATCGAGCCCGGGCCCCGGTAGGCGAGGACCTTCATCGCAGCGCCGCCGGCGACGCCACGGTCACGGGGCGGCCCTCCAGCCAGGACGTGTTGGCCGCGATCACCGCGGCCACCGCCGCACGGCCGTCGGCGGCACCCACGAGGGGGGCCGTGCCGTTAGTGGCTGCCTGCACGAACCCGGCGAGCTCCGCCCGGTAACCGGGCTCGAAGCGTTGCGGCCAGGAGGACCACGTGGGCGCCTCCCCTAGGCCCCGCGTCCGGATCTCGAGCACGGGCACGGCCCGGTTGTCGCCCACCACCAGCAGGCCCTCGGTCCCGAGCACCTCGGCCCGGGCGTCGTAGCCGTAGTCGGCCGGGCAGGTCCCGTCTATGGTCCCGATGGAACCGGCCACGAAGCGGAGCGAGACCACCGCGTTGTCGTAGAAATCTGCGGCGGTGACGCCCCGGTCGGCCCCTTTGAAGTTGGCCGTCTCGGCATAGACGCGCTCGATGTCCGATCCCATCAGCCAGCGCACGCAGTCGAAATCATGGCTGTTGACCTCGGCCAGCATCCCGTTGGATCGGCGCAGGTCATGGGCCCACACCGGCGGCAGCCCGGGGCCCCGGGTGAGCGACTTGACCACCATCGGGGTGCCGATCTCGCCCGCTTCGATCCGGGCCTTGGCCTCGGCGAACTCGGGCTGGAAACGGCGCACGAAGCCGACCTGGAACACGACCCCCGCCTTGTCGGCCGCCGCCGCCATGGCATCGCAGTCGGCCAGGGAGAGCGCCATGGGTTTCTCGCAGAAGACGTGCTTGCCCGCCTCGGCGGCCAGCACGGCCAGCTCGGGGTGGGCGAAGGTGGGGGCGGTGATCACCACGCCGTCGAAGCCAGCCCCCGAGAGCGCCTCCTCGAGGTTGGGGAAGACGTCCACGCCCAGTTCGTCGCCCGCCTTGTGGCCCACAACGGGGTCGGCGTCCACGACGCAGGCCAGCTCGGCTCCGGGGACCGACCCGGCGGCGTTGCGGGCGTGCACCATGCCCGCCCGGCCTGCGCCTAGGACGGCGAGGCGGAAGCGGCTCTTCATACATGTACCTCCTGATGGGGCCGGCCCTCGGGGGCCGGGACGAGCAGGTTGACGGTGGCGGTGTAGTCACGCCGGCGGCGGGCATAAAGGGCTTCCAGGTCGGGGTCGGGCAGGGCCCGGTCCACCTCGGCCGTGCTCGACAGGGCCAGAGCGGCGAGGTCGTCCACGGCCCCGGCCGCCGCCGCCGCCACCAGGGCGGCGCCCCAACAGCTGAAGCTTTCCCGGCCCAGGCGGACGTAGGGCCGGTGGAGCACGGAAGCCTTGATCTCGTTCCACAGGGCGTCGTCGCCGCCCCCGCCGATCACCCGCACGTCACCGGGGGCGACGTCGGGGAAGAGGCGGCGGGCCACGTCGAGGAACCCGGCGTACTCGAAGGCGACGCTCTCCAGGACGGCCCGGGCCAGGTCGCCCCGTGTCTGGGAGAGGTCGAGGCCTACCCACGCCCCCCGGGCCGCGGGGGCGGCGGGCAGGATGCGCCCTCCGAGATGAGGGACGAACAACAACCGCGCCCCCCCGCGTCCCGACGCCTCCTTTATCAGGTCCTCCAGGCAGGCCGCACCGAGCACCTCGGGCAGCCAGCGCAGCAGGTCACCGCCGGCCAGGTAGGCCAGCGCCAGCCATTGCCCGGGCACGGCGCCCCGCATCTGGACGAGCGTGCCCGACAGGTCGGGCCTGAACGCGGTGGTGGACAGGGCCAATACCGAGGCCGTGCCCGCCGTGTCCAGCAGCTGGCCCGGCGCCACGATCCCGGCCCCCAGAGCCCCGGCCGCCGTGTCGCCGAGCCCGGCCGCCACCGGGGTACCGGGCGGCAGGCCACAGTCGCGGGCGGCGACGGCACTGAGGTGGCCGACCATGTCCGTGGGCGCCAAGATGCGGGGGAGCTTGTCCAGCTCGACCTCGGACCCCGTGGCCAGCTCGGGCGACCAGGTGGCGTGGGCCGTGTCGGCCAGCCCGCTGAAGTGCAAGTAGGTCGTATCGATGTAGGCCCCGGTGGCGTCCAGGTCGCACAGACGGCCGGCCACGAAGGCCCCTGGGACCACGAAGCGTGCCACCTGGCCGTAGGTATCGGGCCGGTGCCGGCGCCACCACGAGATCTTTGGAGCATGGGCGACCATGGACGGACAACCGCTGAGCTCCACGAGACGGTCGCCTAGGCGGGCGGCGATCATTTCGACTTCGGCGCGACAACGCGAATCGAGCCACGAGTCGTACGGCGTGACCGCCCGGCCGTCGGCGCCTACGCCGAGCACGCCCGCCATCTGGCCGGCCACGGCTATGCCCGCCACATCGCCGGGCCGGCCCGAGGCGGAGGCGCACGAGGCGATCACGGCCGTCGCCGCCAGGTAGAAATCTTCCGGTTCTTGTTCGACTTCGTCGGCGCCCCTGCGGTGCAGGGCCAGCGGGACGGCCGCCTCCCCCAGGCAGACGCCACTGAGCTCGAACACGGCCGCCTTGGCGCTCTGGGTGCCGACGTCCACCCCCACGAACAGCGGGCCAGTCATAAGAGGCAACCGGTCACACGAGAGCCCCCTCCGGGCCCGGGGGGACCCGCTCGAACCGTGAGGCGGCGCTGCCCGAACTGGACAGCTCCACCTCGAAAGCGCTGCGGTCGCCCCGGTGGAAGGCGGTGAAGTACTCGAGGGCGCGGCGTTCGGTGGTGTAGCTGACGCTGTAGAGCACCAGCAGCGGTGCGCCCCGGTCGACCCCGAGCAAGCGCGCCTCCCGGGCGCCGGCGGTGGTCGCCTCCACCCGGCGCCGGCTCGAGACAATGGGCAGCCCGTAGTCCCGCCGGAGGATCTCGTAGAGCGAACCGGGACCGTTGAGGTCCCGCTGGTGGAGGCCGGGCACGAGCGCGACCGGGAGGTAGGTCATGGTGAGGACATGCGGCTCGCCCTCCAGGGAACGCACCCGTTCGAGCTCGACCACCGGGTCGTTGACGGCGATGTTGAGGCTCGTGGCCACGCCGTTGGTGGCCGGTACCTGGTGCAGGACCAGCACCCTGCTCTCGACGGACTGGCCGCGCAGGGCGGCATCGTCGACCAGGCCCCGCAACCCGCTGATGAGGCCCTCGGCCGTCTTGTGGACGGCGACGAACGTGCCCCGCCCGCGCTGGCGGTAGATCAGTCCCTCGTAGCCGAGCTCGGTGAGCGCCTGGCGGACCACGCCCCGGCTCACACCGAGCCGCTGGCAGATCTCGAGCTCGTCAGGTAGCCGGGACCCGGGGGCGAGGGTCCCGTTGGCGATGCAGACCGAAAGCCACTGCTTGAACTGGTAGTAGAGCGGGATGGGCTTGGAGTGGTCCACCGCCCCGGTCCACATGTCTATATGTATTGACATCCCGACTTGAGTCTGGCACGATCGAGGAGCAGATGCAAGGAAGCCTGCGTTGAGCGTCGTGCGCACCGTCCGGGGCGATATCGGCCCGGACCAGCTGGGCCCGACCGACTCTCACGAGCACCTGTTCTTCGTGACCCGGCTACAGCCGGGCGACGAGATGGCCGACCTCGAGGCGGCTGTGACCGAGGCCGGTACCCTGTGGGAGGCGGGCGGCCGCACGCTCGTCGATTGGACGCCGCTCGGCTTGGGCCGCTCCCCCGAGGGCCTCCTGCACGTATCCCTGGCCACCGGGCTACACGTAGTCGGCGCCACCGGCGTGCACCGCGACGCTCATTATCCGCCAGAGGGCCCGCTGCGGGCGGAGACCGAAGAGGGCCTGGCCCGGCGGTTCGTCGCCGACATCACCGCCCGGGACGCGCCGGCCGGGGTGATCAAGGTCGGCGCCAGCTACCACCGGCTCCAACCGTTGGAGAAAAAGGCGTTTGCGGCGGCGGCCCTGGCCTACCAAGAGACCGGGGTACCCATCTGCGTCCACACCGAGCACGGCACCATGGGCCTCGGGATCGTCGAGCACCTTCTCGGGCTCGGAGTGCCCCCCACCGCCGTGGTGCTGGCCCACCTCGACCGCAACCCTGACGCCGGCGAGCACGCCGAGACGGCCGCCACGGGGGCCTGGCTCCAGCTCGACGGCCCGGGCCGGACCAAGTACTGGCCCGACTCGACCATCCTCCGGCTCATCTCCGACCTGGCCGAAAGCGGGTCGTCGGCACAGCTGCTGCTCGGCGGCGACACCGGGCGCAGCTCGACGATGCGGTCCTACGGCGGCGGCCCGGGCCTCGACTACCTGTTCGCCCGGTTCAAGCCCCGCCTCGAACGCGAACTGGGCCCGGAGCTCTCACAGCTCATCTTTGTGGACAACCCGGCCCGGGCCTTCGCCTTCGAGCCCCGTCCCGGCGCCCAGCGCTCCCCCGCCGCCTGAGCCGGCGCAAGCCGGATGCGGTGGCGACGTTCAGCCCGCCAAGCGCAGCAGCTCTTCCTCGCGCGCCGGTTCTAGGCCAATGGGCCCTCTGACCGGCGTCGGCTCTGCTTGTTCGTGCTCGTGGGTGTCCACAATGGTCTGGGCCAGGGGGCGGGGCGCCAGGCCCGCCGCCAGCGCCGCGCTCGGGTCCAGGGCGTTTATGGCGCGCCCGGGGGCCAGGCCGGCCCAGAGCGGGAGCTCGGCTGGCGTCACGCCCGCGTCCTCAAGAGCTTGCGCGTCGACCCAAACGAGCTCAGTCCCGGCCGGCCCCACGGCGTCCACCGCTGCGCTGAGGAAGCCCTCCCACGAGAACGGCGGCCGCGGGCTGACGGCGTGAAAGGTCCCCGCCGCCCGGCCGTGCGCCAGTAAGGCGACAAAGTCTGCCAGGTCCCGGGCGTCGATGACCTGGAACGGGTTGTCCCGCGGCGCCGGTGCCAGGACCCGGCCCCCACGGGCGACACGCTCCACCCACCAGGTGAAGCGGCCGGTGTAGTCGTAAGGCCCGGCGACATATGTCGGGCGCACAATGCTCACGTCGGCGCCCGTAGGCCCGAACGACTGCAACGCTTCCTGCTCGCACAGCGCCTTCAGCCCACCATAGGTGTGGCCGCTCACCACTTCGGTCGTCGGGTCGTCGAGTACGACCAGCGGGGAGTGCTCGGTCATCCCGGCGCCCTGCGGGGTGTCATACACCGAGACGGTGGAGATCTGCACGTAGCGCCCGCCTCGGCCGTCGAGGGCTTGGGCCAGCGTGCGCACCTGACGGGGCACGTAGGCCGAGGTGTCGATGGTGACGTCCCAGCTTCCCGAGGCCAACGCCGACAGGTCCACGTTGCGGTCCCCCAGGCGATGCTCAGCCCAGGCAAACAGGTCCGGGTTGGTCTCGCCCCGGTGGAACAACGTCACCGTGTCGTCGTCGGCGATCAAAGAGCTGACGATGTGGCGTCCGACGAACTGCGTACCACCGATGACAAGAACTCTCATATCGCCTCACTCCTGTCCATGACCATAGCCCGTACCTCGGCCCATAGCTCGGACCTCGACCTGACGCTCCGTGAGGCGCCAGGTCCGGCATCGTCAGCTTCCCGGCGCCGTCCGACGGCGCCAGCGGCCGGCTCAGGGGAGGAGGACCGCCGGGACCGTGATGGTGATGGCCGCACCGGTCGTGCTGGTGACGGCGGGAGCGATCGTAGTGGTGGCGGCCGGCGCCGTGGTGGTGGTAGCGGCCGGTGCCGTGGTCGTGGTCGTCGGTGCCGTGGTCGTGGTCGTCGGTGGCACCGTCGTGGTCGTCGGTGGCACCGTCGTGGTCGTCGGTGGCACCGTGGTGGTCGTCGGTGGCACCGTGGTGGTCGTCGCCTTCGTCGTGGTGGTCGTGGGCTTGCTGGTGGTCGTCGTCGGCTTGGTCGTGGTCGTCGGCTTAGTCGTCGTGGTCGTGGGCTTGCTGGTGGTCGTCGTCGGCTTGGTCGTGGTGGTCGTCGGCAAAATCGTGCTCGTCGGTGCCGCGGTGGTCGGAGAGCTCTCCGGCGGGTAACCCACCGTCGTGGTCGGAATGGCTTCCGGCGTCACCGAAGGATCGGTGGATGGCGGGACCGCCGTCGTCGACGTGGTGCCGGTCGACGTCGAGGCCTTCGGCTTCGACCTGTGCTTCTTGGGTTTGGAGTGAGCCGCTCTGGACTTGACCGTCGTACTGGTTGTGGAGTGGGCCTTGGGCTTTGTCGTGGTCGTTATCGAACGGCCCCTGGGCTTGGCCGAGCCTTTCTTCTTCGGCGGGGACTTGGTCGTCGGCGGGGACTTGGTCGTCGGCGGGGACTTGGTCGTCGGCGGGGACTTGGTCGTCGGCGGGGACTTGGTCGTCGGCGGGGACTTGGTCGTCGGCGGGGACTTGGAGTTGGGCCGGCGGGACGACGAGCGTCCCCTCTTAAACGGAGCCTTGGTCGTCGACGTCGTCGACCGGGGCCGCGTGGTCGAGGTCGCCGTCGAAGCTGCTCGCCTGGTCGTCTTCGGGGGCCGGCGACCACCCTTTGTGCTGCGATGGGCCGGCTTGGGCGCGGTGGTCGTGGGCGACCGCTTGGCCGTGGTCGGCGGCGAACGCCGCCCACTACTCCGGCGTCCACTGCTCCGGCGCCCGTGCGATGCGGGCTTGGTCGTCGGGGGCACAGTGGCTCGGGTCGTAGACGGGGCCGTAGACGTCGTTGACAGGCGGAACGAGGTCAGCGGGACCACGGCGACCAGAGTCGTGGGGGGCCCGGATGTCGTGGCCGTAGTCGTAGGCGCCTGCTTCGGGGCGGTCGTTGGCGCCTGCTTCGGGGCGGTCGTAGACGCCTGCTTCGGGGCGGTCGTAGACGCCTGCTTCGGGGCGGTCCTATGCGTCTGCTTCGGAGGCGGAGGGTTCTTCCTCGGCGAGTGGGCCTTCTTCTTGGAAGGGGCCCGCCTGGGCGAGTGGACCTTCTTCTTGGCCTTGTGGATGATCTTCGGGGTCAGGTGGACCGTCGTCGACGTCGTCAAGGTCGGGTATGGGACCGGGGTCCCGAGCGCGAAAGCGAGGCTGGCCACGCCGCTCGCCAACGCATCGGTGGCGGTCTTGCCCTTGATGGCACCCCTGGTCAAGTCCTTGTACACCGTCTGCGCCAGCACGTTGAACCGCTGGACCTCACGAGTGTGGTCGTAGGGCTTGCCCGCCAAGGGCGTCACCAGGTCGATGAGGAAGTGGCCGGCCCCCGGCCGAATGGTGGCATCGGCTAGGCCGGCCTGGACGGCGGTAACTACGGCCTGAGCAGCGGCCTGCATTGTTTCGGCCGGCGCCTGGGTCCCGGCCGGGGTACTGGGATTGGCCTCGGGGACGGTCGTGGTAGTGGTGACCGATACCGCCGCACCTCGGGTCGCGACCCCGTTGTCGGTCTTCGCCGGCTTGGCCAGCACGTCGGCAAACACGAGACCGAGGATGGCGGCCACCAGCAGTACGGCGACGCCGGACAGCACGACGCGCCCGCGACGGGTACGCAAGCGGTTGAGCGTGGCCTTCACCCTCTCGGACAGGCCAAGGCGCCCACCGCGCGACCCGGACTGAGACGCTTCAGCTCCTCCTGCCACTTCCAGCTGTTGGTCAGTCTCTCCTCCGGTGCTATGCCTCTTGACGTACCCTCCCGTGCCCCACCTCCACACCGAGCTTCGGTAGGGCGGCCCTGTCCGGCCAGACCCCCAGGTCGGTCCGGCGCGGACCTCGACCATGGCCAGCTTGGTCGGCGTCCGCAGCCGTCACACCTGGAAAGTGCAGCCGGTAAGTTCGTCTCCACAGCGAAGCACCCAATAACCTAGCCGAAGGACGGCAGCCACTGCAGGTGGGCCTATGACCACTTTTAAGGGTTTCCTGTCTTCGGTTGTCACATGTCGCGCCTGGCACCTAAGGACGCTCCCTGCTTCGTCTTTGGTCATGCCTTACGCCGCCGAAGACAACGCCTGCTCGGACCTTAGGCTGTCCGTCGGTGGCGTCCTCGAATGGCTAGCCCGTCTGCTCACCGTGAGCCGCTCATCGTCCGGCTGCGACGGCGCCTGGCCCGTGGCCTGGGTCGCCAATGGCCCGGGCAACCGGGGCGGGCGGGCCATGCGGGCCCAACGGCTACTCGAGGAGAGGAGCGAGCCCGCGGCCACCGCGGCGCCTCGGGCAGCTTGGATTTGCGCGCTCAGATGATCGACCTAACCTCCGACATCACTGTCGGCGATAGTCAAGCCGGGCCGTCAGCGCCGCTTGATTGGGTCAGGGCGCCCGATGCCACGCGCGCCCACTTATCGCCGGACCTCGAAGCCGAGTACTGGCGAGTTGCGAGCACCAACTTGTGGACCTGGGCGGTGTTCGACCAGTCACAAGGGGTCGAGGGCGGCGAACGTCGTGAAGCCATCTGGCAGGGCATCGCCACCAGCGAAGTTGGCGTCCAGGAAGCGGTACAAGCCTGGCACGAGGCCTACCAAGGACGACAGCACCTCTCCGGTTGAGCCTTGCCACGGACGGAGAAACCCACCCTAACCCCAGGGTAGTGCCGGGCAAGGG
>Ga0302320_10004296_pt1 | contig 32414 bp, 34 predicted proteins | sample Bog_T0_3_FD_202130 | JGI IMG/M metagenome (GOLD analysis project Ga0302320, IMG submission 202130) | Peat permafrost microbial communities from Stordalen Mire near Abisko, Sweden - Bog_T0_3 | ecosystem: Environmental > Terrestrial > Soil > Wetlands > Peat | place: Sweden: Abisko, Stordalen Mire... | reverse complement strand
TTTCGGAGCCCTTTAAGGATTTGCAGGACGTTCATTTTTCGGTAGCAGGGAACTTGTCCGATGGCTTGGCCATTCTCACAGAAGGGAACGTCGATCTCTTGATCATCGATTATGCCATTGTCTTGGATTCGGCGCTCTCGAATTTTCTATCGTCGCCTTCTATCGGAAAAATGCCGATAGTTTTGGTGGCGCAAGAAAAAAAATTTCTGGACGGTTTCAACGAGCCGAACATGTCAAAATTCAGCCGGAACGAATTGGATTCTCGGGTCATTCCCTTTGTCAGGAATATTCTAGTTTGAGCGGGCTATGAGTTGACCTTAGAACTTATTCCGCCAACTTAATATTCCTGATTTTGTGGTGGATATTTTGCGCATAAAACAAAATGATAGGCGGAGCGTGCTAAATGAAACGATGTTATACTATGTGGCATGGACTCTGAAGTAGGATCTAAATACGAAGCGCTTCTCTCGAGTATCGGCGATGGAATTATAGCAACGGATAAGGAAGGAAAGATTATTTTTATAAATCTCTCAGCAGAAGCATCGCTTGGATGGAAAAGTGAGGAGCTTTTAGGGAAACATTTGCAAGAAGCGCTTGGTCTTTATGACAGAAACGGCATTGCGGTATCGCTCCGGGAGCGGCCGTTTGAGATTGCCTTGACCACTGGAGAAACTACCACCACTTCTGCTTCCGCGTCTATTACGAGCACCGCCGACGTATACTTTTATCAAAGAAAGGACGGAACACGGTTTCCCGTAGCAATGACCGTCACGGCGATAGTTTTAGATAAAGCGACTACCGGTGCGATCGAGGTCTTTCGGGATATTACCAAAGAGATAGAATTGGACAACTTAAGAACAGGAGAACAAGAAAGAGCGAAAGAGACGGAGCTGAAAGACGAAGCGACGCTCGCAAGTATCGATAGCGGTATTATTTCGGTCGATGAGCAGGGGCGTATCGTCGCCATGAGCAGGGCAGCAGAAAAAATGTTGGGTTGGCGGCTCGAAGAGGTAAAAAACGGAGATGTACAGGAGATTGTTCAAATTTTCGACGAACAAGGTAATCTTATCCCGAAGGAAAAGCGGCCTATGCACGTCGCACTCAAAACCGGTGAAGATACTACCACGTCTTCTATCGGCACTGCCACTTACTTTTATACACGGAGAGACGGGACGAAATTTCCAGTCAGCATCGCCGTCGCTCCGATTATTTTTGAAGGAAAGATTTTTGGCGCAATCGACAATTTTCGGGACATCACCGAAGAAATAGAACGCACCACCCAGCTTGCCGAAGCAAAGGCGAAGGATGAAGCACTTCTTTCAAGCATCGGTGATGGAGTTATGGCGGTTGATACGGAGGGGAAAGTGATCTTTATGAATCATGCGGCGGAAACATTACTCGGATGGAAAAGTGAAGAACTTCTCGGGAAGAACCTCCACGAGTTCTCAAATGTATATGACGACCAAGGCATTCAGGTGCCATACGAAAAACGGCCGATAGATATCGCGATCTCGTCAGGTAAAACCACTTTTGCCGATACTTATTTCTACGACAGAAAAGACGGGACAAAGTTTCCTGTCTCGCTTTTGGGTGCACCCGTGGTGCTTTCGAACAATAAAATCATAGGCGCAATCGATGTCTTCCGCGATATTACCAAGGAAAAAGAATTGGACAAGGAAAAAAGCGAGTTCATTTCTCTCGCCTCGCATCAATTAAGAAGTCCGAACACCGCCATCTCGTGGAATTTGGAGGCTCTTCTCGATGGGGATAAAGGACCGTTGAATGACGGGCAAAAAGAGCTTGCGAACGAAGCGCATAAAAGCAGCAAGATCATGGAAGAGTTGATCGGTGGTTTTTTGGACGCAACGAAAGTTGAATCCAATGGATTCGCCATTGAGAGAGGGGATGTGGATCTCGCGCAGATCTCTGATTCGGTGCTGGGCGAACTTGCAAAACAAATTCAGGACAAGAAGCTTAACATTACCAAACAATATGGAACCGATGTTCCGCATCTTGATATTGGAACAAAGACGGCCAGGATCATTCTCCAGAATTTACTGACGAACGCAGTGAAATATACGCCGGAAAGTGGGGCCGTGGAAGTGAAGATCGAGAAAACTCCGGAAGGCGTGACCATCTCCGTAAAAGATAACGGCTATGGAATACCCGAAGCGGCAAAAAATCGGATTTTTACAAAATTGTTCCGCGCCGAGAACGCCATTGAGAAAGAACCTTCCGGTACCGGCCTGGGACTCTATCTCCTCAAGTCGTTGGTAGACAAACTTGGCGGGAAAGTTTGGTTTGAATCAAAAGAAGGAGCCGGATCTACTTTTTATGTAAATCTGAAATAGGCAGGAAAAAGATTTAAAACCAATGATCAAAAAGATTAAAGGGAAGTACGTGGTGCTTTCGGAGAAAACCGGACGTTCATTCGGAAGCTACGTTACAAAAACCGAAGCGGAACACCGTCTTGGTCAGATCGAAATGTTTAAGCACATGAAAAGCGGCGGCAGAAAACCTTCCGCCAGAAAGGAAAAAAGGGGAAAATAAATCTGCCCCGATTGCGGGTTCTTGCGGCTCAGGCTTAATTAGAAAGCGCGTTTATATAAGCTGGGATTTTCCAGCGCCTACCTCAAAGACCGTTTCTCCGATTTTCTTTGAAAGCTTGCCGAAATATGCAAGATAGAATCTGAGCTTCCCATCCATTATATTTTTCTCCAACTCGTGCGGGGGCAAAATATCAAGCTCGGAAATAATGGTTTCCTTTGGCAGTCGGATCGCTATTTCGGACGTAAGGCGGGAGATGTTTTTAAAAAGCGTTGCCGCCGAAGGCGAGGTGTCGGACAATTTCCCTGTGTGTATTTCTTTATCCACTCCAGGCAGAGCCCAATCGGGGTCCAAAAAAGCGGCATCAAAGCGCGGTAGTGCGTCATTTTCCAGAAGACCCGTCACATCTCCCGGGATAAAATCTATGTTTTTTATCCCGGCTATTTTCGCGTTTTCTTTCGCCAGCATAAGATGTTTTTCGTCGATATCCACGGCGACAACCCGATCCACATGTTTCGCAAGGGAAATACTGGTAAATCCCGCGCCCGCGCATGCATCGAGGACGACTTTATAGTTTTTAAATCGTTGACCTACGTGGTCACCAAATAACCGATGGATTCCCATGTGAAAAGTGTCAGGGGTTACCAAAAAAGCATCCCCAAATTTCTCAATAATCTGTTCTCGAGAAACGCCCATTATTTTTTGTTATCTTTGAGCGGGATACCGGAATCGGACCGGCGCCTCAACCTTGGGAAGGTCGCGTACTGCCACTATACTAATCCCGCATATACGACATATTTCGCCGCTGGATAATGAAGATTTATCGCTCCGCAGGAGCGAGCGCGCTCTTGCGCGCAGGTCGCGTTCTGCCCACAAGAACAGGTCCATTTTATCCCAACATTCAGAAATTGTCATTTCGAGCCGCGATATTCGCTGGCTATTTCTTTGCGCCGCAAGATTTGCAGATCCCATAAAATTCCAATGCGTGTTGCCTGATTTCGGCAAAATGTTTTGAATGGCGAAGAACCGCGGATTGGATTTCTTCGACATTGCAATAACGGACCCCTTCGACTTTTCCGCAATGGAGGCAAATAAGATGATGGTGTTCGGCGAGACCCGCAAGTTCATAATGAGCGTGATTATGATGCAGATCGACCTGTTGGATGATCCCTTTTTCCCGCAATGACTTGAGCGTCCGGTAGACGGTGGCTTGATCTGTGCTTCGGGGGAGGGTATCAATAATTCCCTGTGCGCTCGTCGGTTTTTTTGCCTTCTTGAAAGCATCAAGAATAGCGAGGCGAGATGGCGTCGCCTTAAAACCGCTTTTTCTGAGCGTGTCACGGAAGCCATCATTGCTTTTCATTCTTCCTATTATATCTAAATGCGAATTACTTGCAAATAATTTGATTTGTTCATCTCGCATGGTAGAGTAAAAGCACGGATGAATAAAAAATTATTAATTTTACTTGCGGTCGGGGCCATCCTTTTGGGCGGATCAGGATGGTTGGTATTCCACGAACCTCCAAAGGCGACCACGGCAACGCCCGCGGGGGTTTTGCGAATAGTCGCTGCTGAAAATTTCTGGGGAAGCTTAGTTTCGCAGATCGGCGGAACGCATGTGCAGGTGTTGAGCATCGTATCGGATCCGAATGCCGATCCCCATGAATATGAAAGCAACGCAACGGATGCGCGCGCGGTCGCGACGGCGAATTATGTCATAGAGAATGGCGCGGGATATGACAGCTGGATTGATAAGTTGGTTGGTGCCGGTTCGAGTCAGGACCGTAAGGTGCTGAATGTGGCGACTCTGCTTGGAAAAAAAGAAGGTGACAATCCACATTTTTGGTACAACCCGATTTATGTGAATATGGCGTCCTTGCAAATGGAGCAGGACCTTATCGCGCTTAATCCTGCGGATGCTTCCTATTACGACGCGCAATATAAAGCGTTCCAAGCATCCTTGGCGTCATATCAAAATCGCATCCTGACCATCAGGCAGCAATTTGGCGGAACGAGGGTCGCGGCGACAGAGGATATTTTTTCCTATCTTGCGGATGCCGCCGGCCTCGACCTTGTTTCGCCGCCGGCATTCATCCAAGCCGTTGCCGAAGGCAATGATCCTCCGGCATCAAGTGTTGTGGAATTTGAAAACCAGTTACAGGCAGGAGGAATCGCGGTGCTGGTATATAATGAACAGACCGTGACGCCGCTCACCGAGAATATGAAGAAGCTCGCAGCGGACCAGGGCATACCGGTCGTTGGTGTTACCGAAACGATCCAGCCACCGGATGTTTCTTTTGAAGACTGGATGAACGCCGAGCTTATTGGACTGCAGAACGCGCTTAATGCAAAAACACTTGGACAATAAAATAGAAGCCGTTATTCTTGCCGAGGATGTGGAGGGAGGATACGGGGCGAACACCGTCTGGAAAGACGCGAATTTTTCTATCGGTCAGGGCGAATTTGTTGCCGTGCTTGGTCCGAATGGTGCCGGAAAAACAACATTGTTTCGGATGCTCCTCGGGCTTACGCAGCCACTTAGTGGAACCCTCACTATTTTTGGCAAGGCTCCCCGCCGCGGCAATCCGCGGATCGGTTATGTTCCTCAGAGGCATCCCATAGACGAAGAGACGGGAGTTGAGGCGCTGGAATTGGTGCGTCTCGGGCTTACCGGAAATCATTGGGGAACGGGTTCGGTGAACCAAGGCATAAAAGAAGCGCTCGCGGTTTTGCGTACCGTCGGCGCCGAAGAACTGGCGCATCGTGAGCTTGGGGCGCTCTCAGGCGGGGAATTGCAGAGAATATTTTTAGCGGAAGCATTGATTGGAAAACCTGACCTATTGTTGCTTGATGAACCGCTCGCCAATCTTGATATGCGCCGCGAATCGAATTTCGTGCAACTGATCAATGATGTCGTGCGTTCGCGCGGCGTCACCGTGCTTCTCATCGCACACAACATCAATCCGTTGTTACCGGTATTGGACCGCGTTATCTATGTGGCGAACGGCAGAGTTACCAATGGCAAGCCATCCGAAGTTTTGACCTCGAAATCACTCACTGATCTCTACGGCATCCCCATTGAAGTAGTGAAAGATTCGCATGGCAGGATCGCCATCATTGGGATGGACGAAACTCCAGAGCACGAACATCACATTCACGACCAAGGCAACGTTCACACTCATGAATAGCACAACCTTCAGTTTCAATATTTTAAACGACCTGCTATCCATGTGGCAGTATGATTTCATGCGGCATGCGTTCGAGGCAGGAACGATTGTCGCGATCATCGCCGGTATCATCGGATACTTCATCGTTTTACGCCGGTCGTCGTTCGCCGCACATGCGTTGTCTCATATTGGTTTCGCGGGCGCAGCCGGCGCTGTCCTTCTCGGCGTGAACCCGATTATAGGGCTTTTGGTCTTCACGAGCGGCGGCGGATTTGCAATCGCAATGCTTGGAAGAAAAGCTGCGAGCCGCGATGTTCAGATAGGGACCGTCCTCGCGTTCATGCTCGGTCTCGGTGTTCTTTTCATTAGTTTATATTCCGGCTATGCCACAGAAGCCTATTCGCTGCTCTTCGGCGAGATCTTAGGAATCTCGAGCGGCGATGTACTTGTCACGCTCATCGCGGCACTCGTTCTCCTTGTGACGGTCGCCATTTTATATCGGCCGCTCTTATTCACCTCGCTTGATGAAGATGTTGCGGAAGCGAAGGGAGTTTCCATTTTTTGGATAGGGGTTGCGTTTATGCTCCTTATTGCCGTCACGACCTCTATAGCAGTACAGGTTGTTGGCGTACTCTTAATATTCGCGCTCATGGTAACACCTGCTGCGGTTGCTCAGCGGACGACGAAGCGTCCAGCCCGGGGTATCCTGGTTTCCGTGCTCATTGCATTGCTTGCCACATGGCTCGGACTTTTTATTTCTTTCTATGTGCCGTATCCGGTAAGTTTCTTCATAACAACCGCGACATTCGCGGTGTATCTCGCAGTACGGTCGTGGCAGGCGCTTCGCGCCCGCCAGTAGCTTTTCTATCACAATTATCGAAGTCGAACTTCGATAATTTTTAGAGCTGCGCAGTTTTGGTTCTTTGCCTGGCCGTTGTATAATAAGAAGAAATTTTCAATTCCAAAAAAATATGGCAAAGGCACGAATTGCGATAAACGGTTTCGGGAGGATTGGACGGCTCTTTTTAAAGGCGGCGCTCGAGTCGCCGGATATGGACGTGGTGGCGATCAACGATCTCGGCGACGTGGAGAATCTTGCGTATCTTTTGAAATACGACACGGTCTACGGACGGTACGCGAAGAGCGTGACGGCGGATATGGCTGGAGGAAAACTGGTCGTGGATGGGGCGGAGATAAAATTCCTGCAGGTGAAAGATCCGGCGCAGCTGCCGTGGAAAGACCTTGCGATCGATATCGTGATCGAGTCGACGGGACTCTTCGACTCATACGAGAAATCAAAGGTGCATCTTACAGCCGGAGCGAAGCGTGTGGTGATCACGGCGCCGGCGAAAGATGATGATGGTCCGGCAGGAAAGACAATTCTGGTCGGCGTGAACGAAGACCAATTCGCCACGTGTCCCATTACCTCGAACGGTTCTTGTACGACGAATTCCGCATCGCCGGTCATTCAGGTGCTGTCGGAGAATCCAGGAATTGTGAAAGCGGCGCTTTCCACGGTGCACGCCTATACGGCGACGCAAGGCATTGTAGACGGACCGATCCGCGGTGGACATGATTATCGCAAGGGCCGCGCGGCGGCGCACAACACGGTTCCTGAAACGACCGGCGCCGCGATCTCGGTCGCGCGCGCGATTCCTGAGCTCGCCGGAAAATTCGATGGTATCTCGTTTCGAGTTCCCACCATTGTCGGTTCGATCTCCGATATCACGTTTCTCGCCAAGCGGAAAACGAGCGTCGAAGAGATAAATAAGATATTGACCGATGCCGCCGCGTCGCCGCGCTGGCAGGGGATATTGAAAGTGACGACGGACCAGCTCGTATCGTCGGATATTATCGGGGAGCCATACGGCGCGACCGTGCCGCTCGATCTCACGAAGGTTATCGATGGTGATCTTGTGAAGGTGCTTTCGTGGTACGACAACGAAGCGGGATATGTTTCCACGCTCGTGAAGCATGTGGAAAAGGTGAGCGCAATTTTATCATGACCATCTATCTCGGCGCCGATCATGGCGGATTCAATCTCAAAGAAAGTTTGAAGGATATTCTAAAGAACGACGGCTATGACGTCGTGGATTGCGGCGCGGCGGAACTTGTTGAAGGCGATGACTATCCTGATTTTGCGGCCCTCGTTGCATTAAAAGTGAGCCGCGACCCCGATCAGGGTCGGGGGATCCTGGTGTGCCGTTCGGGATTTGGGATGGATATCACCGCCAATAAATTTCCCAAAGTTCGCGCCGTGCTTCCCTCATCTCCGGATCACGCGTATCAGGCCCGCCACGATGACGATGCAAATGTATTGTGTTTCGCGGCCGATTTCATTGATGAAGCTATGGCCGTGAACATCACGAAGCTTTTTCTTTCGACGCCGTTTGCAAAGGAAGATCGTTATGCGCGGCGCCTGCAGAAGATAGCGTATATCGAGGAAGGACATACGGAATAACCAGAATGCAGATCATCCCCGTCCTTAATTGCGCGCATCGTGACGAGGTTCTCGAGCGAGTTTCGGTTGCAAAAACTTTCCTCCCTGAAGGCGAATTTCTCCATGTCGACGTCGCAGACGGCGTATTTACATTCCACAAAACGTGGAATGATATGGCAGGATGGGCGGCGCTTCAATTGCCATTTCCATTGGAAATTCATTTGATGGTGGAGCACCCCGAAACATGGATCGCACCGTGGCTTGCGGTGGGAGCAAAACGGTTCATTGTTCATGCCGAAACCATCGACCAAGATTCATTCCGCGAGATCGCGGCGCAATGCAAGGCCAACGACGTTGAACTCATGTTGTCATCGAATCCCGAAACGCTGCCCGAAGATCTTACGCCCTATCTCCATGAGGTTTCACAATTTCAGGTCTTGTGCGTGAATCCGGGTTTCGCAGGCCAGAAATTTTTGCCGCTCACGATGGAAAAAGTGAAATGGCTGAAGGAAGCGATCCCACATGCTATAATTGAAGTCGATGGTGGCATCACGCCCGAGACGGCGAAGTGGGCGAAGGAAGCCGGCGCGGACATCGCGACGACCGCGACCTATATTTTCGGAAACGAAGATCCGGCGTCGGCGTACGAAGAATTAAAAAGTATATAAAGCCCATCAAGTTATAAAGTTTTTAAGGTAAAATCATACGTTACGAACTTTACGGCTTCAGAAACTTTCAACTTATTTATGCATCCATTATCCGAAAAACAATTACAAAATCTCGAGTTCATGGCGAACCGCCTGCGGCAGGATGTGATCGAGATGGTCTCGCGCGCCGGTTCAGGACATATTGCCGGGCCGCTCGATATGGCGGAGGTCTTTTCTGCGATGTATTTTCATATTCTCCGGCATGATCCGAAGCGCCCTGATTGGCCGGATCGCGATCGGCTCATACTTTCGAATGGTCACATCTGTCCCGTGCAATATGCGGCCTTGGCGCACGCCGGCTATTTCCCCGTTGAAGAACTTAAGACATTGCGCCAACTGGGAACTCGTCTTCAGGGCCATCCGCATCGAGGGACGTTACCGGGCATCGAAACAACTTCGGGACCTTTGGGTTCCGGATTGTCGCAGGCGATCGGCTTCGCCCTCGCGGCGCGGCTTGAAGGAAAAAAATGGCGCACGTATTGTCTTATGTCCGACGGCGAACACGAAGAAGGAAATACTTGGGAGGCGATCATGTTCGCGGGAAAGAACCGGCTGTCGAATCTTACGGTCGTGATCGATCGCAACAATATCCAGATCGACGGTTTTACGGAAAACATCATGCCGCTCGAACCTTTGCGCCAAAAGTATGAATCGTTCAATTGGCACGTCCTTGAAGTTGATGGCCATAATTTCGAAGAGATCATCGCGGCAGTCGCGGAAGCGCGCGCGATCTACGAAAAACCGACCGCGATCATCGCGCATACCATACCGGGCAAGGGTGTTGATTTCATGGAGAACGATTATTTATGGCACTCGAAGCCGTTCAAGCCCGGCGAAGCAAAAATGGCGCTCGACGAGCTCAGAACACTTCGCGGAAAAATAGTGTCAGAACACGAATAATCCATCATGACCCTCATTCGCAAGATCTATTTATATCTCTTTTCCTTGATCGGACTTGTGCTTGTCGTGATTGGTTGCGTGCAGCTCGTGAATTTAGGGCTCAAAGCATATATTTTTACGGCTGCAGATCAATATTATTCTTATCCCATGGCTGCGCCTGTGCCGCAGTCGAGTAGCGGCGCATCAACGACGATTCCTGCGCAGCCGACGGACGCGCAGATGAAAGCGTATCAAGATCAGCAGACAAAAAGTCAGCGCGAAAGCACGGCGGCCGAAGCGCTTGCCATGATCATCGTGGGCATTCCGCTCTATCTTTATCATTGGCGCGTGATCAAGAAAGATAAAGAAGTGTAAAAACAAAAAACGGCGCAACTGCGCCGTTTTTTGTTTCGGTATCGGTTTCAAACCTGGGGGCAAAGTCCCTCGCAAAAAGGAAAGGATGGAAACTCTTTCATCAAAAGATGAAAGAGGTTAGAATTACTCAAAGGATGGGACCAGCGTGAACCGATCCGTCCTGGGATTAGAGATAATTCTCACCCCCAGATGTGAAACAGCTACCTTGACCAACGTTCATTTATAGGTGCTATGTTAGCATATGTAAATTCTATTGTCAAGTACCTCTAAAAACAGCTTATTTTACGGGATTTAGCGGAATAGGACTAAAAAACAACGTTCCCGTCCGTTGCGTAGAGATAAAACGAAGCTCGGACAGAAAAGTTACTCCTCATGCCAAAAGCCAACAACAATACGAACGACGACCGCGCCATTGATCTCACGCTCCGACCGGAGCGATGGGATGAATACGTTGGCCAAGAAAAGATCAAGAACAATCTGAAGGTCATTCTTGAGGCGGCGAAAAAAAGGAAAGAGGTCGCCGACCATCTTCTTTTCTCTGGCCCGGCTGGACTCGGCAAGACGACGCTCGCGTGTCTTGTGGCGCGGGAAATGGGTGGCATGATGAAGACGACATCTGGTCCCGCGCTCGAAAAATCCGGCGATCTCGCGGCGGTGCTCACGAACCTCGCGCCAGGCGAAATACTTTTTATCGACGAAGCGCACCGGATCAATCCCATGATCGAAGAAGTGCTCTATCCCGCGATGGAAGCGAGGAAGTTGCATCTCGTGGTCGGGAAAGGACCGTCCGCACGAACGCTCTCACTCGATCTGCCGCCGTTCACCTTGATTGCTGCGACGACGCGGGAGAATCTGCTTTCCCAGCCGCTTCGGTCGCGTTTCGGCGCGACATTACGCCTTGGTTTTTATGGCGAGGATGACATCACAAAAATAATTAACCGTTCGGCAAAGATATTGAACGTCGAAGCATCGCCAGAAGCGATTGAAATTCTCGCGCGAGCTTCGCGCGGCACGCCGCGCATCGCGAATCGGCTCCTGCGTCGCGCGCGCGATTTCGCGTCCGTCCGCGGAACGAGCGTCATTGACGCGGCGGCGGCGAAGAAGACGCTCGAAATGCTCGAAGTAGATGATCTCGGTCTTGAACCACAGGATCGACGACTGCTTATGACAATTATAGAGAAGTTCAATGGCGGTCCAGTCGGCGTGAATACGCTTGCCGCGGCGCTTTCCGAGGATCGCGGCGTGATAGAGGATATTTATGAGCCCTATCTTATGACGCTCGGCTTTCTTCAGCGTTCTTCTTCCGGCCGCATCGTTCTTCCGGCCGCATATCGGCACTTGGGAATACGAGGGAAAGATGAATTGCTTTAAGCGCGCAAAGGTTTTATTAAGAATCGTTCGAATCCCATTCTGTGCACCATAGAAACGAAAATAGGAGCCGTAGTTCGCTACGTGGCTCCTATTTATTTACGTCAATTGAATGACGGTTGCTCTCCGTTACCGATGTCCACAAAGGTGCCGATGATCATCCAGAGGAACGAAGATAACATCCATGCAAGAAATATATAACCAAGATAGTTTCCCTGAAAGTCGTCTGGCAAAGCAAGGAATATGAACAGCCATGCCACTGCGCCGATCAGGAGGAAGAAAAATCCTCCCGCTCCATAGGCAGTCGGCTTCTTTTTGATCGTTCCTGCCATTCCATCACCTCCGAGGCATGATTGCGCTCTGATCTTCTTCTAGCACAACGGCTCAGCTGAAGTCAATGATAATGAAGGACGTTGTTTCGTAATATTGACTCTTAAAATCGTTCGAACGTCGTTGATGACACTCCTGTGCAGCATTTATTAAAAAATCATTAAATTAAGTTTGACTTTGGTTCGCGAGGATATACTATAAGTTACGAAGACCAGCGTCCTATGACCATGGGACGAAAAATCTCTGGGTTGGTATGAAAATAGCCCTTTCGGGCTATTTTCATTCTTTAAGAAAAATTTAATGATACATTCGTTATTTTAAAACGGTCTGCATGGTGGGCCCTTCGTCTAATGGTCGGATATTGGTCTTACCAACCCAAAGATACGGGTTCAATTCCCGCAGGGTCCACTATGCGGGCAAGGCCTTTTAAAAATACCTTTTAAGGTCACAAATTGTGACCTTAAACATTTTTATTCATGATTTTTATCAATGAGTGGCTGCCGAATCCGACCGGCGTGGACGCGAAAGGGGAATTCATAGAGCTTTTTAATAACGGCAATGCGCCGGTAAATTTGAGCGGGTGGATTTTGCAAACAGAGAACAAGAAAAAGTTCAAGCTTTCCGGATCGATCCGTGCGAATGGGTATCTTTTGTTGCCGAGAAGCGAAACAAAACTCTCATTAAAAAATACGGATGGCAAACTCATGCTTTATGACGCCGCCGGAAAATTAGTGGATCAGTCTGCTTTTGAGGGAACTGCGCCGGAAGGAAAAAGCTTCGGCCGTATCAGCTACAACACGTACGACAATTCGAGTATTTACAACACTATCCAGCAGTTTGTATGGAGCAAGCCGACGCCCGGCGCGAAGAACGACGTTATCGGAGAAGTCGGCGTCTCTGAAATAAAATATCCGACCGGCATTCCGCTGAATACTTTTCACCTCAGTTGGTTATCTGTGTTCGAATGCGCCATGCTCATCGGGATTATTTTCGCCGCAGTTTTATGGTACGCTTTGAGGAACGATGAAGATATTTCGCAGCTTTTCTTCGGATGAGACGAAGCGATTCGGGTATGACATTGCCCAATCGCTCATCGTTGATCGTTCGGCGCGCAACGCTCGCGCGCTCGTCGTCGCGCTTCGCGGAGATCTTGGCGCGGGGAAAACGACATTCACGCAGGGATTTTTTCGGGGGTTGGGCATTAAACGGAATCCGACAAGCCCGACCTTCGTCATTATGCGCCGCTATAAAGTTCGGGCGAAGCATTTTAAGAACATTTATCATTTCGATGCGTATCGGTTGAAAAAAGCAGAAGATCTGGCCGTGCTCGAGTTTGAGAATGTTTTATCCGATCCAAGGAATGTAGTTCTTATTGAATGGCCGGAAAGGATAGAGAAAGCAATTCCGAAGAGAGCGATCCGATTGGATTTTTCTTACGGAAAGAAAGAAAATGAAAGGATTATAAAAGTTAGGTCAGGATTTCTGGGGATTCTGCAGGAAAAAAAATGAAAATACTTCTTCTCATCGACGCAAACTCCGTCATCCATCGTTCGTTCCATGCGCTACCGCCGTTCACGGGACCGGTTGGAGAGCCAACGGGAGCGCTCTATGGCGTCGCGAGCATTCTCCTTAAATTATGGAAAGACGAAAAACCCGCATACGCCGCGGCACTCTTCGATCGACCGGAGCCGACATTCCGTAAAAAAGAATATCCCGAATACAAAGCCCAGCGTCCGCCCGCGCCGGACGATCTTATTTCACAGATTGTCGAAGCGCGCAACCTTTTCGAAGCCTTTGGAATAAAGACATTTGAAAAGCCCGGTTTTGAAGCGGACGATCTTATCGCAACGCTCGCGGAACATTTCAAGAACGGACCAGAATTGCAGGTCGTCATTCTCACGGGTGATCGCGATACTTTACAGCTTATCGAAGGTGATAAGGTGGTCGTTCGCACTTTCAATAAAGGCGTGAGCGATACGACGATCTATGACGAAAATGCGGTGGAGCTCAAATACGGGTTCGCGCCATCGCTCATGGTGGATTACAAGGCGCTCGTCGGAGATCCTTCGGATAATATCAAAGGTGTCTCGGGTGTGGGACCGAAGACCGCGACAGAGCTTATTAAAAAATTTGGAAGCATAGAAAAAATTTTCAAAGCCGTTCCGAAAGATCCGAAACTTTCCGGACGACTTGGCGGAAAGGAACACGAAGCGGAGTTTTCGAAGAAATTGGTCATTCTCGAGAGGAATGTGCCACTCGGATTGTCCGGGATAGCCGAGCTTTCAGTTTCTGACACGACACCCATAATAGAGGAGTATTTTAAGAAGAGAGGTTTTGCTACATTGCTCAAACGATTCGAAAAAGAAAACGGCCTTCCCGTGGAGGTGAAGAAGAAAAAAGAGAAGCCGCCCAACCGCCAGCAATCGATGTTCTAACAAAAGTCCACTTTTGGGACGTCTGTTCAAAAGGCAGACTTTTGTTATTCATTATTTTATCTCAGGAGACGCCTAAGTAAAAACTACTTCAGTTCATTGTCTCGCCTTTGTCACGTCAGGGCTCGAAGCTAACATCGGGGCCGAACCCAGATATTAGTGTCCATGCACAGTTGCCTTCGTGGTTTCCGTGATATTATAAGGACATGGCATGGAAGAAAATTCGTGGCGGGATGATCACGGGAATCGATATCGGGACATCCTCGGTTAAGGTTGCGGTAGGCGAGCAGGTTGGCGGCAAAATTTCCCTTGTGCATGCGGCGAAAGAATCTTGTGCCGGTCTTCGACGCGGCGCGGTCATTGATGTTGTTGAGGTTTCTCGCACGGTGAACCGCGCTCTCGCGGATATCAAAAAATTTTCAAAGTCCGCGATAAAAAACATTTATTTGAGCATCGGGACCTCGCAGGTAAAGATGCAGGTGTCTCGCGGCATCGTTGCTGTTTCACGGGCTGATGCGGAGATCCTTTCGGACGATATCGATCGCGCGGTGCGGGCAAGCCAGGCAGTGAGCTTGCCACAGAACCGGATGATCATCCATACCCTAAAGCGCGAGTTCGTGGTTGACGGCGTAGGGGATATCTCGGACCCGCTTGGTCTTTCAGGTAGTCGGCTCGAAGTGCAGAGCGTGATTGTCGACGCCTTTACGCCGCACGTAAAGAATCTGATCCGGTCGGTTGAGCTTGCCGGCGGCGAGATCAGTGGCCTGGTCTTTTCTCCGCTCGCCGCGGCGCGCGCGGCGCTTTCGAAACGCCAAAAAGATCTCGGCGTCGTACTGATCGATATTGGTTTTGGAACGACCGGCATGAGTATCTACGAGGAGAGCAAGCTGATCGGCGTGGCGAAATTTCCCGTAGGGTCAGGAAATATTTCAAACGATCTTGGTATCGGCTTAAAGATACCGATCGATGCCGCCGAAGAGATCAAATTAAAATATGGCGGCGCTATAGCGAAAGACGTGAATGCGAAAGATCTGGTTGATATCACGAAGTGGGTGCCGGATGCGCGCGGACCGGTGTCCCGGCGCTTCATTGCCGATATCATTGAGTCGCGCATGGACGAGATATTCGATCTCGTAAACGCCGAACTCAAGACCTATCAAAAATTCGCGGAACTTCCCGGCGGCGCGGTCATTGTGGGCGGCGGGGCAAAACTGCCCGGCGTCACCGATCTTGCGCGCCAGGACATGCGCCTTTCTTCGCAAATCGGATCCACCCTTGCGGAGGTGTGGGTGGACGAAGGCGGCGCTTTTAAGGAATATCTCGAGGATCCGGAATTCGTGAGCGCCCTCGGTCTTATCTTGGGCGGGGCAGACAGCACGGGATGGGACAAAAGCGGCCGTGCCGGTGGTTCGGCGATGAACCGGATCAAAGGTGTTTTCAGATATTTTTCGCCTTGACATGAACAATTTTCTCATGCGAAAGGTCTGCGTTCGGTGCGCGTTTAAACCTCGATAATTCCAAAAAACTTTGCTACACTATTTTCATGAAAAAGAAAAAACTTACGGGGTGGTCCCGGCATGGTGGCGGTAAAAAATCGGCGGCAGGCGAGAGTGGCTTTCAGCCGCTTTCGGCAAATGTAAAAGTGATCGGCGTTGGCGGTGGTGGCGGACACGCCGTTGCGCGGATGGCGCGCGATTTTTTCAAAGGGGTTGATTTTGTGGCGATCAATACCGATCATCAAGACCTCGATCACTGTGATGTCAAACAGAAGTTGTATATTGGAAAAAGCCTGACGCGCGGACTTGGCACCGGCATGAATCCCGATCTCGGAAAGCAGGCGGCCGAAGAGAACCGGTCGGAGATCGCGGAGATGGTCAAGGGCGCGGATCTCGTGTTCATTGCGGCTGGTTTTGGCGGTGGAACAGGGACCGGCGCGACACCGGTCATTGCGGAGACCGCGAAACAAGCCGGCGCGCTTACGGTTGCGGTGGTTACGCGTCCGTTCAGTTTTGAAGGAGTGCAGCGTGAGCGTATCGCGACCGAGGGGCTTATGAAGTTGAAGGATAAAGTGGATGCGCTGATCGTGGTGCCGAACGACCGTATCTTCAATGTGATCGGAAAAGATACGCCGATCTTGAAGGCGTTCGAGGCGATCGATGATGTTCTGCGGAACGCGTTGAACGGACTCGTGGAAATTATCGCGATGCCGGGCATCATCAATGTGGATTTCGCGGATGTGAAAAATATCATGCAGGACGCGGGCATCTCGATCGTGGGAGTGGGAGTCGCTTCGGGTCCAAACCGCGCGATGGATGCCGTAAACATGGCGCTTCACTCACCGCTTCTCGAAACGAGCCCTGAGGGAGCGAAGGCGGTGCTCCTCGGTATTTCCGGTGGCAGAGATCTTAAGATGACAGAAATCAATGAGGCAGCGAAGTTGGTCGCGCAGACCGCGGATCCTGGCGCGCGCATCATATTCGGTGCGTATTACGACAAAAACCTCAAACCGAACCAGGTGAAGGTTACGCTCATCGCGAGCGGCTTTAATGGCAATAATGGCCAGCCAACCATGCTTTTTGGCGCGACGAGCGGTCGTTTTGGCGAGCGAAATTCGATGTTTTCAAGCGGTTCTCCGGCAAGTGAAGTTCCGCCGCTCAAAAAAACATTTGTCACTCCGGTAAATGAAACAAAAGGTTCCTCGTCAAGCGGCGCTTCTTCGCGGGATTTCTCAGATAAGGAAAGTTCGCCTCTTAATTTCGGTGGCGGGCCTTCCAAGGCGTCAGGGTCTATGAGCGATGATAAGAAGAAAGACTTTAAAGACACTCGGGACAATAAAGATAACAAAGAGAAGGAAAGGGACGATGATGCGTGGGACATTCCCGCGTTTCTTCGCCGGCGGAAGAAATGATCGAAGTTGAAAAGAAATTCATTGTTTCACAAGATGAGCTCGCGCGGTTGACCGCGGGGGCTCATCTTTTAGGCGAAGAAAAACACACCGATGTTTATTACGATACACCGGACCATTCTTTGACGAAGCGTTCCGTTTGGCTTCGTGAACGGTCGGGAAAATTCGAGTTGAAGTTTCCCCTGAACGCCGATCTTCGCGCGAAGGGGGTCACGTCATATGACGAGATCGAGGACGATCTCCTGATCGCTCGAAAGCTCGGTTTTCCAACGGAAGAAAAACTTGGCCAGGCGATCACGGCGCTTGGTTATCGTTCTTTCGCGACGATAACGACAACGCGCACGAAATATGAAAAAGAAGGATTTCATATCGATGTCGACGACACGGATTTCGGTCATTCCGTTGTTGAGATCGAGGTTATGGTCGCGGACAAGCAAGATATGGCGCCGGCGGCGCAACGCATCCTTGATTTCGCCGTTACTCAGGGGATCCCGGTCATAAAGAACGTTCGGGGAAAGGTCATCGAATATCTCAGGCGTAACAACCCTGAGCATTTCCATGCACTTGAAGAAGCGTGGAAAACCAAACTTTGATATGCTGTACGCATATGTCACCGCTTCTTTCGTTCCATCCTAATTTTTATCTTGCGTTCGAGATTCTCGGTACCGTTTCGTTCCTCGCGATCACTCTTCGCGAGATAGCCGCTCGGCATCGTCGCCGCGTTTTCGAGATCGTAAGTTGCGCGATCTTCGGCGTGATACTCGAGATAGGCGATACCTATCTCGCGCATACGTATTCTTACAGTAATAATTTTCTGATCGAGATCATGCACGTTCCGCTCGTCATCGGCGCCGGGTGGGCGGTCATTGTTTATTGCGCGATGCTACTGAGCGATGAATATAATGTGCCGTGGCAATTACGTCCGTTCCTCGATGCCCTGACGGCCCTCATGATCGACCTTTCGATGGACGCTGTCGCAATTCGTTTGGGATTCTGGCATTGGTCGATCCCGCTTACGCAGGAATGGTACGGCGTTCCTTTTGAGAATCTTGCCGGATGGATATTCGTCGTCTTTTCATTTTCATTTCTAATGCGGTTTCTCCGGACACTCAACGCGCAGCGGCTTTGGACCAGGATATTAATGGCTCTGAGCCCGATAATCGCGTATCTCGCGCTCGTCGCGGAAATCACGATTTTCAGCGTCGTCGCGATCTTGCCGTACGAGATCAACCACTGGACCACGCTTCTGACGTTCAATTACCATCCCGACTTCGCCGTGCTCTACGATCCGCAGGTGCAAATGTGGAAGCTGATCATTCTGGTGGTCCTGATCGTTGAAATGGTGCAGGTGAGCGTGTGGGCCGTGCTGAAGTATGGCAAAAAAGACAAATGGCGCTTTGACGCGCTGTCGTTTTCCGTGCTTGCGGCCATGCACCTCTTTTTCATCGTCGCGCTTTTCATGAGCGGCATCTACCGCGAATTGCCGATCTTGGCTGTCATTGGCATCGGACTTTTCCTGCTCTACGGTCTCTTGCACCTCCTGCCGCATTTTATAAAACGCACACCGATCTATTTCTTTCAGGAAGCGAAAGCGGTCGTGGCGGTCCATGGCGATCGTGCCGGAAAGATCGTCGAAACGATGTTCAAGTAAAAATTTTGACCGCAGCATCCAACACATTAAATCTTTATTAAGTGTTTCTTGCTATGTTATTTCGCTGTGTTAAGGTTTGGGCATGAAAGGAAAGATAACTATCGAGCGCTTGGCCGCTATCACGATGCGAGAGTTCGGGTGCGTGCGTCAGGATATCGCAAAACACACGGAATCGATCAATGAACTTTCGGGCCGAACGGCGCGGCTCGAGGAGGACGTAAAGATAATGCGGCGGGATATGGAGTCCGGATTTCAGGAGATGACGAATGCGTTTCGCCAGTTGCGCGACGATATTGCCGCTATCGATTTTGGTCCAGAAGTTCGCGATCTTCAGGTTCGCGTCAATCGAATCGAAAAGAAACTCGGTACGGGATAGGCGTTATTTTTCTTCCCCGTCCGGGAGGGCTTCTTTATCCACTCCTGCGATCCGTACGATGTCCTTATCTATTTTCCCGAATTCCTTCGTAGCGATGGCGTGGGCGTTCATAGTTGTCGTGAGATGCGCGCCGATCTTTTCGAGATATTCTTCATAACGAGCGAGGTGCTTTTGGAGCTCGCCAACATTTTTTCGGATCTGCTCGGCCGATTTATTGATCTCCATTTGGCGGAGTCCTTGGAGCGCCATCTGAAGATACGCATAGAACGTGGTGGGGGAGACGGGATAAACACGCTTCTCGGCGGCGTATTGAATGAGGTCGCGCTCGGCGGCCGAGCCGATCTTATTTACCAAGAGATCATAGTAGAGCGCTTCGGATGGAATAAACATGAAGGCAAAATTCACCGTATCTTCGGCGGGTTTGATATATTTTGCAGTCTCGTCAATGCGAGTCTTTAGGTCGTTCCGGAATGCATCTTCGTACCGTTTACGTTCTTCATCAGATACAGCGGTAGCCATCCTATTATAGTTCTCCAGGCTGAACTTCGAATCGATAGGAATGATGCGGCTATCGTAGAAAATAACAGCGTCAACTTTTGTATTATCTTTGAATGGATATTGCAATTGATACTCGCCGGGCGAGAGGACGTTTTTAAGGACCATCTCAAGATAATATTCGCCGAGTATGCCGCGCTGCTTGGTATTTTTCAAAATATCGTTCAGATTTTTTAGCTGGTCGTTCAAGGTTATCATCTGTTTCTGCCCCTCCTGCACTTTTGTGATCTCGCTCGTGATCTCGCGGACGATTTGCACGCTTTTATCCGACTGTGCGAGCATGGTCTTTGTGGAATCGCCGAGACGCGCGTCGAGCATTTTCGTAAGCTCGCCGAGCCGATCGTGAAGCTGTTTTTGTTCGGCCTGCATTTGGTTTTGTAGCAGGACGAATGCCTGGCCATCTTCTTTCGGTTTTTGCGACGCGAACAACCGCCAGGCGATGACAGCAAGAAGAATGATGATGACGACGAAGAGTGCGATTTCCATATGAAGATTTTATCATAGTTTCGAGATCATTCCGAACTACTGAGAATCTGGTATCATAAAATCACATTTATGAAGATTATTGTCGACGATCTCGCGACCGAATATCGGGACGAAGGGAATCCGAACGGGCCGATCGTTCTTTTTTTGCATGGATGGAGGAACGATCTGCACGGCTTCGATGCGCTTACGCACGATCTTGCTCCGTTCTGCCGGATAGTGAGGATCGATCTCCCCGGTTTCGGCGGAACGGAGATTCCGCACGAAACATGGGAGTTGGATAATTATATGCAGTTCGTTGCTGATTTTATGCAAAAACTTGGCTTGAAAGTAGACGTTTTGATCGGTCATTCGCTCGGAGGAAGGATCATTATAAAAGGCTCAGGAAGCAACGTTTTTCATCCAAAGAAAATCGTCCTCATCGCTTCTGCTGGGATCGCAAAAAGAAAAACAGTGCGAAATCAGATATTGAAAGGTATCGCAAAGACAGGGAAAGCGATCACGAGTATCCCGCCATTTTCTTCAATGCGAGAAAAGCTGCGGAGCAAGCTCTATCGTTACGCGGGCAGCGATTATAACAACGCCGGGCCGCTCAAGGACACATTCGTGAAATTGATCGGCGAAGATTTAAGCGCGAGCGCAAAATCTATTTCCGTTCCGACGCTTTTGCTCTGGGGCGACCACGACACGGAAACCCCGCTTTCGGACGGGGAACGATTGTCACGGCTGATCCCCGGCGCTATTCTGAAAGTTTTTCCGGGAACTGGACACCACGTCCATCAAGAAAGGCCTGCGGCGATCGCGGAGGCGATAAAAGAATTTATTGGAACGCCATGATCAAAGATTTTCTTTCTCGTTACCGTCCGCAATATCTTCGCTCACTCATTTATATGCTGCAAGCGAGCGAATATCATGCGGGAGAATATCTTACGTGGTATTCGAAGGTGAAGGATTTTAGCAGTGTCGAGCGGCGAAAGCGTCTCGTGAAGACGCCGAAAGCGACGCTGCTCTTAGCGCTTGCTGACGCGTTGGCTGTCGTTCTTCTTGCCGCCAGTTTTTCGATGTTCTGGTTTCTGCCTATGCCGATGAGCCTCATTTTGTGTGCGGTTATCATCTTAGTAGCGCCATATCTTATGGCGTACGGCATTATTCTTCCCCTGATCGCGGCAGAGTTCATCATCCAGAAACCACTTATTTTTTTCGAGCTTCGGCGCGCCCGAAAGACGCTCGAAAAAAATAAAGCCATCAAGATCGCTATCGCGGGAAGTTTTGGGAAGACGAGCATGCGGGAGATCTTAAAAACGGTTCTCTCGGCAAACAAAAAAGTCGCGGCTCCGCCCGAGAACCGCAACACGCCGCTCGGGATCGCGGAATTCATAAAATGGCTTTCGGGAGATGAAGAGATATTGATCTTCGAACTCGGGGAATATTATCCGGGAGACGTGAGGGATCTTTGCCGCGTGGCCCGACCCGATTGGGGTTTCGTGACGGGCGTGAACGAGGCGCATCTCGAAAAATTCAAGACCCTGGACCGCACCGCAAAGACCATTTTTGAGATCAGGGAATTTTTAAACGAAGAAAAATTATATGTAAATGACGAAAGCGCATTCGCGAAAAAATATGCGGTAGCGAACAATTTACTCTACGGGCGCGGTGGTGTCGGCGGTTGGCGAGTAGAGGGCGCGAAAACCGGGCTCGATGGAACGTCTCTCGTGCTCATAAAAAATGATTCACGGATAGAAGCGCACTCGAAGCTTCTTGGCCTACATAATATCGGACCGCTTGCCGCGGCTGTGGATATCGCGTTCAAACTTGGCTTGTCTCCAATGCAGATCGAGGAGGGAATAAAAATGACCAAGCCGTTCGATCATCGGCTCACGCCTCGGACCGATGCGCATGGCGTGGTTACGCTCGATGACAGCTACAACGGAAATCCGGACGGCGTTCGGGTCGTCATCGATTTCCTTGCGTCGCTCACGGGCCATCGGAGATTTTATGTCACGCCCGGACTCGTCGAAATGGGGTCGCGGACAGAAGTGGTGCATCGCGAAATCGGCAAGTGGCTCGCGGCGGCGGGAATCGAGAAAACGATACTCATAAGGAATTCAGTGACGCCATATATCGAAGCGGGCTTGAAAGAGGGGAATTATAAAGGAGAAATCATCTGGTTCGACGATGCGCTCGCGGCATTTGCGGCTTTGCCGCTTATGACGGCGAAAGGGGATGTTGTATTGCTCCAGAACGATTGGCCGGACCAGTATCGATAAACCGCTGCATTATGAAAAATACCAAAGGTGAGGCCTCAATTTTCGATAAGGATATCATCATCTCGATCCTCGCGCGGATAAAAAAGAAAACCGGAACGCAAGGCGTGAAAACGATCTCGTTCCCGCGACTTTTTAAGATATTGGATAAAAGAGAAAAGATCTTTGTAAAAAAGTTTCTCAAAATGGATCCCCGCGAATATGGATTGAAGAATAAATTTTTAGGCACGCCGAGCGTTCCCAAAAATCTTGTTCTTATCAAGGACCAATTCTATGTTGTTCGCCGCAAACGACGGATCATTGAAGAACAATATGTTCCCCGGCCGGTCTACGACGCTTATGCGCAGCTGAATCAGGCACTCGAAAAAGAAACGGGAAAAAAGTTGCTGATAAATTCCGGATATCGGTCGCCCGCATATCAAACCATCATATTTTTCGAGTATCTCAAATTTTATGGATTCGACGTTTCCAAGACCGCGAGGAGAGTTGCATTCCCGGGATACGGCGAGCACTGCGTGCCACAACGGCAGGCTTTGGATTTCGTCACGACGGAAGGAATTCCAACCGACGAGCGGCCTCTCGATTTCGAAAAGACCCCGGAATATCGCTGGCTCAAAAAGAACGCCCATCGATTCGGCTTCGCTCTTTCTTACCCGAGAAAAAATCCGGAGGGTATGATGCACGAGCCTTGGCATTGGCGATTCGAAAAGAAACCATCGTCAAAAATTGAGTCCGGTCGCAATCCACGCTAAACTGAGATTATGAAGAAAACCATCGCGGTCATTTTCGGTGGACGGAGCACGGAGCATGACGTTTCGATCATCACGGCGCATATCCCGATCATTCAGTCACTCATCGCGACCCAGCGATACGAGATCGTGCCGATCTATATCAGCAAAGATGGTTCGTGGTATTCAAGTCAGGCGATGAACGACCTCGCGTATTTTACGGACGCGGGCTTCGAAGGTCGTCTTGCGCAAGAAAAAAAAGTGCAGATACTTTTCGATAAAGGACTGAATATCGTCTGGCCGGGCTTTCGATCGAAGACGGTCCACGTGGACATCGTTTTCCCCGCGATGCACGGCACGTTTGGCGAAGACGGCAGCCTGATGGGGCTTCTCAGGATGGCAGATGTCCCTTTCGTCGGTTGTGATCTTTTTGCCTCGGCCGTCGCAATGGACAAAGTGCTGACGAAACAGCTTGCGAGCGCGGAGGGCATCCCCATCGTTCCCTACGTCTGGTTCATAAAGAACGATTGGCAAAAAAACGCTGCAAGATTGGAGAAGGAGATATCGAAATTAAAATATCCACTCTTTATAAAACCGGTGCATCTTGGATCGAGCATCGGTATCACTAAAGTGAAGCGGCCGGAAGAATTGCGGAACGCCGTCGAAGTTGCGTTCCATTACGATGATAAAGTGCTCGTGGAGGAAAGTGTGGAAAATCTTATCGAAGTGACATTGCCTATTATGGGAAATGAAGTATTGCAACTCGCGGCGATCGAGAGGCCGCTCAACAAAAGCGAGATGTTCGATTTCAGCGACAAATATCTCTCCGGCGGCAAGAAGGGAGGCGGGGCAAACACTGAATATAGCGAGATCCCCGCAAAGATCGATGAACATCTCGCGGAACAGGTCCGCGAGATCGGAGAAAAAACCTATCGCACGCTTGGTTGCTCCGGCATTGCACGCATTGATTTTCTCATTGAGGGATCGCTCGGAAAGGTCTATATGAATGAAGTGAATACCTTGCCGGGAAGTTTATACCATCACAATTGGCGGAAGGTCGGCGTCTCCGGCGTTGATCTTGTGACGACGCTCATCTCGCTCGCCGAGGAACGCTACGAAGCCCATCGCAGCGAGACCTACGTTTTCCAATCCGACATTCTCAAAAAAATGAGCGGCCCGAAAGTCGGTTCTTAACCGCCTTTTTAAGTGAGGCATTCAAAAATCCTTGGTTGGGCATGGTATTTTTCTATGTTTTTAGATGAAGGGATGTTTATTTTGTGAGACCGTGAGTTTGAGTCTCGCAAAAGAAACATCCCTTCATCGTTTGATTGCAAACAAAAATCCCCGAGCTTTCGCAAAGGGATTTTTGTTTTGCCGAACTGGGCGTTACCAGCTGCGGCGGCTTCCGCCACCACCGCCGTAACCGCCGCCATCGTTCGAGCGGGGAGCGCGAGGCTCCATCGGTTTGGCTTCGTTGACCGTCAATTTACGGCCGCCGAAGTCCTGGCCGTTCCACATGTCGATCGCTTTCGCGGCGTCCTCGTCGTTTTCCATCTCGACAAATCCGAAACCGCGTGAGCGGCCCGTCATTTTGTCCTGAAGGATCGTGACCGAGGCAACGGCGCCGGCTTTCGCGAATGCTTCGCGAAGCTCGTCATCCGTCGTGGAATACGGCAAACCTCCTACGTATAATTTTTTAGCCATCTGAGACTGATATAAGATTGCTTATCCTGTAAGGCGACCTTCCTTCTCCTCTGTTCTTTACTCTCGCGCCCCAAAGGACACGCAAGCTCAAACCTACTAAGAACACTTACATTGACAACATCCTACCATATTACTCTTAATTTTGTCAAGTGGCCGCCTAAAGGGTGTAGAAAGGCCCCGTTATTCACAGGGCCTTGTGGCGCGGAGCGCGGTACGCTCTCGCTGAAGTTTGATGATATTTGCGCTTAAGGCTGGGATTGCGCCTTCGGAAAGCGGGCAGCGTTGGTCGCGGATCCATGCGAGACGTTCTTCAGCTGTTTCGAGTCTTCTTTCGATCCAGCGAAGTCTTAGTCGGTCGATCCTGTGGCAGACTTCAGAAAAGAGCTTCATGGCACCTCCATGCTTGTTCGCAATGTAGCTCTTCCGTCGTGGATTATCAAGGGACGTTTGTTTCAACATTCCAATTGGATTATTGTGGAGGTGATGGAATCGCGCACGTTCAAGAAAAAGATATGGTCATTTTATCGCTCACGGGGCCGTGACCTGCCGTGGCGGCGAACACAAAATCCGTACCGGATTTTGGTTTCGGAGATCATGCTTCAGCAGACGCAAGTGGAGCGCGTAAAAACTTTCTACGAAAAATTTATCAAGAGATTCCCGAATTTCGCCGCGCTTGCACGCGCGAAGCGGAGCGAAGTGCTTGGCGTGTGGCAGGGGCTTGGGTATAATCGTCGTGCGTTGGCACTCCATGAGCTTGCGGGGATCATCATGAGGAAACACGGCGGAAAATTGCCACACGAACGCGCGGCGCTTGAAACACTGCCAGGAATTGGTCCTTATACTGCCGGCGCGATCCGGACGTTCGCGTTCGGCGAACCGGAAATTTTCATTGAAACAAATATCCGTCGCGTTTTCATCAATTTCTTTTTTCCGAATCGCAAAAAGGTGAGCGATAAAGAAATATTGCCGCTCATTAAAAAAACATTAAATCATAAAGACCCGCGCGCATGGTACTTCGCGCTTATGGATTATGGCGCAATGATTGGCGCTACTGCAAAAAAGAAGAATCCCAATCGCCGCAGCGCGCACTATGCTCGCCAATCGAAATTCAGTGGCTCCGATCGCGAACTGCGCGGGCAGATTTTACGCCTTGTTCTCACGAAGAAAGAAATGAAATTGGACGACCTCGTAGCGGTCATTCCGCAGCCCCGCACGCGTATTTTAAGAACCGCAACTGCGTTGGCGAAGGAAGGTTTTTTTAAAAGTAAAACAGGCGCATTTTCATTATGAAAAAGCCGGAGAAATGGATCATTGGGATAGATGAGGTCGGGCGGGGTGCTTTGGCCGGACCGGTCGTTGTTGCCGCAGCGCTCGTGCACGCCGATTTCCGACATCGCAAGTCGGACCGACTTGCGATGTCCAGCATTCCACTCCGCGATTCAAAAAAGCTTTCCCCGAGACAGCGCGAACGATGGTCCGCACATTTCAAAGAAGATCCAATGATCGAATTTTCCATCGCGCGCGTCTATCCGCGCCGGATTGAAATTATGAACATTTCCAGGGCTGCGAATCTCGCCGCGGAAAGAGCTTATAAAAAATTGATTTTCATATCGGCGGGGAAGCCAAAACTACTTGCTAATTCCCGCCTTCGCTCAGGCTTCGGCGGGCAAGCGCACAAATTAGCAAGGAGAGGAATTGCCGACATCCCTGTTTTTCTCGACGGAGGGCTGTTCTTAGGAAACGGTATCCAGCCTAAGAATGCAATGACCATAATTAAAGGAGACGAAAAAATTCAGGCAGTCACCATCGCGTCGATCATCGCCAAGGTCCATCGTGATCGTTATATGCGTCGCTTGGCGAAGCAATACCCCACGTATGGATTCGATGCTCACAAGGGATACGGGACCAAGGCGCATTACAACGCCATAAAAAAACATGGCTTATCCGATGTCCATCGGCGAACATTCTGCCGCTGACGTTGATTTCTGTCGAGATCCGATCTCAATACCAGTTTAATGACTTCTTAATATCTGTGGCCGGATTGCCGATTTACAATAGATATTTCCGGCCTCCATACTTATCGAGATCCGATCTCGATAACCCGAAGTCGTTGACTAAATTTTAAAAAAGGATTATCATCCAATCACTATGGCAGGCGTACCAGTAAAACATCATACCCACGGTAAGGTAGGCAGGCGCCGATCCCATTTGGCTATGAAAAAAGAGCGGTTGATGGTTTGTGAGAATTGCGGCGCTCCTAAAATGGCGCATCGTACGTGCGCCCAGTGCGGGAAAAATGTGAAGAGCGCGAAAAAGAAGTAGATTGGATCGTGCCCGCGGAAAAATAAGCGTTCTCGGTTGCTCTTTTAAATCATGGCGACACGGCATTTAATCAGAACGGTCATTCTCCAAACACTCTACGAGTGGGATTTTTATAAGCAAGAAAAGGACATCACTGCCATTCTTGAGCGGAACCTCGAGGAGTTCGCGCCCGGTATCGATGAGCCGGATTTCGCGTGGCGGATCCTCTCGGGCGTGGCGGAACACCTTCCGGCTATTGATGACATTTTAAAAAAAGCCGCGCCGGATTGGCCGGTGGATAAAATCGCGGTCATCGATCGCAATATTCTCCGCATCGGTCTCTACGAGCTGCTCTACGCCGATCACAATGAGGTGCCGCCACGCGTTGCGATCAATGAAGCCATCGAACTCGCGAAAAATTATGGCGGTCCCAATACGTCACGGTTTGTGAATGGAGTTCTCGGAACGATCTATCGCGAGATGGAGCATGCCGCAACGGAAGATACAAAAAACAAGAACGGCGGACCCGAAGCGTCTACGGATGGCGGTTCTGATGTACCAAAATGAACCCGGAAGAATATGGAAAAAAAATAGGGGTTACATTCAAGGATAAGGACCTTATCATCGAGGCTTTGACGCACCGGTCATACCTCAATGAATATCCGAAGTGGAACTTGCCGCACAATGAGCGGCTGGAATTTTTAGGGGATGCGGTTTTGGAGCTTATCATCACCGAGGCGTTGTTCCGCAAATTTCCGACCCAGCCCGAGGGTCAGCTTACCGTGCTTCGCGCGGCGCTTGTGAACTATCAGATCCTTGCCCGCGTCGCCGAGAGCCTCGATCTCGACGACCATATTTTGATGTCGCGCGGTGAACGGAAGGATACGGGCCGCGCGCGCGAAGTGATCCTCGCGAACGCAATCGAGGCAGTGATCGGCGCGATCTATCTGGACCAGGGTTTTGAAAAGACACGCACATTCGTTGAAAAATTTGTCCTGATTCATCTCGATAAAGTACTGAAAACAAAAAGTTATAAAGACGCGAAGAGCGAGCTGCAGGAGATCATCCAAGAAAAGCTGAAAATAACGCCGACGTATGCCGTGCTCGGCGAAGCGGGTCCCGCGCACGAGCGTCGCTTCACGATGGGCGTCTATTTCGACAACCAGCTGATCGCTGAAGGTGGAGGTCTCTCAAAGCAGGATGCCGAGATCGAGGCGGCGAAGAACGCGCTGAAGAAATATAAGTAGAAAGAAGAACGCCGCACTTCCATCCCATGTCCCATTTTCTGAAACGGCTCGAGCTCAACGGTTTCAAGTCATTCGCCAATAAGACCGTATTGGAATTTCCGGCGGGCATCGTGGCGATCGTGGGACCGAATGGATCAGGGAAATCAAACGTCGTCGATGCCATCCGCTGGCTCTTGGGCGAGCGCGATGCGAAAAATCTCCGTGGCAGTAAGGTGGAAGACCTCATTTTTGCCGGGACGCAGAAGCGCGCACGGGTTGGCATGGCGACCGCAAGCCTGCATTTCGAGAATGGAAAGAGATTTTTCCCGGTGGATTTCGAGGAAGTGGTTGTTACGCGCCAGATATCCCGTGGCGGAGAAAGTAAATATTTTTTGAACAAATCGGAAATTTTGCTCCGCGATCTGATAGATTTCTTTGCAAAGGCCCGTCTCGGCAGCCACGGACTTATCATCATCGGCCAGGGAGACAGCGACCTTTTCATCCGTTCGACGCCGATGGAGCGCCGTGAAATGATAGAGGAGATCCTCGGACTCCGCGAATATCAACTGAAGAAAGCGGATGCGGAGAGGCGTCTCAAGAACAGCCGTATCAATCTTGATAAGACGAAGGCGCTTGTTGAGGAAATCTTGCCGCATTTACGCTCTTTAAAGCGACAGACGGGGCGGTGGGAGCGGCGCGGCGAGATCGCGGAAGAACTGAAAAATTTAGAGAACGAACTTTTCGGATCTCAGTGGATGGAGATCGCGGAGCGGATGCGTGCGGTTGAAACGAAGATCGCGGAGCATAATAAGCAGCGCGACGCGCTCAATGCGGCACGAATGAATGCCGAGGCGCGACAGGCAACTGTGGAAGCGAGCCAGCCTGAAGAAAAAAAAGAGCTTGGAAAAATAAAGACGGAAATCCGGACGCTCATGGACCGGCGCAGCGCGCTCCAGAAAGATCTTGGGCGATTGGAGGCTCAGATCGAGATGGCGGCGAGCCCTCATAAGAGCCGGGACGGACACTCGGCCGAAAAGCTTTTGGACCTGGTGCGAAAGATCAAGGTTGAACTCGCACGTGCCTTCGAGGATGATGTGCGCGAGCTACAAGCGACCGTCGAAAGTATCTTGGAGGAGATCGATATGGTGCTGGGAGAAAAGGAAGAGCCAGCGGCCGAGATCCCCGATGGATTACGCCGTGAGTTCAAGAAAGCAATGGAAGATTTTAAAGCGCTCGATGTGGAACTTTCCGCGTTGCGCGACAAGGAACAAACTTTCGAAAAAGGACAGGAAGGTTTTTATCAAGCCTTCAAAACCGCGGCGTTCGAGGTGCAGGCGGTGAAAGATAAAATAGGAGAATGGGAAAACCGCAACCGGGAATCAGTGCTCGAGAAGGACAGGTTGCTCATGCGGCGCGAAGAACTGACGCACCAGATTGAGCAGGCGGGCCGCCGCGCGGAAGAATTTGAGATTCGGTCCCGTGACGGGGGCGAACCTCGGAGCATGGAGACATCCGAGATGGAGCGGCGCATGTTCCGTTTGCGAGGCGATCTCGCCGCGATCGGCGAGGTTGATGAGATGCTCATGAAAGAAGCAAGGGAGACGGAGACGCGCTATGGATTTTTGGCGAAGGAATCGGAAGATCTTGAGATCGCAGTGCGCGACCTCACGAAGTTGATGCTGGAATTAACGGAAAAGATCAGGACGGAATTCGAAGGTTCGCTCGAAAAGATCAACAAGGAATTCGAGAAATTCTTTACCGTGATGTTCGGCGGCGGCTCGGCAAAATTGAAGATCATCAAGCCAAAGGTTCTCGGGTTGACGGGCGAGGAGGAAGGCGGAAATACTGCGGAAAATATCGCGACAGATGAAGGCGGCGTTGTGCCGGAAGACAATAACGGAATCGAAATTGACGTGAAGCTTCCGCGTAAAAAGATCACTTCGCTCGATGTGCTCTCTGGCGGCGAACGGAGCCTTGTTGGTATCGCGGCGGTTTTCGCGATCGTTTCGGTAAGTCCGCCGCCATTTCTCGTGCTCGACGAAGTGGATGCGCCGCTTGATGAACGGAATGCCCGGCGCTTCGCCGAGATGCTTCGCGAGTTCTCGAAGCATACGCAATTCATCGTGGTGACGCACAATCGCGCGACGATGGAATCCGCCGATATTCTTTACGGCGTGACACTCGACGAGGATGGGACTTCGAAGGTCATCTCACTCAAGTTCGAAGAATAATTCAATCGTCATTCCGAGCGTTGCGAGGAATCTTGTCTTCCTGTTTTTTTTCAGTTATCCTTTATCTCGTCGAGCCGAGCATGGCTTCGCCATGTCGACCCTCGCAGTTTCCTTCGGGCCGAGCATGGCTTCGCCATGTCGACCCTCGCAGTTTCCTTCGGGCCGAGCATGGCTTCGCCATGCTTGCCCTCGCTCGTCGAAAACGAACAAATTTCATTTGTTCGTTTTCTCCTCGCTTCGGGCCGATAGTAAAGTGGTATTACGCCGCATTCGCATTGCGGAGGCGGGAGTCCGATTCTCCCTCGGTCCACATTTCAGAATTTTCCACAACTGCCGCGGTTTCGCCGCGGCAGTTGTGTTATAGATACTGGAAAGGCGCCTCGTTCATTACTAACGTACGTAAGTTGATGGATCATTAAAACTAGAGGTCGCCGCGCACAAGTTCGATTGGTATTCTATCTTTAAAGTATTGCTATCGACTAATTGCAAGACGATGCTCTTTGAATTGTAAGAAGGGTTCTGATAGCAATAGACTTGCCCATCCGCGGTCACTTGGCTTGGTTCACGATCAACAAGGCCACTTGACTGAATGGTGAACTCTAAACGATCGGATGGCGCGATCGTGCCGCCCCAGTCTATGATGCCCAAACTGGGATTGATGTTTTTATGTATGATCGCCAGTAAATGATCATCCGGTATAGGTCCTTGCGATGAGGTATTCGGAAGATACCAGTTGCCCTGGATGGTGCCTATTTTATCCTGCATATATGTCCCACAGTCCGGCAGGCCCTCTGAGTTTTTCTGCGTATTTTCTATCTTGTTGAATAGATCCGTTTTAACCGTGCCTGCGGGATAGTAATCTAATGGACATACGGCATATAAATTGGACATTTTCCCTGGGTCTATGAAAGCTGCCGGGGGCACACGATAATCATAAACGCCGAAGTCGAAAGCCATAGTCGTAACGCCGGGACCACCCGCGATTCCCAATTCATCACCAGCCTTAAGGGTAACGTTGTCCAGCGAATAACTGCACTGCTGATATGCCGTGTTTCCTATCATATAATCCGAATTGCATGTTTTGTGCGAGGCGTCATTAATTGCCGATGTAATACTGGAATTAAGCGTGTCAATGTGGTCGTACATCAAAACGACCTCTCGGCAAGATGCGAAATATATCTGATTATCTTTTCCGTTCGGCCCATAATCTTTAGCATTTATTTTAAGGATTTTAATGTCAGCCGGCGCCATCACTGTTGTTGGTAGTGTCGCGCCCTGTGCATTCGTATCAAGGTAGAAATAAAGGTGATTCGACGGCAGTACGTCTCCGGCGTTGCCATGGTAAGAACTTACGTTGCCCATCGGCTGAATGAGGGAATATCCTGAAAGAGAAGTCGGCGCAACTGATAAAAACGTATAGCCGCTGCAGTCCGGCAAACCGCTCATATCGTATCCCGTAGAAGCGCTTTGCTGATAAGAAACGGCAACGGCTTTATCTGTATTTGGAGCGGCGCTGCTGGAACTTTTCGGGCTAATATTTATGGTAGACGTTGGTCCACCGAATGCCGAAGTAGTTGATCGATTATTTATAGATTGGGTGCTGGTTGTGAAGGTGGGGTGACCTTGGTCATGGACGGCCCAAACCGGAGTCGATGCAGGCTTATGCGTTTCGTAATATATAAATCCTCCAACAATTAAAATCCCCGCTATAGCAAGCAGGGCGATCACCGGCGCGAAACCCTTTC
>Ga0302320_10004294_pt1 | contig 32428 bp, 27 predicted proteins | sample Bog_T0_3_FD_202130 | JGI IMG/M metagenome (GOLD analysis project Ga0302320, IMG submission 202130) | Peat permafrost microbial communities from Stordalen Mire near Abisko, Sweden - Bog_T0_3 | ecosystem: Environmental > Terrestrial > Soil > Wetlands > Peat | place: Sweden: Abisko, Stordalen Mire... | reverse complement strand
GAATCCTTACCCGCAAATCGTCCGAATAGGCTCGTCCCATCCTCGTTATCGCGGTCACTTCGCCAGAGAAACATAGTATCTACCCAACCCGCCAATGCTGGGTATAGCTAGCTTGATTCTGCTCTAATTTACGGATAAGTTCTTAGCAGCAACCGATATGAACCGGTCCGCACTCCTCGGAGGCTCCAAACGCTTCCACGGGAATCGGTTCCCCGTGCAGGGTCTTCCAGATGCGCCGCACCGCGTCCCCGGCAACCAGAATCACACCGACGATGAAGATCGCCATCAGGGCCGAATCCATATAGCCCTGAAACTGCTTGCCCGGAATCTTTGTCAATGGCCAGAAGATATTCTGGATGGATTGAACGCCTGCCATGACCGTGGTGACTCCCACCAGGATGGCCGGAACCGCCGTCAGCCACGCATACTTCGCCTTGCCCATATTCACCAGGAAAACCGTCGCAATGGCCAGCGCAATGGTGGCCAGCAACTGGTTGCCGGTTCCGAACAGCGGCCAGATTGTGGAGATGTTGCCGGTATAAATCAGGTAGCCCCAGCTGGACACGACGAGCGCGGCAATCAGTAGTCCCGCGGGAATTGATTTCTGGTTGCCGAGCGGCTTCCAGAGTTTGCCCAGCAGCTCATGGAGCACGTAGCGGGCCACGCGCGTACCCGTGTCCACCGTGGTCAGGATGAACAGCGCCTCAAACAGAATGGCGAAGTGGTACCAGTAGCCGAGCAGCTGCTTCATCCCTGGAATTGCGTGGAAGATCTGCGCCATGCCCACGGCCAGCGAAACCGCTCCGCCGGTGCGCCCGGCAAGGTTTTCGCCCACGGCGCGGGAGAAGTAATCCAGATTGACGGTATGCAATCCCAGTTTTGCGAAGGCCGCCGGCGCGGTGTTGATGGCGTAGTAGTCGCCCGGCATCATGGAGCAGGCCGCGATCAGCGCCATGACGCCCACCAGCGACTCGGCCAACATGGCGCCATAGCCGATGAAGCGGGCGTCAGTTTCCTTGTCCAGCATTTTCGATGTTGTGCCGGAGGAAACCAGCGAATGGAAGCCCGAGATGGCTCCGCACGCAACGGTCACAAACAGAAACGGGAAGAGCTTGCCGGGAATGATGGGGCCACCGCCGTGGATGAAGCTGGTCGTTAGCGGAAACTGAATGGACGGATGAACGATGAAGATTCCCAGAATCAGTGCGCCGATCATGCCCAGCTTTAAATAAGTGGAGAGATAGCCGCGCGGCGTCAACAGCAGCCACACCGGCAGGATGGAGGCGATGAAGCCATAGGCCACCAGCAGCAGCGTGATCTGGTGCGGATCGAAGGTCAGCGCCCAGGCCCAGGATGAATTCGCCACAAAGTGGCCGCCGATCAGCGCGGCCATGAGAAGCGTGACACCCGCAACGCTGGGCCCGGCCACGCGAACCACTCCCGCGTTCCCCTTGAACATGTAGAGGCCCATGCCCACGGCGATGGGGACGGTCATGCCGATGGTAAAAACTCCCCAGGGACTGTTGGCCAGCGCGTTGACCACCACAATCCCCAGGCCCGCCAGCGTGACCAGCAGGATGAACAGAATGGCGATCATGACCACGCGGCCGGAGAAGGAGCCGATCTCAGTGCGCGCGATCTCGGCCAGGGATTTGCCCTGGTGGCGCACCGAGGCAACCAGCACGGTAAAGTCCTGGACCGCTCCGGCGATCACAGCGCCAAGAACCAGCCACAGCAGTCCCGGCGCGAATCCGAACTGCGCGGCAAGGGTTGGGCCCACCAGCGGTCCGGCCCCGGCGATGGCAGCAAAATGCTGCCCGAAGAGAACCCACTTGGGCGTGGGCAAATAATTCTGTCCGTCTTTGAGAGTGTGCGCAGGAGTAGTACGCGTGTCGTTCAGCACCAGCACCCTGGCTGCTAGAAACGCGCTGTAATACCGATAAGCTAATGCATAAACGCACAAAATAATGACGAGTACGGCAAGTGTGTTCATTGCTCTTCTTTCGAGTTGCAACTTCTAAAAAGATTGCGCCGGCGCGGCATTGGGCTGCCTTGCATTCCGGATGCGTGAACTCATTTGAGATCCCGCCAGTTTGCTCCGAAGCCAAGGTCCGCCACCAGCGGAACATTGAGCTTGACCACGCCTTCCATCTCGGTCCGCACCAGCGCCTCGATCTCGGCGGTCTCGTCCAGTGGCACCTCGAACAGCAACTCGTCATGCACCTGCAGGACCATGCGCGTCTTGAGTTTGCGCTCGGCCAGCTTGCGGTCGAGCGAGATCATGGCGAGCTTGATGAGGTCGGCTGCCGTGCCCTGCAGCGGCGTGTTGATGGCCGTCCGCTCGGCAAATCCGCGCTGGTTCGTGTTGCGGCTTTCGATGTCCGGAATGGGCCGCACGCGTCCAAACAGTGTGCGCACAGAGCCTTCGCGCCGAACCTGCTCCAGCGTCTTGTCAATGAATTCCCTGACTCCCAGGTAACGGTCAAAATAACGCTCGATATAAGCCTTAGCCTCGGCCTGCGGAATCCCCAACTGCGCTGCCAGCCCGAAGGCAGAGATGCCGTAGACGATGCCGAAGTTCACCGCCTTGGCTCGTCCACGCGTCTGCTTGTCCATGGTCTCAGCCGGCACGCCGAAGACCTCGCTGGCCGTGAGGGTGTGAATGTCTTCGTTGTGCAGGTAGGCGCGCGTCAGCAGCGGATCGCCGCTGAAGTGCGCCAGCAGCCGCAGCTCAATCTGCGAGTAATCCGCCGACAGAAGCTGCGTTCCCGGCGCGGCCGTAAACGCGGCGCGAATCTCGCGGCCCAACTCGGTGCGGGTGGGAATGTTCTGCAGATTCGGATTGACGGAGGAGAGGCGTCCGGTGGCCGTGGCTGCTGCCTGAAACGTGGTGTGCACGCGCGACTCGGCATCGGCCAGCAGCGGCAGCGCATCAATGTAAGTGGATTTGAGCTTGGAAAGGTGCCGGAATTCAAGCACCAGGCGAGGGACTTCGTTTTGTTCCGCCAGTTGTTCCAGCACGTCCTGCGCGGTGGAGACGGCCTTGCCCTTGCCGCGGCTGGCCGGGGCGGGCAGGCCCAGATGAGTAAAGAGCACCTCGCCGAGCTGCTTGGGCGAGTTGATGTTGAAGCGGCGCCCGGCCAGCTCGAAGATGCGCTCGCCAACGCGCTCCAACTCGATGGCAAAGCGTTTCGAGAGTCCATCCAGCACGCTGAGGTCGATGCGCACTCCGGCCTGCTCCATGCGGAACAAAACCGGCGCCAGCGGCAAGTCGATCTCCGTATACACGCGCGCGACTCCTGTCTTTTCCACTTCGGCCCGCAGAGCGGGAACCAACGCATGAATGGCCGCCGCGGCGGCTGCCAGCGTGGACGGTGCAGGCTGCCCGTGACGCGCGGCCACATCGGCCAGCGACTGCGTGGTGTGCGTGGGATTCAGAGCATAGGAGAGCAGCATGGTGTCGTCCACCGCGCCGCACAACGCAACGCCCTGCGCCGTGAGCAGGTGCAAAGCCGTCTTCCAATCGTGCGTCTGTTTCGCTACCGTTTCGTCCGCAAGCAGCGCGCGTAACTCGGCGGAAAGCGGCAGGTGCAGCGCAACGGAAGACTCCGCGCACACACCTGCGCTGAAGCTGGCCTGTTTCTCCGCAGCCTCAGCCACGTCCAGCAGCGAAAGAGTCTGTTGCGCTTGTTCTTCTTCCTCCTGCGGCGCAGGCGCAGCAGCATCCAGCGCAAAGGCAAAGCCATGCGCGCGCGCGGCTGCGTAGAACGCGGCGGCCTGTTCGCCGGTTGGCTCTTCGAAGAGTTCCACCACGGGTCCGCCGGCCGCAGGCTCCAGGTCGCGCAGCATCGAAGTGAACTCCAGCTCGGTGAACAGTTCTCGGCAGGCCTCAAGGTCCGGCGCCTGCGTCTGCATCGCGCTCAAATCCAGATCGAGAGGCACATGGCTGTCGATAGTGACCAGTTCCTTTGACAGGAGGACGGCGTCGCGATTTTGCTCTAGCGACTCGCGATAGCTCTTGCGCTTGACCTCGGCGGCGCGGTCGAGCACGGCCTCCACGCTGCCGAACTGCAGAATCAATTCCACGCTGCCTTTGTCGCCAATGCCCGGCGCGCCGGGAATGTTATCCACCGCGTCGCCGCGCAGCGCCATCACGTCCACCACCTTCTCCGGCGGCACACCCAGCGTTTCAGTCACCCTGGCGGGATCGAGAACCAGGTTGTCTTTCTGCGGGTTCAGAATCTTCACCTGCAGCGTGACCAGCTGCATCATGTCCTTGTCGCCGGAGACGATGAAGACCTCATGCTGCTCCGCTGCGGCCTGGCGGGCCAGGGTTCCAATCACGTCGTCGGCCTCAAAGCCTTCCGCCTCCAGGATGGGAATGCGCAGCGCCTCGAGCGCGCGGCGGATGTAGGGAATCTGGCGGCGCAGGTCCTCCGGCATGGAGGCGCGATTGGCCTTGTAGCCCTCGTAGCTCACCTCGTCGAAGCTCTGTGTTTTGCCGTTCCACTTGCGCAGCGGACCCATGGTGCGCGCCCGCTCATCGCGAAAGACTTCGCCGCTTACATCGAAGACCGCGGCAAAGTAGTGCGGCGCAAAATCCTGGCGCAGCTTTTTGATCATGTTCACGAAGACGTAGATGGCCGCCGTGGGCAACCCGTCGCGGGTGCTCATGGGCCGCGAGCGCTGCATCGCGTGGTACGCGCGAAAGATGAACGACATGGTGTCGAGCAGGAAGACGGGCGGCTTGGCTTGGTCAGTCACGCTACAGAGTTTAACAGGGTAGCGGGATCGGCGATCATCCGCCGACTCGGTTCCTCAGGAGAGAAACATGCAATCGCCGTAGCTGAAAAAGCGATAGCGTTGCTGGACCGCATGGCGATAAGCTTCCAGCACCGGCTCGCGCCCCGCAAAAGCGCTCACCAGCATGATGAGGCTGGATTGCGGCAGATGGAAGTTGGTGAGCAGCCCGCCTATGAGTCTGAATTCAAAGCCGGGCGAGATGAAAATCTCCGTTACGCCGGAATGCTCTTTGAGTGCGCCACCGTTTGCCTGCTGCGCGCAGTGTTCCAGCGTGCGCACGACCGTTGTGCCGACAGCCACGATCCTCCGGCCTTCGCTTTTGGCGCGATTGACGGCATCGGCGGCAGAGGCGGAGAGCGTGTAGCGCTCGCGGTGCAGATGAACCTCATCGAGCCGTTCAACGCGCAGAGGAGCAAAGGTGCCCAGCCCCACATGCAGCGTGACGCGCGCCACCTCAACGTCCCTGGCAGCCAGCGCCTGCAGCGTTTGCGGAGTAAAGTGCAACCCGGCCGTGGGCGCAGCCACCGAGCCGCGTTCCCGCGAAAAGACGGTCTGGTAGCGCTCGCGATCCGCAGTCACATCGTCGCGGCGGATATAGGGCGGAAGCGGCATGTGGCCGATGCGCTCAAGGACCGCGAAGAAATCGTCCACCGGGGCAAAGCCAAGCAGCCTGTCGCCGAACTGCCCGCGTTCCAGGACCTCAGCTTCCAGAACGATTTCGCCGGTGGGCGCAGGAAAAACCAGTCGCTCGCCGATGGCGACCTTTCTGCCCGGCCTGACCAGGGCGCGCCACTGGTTGTTGCCGGCCGGTTCGGTCAGCATGACTTCAATGCGGCCGGTGGGCTTTTCATGGTCGCGGAGCAGCGTGCGGCGGGCATAAAGTCGCGCTGGAATCACGCGGGTGTCATTGAGAACGAGCAAGTCGCCGGGGTTGAGCAGCGAGGGAAATTCGGCAAAGCTTGCATCCCGCAAAGCTCCAGTGGCGCGATCCTCGACCAGCATGCGGCTCAGGCCGCGCTCAGCGGGTGGCTCCTGCGCAATCAACTCCTGGGGCAGATCGAAGTCGAAGTCGTCGACACGCAGGCCGGTGATGGCTTCTGCTTCGCTCATGACTGCGCCTTGTTGAAATAGGCCAGTGCCCGCAGCCGCGCGCATTCGATTGCGTCGTTCAGCTCTTTGCGCTTGGGCTCAAACTCCTCCGCGGGCAGATCGGCGGGGACGCGGGTCCATGGGCCCCAGCTGACCACAATCCGCGTGAAAGGCTTGGGCACCAGGAACCGGTCCCAGGAGCCCATGGTCCATGCGTGTTCGGGTTCCAGGTGGAAGGCGCCGATGGGAGCGCCGGTCATCTGCGCCAGCTTGATGGGCCCCATCTTGGTTTGATAAATAGGGCCGCGCGGCCCGTCTGCGGTAAAGATGGCCGTCCGGCCGGTGGCGATAATGTGCTCCAGCCCCAGCAGCCCCTCGCGCGCGCCTCGCGAACTGGAACCGCGCACCGCATCGAAGCCGAACATCCTGAGAATGCGCGTAATCAACTCGCCGTCGAAGCTGCGGCTGATGAGAATCACTGCGTGGGAACGCCGGAAGTAAACCGTACACGGCAGCACGCACTGGTGCCAGAAGCAGTAAATTTCCGGGCCCGGTTTTTCGCCAAAGACAACGGGAACAACGCCCTCTACGGTAATCACCTCAAAGCGCCAGGTGCGGCTGACGATCCAAAGGAGCGTTGAAAACACACGCGGAACCACGGCCAGCACAAGGCGCTGGCCCAGGGTGAAACTGGGGCTGTGTTTGGCGGTCACTGAATTGATTTTAGCTGTAGCGCAGCCAGCGCAACAGCTCAGGCAGCGTGGCCCGCTTGCCATACATGAGAATGCCCACCCGGTAGAGGCGCGACGAGAACCACAGCGTTCCCCAGATGCCGAGTATCAGCAGGAGGATGGAAACCGCAAACTGCCAGACAGGCGGGGTTTGCGAGGCCATGCGCAAAAACATCACGATGGGAGCGGTGGGCGGGAATAACGAGGCCACAACCGGCCAGAAGGAGTTTGAATCGTTGACGATCAGCAGAATCATTCCAAAGCTGAGCCAGGTAGGCGCGGCGGCCAGAGGCGTGTACATCTGCAGTTCCTGCTCGTTTTCGCAGGTGGCAGCCAGGCCCGCGAACAAGGAACTGAAGAGCAGGAAGCCGAGCACAAAATAGACCGGGAAGAGCACGCACTCAACCCAGGAGAAGTGGACAGCCAGGTCGCCGCTGAGCGCGGCGGCAGCCAGTGGAGTGACAAGAATTGCCGCGCCGCCCACCAGCCAGATGGCTATTTGCGTTAGACCCACGGTGCCGGCGCCGATCAGTTTGCCGGCCAGCATGTCGCTGGGCTTGACGGTGGAGAGCATCACTTCAAAGACGCGCGAGGTTTTCTCCTGAATGATGGAGCGAGCCACGTTGAGGCCGTAGATCATGGTGGTCATGGTGAGCAGAAGGGCCATAAGGTAGCCCTTGTAGAAAGACGCCATGGCATTGCTCTTGATCAGCTGGCCGTCTTTTCTCACCTGGAATGTTTTGAGCGTAACGCCCTTGATCAGAGCGTCGGCGTCGGCCTGTTTCATGCCGGAGCCGGTCAAATGCTGGCTGACGAGTCCATCGTTCAAGGCATTCTTAAGCCGGGTTGCCGTCATGAAGTCGCCTGAAGACCGGGAGATGTAGGTGGCGGTGGGCGCTCCTCCATCGGGGGTTTCGATCCACAGGAAGCCGTCGATGAGCTTGGCCTGACTTTGTTCCACAAGAGTTGCGCGGTCTTCCGGCCGGGCCGGCGCCTTAACGTCGATGCTGGCCGTAGCATTTTTTCCGCTCTGCAAGCGGCCGCGAATATCGTTGGCCAAGGCAGCATTGCCGGCAGCGATCACCAGGTGCTTGTGCGCGCCCAGGCCAAGATTCGAGAAATAATTGACGCTTAGGATCAGCGCGAACGCCGCCGGCAGACCGACCGTGGACAGCTTGAAGGCCTTGCTCCGAATCTGCTCCTGGTACTCGCGCCGGGCAATGAGAAGAATGTTATGCATTGGCCTTGCCTCCCACGGTCTGGATGAATATCTCTTCAAGCGAGGGCTCGATCAGTTCGAAGCGATAAATTTTCGCCATCGACGCGGCTTCGTGCAGCAGTTTTTGCGCGTCGCCGTGCGGTTTGAGCTTGATCTCGGCGTGCCCGGAGAAGTTCCTGGACTCGGCAATCTCCGCGCTGTTCAGAAACGCCGGGCTGCCCTCAAACTCGACAATCACATGGTTACGCTCATAGCGGCTCTTGATCTCGCGCAAATTGCCCGCGAGGACAGCCTGGCCATTGTCGATGAGGCAAATGGAGTCGCACAGCTTCTCCACCTGGTCCATGCGATGCGTTGAAAACAGGATCGCCCGGCCCTGCGCCTTGAGCTCAAGCAGCGTCTGCTCAACCAGCACCGCATTGACCGGATCAAGGCCCGAGAAGGGCTCGTCCATGACGATGAGTCCGGGATCGTGGAGCAGCGTGGCAATGAACTGGATTTTCTGCTGCATGCCCTTGGAGAGTTCTTCGGTCTTTTTCGGCAGTGAATCGGCTATCTCCATGCGCTTGGCCCAGTCGAAGGCCCGCCGGTTCGCCTCTTCCGCAGTGAGCCCGTGCAATTGGCCGAAAAAGACGAGCTGCTCCAGAACTTTCATCTTCTTGTAAAGGCCGCGCTCCTCGGGCAGATAGCCGACCCGCTCCAGGCTCTTGCGCTCGAAGGGCTTTCCAAACAGGCTCACCTGGCCCGAGTCGGGAATCGTGATGCCCATCATCATGCGGATGGAGCTGGTTTTTCCCGCCCCGTTCGGCCCCAGAAGGCCGAACATCTGACCCGCTTCAATGGACAAACTCAGATTGTTGACGGCGACCTTACTCTCGTAGGCCTTGGTCACTCCCGCGAGTTCGACAACTGGCATGGATTCTCCCGCCGCTCATTTTGCAATTTGGTTCCAGGCAGACCAGGGACCGGTCTGCGAGAAGTGTAGCAAAACCCGCTGCATGCACACAGGCCGTCGATCCGGAAACGCGGGAATACGCAAAATCGCCGCAGCCGCTTTGCCATGGCGCGGAGTGGCAACTGGCACGAAAGGGTGACTCATGACAACGAATGGGTAGCTATTCACTGACGAAAGATGTAACTTGAGGACGGATTGAGGAGAAGCGATTGGGATAAATTATGACTATGTGCGCATAGTGAAAGATGGCGAAATGGATGGCGACATACGAATACAATTCCGTCGAAACTCCGCACCCTGCCGGGCCAACGCACAAGCCAAGGTCGATCAAAGAAATCGATGTGCCCGAGTCGTTTCTTGAAGATATTGCATTAAAGATTCTCTACCTTTCCGGTTCGCTTTCCGTCCTTGAACTTGCTGAAAAAATCGGGCTCAGCTACGAAGTGGCCTACGAGCTGTATTACAGGCTGCGGGCGCACATTTTCTGCCAGACCTCCGGAATGCTCGCCAATATCCCCTTGATTGCCATCACTTCTCAAGGCAGATTGCAGGCCATGGAACAACTGTCCCGCTGCCAGTATGCGGGCGTGGCGCCGGTCTCGCTTGAAAGCTATGTTGAACAGATCAGGAAACAGAGCGCGCTGAAGGCGGAAGTACATGCAGACGACGTCAAGCGCGCCTTTGCTCATCTTGTGGTCGATGACCAAACCCTGCGTCAGTTCGGAACCGCTCTCAACTCCGGCAGTTCAATATTTCTTTATGGTCCGCCGGGAGTTGGGAAGACCACCATGGCCGAGGTTTTATCGCGGGTGCTGGCCGAGGATGCGGTGTGGATACCCTACGCCCTGGAAGTCGACGGCCAGATCATCACGGTCTACGATCCAACGATTCACAAGCGCGCCCCGGAGTTGGAACCCGAGAGCCGCGACGCGCGCTGGGTGCTCTGCCATCGCCCCGCAGTGCTGGTAGGCGGTGAACTGACGGCCGATATGCTGGACCTGCAATTCAGCCCGGTTTCAAATTTTTATGTCGCCCCGGCACAGATGAAGGCCAATAATGGCGTCCTGATCATCGACGATTTCGGACGCCAGCGGATTCACCCCGACGAACTGCTGAACCGCTGGGTTGTTCCTCTTGATCGCAAGATCGATTTCCTCACCCTGGCGGGAGGCAAGAAAATTGAGATCCCGTTTGAAATGCTGGTGGTGTTTGCATCCAATATGGATCCGGCCGAATTGCTCGATCCCTGCTTCCAGAGGAGAATTCAAACCAAGATCAAAATCGGCGCGGCCTCCGACGAACAGTTCTGCGAGATCTTCCGGCGCGTGGCCGCGGAGCATCGGGTCGCCTATGACCCCGGCATTCCCAACGATCTGATCGAAACCATCCGCGGCACCCTGCATCAGGAGTTGCGCTCCTGCTATCCCAGGGACATTGTGAACCAGGCCTGCTGGGCGGCCCGCTATGAGGGCAGAAAACCGTATCTCGATCGCGCGGCGTTGAAGCAGGCTGTCGATGCTTATTTTCTGAAGCCGGTCTGAACCATCACGCCGGAAGCGCCGGCGTCAGCACGTTTCCAATAAGAGTCCTGAATCAAAGAGTTGCCTCGCGATTGCCCGGCAGTAGTGATCCCTTGCGCCGCAGTAAAAGCGGAATCAAAACGAAACAGGCTGCCTGCGAGCGGAACCGCTCGCAGGCAGCCTGTCAATCAAAAGCTATCCTCGAAACAAATCTTCGGGAACGCTTCCCTTACAGCAGCTTCATCGCATCCGGATCCCAGTTCATGACCTTGCCGCTTTCGTAGCTTAGGTTGCTCAACAGCGCCGCTCCAGCCGCGCGGAAGCCGAACACTGCATCTTCCACCACCGGCTTGCGCGTGCGCACCGCGTGGAAGAAGTTCTTGAAGTGGTCGAAGCTGTCGACGTATCCCTCCGGCGCAACATACTTCTCGTAGAGCGCAGGAAGCGGTCCCGACGGATGCTCCACCGGATATTCCTTGTGATACTTGGCCAGGAACTCCGCCTGCATGGCATCCGTGAATGAATTGATCAGGTAGCCCGGCGCCTTTTCCCGCGGCACGCGATTCAGAATCACCGCGTTGCCGGCGATCTCCATCGTGCCTTCCGAGCCCGTGAACACGAAGCCTTCGCTCTCTTCGCCGCCGTCCACAAAGTTCACGCGCAGCGACAGGTCGAACTCCTGCGGATAGCTGAACAGCCCCATCATCACGTCGGGCACATCGCGCCCGTCGTTCCAGTAGCGCAGACCGCCGGTGGCCATGGCGCGGGTTGGGCCAGTGGAGTCGGTAATGAAGTGTGTGCCACTGAACAGGTGGACGAACAGGTCGCCGGCCACGCCGCTGCCGTAATCCTTCCACTTGCGCCACTGGAAGAAGTGCTCGGGATTCCACGGAATCTTTGGAGCCGTGCCCAGGAAGCGCTCCCAGTCGCACGTCGTCGTATCAGCGTCGGAGGGCACCGTGTAGCTCCACGCGCCCATCTTGCTGTTGCGGTCCCAGTGCGCCTGCACCATATTCAGCTTGCCGATCGCGCCGGCTTTCAGCAGCTCTTTGGCCTTCGCATAGACGATGGAGCTGACGCGCTGGCTGCCGATCTGGATAATCTGATTCGTTTTCTTCGCGGTCTCGATGAACTTCGGTCCATCGGAATACTCATGGATCATCGGCTTTTCGCAGTAGACGTCCTTGCCGGCGTTCATCGCGTCGGTAGAAACCTTCATGTGCCAGTGATCGGGACAGCCGCAAATGATCGCATCGATGTCCTTGCGCGCCAGAATCTCGTTATAGTCGCGCGTGGTGAAGACGTCCTTGCCCCAGCGCTCTTTGCAGTGTTCCAGGCGGCCTGTATAGCAGTCGGCCGCGGCCACCAGTTTCACGCCGGGAACCTGCACAGCCCAGTTGGTGTCTCCCTGTCCCTGGCCGCCGGCGCCGATCAAGGCAATCTGGATGTGATCGTTGGCCGCAATCTTCTTGTCTGGTTCGCTTTGCGCTGCGGTCAAAGCATGGATTTTTGAACCCAGCACCGTCGTCGCCGATGCCGCCCCAGCCGCCCTGAGAAAACTCCTCCGATTCAATTCGTGCATATAACCCTCTCCAAGGTACAAATTTTCCGCCGCATACAAACATACACGAAGCCGGCGGGTTTGGGGGTTCAGGTTTCGGCTCCGATTGTCCCCCGGAGATAAGCCGTCTTGGGGCATGACCAGTGAACCTGCACCCGAATCAAGCCTTTGGAGGCCGCCGGTCGCTGATGGTGGCGGCAGCATCAGGCTTCAGCCCGGGATGCATCCTCCCTGGTAATGCGTTAGCATCCTGAGTGTGCCCGGCCTCGATACCCCGGTAATGTATGTGCGCGGCGTGGGTCCGCGCGTGGCGGAGATGCTCGCCCCCAAGGGCATCCTGACCGCCGAGGACCTGCTTTACCACCTGCCGTTCCGCTATGAGGACCGCCAGAACCCGCGCAGCCTGGACGAACTGAAGCCAGGGGAGACGGCCAGCGTGATCGCGGAAGTACGCGGTTCCATCCTGCTTCGCACCCGCAAGGCGCCCATCTTCGAGCTGACCGTGGGCCAGGGCCGGCAGTCCCTCAAGTGCATCTGGTTCAACGGAACTTATCTGAACGGCAAGTTTCAAGCCGGGCAAACGGTGGCCGTCTACGGACGGGTAGAGCCTTCGCGCTCGACTGGCAATTTGAAGATGATCCAGCCGCAGTTCGAGGTGCTGCCGGACGCGAGCGCCGATGCCGAGACGCAGATGCTGGAAGTGGGGCGCATCACGCCGGTTTACGAGTCGCTGGGCGGCGCGCGGCTGGCCTCGCGGTGGCAGCGCAAGACCATCTTCAACCTGCTGGATTCGGTCCGCGGAGCGGTGCCGGAGTGCCTGCCGCGCGAGTTGCTGAACAGGCTAGGCCTCCCCGGCCGCGAAGCCGCGCTCCGCGAGGTGCATTTTCCGCCCGAGGGCACGCCTTTTGACCAGCTGCAAAGCTCCTCCACGCCCGCCCACCAGCGGCTGATTTTTGAAGAGCTTTTCTTTCTGGAACTGGGCCTGGAACTGAAGCGCCGCCGCATGAGAGAGCGCGCCGGCATCGCTTTTGCCGCCACGGACAAAGTCCGCGAGGCGATTCGTGAGGTGTTGCCGTTTCATCCCACCAAGGCGCAAAAGCGGGCGCTGGGCGAGATTGTGACCGACATGCGCAGCCCCAGCCCCATGCGCCGCCTGCTGCAGGGCGATGTGGGCTCAGGCAAGACCATCGTCGCCCTGCAGGCCATGCTGGTGGCCATGGAAAACGGCTACCAGGCGGCGCTGATGGCGCCCACCGAGATTCTGGCCACGCAGCATTTTCTGGCCGCGCGCAAGCTGCTGGAGCGCTCCTCGCGCCGGTACCGCATCGTGCTGCTGACCGGTTCGCTGGACGAGGACCGCAAGCGCCACACCCGCAGCCTGATCAACAACGGCGAGGCGCAACTGGTGATTGGAACCCATGCGCTGATTGAAGAAAAAGTGGAGTTCGACCGGCTGGGCCTGGTCGTGGTGGACGAGCAGCACCGCTTCGGCGTGATGCAGCGCTTCAAGATGATGAAGAAGCCCAACCAGGCCGAGCCCGACGTGCTGGTGATGACCGCAACGCCCATTCCGCGCACGCTGGCGCTCTCACTCTACGGCGACCTGGACGTGAGCGTTCTGGACGAGCTGCCGCCGGGCCGGACGCCGATTGTCACGCGGCGCGTTCCCGGAGAGATGGCCGAGGAGGTTTGGGAGTTCGTTCGCAAACAGGTGACGCTTGGACGGCAGGCTTACATCGTTTACCCGGTCATTGAAGGAACCAAAGACGATGAGCCGGAGCTGGATTTTTCTCACGATGAGGTAGCCGGCCTTGAACCGCCGGCAACACCCGCCCGCAAGACCGTCCGAAAGGGCAAGACCGCGGAGCTGTTTCCGAAGGCGGCAGTGGAGGCCAATCCGGGCGCGAAGTCCGGGCTCAAGTCCGCCGTGGATATGCACGAAAAGCTGAGCGCCGGGCCGCTGGCCGGCATGCGCGTGGGCCTGTTGCACGGGCGGCTGGACGCCGACGACAAAGAGGTCGTCATGCGCCGCTTCCAGCGCGGCGAGATCGACGTTCTGGTGGCCACCACCGTCATCGAGGTCGGCGTGGATGTGCCCAACGCCACGGTGATGGTGGTGGAGCACGCGGAGCGGTTCGGACTGGCGCAGTTGCACCAGTTGCGCGGCCGCGTGGGCCGTGGAGCGGCCAAGAGCTTTTGCATTCTTATTACCGGCCCGCGCGTTTCTCCGGCCGGCGAGGAGCGGCTGAACGCCATGGTCCGCACCCAGGACGGCTTTGAGCTGGCCGAACTGGACCTGAACCTGCGCGGTCCCGGCGAGTTTTTTGGAACACGCCAGGCGGGGCTGCCGGATTTTCGCGTGGCCAACCTGGTCCGCGACCGGCAATTGCTGGAGCTGGCCAAACAGGAGGCTGCACGTTTTGCCAACCCTCCGGCTGCCGATAAAACCAAGGGCAGCGAAGCTACGGATGCGGAGCGCGCGCGCGTCTGGGCCCGGCTCAAAGAGGCCTGGCAGCGCCGCTACGGGCTGGTTGAGGCGGGTTGATGGCTTGTCGTGTCCAGGCTTGTTGATGCCGGACTTGTTGAGGCCGGATCTACATCGCTTCGGATGCGCGGGCGCTCTGCGCCATCTCCACGGGATAGGTTTGTATCTCAAGATCGACGCTGGCAATCTCTGTGCCGCAATCCTTCGGGTGGCTCCGCGTGCACTGGCACAGCTCAGTAAAGCGGATATGCCCGTTCTGGCTCAATTCCAGCCCGGCGGCGATCAGCAGGCTGTAGATATCCACGCACGCCTGCCGCTCGAACTCGAACAGCATGTTCACCGTCCCGGTATCGTTTGCGCCGCGGCTCAGCACCCACCCGCCGCAGCCCAGAATGGCTCCTGTGAGGGTCTGCACCAGCCGCCCCGGCTCCTCGACGGAGATGGCCTTCATCTGCATCGCCCAGGGGATGCTCATCGACTGAGCCCCGCTGTACTCCGGCATCGGGCTGTATTCCGGCATCATCCGCCTCACATGGGCCTTATCGGACCGGAGGTCAACAACATAACCTCTGTGCAGGAGTCGAACGGTACTTGACCGGCTTTGAAACATCTCTGCCCTCCTGAGGGCAATCGTGCCCTTGCACTGGTAATTCAGGGCCCGCCAACCGACACTTGCCAGGCCGGGATTTCCACCGGACAGCTGCGCGGCGGAATGCCCGCAAACGCTGCAAAAGCAGAATGTTGTAGCTTTATACACAGCATGATCATCGGTTCCGGAATTGATCTGGTCGAGATCGGGCGCATCCAGCAGTCCGTGGATCGCTACGGCAAGCGCTTCCTTGACCGCGTGTATACCGCCGCGGAGCAAGCCTACTGCCTGCGCAAGCGCAAGTCCGCCGAGAGCTTTGCCGCCCGGTTTGCCGCCAAGGAAGCAGGAGCCAAAGCGCTGGGAACGGGCATCAGTTTTGGCGTCAGTTGGCTTGAGATCGAGGTCGTCCGCCTGGGCGGTGGAAGACCCACTCTCAAGTTTCATGGACGGGCCGCACAGATTGCCGGCCGGCTGGGTGTAACCCGCGCGGCACTGTCGATTACCCATACCGACGAGCTTGCCATGGCCAGCGTATTGCTTGAGAACTGACAGTAAGCCCAGCCGATTCTGCTATTCTCAAGGCGTCAACTGGCTCATTTCAGCAAAGGGAGTCCCGTGCCAAGCCGCAAAGAGATTCAGTGGTCGCAACTGAGAGTGGGCGCATTGGTCCTGTTGGCCATGGCCGTGCTGATCGGGCTCATTTTTCTCATGTCCGGTTCCACGGGCGGACTGTTCGCGCGCAAGCTCCAGCTCCGCTCCTACTTTGAGAATGCCGCAGGGCTCAAGAATGGAGCGCCGGTCACTCTCGAAGGCGTCACCATCGGCAATGTCATCCGTGTCCGCGTGCTTCCCAACCGCAACCCCACGCCCGTCGAAGTGACCATGCGGGTGGGCCGCGAGTACCTGTACGCCCTGCACACCGATACGACCGCCTCCATTGCGCAGGCTGGCGTTCTGGGCGACAGCTACGTCGATCTCAGTTCGGCCCGCGCCAGCGGTCCCCAGCCGATTGAGAACGCAGAGCTGCGGGCTGCCGGTTCGCCCAGCATTCAGGACGTGATCCGCACCAGCGAGGATTCCATCACGCAGGTGCAAAATCTGACCCGCAAGATTGAGACCCTTGTCGATTCGCTGAACACGAAAAAGGGCGTGGCCGGTGAGCTGATCAACGATCCCGCCCTGGCCGCCAAGATCACGCGCATCGCCGGCAACCTGGAAACTATCACCACAAACATGGCAGACGGCAAGGGCTCGCTGGGTAAGCTGTTGAACGACGACACGCTCTACACCCGCGCCAACTCGGCCGTCGACAAACTGGACCGCATCACCACCGCCCTTGACGAAGGCAAGGGCAGCGCCGGCAAGCTGCTCCGCGACGACTCGCTCTATAACAATCTGAACGCAGCCATCGCCAACACCAACCAGCTGGTGGCTCAGATCAATGCCGGCCATGGCGCCCTGGGCAAGCTGGCCAAAGACCCCGCCTTCGCGCAAAAGCTCGACGACACCGTTACGCGCCTCGACTCGATTCTCAAGGGCGTAGACGAGGGCAAGGGCTCGCTCGGACAGCTGGTGCAGAACCGCTCCCTCTACGACCACGCCGACCAGACCCTGGACCAGACCCAGCAACTGGTTAAAAGCATCCGCGAAGACCCGAAAAAGTACCTGATCATCCGGCTGAAGGTGTTTTAAGTAGAATGATCCGCCGCTCGCCGGCAAGCCCGTGCGCTACTATTCGCTGATTTTCTGACCTGCGGACTTGGTGACTTGCTAACCCGCCGGCTGAGTGCCTCTGAACATCCGCCAGAACTCCACAAAGCCCTTCAACCGCACTACATGGAAATAGTCGTTGACCAAAAGGTAGAAGATTGTGGAGGCGGTATATATCCCGTACCGTGCGCCTGCTTCCGCTTGTGCATGCCGCATATAATTTCAAAACTATTGCTGCATGGCAGCACCAGTCGTGCATCCGTTCAGAACTGGAAATAAATATAGTCGATGTGCCCGAATACTCCGAAAAATACTATGCTGTACGCGCACCCATAGTAGAAACACCATCTAACCGGAGAATACTGCCAAATTCGAGGTGCGCCGTGCGGGTGCATGATCCACCATTCAACCACAAACATGGCAACAATAAAAAACAGCAGAAATGGCAGCATTACGTGAGGTATATTACCCGCATTCAATGTGTACCAGCCGAAATGTGTGAGTGGAAACAGATGAGTTGCGATATAGACTGCTGAGCGGAGGTCTAATGCGCGAAAGAATATCCATGCAAAAGTTACCAAGGTTAGCGTAGAGAAACGCTGCAAGGCGGCCAGCAGGAATGGATGTCTGTCGAGAAGCAGAAACCTGCTCGCTCTGGCGCGAGGACGCGCTGTGATCCTGGAGACGACCATAAAAACTCCATGCAGACCTCCCCACGCCAGAAATGTCCAGTTCGCGCCATGCCAAAGACCGCTGAACGCGAAAGTCGCAAGCAGATTGAAGTAATAGCGCGGCACTGCGACTCGATTGCCTCCAAGAGGAATATAGACATAGTCGCGAAACCAGGTTGAGAGCGACATATGCCAGCGGTGCCAGAATTCACCGATGGAGCGGCTAAAGTAGGGCTGTGCAAAATTCGCGCGAAGCTCGTAGCCCATGACTCGGGCGACGCCGATAGCAATATCCGAATATCCCGAGAAGTCGCCATAAATTTGAAGAGAAAATGCGAGCGTGGCCACCATGAGTTCGGCGCCCGTGAAGTTACGCGGCGCTGAATAAACCAGATTCACGTAACCGGCCAGCCAATCGGCGATCACCATCTTCTTGAAAAGACCCCAGAGTGTCTGCTTGAGGCCGGACCGGATACGTTCCACGCGGAACTCCGGATCGCGGTGAAACTGGGGCAAAAGCTGATTTGGCCGCTCGATGGGCCCCGCGATAACCTGCGGAAAAAACGCCACAAAGAGCGCATAGTTGAGAAGATTCCTTTCCGCCGGTGCTTTCCTTTTCCACACGTCGATGATGTAACTCATTGCCTGAAATGTATGAAACGATAATCCCACAGGAAGGAGTATATTCAGCAAAGGCGCGCTATAACCGAAGCCTATTGAATGAACGAGTCTCGCTAACAACAGGCTAAGCAAATTAAAGTACTTGAAAACAACCAGCAAACCGATACTTCCGAATAAGCCGATGAATAGATAGAATTTACTTAGTCGAGGATCTTCTTTCCTGGCGATCAGCAAGCCTGTAACATAACCGATAGCCGTAATGCCTAGAATGACAAGGATATACCTGACGTTCCAGCACATATAAAAGTAATAGCTGGCAACCAAAAGAAAAAGCTTGCGAGATACGCCTCGCAGGACCAGTACCAGCGTCCAGGTGATGATGAAGAAGATCATGAATTGGAAGGAATTGAAAAGCATTCTCAATACTCCTGCAGCTTCTTTGCGAGTAGCCTGTAAATGGCTTCTGTATAAATCTTTGCGCCCTCGGGGTTAAGGTGAATATAATCGGAAAACATATGATTGGGGTATAGATAGTAGTCGGGACCGAGCAACTTGCAGGGAGTGGAACGCTCTAGCAAGTCGGCGAATGAGCGATCGATCTCAGGCCCCTGCGCGAGCGTTCCCGCGCGCAGGGGCAGAGGAACAAAATAGCATTGCATATGGTGTTCCTGAATGATTCGGTTCAACTCGGTTAGCTCATCGCTTGCAGGGTCGGCGACTCGCAAGTCAACTTTGTGCGGCATGTCGGAAGTGAGTGAGGCGCTGTCAGGCAGCGTCTTGTTCGGGTAATGACTCATATCTGCCAGGAAGTAATAGCCGCGGTCCTGGATCATTTTAGCGGCTTGTAATGGCCCGTTACGATAGAAATTGAATACTCCGCCATGTTCCCAGGAGAGGATGAGAAAACTCAATATGTCGCGAGGCAGGTACCTGAATGGAAACAGCTGGTCTACGATGTCGTGATCTTCCGGAAGTGGGCGGAACGCATTGAAATGCGTTGACCTCCACGGAAAAGTCAAAAGGAGAATATCTGGTGTATTGAGTTTATTCTCCGATATCTCTTTCAGTGCAGGCATAAAAGCCGTTCGAGCCGGGTATCCCGAGTTATAAGAGGAGAGATTCAGACCGTCCGCGGTTGCCAACCCGTCAAATTGGTCCGGAATGAAACCCGTTAACACCCTGCTATCGCCAAAGATTAAAACGCGGCGGGCGCTCGCATTAGCGGGGAAGATCGACCCATTGAATTCGCGATCAAGCTTTGCCCGGTAGATAATGTCAGAGCCAGAACTAAGATATGGTAAAGATTGAAATACGCCGTAAAATAAAATCCAGGGAATAGCAAATCCAAGCAGACATCGTGCCACAAACCATGCAACTTTACGGCCCTCCTTGCTGTTTGTCTTTACCGGTGCTGTAGAAGTTTCTGCAGGATTCAAAACCAGCTCCTTGCAATTCGAGCAGGAAACACATGCCAAATGGCAGTAAATTCAGATAGCCACCGGCAGCAAACAGAGGTCACACTTAAATCCAAATTGAGGCAATGATGCCGATGAGGAAAACCTTCAAAGTCAATCTAATGGATTTTGCAAGTACAACGATAAGGGTGATTCCTATCTCTGTCAATCTGACCTAAACGCAGGTTATTACGAAAGTTGGCAGGTTGCGGAAGAGCCACCGGGAAAAGACAAATTCACATCAATCCGCGGCGGGCGGATGACACCGGAACGGCAGTCCCCGGTAGGTATTCCAGAACTCCACAAATCCTTTCAGCCGCACCACCTGAAAATAGTCGTTGGCCACAAGGTAGAAGATCGTGGACGCGGCCCACACCCAGTGCAACGCATCGGGGCCAAGCTGGTCGCTGAAGGGCAAGGGCGCCGCGGAAAACACCATCGCCAGCACGATCAGGGCCAGCTTGACGATGCCCATCACAAGGTTGATCTCCGCCAGCTTGCCGTTGAATTCCTTTCCCAGCCGCAGGCTTTGACCGAGGGCGGAGAGCGCGGAGCGGTCTTCCAGCAGCATCAGCAGCGGCGCAATTGCCAGCACCCAGTTCACGAGCGCCCATGCCGTGAAGAAAGCCAGAGAAAGAAAGATCACCCAGATTGCGTAGCCCACCAGGTCCGGTTCGCCGCTGGCGGCGATGTGCGTCGCCGCGACCCATGCGACGGAGCGGAACCACCCCCAGAAGGTTGCGCCCAGCAGGGCCAGCCAGGCCGCCTGCAAGGCGATCATCGGAATGGGCCGAACGCGAAGCTTTGGCTCCATGCGCTGCAACAGCAGACTGCGGCCCAGCCCGGAGATCACTGCCCAGGCCAGCGCGGCCACCGGCAGCAGCCAGCGCAACACGGCCAGCACATGCGGCTGGTAGAAGGCCGTCACATTGGCCAACTGCACAGCGGCCACCCACGGGTTCTGCGGATCGATTCCCTCAATTCCCGCGGCTGCAGGCGGATACGCCGCAAGAATCTTCTCGGCCTCCATCCAGCAGACCGCAAGCAGCGGAATGCCGAACAGCCAGCGCCAGGCGACTTCAATCAAGGTGAGCGACGGACGGGCAGTGACCCAGCCCATCTGGCCTACCAGCGACTGCGTGCCGCGCAAGGGTTGCGCCACGCTACCTCACCACCAGGTTCACCAGCTTGCCGGGCACCACAATCACCTTGGCAACTGTTTTTCCCGACGCCCGCGCCTGCACTTTCTCGTCGGCCAGCGCAGAGGTCTCAATCGCCTTCGCGCCGGCATCGGCGGCCACGCGAATCACCGTTACCAGCTTGCCGTTGATCTGCACCGGAATCTCCAGTTCGTCTTCTTTGGCCAGTTCGGGATCGCTCTTGGGCCAGGACGCGCGCAGAACCGGACCCTCCTCGCCAAGCTCTTCCCACAACTCCGCCGCAAGATACGGAGACAGCGGAGCCAGCAGCAGCACCAGCGAGCGCAGCAGCTCCAGCATGACCGGCGCGCTGACTTCACCCACCGTCAGTTGCGCGTCCGCGCCTTGCATATCGTTCACCAGTTCCATGATGGCCGCGACACACGTGTTGAAGTGCCAGCGGCCTTCAAAGTCCTGCGTAATTTTGGCAATGGTCTGGTGCAGCTTGCGCAGCAGCTTGAGCGAAAGCCCGGTGGGGGCTTCCATGGTCTGGCCGCGCCCAGACCGCGCCAGGGGCGCATACTTTGTGGCCAGCCGCCACACGCGGCCCAGGAAGCGGCTAACCCCGGCCACGCCGTCCTCCTGCCAGTCCAGATCGCGGTCCGGCGGCGCGGCGAACAAGGCGTACATCCGCGTGGCGTCAGCGCCGTAGCGAGCCACCATGTCGTCGGGCGAAACCACGTTGCCCTTGGACTTGGACATCTTGGCCCCATCCTTGATGACCATGCCCTGGGTGAACAGACGCCGCGCCGGCTCGTCGTTCACAATCAGGCCCAGGTCGCGCATAACCTTGGTCCAGAAGCGCGAGTAGATCAGGTGCAGGATCGCGTGCTCCACGCCGCCGATGTACTGATCGATGGGAAACCAGTACTGCGCCTTCGCCGGATCGTAAGGCGCGCTGGAGTTCTTCGCGTCCGTATAGCGATAGAAGTACCAGCTTGAATCGACAAACGTGTCCATGGTGTCGGTCTCGCGCCGGGCCGGCCCGCCGCACTTGGGGCAGGTGGTGTTCACAAAATCCGCCACGCGGCCCAGCGGCGAGCCGCCCTGCTGCGTAATCTCAATCTGCGGCGGCAGCACCACCGGCAACTGATCGTCCGGCACCTGCACCAACCCGTCCTTCTCGCAGTGAATCATCGGAATCGGCGTGCCCCAGTAGCGCTGTCGGCTCACGCCCCAGTCCTTCAGGCGGAAGGTGACCTTGGGCTCGCCAAAGGACCTGCGCTGGGCAACCGACTGCATGAGCAGCTGGGCATCCGTGCAGCTGAGGCCGTCAAATTCGCCGGAGTTGATGAGGACGCCCTCTTCGGAGCAGAAAGGGAGTTCCGCGCTTTCGGTCTCCGCAACGGGCTTGATGACCGGGACGATGGGCAGACCGTACTTGTTGGCGAATTCGAAGTCGCGCTCGTCGTGCGCCGGAACACTCATGATGGCGCCTGTTCCATAGTCGGCCAGAATGTAGTTGGCCACCCAGATGGGCACCGGCTGGCCGTTGTAAGGATTGATAGCCGCGCGGCCGGTAAAGACGCCGTGCTTTTCGATTGCTCCCAGGTCGCCGGCTTCGCGCGCCTTCTTCTGCTGCTCAATCAGCTCATCGACCTGCGCCTTCAGCTTTGGGTCCGCGGCGGTAAACTCCGCCACCAGGGCGTGCTGCGGCGCCAGTTGCACGCTGGTCGCGCCAAAGATCGTATCCACGCGCGTGGTGAAAACGCGAATCCTGACAGCCTTGTCATCCTGAGGGAAGTCCGCCGCATCGGACGAAGTCGAAAGCTTGCCCTGAGCTTGCCGAAGGGGACCTGCTTTCTGGAGACCAGTCCCGGCTTTTTCCGCCAGGAAAAAATCGACCTCCGTGCCTTCACTGCGCCCAATCCAGTTGCGCTGCATGGTGCGCACTTTTTCCGGCCAGCCGTCCAGCTTGTCCAGGCCGTCCAGCAGTTCCTGCGCGTAGGCGGTAATGCGGAAGAACCACTGCACCAGGTCGCGCTGCTCCACCAACGTGGTGTCATGCCGCCAGCAGCAGCCGTCCACCACCTGCTCGTTGGCCAGCACCGTGGCGCACTCCGGGCACCAGTTCACCTTGCTCTTCTTGCGGTAGACCAGGCCTTTCTCATACATGCGCAGAAAGAACCACTGGTTCCAGCAGTAGTAATCGGGCAGGCAGGTGGTCACTTCCGTCGCCCAGTCGTAGCCCAGGCCGAGCCGCTCCATCTGCCGCTTCATGGCGGCAATGTTGGAGAGGGTCCACTCGCGCGGAGGAGTATTGTTTTTGAGCGCGGCGTTCTCCGCCGGCAGCCCGAAGGCGTCCCACCCCATGGGGTGCAGCACGTTAAAGCCGCGCATCCACATGTGCCGGGCCAGCGCATCGCCAATCGAGTAGTTGCGCACGTGCCCCATGTGCAACTGGCCGCTGGGATAAGGCAGCATCTCCAGCACGTAATACTTGGGTTTGCCGCAGGTCACAGGCTCGGCCGCATACATGGTCGGATCGGCCGCCCACCGCTGCTGCCATTTGGGTTCAATCGTCGCCGGGTCGTATCGCAGTTCGTTCTCTTCAGCCATCACCTTTCAAGTGTAAACGGGGCTGGCGGTTTCTATTGCGCGGGCGGCCGCGGAAGAACAGGAGTCGGGGCCACAGAGGGCTCCATTCCCTCGAAGCTGGTGCATGGGTCGATGCCCACTTCCCGGTTCACGATTTCATAGCCTGCGGGAGGCCGGAAGACCGCCGCATCCGGCTCGCTCTGGCGGAACTTCACCAGTTCGTTGCTCGTCTTGCCCGACTGCGCGTCCTCGCTGACCTCGCGCACCACAAGGCCGGTTAAGCCGGGAGCGATCGCTTCCCACAGTTCGACATTGCTCACCAGCATTTCATTCCTTTTATGTTTCCCTATAGCCTCTATCAGAATCGTCGTCGAGGTGCGGCGACCCCGTGCCTCGACTCCCAGGATCGTCTTCGTACCCAGATCTTCCACCGTGGTTTTCTCACTCGCAGAGCTCATCCCCGCAACCCCGAACCCACAGCCCGATTGAATCGCGCCATAAAAAGGAATCGCCATCACTATTGCTTTCCTCCCAGGGAAACTCCAGAAGAAAGTGTAGTGAGCCATGGGATCGAAAACCTGAAAATGTGTAATTGGCGACTGATCCGCCGAGGGTTGAATGACCGTCGTTGCCGTCATCTGGCGGCCTTGTGCGTCTCTGGCCGTTACTACTGTGGATTCGTGCGTGATGGCAGTTCCATTTGCGAGCGTCTGTACCCGTAGAATCTTGAACTCTGCCATATAAGGCAGCCGCGCGGGAGGGCTGGTCTTGCTGTTTGCTGTAGCTCCAGTCTGAAGCGTAGAAACTTGGCTCAAAACAGGCATGGCCAAACTCACAACCGCAACCAGCGTTAATACGCCACAGATACTTCCGCGCATAACTTGCTCCTCGCACAGGATTTTACAGCACAATCAGTAAGACACTACACATGGGAGGACACTTACGGTTTTGCAAGAGAAAAGAGGGGAGGGACGCTTGCTCCTCCATACAGACCGCGCCTGGAGAAAAGCTGACTGGAACGGGAGCATTGGAAATACATGTATACTGTGTATGACAACGTATACGAGGTGCCCCAATGTTAGCTGTGCGCATTCCCGACGCCATGGAAGGCCGGCTCGACAAACTAGCCAAGTTAACGGGACGGCCCAAGAGCTTCTATGTACGACTGGCGCTTGAAACTCACCTGGACGAAATCGAAGACACATATACAGCTCTCTACCGGCTGGAGAACCCTGCCCGGCGCTGGACTCTGGACGAATTGGAACAAGGGGCTGACCGCCAAGGCAGAGCATGACCTTGCCCGCGCCAAAACAGACAGGCCCTGTTTGGACGGTCGAGTTTGACGACCGTGCGCGGCGTGAACTACGCAAGTTGGCCCCGGAAACTCAGCAGTCGATCCTGTCTTATCTGCGGGAGCGCGTTGCCGGATCGTCCGATCCCAGGCAGTATGGCAAGCCGCTGCGCATGAATCTCGCCGGCCTATGGCGTTACCGGGTGGGCGACTACCGCCTCATCTGCCGCATCGAGGAAAACCGTCTGGTGGTGCTGGTGCTCAAAGTCGGACACCGCCGCGATGTTTACGAAGACTGAACCAGGCTCTTCAGCACCCGCACATTCCGCTCCTCGTCCCCCGGCTCATCCACCGGCGTCTCGGCAATAAACGCCGCGTGCGCAAAGCGCTCATCGTTCAGCAGCCGCCGGAAGGGCTCAAGCCCCATGGTTCCCTGCCCGATGTGCTCATGCCGGTCCAGCTTTGAGCCACGCGCGGCCTTGGCGTCGTTCATGTGCCACACGCGCACTGAGTCCAACCCGACAGTCGCGGCCGCCTGGGCCACGGTTTGCTCATAGCCCTCGGCGCTCACCATGTCGTAGCCGGCCACATGCGTATGGCAGGTATCCAGGCACACGCCCACCGGCGCCGTCGCCCTGAGCCGCGTTACTAGCTCGGCCACTTGTTCAAAGCTGCCGCCCAGCGAGAACTCCGCCCCGGCCGTATTTTCAATCAGGATGTGGAACGGCGTTCCCTGCCACGGCAGCCCGTCGATGGCCCGCGTAATCGAGTCTGCCGCCAGCTTCAGGCCCTCGTCGCGCGTGAGCCCCTTCCACGAGCCCGGATGCAGCACCAGGTACTCGGCGCCCAACACCAGCGCCCGCTCAATCTCTCCGCGGAACGCCGTGACGCTCTTCTCGCGCACCTCGTCCGACTGGCTGCACACGTTCACCAGGTAGCTGGTGTGAATAACCAATGGACCCACGTCGAGCGCCGCGCGCAGTTCCTTCATGCGCAGAGCCTGCTTGGGGTCCACCTTGGGCGCGCGCCACATGCGCGGACTGGACGAAAAAATCTGAAAGGTATTGGCGCCAATCTCCCGCGCCCGCTCCACGGCGTTTGAGGCTCCGCCCGCCGTGCCCAGATGCACTCCAATTCGCTTCACCATGCGAACAGTCTAACCGGACGGCAGTATTTCCGTGCAGGCCGCACGGCTTGATCGCGGTCATCCTTCAGGTTCAGCGCACCAGGCAACGCCTCTTGGGATCGAACTTCCACTCTGGAATCAGGTACTGCATCGCGATTGCATCGTTGCGCGCGCCCAGGCACTTTTCCTCATAGAGCGCATGCGCGCGTTCCACCGCTTCCAGGTCGAGATCCACGCCCAGGCCGCCCCGCTCCGGCACGGTCAGCATGCCGTCCTTGATCGGGAAAGGATTCTTCGTCAGGAATTGCCCATCCTGCCAGATCCAGTGCGTGTCGATGGCTGTAATCGCGCCCGGCGCGGCCGCGGCCACATGCGTCACCATGGCCAGCGAGATGTCGAAATGATTGTTCGAGTGCGAGCCCCACGTCAACCCGTGATCGCGGCAAATCTGCGCCACGCGCACCGAACCCTGCATGGTCCAGAAATGCGGATCGGCCAGCGGAATGTCTACCGCGTGCAACTGGAGCGCGTGCTTCAACTGGCGCCAGTCGGTGGCAATCATGTTGGTCGCCGTGGGCAGGTTGGTGGCCTGCCGGAACTCGGCCATGATCTCGCGGCCGGAAAATCCCTGCTCCGCTCCGCACGGATCTTCCGCATATGCCAGCACATCCTGCCTGCCCTTGCACAGCGCAACGGCCTCACTCAAACTCCATGCGCCGTTCGGGTCCAGCGTGATGCGCGCCTCGGGAAAACGCGCGGCCAGAGCGGCAACGGCCCGCATCTCTTCAGCGCCGGCCAGCACGCCGCCCTTGAGCTTGAAATCATTGAAGCCATACTGCGCTCGTGCCGCCTCGGCCAGCCGCACCACGGCCTCCGGCGTCAGCGCCTCCTCATCGCGCACGCGGAACCAGCCCTCCGCCGCCTTACCCGCGCGGCGGTAAGGCAAATCCGTCTTCCCGCTGTCCCCAACAAAAAACAAGTAGCCCAGCACCGGCACGTTTGTGCGCTGCTGCCCTTCGCCCAAAAGCGCCGCAACCGGCAGGCCAAGAAACTGCCCCAGAAGATCGAGCAGCGCCGATTCGATCGCCGTCAAAGCATGAACAGTAATGCGCAGATCAAAAGTTTGCAGGCCGCGGCCCTCCGTATCGCGATCACGGAAGCGCTCGCGCACGGCGTTGAGAATTGCGTTGTACGAAGCGATCTCGCGCCCCATCACCAGCGCGCGCGCCTCTTCCAGAACCTGGCGAATCTTTTCGCCGCCAGGCACTTCGCCCACGCCGGTGTTGCCCGCCTCATCGGTGAGGATGGCGAGATTGCGCGTGAAGTAGGGACCATGCGCGCCGCTCAGGTTCAGCAGCATGCTGTCCTCGCCCGCCACCGGAACAATGCGCATGGCGGTAATCCGCGGCGACCGGCCGCCGGCGTTGCTGGGGTTGCTCTTCATCGGTGATTCGCTCACAGTGTTTCTCCTGCCCCGGTGGCCTGTCTCATCCGTTCCCGGCTGTTGCCAAGGTGATTGCGCACCGCCGCGCGCGACGCCTCGGGATCGGCGCGCACAATGGCGTTGTAGATGTCTTCATGCTCGTTGTTGATGCGTTTCAAATACTCCTGGCGCTGCGGTTCCTGCTCGTCGATCTGGAACCGGGAGCGCGGAATCACCTTGAGCCCCAGCGTGGTCAGGATGTCCAGAATGTAGGGATTGCCTGCCGCCCGGGCGATCTCCAGATGAAACCGCAAATCCGGATCGATGGCTCCCTGCCCGGTCGTGATCTCGTCTCGGAAGGCTTCCATGGCAAGCCGCATGGCCTCCAGGTGACTGTCCGTGCGCCGTACGGCAGCCAACGCCGCTGCTTCGGTCTCCAGGCCAATCCGCAACTCCAGCACCGCCAGCACGTCTTCGGCAGTGCCGGTGGTCCGGCGCTCCAGTCCAAAATCCGTTCGATTGGCAGGCTCGCAGACAAAAGTGCCGACGCCGTGGCGCGTGGCCACCAGCCCGGCGGCCTGCAGCTTCGACATGGCCTCGCGCACCACTGTCCGGCTGACGCCTTCCCGGCGGACGATCTCGAACTCCGGCGGAAGCTTCTCCCCTGGCACGAGCGAGCCGCTCGCGATCTGGGAAGCGATATGTTCTACAACCTTCTGGGTCAGGCTGCCGGCAGCCTTTCTGAGGCTGGAATCAATCATGCGCACACCTTGTCCACTCTCGGTCTAGTTGTATGACATCCTATCACTTGAGCAGTCTCCAGGATTGCTTCAATCCATATTTCTCCTTAAATTAGCACATTTATTCGCGCACTGAAGTTATTTTATTCTATGATGTCTTATCTCTGAATGCAATTATTACTGAAACATACGGATCAGCACCGAGAGGCTCCTGCCCGACGGCAGTTCCCTCGGCCAATGCTTACCGCAGGGCCAAGGTAGTATGGGATTCGACCTTTTGAAGGACTCTCAACCCGTCCATGCAAAGGAAAGGACAACATGAATCGGAGACAGTTCATCGTTGCCAGCAGCGCCGCCGGAATGGTCGCCGCCCATCCAGGCGTAGCGGGGGCAACTTCTCCGGCTGTGAGCGCGAAACCCACTGCCCGGCCGTCCCTGATGAAGCTGGGCGATCAGACCGCGCCGACCAACGATGTGCACCTTGCGTACCTGGCGCGTTACGGCGTGCGCAACATCTGCGGCTATCCGCAGATTGCAGATGGCCGCCTCTACGCCACCGTCGAAGAACTCAAGCGCATGACCGACCTGGCAGTTAAATACGGCATCAGCGTTGACTGCACCGCGCCTCCTTTCCTTGAGTCCACTCACATCGACAAGGAAAAGCATCCCGCCATCATGCTGGCCCAGAGTCCGGAGCGCGACCGCGACATTGAAGCCCTGCAGACCTTCATCCGCAACTGCGCGCTGGCCGGCGTTCCCTCCATCAAATACAACATGAGCCTGCTGGGCGTTCTGCGCACCGGCCGCACGCCGGGCCGCGGCGATGCCAGGTACAGCACCTGGAAACTCGCCGAGGCGCATCCAGACCCGCCGCTCACCCACGCCGGCCGCGTTGACGCCGAGGCTTTCTGGGAGCGCATCACCTATTTCCTTGACCGCGTCATCCCCGTGGCCAACGAGTACAAAATCCGCATGGCCTGCCATCCCCAGGACCCCGGTGTTCCGCCGGAAGGCTACCAGGGCGTGAACCGCGTGCTCGGCACCATCGACGGGCTCAAGAAGTTCGTCTCCATTCAGGAGAGCCCCTATCACGGCCTGAACTTCTGCCAGGGAACCATCTCCGAGGCGCTGCGCAATCCGGCCGTTGAAATCTTTGACGTCATCCGCTACTTCGGCACACGCAAAAAAATCTTCAACGTCCACTTCCGTAACATTCGCGGCCATCGCGACGATTTCATCGAGGTCTACCCGGACGAGGGCGACATCGATTTTGTGAAAGCCATCAAGCTCTACAAAGAGATTGGCTATCCCTACATGCTGATGCCCGACCACGTGCCGCTGGCCGAGACCGACCCCGGCTCATTGCAGTCCTTTGCCTTTTGCTACGGATACATCCGCGGCCTCATCCAGTCAGTCAACTCCGCGGCCTGAGCGGAAGAAAGACCCTGACAGTGCCTGAAACCAGACAAACCCGGATTCGTTATCTCATCATTTGCATCCTGTTCCTGGTGAGCGCTTTCAGCTTTGCCGACCGCTCCGCGCTTTCGCAGGCAGCGGGTTCGATGCCGAAGGACATTGACCTGACCCCTGAGCGCATGGGCTACCTTCTGTTCGGATTCGGCTGGGCCTATGCACTGGGCCAGTTGCCCTCGGGCGGCCTGCTGGACCGCTTCGGATCAAAGCGCGTTTACGGCATCAGCATCATCCTGTGGTCCATCTTCGCCTTCTTCACCGGGTTCGCAGGCTACCTGACGGCGAGCGCGGCTTTCACGGCCATCTTCCTTTTGCGTATTCTGTCCGGTCTGGCGCAATCGCCGGTGTTTCCCGGCAATGGCCGCATCGTCGCCTCCTGGTTTCCCACTGCAGAACGCGGACGCGCCTCGGCTATCTTCAACTCCTCGCAATATTTTGCGCTGCCCATCTTCGCGCCCATCTTCGGATGGCTCATTCACAGCTACGGGTGGCAAAGCTGCTTCTGGTTCATGGGCGTGCTCGGCGCGCTGCTCACGGTGCTGTGGTTCACCACGATCTACGGCGTCAAAGATCATCCCAGCATTTCGTCGGCGGAGATCGAATACATCGAGCGCGGCGGCGGCCTGGTGAATACCGATGCCCGAACAGGGATGAAGAAGAACACGCTGACCTGGGCCACGGTCAAAATGCTCTTGAGCCATCGCATGCTGGTGGGCGTGTACTTGGGCCAGTACTGCATTACGACGCTGACGTGGTTCTTTCTCACCTGGTTTCCGCTTTACCTGGCGCAGGCGCGGCACATGTCGGTCCTCAAGGTAGGATTTGCGGCCGCGGTGCCGGGACTGTGCGGCGGCTTCGGCGGCATCCTCGGCGGCATCATCTCCGACAAACTGCTCAGCCGCGGCTGCTCCCTCAGCTTCTCGCGCAAGCTGCCCATCATGGCGGGCATGGCGCTTTCCATGACCATCATCGCCTGCAATTACGCCAGTTCGCAAAGCCTCATGCTGCTGTTCATGTCGATCTCGTTTTTCGGTAAAGGAATCGGCGCGCTGGGCTGGACCGTTATCAGCGACACCTCGCCCAAAGGCATGGTGGGCATGAATGGCGCGCTCTTCAATCTCTGCGGCAACATGGCCGGCGTGACCACGCCTCTCATCATCGGCAACATCGTCGCAAAAACACACTCATACAACGGCGCGCTGATCTACGTGGCGTGCATTGCATTCTGCGCCATCGTGAGCTTCGGCCCCATCGTAGGAGAGATCAAGCGCCTTGAAGTTACGGCCGACTCAGCCGCGAGCTGAGCAACCAACAGGAACCTGCCGGAGTAAATCTCCGCATGTCCTGCAACTTATTGAGTTCGCAACCACACCGGTGCGCTTTTTGCGCCGGCCAGCAGCACAGGAGGTTCACATCATGGCCGAGTGGCCGGGAAATTTACCACGCAATGCATTCAAGCAGGCGCTCAAAAGTGGTCAGCGCCAGGTGGGATTGTGGAGCGCTCTCGCCAGCCCAATCGCCGCGGAGATCATCGCCGGCGCGGGCTTTGACTGGATCGTGATCGACGGCGAGCACGGTCCCAACGACATCGCTTCCCTGCTCCCGCAACTGCAGGCCATGCGCGGCGGCACTGCCGAGCCCGTCTTCCGCGTGCCGTGGAACGACGCGGTGATCATCAAGCGCGCCCTTGATGTTGGCGCGCGCTCGCTGCTCGTCCCCTTCGTCCAAAATTCCGAGGAGGCGCGCAAAGCCGTTGCCGCCGCCCGCTATCCGCCGCTGGGCATCCGCGGCGTCTCCGTTGCGCCGCGCGCCAACGACTACGGCCGCGTGCAGAACTACCATAAGAACGCGCACCTCGACACCTGCATCCTGGTGCAGTTGGAGACGCATGCCGCGCTCGCAGAGATCGAGGCCATTGCCGCCATCGACGGCGTGGACGGCCTCTTCATCGGACCCAGCGACCTGGCCGCGGACTTCGGCCATCTCGGCAATCCCAAACACCCCGACGTGCAGGCAGCCATCAAGGATGCCGCCGAGCGCATCCGCGCCACGGGCAAATCCGCGGGAACGCTGTCGGGCAACGCGGACGATGTGGAGCGTCTCTTCGGCCTCGGATTCAACTTCACGGCAACAGGCAGCGATGTGGGCCTGTTGGCCCGCGGAGCCGAACAGGTGGCCGCGCGCTTTCACAAGAGCTAGAATACGAACCTTGAACATACTGCGGCTGCGACTAATTGGCTCACAGAGGCAATATCCATCGCCAACCTTCCATTTCAGGATACAAATGTGACGAACTCCAGCATAGTGAATGTAGCGATTTTGTGCTCACTGCTTTCCAGCGGCGGAAACCCTACATGCGTGACTCCTTCTAACCCGATCTCGGAAATCAAGCGAGAGGTGCCCCTCACAACAGAATTCGCACAAGCCGAGAAAGCTGGCTCGGCTCGGCGAGTGTTCGTGGCTCCAGGCCGTTTAGATGTCCATCCTCCATCGAGACCGCTCAAACTTGCCGAGGAGAATGAGGTCTCACTGCAAAGTCATCAGCCGGGGCTCACCAGCGTTGAGATTCAGCAGGTGCAGTATTCTCCCGGAGACACGGGGCCACATAGGACACCACATTTCTTGGAAGGTGGATGGGCGACGCTCCCTGTCCTTCATCGTGCAGACGGCAGCGCATATGTGAATGTGGTTCCGCGGGCCCTTGGCCAGGTCGTACTTGAGATCGAAGCGCGGTTTCCTGATGGCGGTGAAACGCATACAGAGGCGGTGATCAATGTAGAACCGCCGGAACGTTCTCCAGGAAAAATTATCGTGGGAGAAGATAGAAGCTACCCGACGATTTATCTGTACCTGAAACCCAATCCAAGGGTGCGCGTGCCGCGCATACAGGCCATTTATGGAAGTGAAGGGAGCATGTATCAGATTAATCCTGCGTTCGTGTCATTCAAAATCCGGACAGCGAATGATGCACCTATTGTCGAACTGAATAAAACGTCAGGTCTCATCACACCAGTCCGCGCGGGACAGGCGCTCCTGGAAACTTCGTTTCAAGGATGGTCAAACCTGACCTGCATCGTCGTCGAGAGCCAATTCAATCCCAACGCGGGGCCCAGATCACACTGCGAGTCATTGCTTCTTCCTGGAGAAAAGCTAGCTACGCCAACCCGCAGCGGCAACTCCAGGTATTGATCGGTTGATGATGAACTGGACGACGAGCCTGGCATGATTAA
>Ga0302320_10004293_pt1 | contig 32429 bp, 24 predicted proteins | sample Bog_T0_3_FD_202130 | JGI IMG/M metagenome (GOLD analysis project Ga0302320, IMG submission 202130) | Peat permafrost microbial communities from Stordalen Mire near Abisko, Sweden - Bog_T0_3 | ecosystem: Environmental > Terrestrial > Soil > Wetlands > Peat | place: Sweden: Abisko, Stordalen Mire... | reverse complement strand
AAGCAGAGGAAACTGACGTGTTCGATTCGGAATTTGAGCGCAACCTTTTTGACTTGCGCAAGGCGAAACTCGAAGAGATTGAGAAGCTGGGCCAGGCGGCCTATCCCAACCAGTTCCCTGCCTCGCACACTGTGCCCGCGGTGCGCGAGCAGTGGGGCCAGATAACAGCCGAGGACCTCGAAGCCAACCGCGCGACCGTGGCAGTTGCTGGACGCATCATGGCCATCCGCGCGCAGGGCAAGGCGGGATTTGCCACGCTGCAACAGGGTGGCGAGCGGCTGCAGATTTATGTGCGGCTGGATGGGGTCGGCGAGCAGGGCTTTGCGCTCTACAAGCTGCTGGACATGGGCGACCACATTGGCGTGTCGGGCTACCTCTTCCGCACCCGCACCGGCGAGCTTACGATCCACGTGGAGCGGCTCACGTTTCTGGCCAAGGCCATGCTGGCGCTGCCGGAGAAGTTCCACGGCCTGGCCGATGTAGAGCTGCGCTACCGCCAGCGCTACGTGGACCTGTTTGTTAATCTCGAAAGCCGCGAAGTCTTCGTCAAGCGGGCCAAGACACTGAAGGCGATGCGGCAGTTCTTCGACGAGCGCGGGTACCTGGAAGTGGAAACGCCGATGATGCAGCAGGTGGCCGGCGGCGCGGCGGCGCGGCCTTTCCGCACGCACCACAACGCGCTCGACCAGGATTTGTTTCTGCGCATTGCGCCGGAGCTTTATCTGAAGCGGCTGGTGGTGGGCGGGCTGGACCGCGTGTATGAGATCAACCGCAACTTCCGCAACGAGGGCGTGAGCACGCAGCACAATCCTGAGTTCACGATGCTCGAGTTTTATCAGGCGTATGCGAACTATCACGACCTGATGCAGATCACCGAAGACCTGATCGCATTTGTGGCGAAAGAAGTGAATGGGACGACCGTGACGGAGTTCAACGGGCACTCGATCGACCTCGGGCAATGGCGGCGGCTGACGATGCGCGAGGCCATCCGCGAGTTCTGGCCGGCGGAGGCGGGAGCAAAGCCGGCGTTGGCGGCGTTTGAGTCCGCAACCGTGTTGCAGGCGCGGCTGCATGCGGCCATGGATTCGCTGGAGAAGGCTGGGGGCCAAACGGCGCGGATTGCGCCGGAGCGCATAGCCGAGCTGAAGACGATTGCAGGCGCCATCAGCGCGGTCTACTTCGAGTCTCTCGGACGAGGCCCGGAGGGCAAGGGCGCGCCGATTGGCAAGTCGATCTACAACCTGTTTGAGGCGGTGGCGGAGCCGTTCCTGGTGCAGCCCACCATCATCTACGACTACCCGGTGGAGGTTTCGCCACTCTCGAAAGCCAAGCCCGACGATCCGGCGCACGTGGAGAGATTCGAGTTTTTTGCCGGCGGCTTCGAGCTGGGCAACGCCTTCAGCGAGCTAAACGATCCGGTGGAGCAGGAAAAGCGCTTCCGCGACCAACTAGCCCAGCGCGCCGCCGGCGACGACGAAGCCCACCAGATGGACGAGGACTACGTACGCGCGCTGGCCTATGGCCTGCCGCCGACCGGCGGCGAGGGCCTGGGCGTGGATCGATTGGTGATGCTCCTCACAGGCTCCCGCTCCATTCGCGACGTGATTCTCTTTCCGTTGATGAGAAACAGGGACCAGGGGACCAAGGGACCAGGGGACCAAGAAGCCGCACAGTGAAATTCGAGGAGCTTCAGTGAGCCAATCATTCAAATATCTCCTCGTATGGCAGCACGCCATCGAGCTCACAACAGAAATTTACAAACTAATGGCGAGCTTTCCTGGCGCGGAGAGGTTCGGGCTGACCAATCAAATGCGCCTAGCCGCGGTCTCCATCGCCAGCAACATCGCCGAAGGCTATGGTCGAGCGACGAAAGGCGAGTACATTCAGTTCCTCGGCCACGCGCGTGGCTCATGTTCCGAACTCGAGACACAGCTCGTCATCGCAAGAAACCTCGAATTCGGCACCGCGCACAACCTCGAATCCTCAGATGCTTTGTGCCACGATGTAGGCCGGCTGCTAAGCGCGCTCATGAACTCTCTCCGCGCCAAGCAGCCATCCCCATAGTCCCTCGGTCCCCTGGTCCCTTGGTCCCCTCACTTTCAGGAGCTGCTTTTGAACATCCTTTTCATCGGCGACGTTTTTGGCAGCGCGGGGCGCAGGATTGTGCGCGAGCACATTGACCATGTGCGCAAGGCCAACGATGTCGAACTGACCATCATCAACGCGGAGAACGCGGCCGGCGGCTTTGGCGTGACGCCGCAGATTGCCGAGGAGTTGTTCGACCTGGGCGCGGACGTGCTGACCACCGGCAACCACGTGTGGGACAAGCGCGAGCTGATCGACTACTTGAACTCTGCGCCGGCCGAGAGCAGCGAGCGGGCGCGCCGGGTGCTGCGGCCGGCCAACTTTCAGCCTGGCCTGGCTGGCCACGGCGTGTTTGAAGGCACGACCGAAAGCGGTGTGGACTATGCGGTGGTCAATCTGGGCGGGCGCGTGTTCATGAACGCGACCAACGATCCGTTCCATGCCGTCAACGACATTCTGCGCGGCATCACTGCCAAAGTAATTGTGCTGGACTTTCACGCCGAGGCAACCAGCGAAAAAGTCGCCATGGGCTGGCATCTGGATGGGCGCGTGACGGCGGTGTTGGGCACACACACGCATATTCCCACGGCAGACGAGCGGGTGCTGCCTGGGGGAACGGCCTATCAGACCGACGTGGGCATGAGCGGGCCGTATGACAGCGTGATCGGCGTGGAAAAAGAGCTGGTGCTGAGCCGGTTTCTGACCGGGATGTCAGGCAAGTTTGAGCCGGCCAAGGGAAATCCGAAGATGTGCGGCGCCCTGGTGACCTGTGACCCGGCCACGGGACGCGCGACGGCGATTCAGCGGATCATGCTGGGTGAGTAACGCCACCTGCGGTGCGGCAGACGCTCGCGGGACGCTAGCAGAATCTTTCTGGCATCCCACCCAATTCACGATGAGACTGTGAAATGGACGGGAACCCTGCTACTGAGCGCTGGGCGGCGCGGCTGGGTGGTCCGTGACAGTCTGCGACGCGGACGGAGAGTCTGTCTGCGTGTCGGGGTAGGCCAGCATCTGCTCTGTCTTCACGTCGATCTTGGCGGGGTGAATCCAGTTGATGGGCACCAGCGTAGCCGGAGCATGCGAGGCCTTCAGCAGCTTGCCTTTGCCATCGAAATCCATGGTCCAGGTGAGGGATTTGGGCGCCGTGGAAACATCCGTGAACGACAGGATGGCTCCACCCTTGTCGGGGATGGCAAGCGAGGCCTTGTTGGCCATGGGAAACTTGTCCGTGGGTGGTTCCTGGTTGACGACCGCGGCCTGGGGATGGCCCCCGGCCAGCGTTGCGTAGCAGAAGGCGGTGCCGAGCCAGTCGGCCACGGGAGAGCCCTCTGGATTGTCTTCGGCACGAATGTGGTTGAACGTGGAGATGGTGATGGCGTTGATGGGCGCGGGCGAGAACAGCGAGTAGCTGCGCAGTTGGATGGGGATGATGCGCACCCGGCCTTCTTCTCCGCGCGGTATCGAAGCCGTGAACACGCTCACGTCACCGCTGCCGTTGTTGCGCAGGAAACGGAGGAAGATGTGATTGGGAAGCGCCGAGCAGACCACCTGCCGGTAGGTCCATTGGCCCTCGTTGAATTCGAGTCCGGTGTGGCCCGCATGCTCGGCGATGGAGCTCTCGGCGTTGGCCGCTTGTAGCCGGTCCTGCGTGGTCATCTGGTCCACCGAGCGCAATTCAACCGAAGGCGACTTCCAGGGAATGGTCGAGTCGATGGAAAAGGGAATGGGACGCGCGATCGGCTGGCGCACTTTTTCAACTGCCGCGCCGGGAACACGCTCGGTCACCGTCTGGGCCTGCGCAACGGCGCAGACAACGGCCAGGGATGCCAGCGTGAACAGGGGAAACAGGGCTCTCATGCGCTCCATCTTCTAGCTAGAGTATCATCTGCCCACAAAAACCGGCTGCACACGGAAGTTACCTCCGGCAAGAAAAAGGGCAGCCTGAATCAGGCTGCCCATGATGATTTAGACCCGCTCCCCAATTGAAAGGCGACCAAGGGCCGATCAATGAGCGGCGTGGTGCGCGGGTGAAGGCTTGTGCACCGGGGCGGCCTTCTTCTTCTCCGGCACGCTGGTGCCGTCGCGCAGCACAATCTGCACCGACTGCGCCACCGTGTCTGTTGCGGGAATCTGCGTGAAGCTGTCATACGTGCCGTCCAGCTCCGCCTGGCCCTTGGACGAGAGACCGTACTCGGCCCCTGCGGCCGGAACATCCTTGTCCGCCAGCGGCGTCTTCAGGTTGACGATGAAGTCGGGCACCTTGGACTGCTTGGCGTCGTCGGTGACGGCGACCTTGATGACCGAGGCGGTGGCTTCAATCACCGTTCCCGGAACCGGCGTGGGCTGGTCCTTCAACAGCGCCCACAGCTTGTCGGCGTCTTCCTTGGCGCCGAAGGCAAGTACCAGTTCCTTGTCGGCCAGGGCCAGCGTGTTCAGGTCAGGCGTGTTGGCCAAGATCTTGTGGATCTTCTGTGCGGGCGTGTCGGCCGGGGTAATGACCAGGGTTCCCGGCGGGAACTCCGTGGCCTGTGCCTGTGTCTTGATGGCGTCCAGCCCGTCCAGGCCGCCGTGGTACTTGTTGTACCAGTAGTCGAGCTTCTTCTCGATCTGCGGCTTGTAGCCGGCCGGAGCAAAGTTCCAGGCGCGCGCATAGAACCAGACGGCGTTGACCATGTCCGGAGGAACCAGCTTGACGTAGGCCTCGGCCAGGTTGAGCGTATCCGAGAGTCCAAGTCCCGGGGTTGTGGTGGCCTCGGGCGGCAACAGCATCAGTTCCGTGCGGTACTCGTCAACAGCCGCCTTGAAATCCTTCTTCGACATGGCATCGTCCAACGCGATGGACGAGTCGAATACCGGATAGGTCGCGGCCGTCTGCTTCTTCCAGTCGTCGTCGGAAGTGCCGGCCGGCTTGGTCGCCTTCAGGCCATCTTGCGCCAGGGACGCGATATCGTCGCATGTCTGCGGATCGCTGGTCTTCTGGCACTGGCTCTTCTCGATGGCCACGGAGAGGAAGATGGCCTTCATGTTGCCGGGATCGATCTGGAGCAGACGCTTTGCGGCACTGAGCGCGTGGTCGGCATCGCCCTGCTGCTGGTAGGTGTCCACCAGCATGTCAAGCACTGCCTTCTTGACGATGCTCTGCGGATAGGTGGTCACAAAGCTTTCCAGCGCCGCGGCCTTGGTCTTTGGATCGGACTGCGTGGTGGCGTCCGAATAGGCCTTGAACTCGACTGGATCCTTGATGGTGATGGTGGATGAATCCTGGGCTTGAAGCGCAGGCGCGGAGACGAGGCTGGCAGCTACCAAGACCATCACAGACGCAAAGACTAACTTCTTCATTCAGTGCTCCTGGGAAATTCCGAAATGGAAATCAATATTCAAACCCTCGCTCGCGGAAAGCAAGACCGTTTGCCGGGCGGTTGAGTACTTGGGATACGGGTAAACGATACCACGGCTACCGCTCAGGTGTTGCGAGGATTATAGAAAGCGCCGCCGCCTGTGACAAGCATTCTTCGGTGGAGAACCAGGGTTGGACGAGCCGGAGGCCTGTAAAAGCCGCCCTGGAACCGTTCACCGCGCCGGTCAGCTCTCCCATCGGAACGTGCGGATTTCCCGATGGAGACACACCCGCCCCGCTTCGCGGTTGTCTTCTCTTCCCCTGGTCGGCGCGCCGCTGCATAAAGGCTTAGACACCGCTCTTGAGGAAACTGTTCCCGGCCTTGCGGCAGGCGCAAGTGTACAGAATCGAGACACTTTCCAGCGCCTTATTGCAGCAGCCTTACCAGTTCTGCCTGCTCGGCCAGAAAGGCGTCGTGGCCATGGTCGCTGATCATCTCGCGGTACTCGGTCTGGACGCCCGCGCCGCGAATCGTATAGGCGAAGTGGCGCACGGAGTCGGGCGGAAAAAGCCAGTCCGAACTGATGCCGACAAAGCTGAGATGCGCGCGAATGCGGCCGAAGGCCGCCGTGGGCGAGGCGTGGCCGTGCAGCGGGTCCCAGGTTTCCATGGTGCGCAGGATGGCGAGATAGGAGTTGGCGTCAAAGCGATCGATGAAGCGCTGGCCCTGGTGGTCGAGGTAGCCGGCGATGTCGTAGCGGCCGCCGGTAAGTCCGCCGCCCAGGTCGTCGAGGCCCCGCGGGTCTTCGCCGTTGCGGTTGGGGTTGCGGCCGAAGCGCTCGTCGAACAAAGGCGGCGCTTTGTAACTGAGCATGGCGATCTGCCGCGCCAGGGCCAGTCCCCGCCGTGGCTGCCGGTGCGGCAGGTAACGGCCGCCGGCCCAGTCGGGGTCCTGCTGAATGGCGCTGCGCTGCAGGTGGTTCAACGCCAGGCCCATGGCCCCCAGCGGCGCCACGGCGATCACGGCCGCGCGCTCCACTCGGTCAGGATGGACGATGGCCCACTCTAGCGACTGCATTCCACCGATGGAACCGCCCAGCACCAGGCGCAGGCGGCGAATGCCGAGCGAGTCGAGCAGGCGGCCCTGAGCGCGGACATTGTCGCGGATGGAGACCAGTGGAAAGTCAGGCCCGTAGATCTCGCCCGTGTCGCGATCCACCGAGCCGGGGCCGGTGGAACCATAGCAGGAGCCCAGCAGATTGACGCAGAGGACGCAGTCCTGGTCCAGGTTGAGCACGCCGCCGGGGGCGAAGATCTCCGGCCACCACTGGCCCACCTGGGCCGAGCCGGACAGCGCGTGGCAAACCAGCACTGCGTTGTCGCGCGCGGCATTGAGCCGGCCGTAGACCGCATAGTGCAGCGTGGGGCCGGCCAGCGTACGGCCGCAGTCGAGCAACAGGTGCTCGTCGAGCACGAAATCGCCTTCGTAGGTGGGCTCCGGCGCGGGCCGCCCGGACGCGGAGGCCGCTCGACCGCCAGGGCCTCGGTCGCCGGGTCCGAGATCGCCGGGTCGGGGGCCGCCGGACTCCGGATCGGCCGATGCCTGTGCTTCCGTCATGATGCTCATTGTGCGGCAAGTTCCTGGGTTGAAGCTAGGCCGGTGAAGGTCTGTCCGTTGGACGCTTCGATCGCCTGGTCGAGATCGGCCAGAATATCGCGAATATCTTCAATGCCCACGGAAAGCCGCACCAGTTCCGGCGTGACGCCGGTCGAGGCCTGCTCCTCGACAGAAAGCTGCTGGTGCGTGGTCGAAGCCGGATGAATGACCAGCGACTTGGCATCGCCGATGTTGGCCAGCAGCGAGAACAGCTCCAGGCTGTTGATCAGCTTCTTCCCCGCTTCATAGCCGCCCTTCACTCCAAAAGTGACGATGGCGCCGCTGCCGTTGGGCAGGTACTTCTGTGCCCGTTTATAGTAGGCGCTCGATTCCAGGCCGGGATAGTTGACCCACTCCACGCCGGGATGCTGCTCGAGGTGCCGGGCAACGGCCAGCGCATTGGCGGAGTGCCGCTCCAGGCGCAGGTGCAGCGTCTCAATGCCCTGCAGCAGCAGGAACGCATTGAAGGGCGAGAGGGCCGCGCCGGTGTCGCGCAATCCCTGCACGCGCGCCTTCAGGATGAACGCCAGGGGACCGAATGCGGCCGTGTACGAAAGGCCGTGGTAGGAGGGGTCGGGCTCGGTGAACTCCTTGAAGCGGTCCGAGGCGGCCCAGTCGAACTTGCCCGCGTCCACGATGACGCCGCCGATGGCCGTGCCGTGGCCGCCGAGAAACTTGGTGGCCGAGTTGACCACGATGTCCGCACCCCACTCGATGGGACGCACCAGCGCGGCCGAGGGCGTGGTGTTGTCGATCACCAGCGGCAGGCCGTTCTCATGCGCGATGGCCGCGAGCTGCTCGATGTCGGCCACGTCAAGCTTGGGATTCCCCAGCGATTCGGTGTAGACGGCGCGGGTTTTCGAGTTGATGGCCGCGCGCAACCCGTCGAAGTCGTCCGCATCCACAAAGCGCACCGTGATGCCCAGGCGCGGCAGCGTGTAGTGGAAGAGGTTGTATGTGCCGCCGTAGAGCGAGGTGGTGGAAACAATTTCGTCTCCTGCCGCGGCCAGTGTGGTGAGCACAAGCGTCTCCGCTGCCTGGCCTGAGGCCGTGGCCAGCGCCGCCACGCCGCCTTCAAGAGCCGCCACGCGCTTTTCAAACACGTCCGTGGTGGGGTTCATGATGCGCGTATAGATGTTGCCGAACTCCTTCAGCCCGAAGAGCCGGCCGGCATGGTCGGCGTCCTGAAAGACGTAAGAGGTGGTCTGGTAGATGGGCACGGCGCGCGAGCCGGTGGCCGGGTCGGGCGTTTGGCCGGCATGCACGGCCAGGGTGGCAAAATGCTGTTTCGCTTCGGACATCGGTTTCTCCTTCAAGTTCCTGTTCGTGAAGTGCTGAGCTTCAAGTGCCCCATCCTTTGCGGTCGCCGCGGCGGCCGAAGGCTGGGAATCGCAAAATGGAAAACGGCCCGAATCCTTTTGGGGACCGGGCCGCACTGGTTTCGAGAATCGGTTGCGTCTAGCGCATTCGCGTCTCATCTTCAGCACGGACAGGGCCGCCTGGCCGACACATACACATGGCCATGACCGCAATTCCGTGCATCGTTGAGGTACGCATTAAGAGAAGTATCGGCCCAGCCCCCGTCAATGTCAAATTCCACTCCCCCCAGCGCACAACCCAATCCGAAGGTTTTTTTGAATGCGACCAGCGCAAACAAGCTGCGCCGTGTACCCAACGCCCACCCCGAAAATTCCCGTGGATTTAACCCGCCGGTCGCTGTACACTGCGCGCATCCGGAAACCCAGGACGAAAACTCCGGCAAATTGCCCGCACAAGGAGGCACACGCGATGGCAACAGTGAAACATACGTTTCCCCCATACAAATCCCCGTTCGGCGCCGAGATCACCGAGGTTCTGGTGGACGGGGCAGGGTGCGAATGGACCCAGAGCAAAGGCGGCAAATGGCAATGCACGCCCAAAAAGGGCGGCCCGTGCGACCGCAAGGAATGGACAGACGATGGCTGCAGGGTCGAACTCTCCATCATGGGCGTAAGGAAGAGGTTCACCATCATCTACAAGTGCATGTGTCAGAACTCCATCGAAGACGCGCTCTAGGCCTGAATTTCGCATCGAGAATGCAATGCCGGGTACCGGCTGCCCCATCCTTCGCGTCTTTTGCGAAGGGTGGGAGAGCAGGAACCTGCATCGAGCGAACTGCGAGCGTGTGCCCCACCGCAGGTGGTTACTCCGCCGACGTAAACGGCGAAGCCGGCAGCCCCTCCCCGTTGAACAGGTTGCACTGCGGGCTGTTCGCCCACCCGTACCGCACCTCGACCGGCTCGGCAACTGCGGGGCTCTCCGCCACCACCGTCTCTCCGTCGATCCGCGCCGTTGCCGCCATAAATTTCCCATCCGCAGCAGCCACTTCGAACCCGGTCACTTCCCCGCCCTTTGCCGCAAGCCCCGCGGCATGGTCGAACCATACGCGGATCGCCGCGCCCTCCGCAGTCGCCTGGCGGAAGACCGGCCCCTCGAACTCCACTCGCTCCCCGTAGCTCAGCGCCCGCGCCGCCCGCGCCAGCCGCAGCCCCACGTCCACCTTGTCCGTCGGGTGCACGTTGTCCGGATTGCCGATGTCGATGGTCACCGCCATGGCCGTGTTGCGAACGGCGAGCGTCTTCAACTGCTGTTCGCGCAACTCCGCCCAATCCTCCGTCGCGTTCGATTTGAAATTCGAAATCTGCACAAACAGGAACGGAAAATCGCCTTCGGCCCACTCATGCCGCCAGTCCTCGATCATGGTGCCGAACACGCGGCTGTAGAGCGGCGCCCGCGCCAGCGCACTGTTGCTCTCGCCCTGGTACCAGATCACGCCGCGCATGGCCATCGGCGTCAGCGGCGCAATCATCCCATTCCACAGCCTTCCCGGTCCCCAGCTCTCCAATTGCGGATGCCACGCGAACTCGGGCTCCTGCTTGCCCGCTGCCCTGGCCTCGTCCCTTTGCCGATGCTCGTCCTTCTCCCGCGCCAGCGCGTCCGTCTCCCGCTCCGTCATCTTGGCCCACGCCCCAAACGCCGGCGCCAGCGCCGCATCCGCGCCCAGCGCAGCCTCGCGCGTCCACGCGTCGGCCACCGTGCCGCCCCAGGTCGAGTCGATCACCCCCACCGGCACATGTTCGCGCTGCTCAATCTCCCGCGCAAAGTACCATCCCACCGCGGAAAAATTCTTCGCCGTCTCCGGCGTCGATTGCGCCCACCCATCCGTCTCAACATCGTCCAACGGATACACACTGGCCTTCTTCTTCACGATGAACAGGCGAATGCGCGCGTTGTCCGCGTGCGGCAAATCCTGGTCAGCGGTAGCCGCCTGGCGCATGGCAAACTCCATATTCGACTGGCCGCTCGCCACCCACACATCGCCCACCAGCACATCGTCCAGCGTGATCGTCTGCGCGGTGCCGCCAGCCGCCGTGCTCGTCACCGTCAGCGCAAACGGTCCCCCTGCCCCACCGGGCTTCAGGTAGAGGCTCCACTTGCCCAGCGGCCCGGTCGTTGCGCTGCGCGACTCCCCGCGAAAGCTCACGCCCACCACCCGCCCTGGCTCGGCCATGCCCCACACATGCACCGGCAAATCCCGCTCGACCACCATGTGACTGGAGAAAACCTTTGGCAAACTCACCTGCGCCGCAACCAGCACTCCCTGCAACAGCGCAAAAAAAAGCAGCAAACGCAATTTCAAAACAAACCTCCCAAGAAAACAGATCGCTTTCCCGCACGCCCGCGCTCCGGAATGAAAACGCTACCACCACCCGCCGCTTCCGCGCCACTTCTTCGCCCGGTCATCACCGCCTGCGCCATTCCCATCGACATGCTTGATCCGTTTCTCCCCTGCGGTCTCTTCGCCGATTACGGGTTCAGCAGCCGCTACCGCCCGGTTCCCAATGGGGTACAGTCCTGTCGCCTGACCTGCTTTCACAATTGACAGTTACGCTCGAACCCGCGCAAAATGCAGCCAGTGCGGGTGCTCAGGCTCCCCGCGCCCCTGTTGACGCCGGCTCTGCATCGACCGCGCGCCTCACAGACAATCCTGGCCTGAAAGAAATGAAGGCTACGCATGAGTGATTCCGCCCCCCAGAGTTTCAAAAACCACGGGCGTCTCGACCCTCCTTACCACTTCATCACCACCGCGGTTCTCGCCGTCAATCTGTTCATCGTCTCCTGCTTTGCGTGGAAGAATCTCAACTGGTTCAGCGAGTGGCTGGTAGTGCTCTCCATTGCCGTATTCATTCCACTGGTCAAGTTGCGCAGCTATCCGCTCAAGGTGCAGGATCGCGTCATCCGCCTCGAAGAGCGCATCCGCCTGCAGGCTCTGGCCCCCGCCGAGTGGCACGCGCAGATCTACAAGCTCACCGAAGACCAGTTGATCGGCCTGCGCTTCGCCTCCGATGACGAAGTCGTTGTCCTTGCCAAGCTCGCCCTCGAACAGAACCTCACCCGCAAGCAGATCAAGGAGCGCATCAAAGACTGGCGCCCCGACGACTGGCGCGTCTGAGCTGTTTGGACGGGGGGAGCAGGGGGTTTTAAACCCCTGAAGATCGGTTCATAAGAATGGGGCCTTCAGGCCCGGACCCGGCCCCAAATCCAACTGATCGTAATGGGAAAGCAAGGCAGAGCCGCGGCCATCGCTTCGGCGCTGCCTTTCATCTCTAATCCCGATTCTTTTCTTCCCCGCCCTGAGCCTTCTCCAGCGCTTCCGCGTCCGCTCCATGCTCATGCCGGTAATGCTCCACCGGCATCTTCCCATCCCACCACGCCCAGTTCATGGGATAGACATCGGGATCGAGAAACACCTGGTAGAAGTGCCACACCACAATCGCCAGCGTGGCCAGAATCGCCTCGTAGTAGTGCACCGCAGTGGCTACATCCACCCACCAGCGCGCCAGCAGGTTGCCCACCCACACCTTGGCCCACATCATCACGCCGGTCACACCCATCAGCCCGGTGCCCCACACCAGCGCCCAGTACTCGGCCTTCTCCGCATAGGTGAAGCGCCCATATTGTGGCCGCACCTTGCTCAGTCCCAGGTAGTAGAACATGGTGCCCACAGCATCCCAAATATCCTTCGGCCGCGGCGCAAGATCCCAGATCAGCCGCCGTCCCTCGCGCGCGGCCAACAGGTAAAACACGTGATAAACGCCCACCGCCATCAGCACCACACCGGCCACGCGATGCGTTATGCTGCGCAGCCGCTCGCTCATACCCAGTACTTCGGCAATCCACGAGTTGGGAAACTTCAGCGCGAATCCGGTAATTACCAGCACAATAAAGCTCGTCAGCAGAATCAGATGCTGCCAGCGCTGCTGCGTCGTCATGCGCGTCATGAAGGGGTTCTGCATCTTCCGCTTCGCAACGGCTTTCGCCCGCCAGATGATCGCGTTGTGCAGGAACATGGCGCCGATCACCAGCAGAATCAGGATCACGTAGACGATGCGCACCCAGCGTACCGCAATCGAGCCGATGTCGCGCGGATGTATTCCATCCTCCTGGTGCACTTTCGTCTGCGTGAACTTCTGCGTCACGCCCTGGTGGCACTTGCCGCAGGTCCCGTCCAGATGCGCTTTGTTGATTGTCGAGCGAGGATCGCTCGAGGGCAGAATGTCGTGCACCCCGTGGCAGCTGGAGCAGTTGGCCGCAACCACTGACCCGCCCTCCGCCGCCAGCCCGTGATAGCTGTCGAAGTAGCTCGTCACGCGGCCTCCCGGCACGCCAAACTCCTGCGACAACCGCACTCCCTCGTGGCAGCGCGCGCAGGTATCGCGGGAGAGATTCTGCTCGGCCGCCGGCGAGTTGGGATCGGCATGCGATTTGATCGAGTGAATGCCGTGGCAGTCCGTGCATACCGGCGCCAACTGGTTGCCGCGCGCAATCGCCTGCCCGTGAATGCTCTGGTTGAAGGTGTTCTCAATCTGCGCGTGGCACTTGCCGCAGGTGGCCGGCACGCTGGCCTTGTAGATCGGCGACTTGGCATCGCTGGCCGGCAGAATCGAGTGCGCCCCGTGGCAATCGGTGCACACCGCGGCCTTCTTCGAGCCGTTCTCCACGGCTCGCCCGTGCACGCTGTCCTGGTAAGAGAGAAACGCCTGGTTGCTCTCCCCGTTGGACTCCATCAGGAACTTCTGTCCGTGGCATCGCCCGCAGGTTGCGGGGATATTGGCATGATTCACCGGCGACTTTGCATCATCCGCGGCCAGAATCTCATGCGCGCCGCCGTGGCAGTCCTGGCAGTTCGCCGCCACACCGCCGGCCTTAGTCGCCTTGGCGTGGTAACTGTGCGCGTAGGCGTCCTGCGCATCCGCATGACACTGCGCGCAGGTCACTTTCGCAGGCGGCGCATCATGCACCAGGCTCTTCACATCCGTGTGGCAATCCACGCACGCAAACATGGAGCCATGGATGGAATGCTTCATCTTCGCGCCATCCACAAAGACGCTGGCCTGCTTGCCGTTCACGTCCATGGTCAGCGTGTTATCGGAGTGGCACTGCAGGCAGTCCTGATCCTTGAGTTTCTGCCCGGCCCGGGCCGCGGCCCCGCTCATGATCAGAACCGCAACAAGAATCGCGACGACAGATCTACTGCTCTCGTGCTTCCACAACTGATTCAGCCCGGACATGCTCGCCTCTTGTTCTGGGGAAGCTCGCTGTTCTCAGGACCTCGTTTGTTACCGCTCCACACGCTAACTATGCGGTGGATAACCATAACTGCCCCGTGCCCCATCCATTCGCGTCCTTTGCGAATGGGTGGGAATCCACAAATCCCATGCGAGCGAATAGCGAGCGTCTGCCCCACCGCAGGTGGCTGCCTCACCGCAGGTGGCTGCCCCACCGCAGGTGGCTGCCCCACCGCAGGTGGTTATTCCCGAAAGTAGGCGCTCAATGTCAGTACCAGAAGCGTGAGCCCGATCAAGATCGCCGTAAACCCAATCACCCGGGCAAAGTTGATCCACCAGGCCGCCGGCGCCGCGCCCAATCTTGACTCAAGCTTGCCTTGCTTCAACAAGCTCTCGTACTCCCCCGGGCGCTTCTCCTTGAACTCTTCTTCGCTCTCCACGCCCGTAAAAATCACCATGTCCATCGGGAATGTGTCCGGACGCAGGTGGGTGTTGACGAAGTGAATCGAGAAGATGAACAGAATCGCCAGCAATCCCTCTTCGCTGTGAATCACCAACACCGCGTTGAGCGCCCAGCCGGGAAGGAACCGCGCAAAGAACGGAGCGAACCACATCGCATAGCCGGAGAAGCCAATGATCAGCATGCCCCAGAACACGGCCCAGTAGTCGAACTTCTCCCAATACGCGTAGCGCCCGAATTGCGGTCTCTTGCCCAGGCCCACAAACCAGCGCAGATGGCTCACGAGGTCCGTCACGTCCTTCCAGTTGGCCACCATCGAATTGGGTCCCCAGAAGATCCCCTTCTCTCGATTCAAAATCCCGCGCTGAAAGACGTCCTTCACGTGAATCAGAAAGGCCATCGTCAGCACTACCGCGCATAGCTTGTGGAAGAAGATGATGGTGCCAAATCCACCCACCGACGAAGCCAGCTTCCGGGCCCAGAAGCTCTGGCTGAAGCGCATCGGAAGCCCCGTCGCCGCCAGACCGAGAAATGTGCTGAACAGCACCCCGTGCATATACCGTTGTGCCGGCGTGAACCGTGTGATAAACCGCCCCGCCGCGCTTCCGCTCGCTTCGCTCGCGGCTCCTGTTTGTTCCAGATCAGGCATGGTTGCCTCCCTTTGCCGACCTTCTTTTGATCTGTTCGTATCGCGAGCGGATCAGCCACAGAATTGTATGAATCAAGAAGAACGTAAGCACGCTCACCAGAAGCAGGTTCATGAACAGCCCAATGTAGTAGAGCGCCGGATTCAGCTTCCGGTTGCGGGCATTGGCATGAGGCTGATACTTGACGAAGCTGGCATTGGCGCCCGCGTGGCAGCGCCCGCAGGTCTTCACCAGGTTGGCTGGCGCAATCGGGCTGCGCGGGTCGGAAGCCGGCAGAACCTCGTGCGCTCCGTGGCAATCCCAGCACCGCGCCGTCTCCACATAACCGCCCAGAGACCCCAGTTGGGAGTGGAACGTATCTCGGTAAGTGCTGAACTTGTCCGTGTGGCAGGAGCCGCAGATCGGCGTCGACTGAGTGCGGAACGCCGCCTCAGTCGGTTGCAGAATCGCATGGGCGGTATGGCAATCCGAGCAAACCGGCGCTTTCATATTCCCGGCCGCAATGGCCTTGCCGTGCACGCCATTCGAGTAGCTATCGGCGATGCCCGCGTGGCATTTGCCGCAGGTGGCCGGCACGTTCGCCTTGTTGGTCGCGCTCTCCGGGTTGCTGCGGCTTAAGATGTGGTGCGATCCATGGCAGCTCTGGCAGTTGGCAGCCACCAGCAAACCCTCTTTGCTCAACGCGAAGCCGTGAATGGAATCGATATACGACGGATACACGCTCTCCAGGCCATGCTTCTTCGCCATCCCGTTATCGTTATGGCAGGCGCTGCACGTCTTGGGAACATTGAGCGGATACACAGCCGATCGCGGATCGGTCTTAGGATAGATCTGGTGCGCGTCGCCGTGGCAGCTGGTGCAGGGATGGTCGGCCCCGTCCGAATGCACGCTGCCCTTCAGCCCCTGCGCTTCGCCGGCATGGCAGCCCTCGCACTTCACCGGCGCAATCTTGTCCGGGTGCGGATAGCCCTTGATGTCGGCGTGGCAGTTCACGCATTGCAGAACGCCGTGGATGCTGGAGCCAAACTTGTGTTCATCCACACCGATGCTGTGCCCCGCTGCATCCTGCATGCTCGCGTCCGCATGGCAGGCAAGGCACTCGCTGGCCGTCTGCGCCCTCAGTGGCGCAGCGGCAGCCAGCAGTGCACAGGCAACCAGTGTCAGCGGGATGGAGAAAAAAGTCTTCATCTCAACTCCGAGTTCTTTGAAACGCCGGGTCCCCAGGTCTTGTCCGCCACGGCGGAAGACCTGGGAAACCTCGAGCCCAACTTGTCGTGATTGCTCACTTCTGCAGCGTGCGAATGTAGGCAACAACGTCCTTGATCTGGTCTCCGGTCAGCTTGCCGGTGTAGGCCGGCATCTTGCCTTTGCCGTTCGTCGTCGAAGCGATGAACTGCGCATCCGATGCACTCACCATCGCCGCATCCTTGAACGAAAGCACCTTCATGCTCTTGGCCATGGGCGTAGCCGCAAGCCCGTCGGCCCCGTGGCACATGGCGCACTTGGCCTTGTAGGTATCTGCTCCCGGGCCCTGCGCTAACGCAGGCGCCGCCATCAAAGCAGCCATCACCACCAGGGCCGCTGTCTTCATTCCTTGAGTCATCTGAATCACTCCTTACGCCGGGCACTTGGCAGCACCCAGTCCAGTACGAGTGATAGACCGCTCGTCGCGTGTGCGTATGTGATGGTGACCACAGGTGCACTTTGTCTGCATCACATTGGGTGGCCATTTGGCGCGCATCCATCACATTCCATGCGCCTCGCAGGGCGTTGCGGGCAAGTGATCCATATCACCTGCCGATTTGTCCCACCCCAAGCAGCCGCGCAAGCAGCATTCGCCATGAACACATGGCTCCGTGTCCCATCCTTGCGACTTGCTCCTGGCACAAGGGTGAGAAAGCGTAAACCCCCTGCGAGCGAATAGCGAGCGTCAGCCGCACCGCAGGTGGTGTGGTAGCTTATCTTGTGGAGTTTCCTCAACCTATGCCTGCCATTACCTCATTCATCAAGCACCACTATCGTCATTTCAATGCCGCTGCCCTCATTGACGCGGCCGAGGCCTACAACAGGCTGCTCGCCGGCGGCGGAAAAATGTTCGTCACCCTCGGCGGCGCCATGAGCACGGCCGAACTCGGCCTGTCTTTGGCAGAGATGATCCGCCAAGACAAGATCCACGGCATCAGCTGCACCGGCGCCAACCTCGAGGAAGACGTCTTCAACCTCGTCGCCCATGACTTTTACGAGCGCGTGCCCCACTACCGCGATCTCACCCCTGCCGACGAGGCCAAGCTTCTCTCCCGCCACATGAACCGCGTCACCGACACCTGCATCCCTGAGATGGAGGCCATGCGCCGCATCGAGAACGAGGTGCTCAAGGAATGGGTCCGCGCCGACCAGTCCGGCGAGCGCTTCTTCCCCCACCAGTTCATGTATAAGATCCTGCTCTCGGGCGACCTGGAAAAGTCCTACCAGATCGACCCAAAAGACAGTTGGCTACTGGCCGCCGCCCAAAAGAATCTCCCCATCTTCGTCCCCGGCTGGGAAGACTCCACGCTCGGCAACATGTACTCCGGCCACTGCATCTCCGGCGACGTTAAAAGCGTGCACACCGTCCGCACCGGCATCGAGTACATGATGGAGTTGGCCGAGTGGTACACCAACACAACGGCAGGGACGCCGCTCGGCTTCTTCCAGATTGCCGGCGGCATCGCCGGCGACTTCCCCATCTGCGTCGTCCCCATGCTGCATCAGGACTTGCAACGCGACCACGTCCCGCTGTGGGCCTACTTCTGCCAGATCAGTGACTCGACCACCAGCTACGGCTCCTACTCCGGCGCCGTGCCCAACGAAAAAATCACCTGGGGCAAGCTCGGCGAAGACACCCCCAAGTTCATCATCGAGTCCGACGCATCGATCGTTGCCCCGCTGGTCTTTGCATATGTTCTCGGCTGGTAGTTCCAGATTAGACACCAGCACAAAGCTGGGCCCCATCCTTCGCTTCCTTCGAGCGAAGGGTGGGAGAGGACGAATCCTAACCATTGGTCTCTTCAATCTCCTCCCAAAAGCCCCGACAAACGCCGATCCGGACCCCGAAATCCCGCAACCCCACCAAAAATGTCACTCGTTCCGCGCCCAAAAACAGCCTATTTTGAAGCAATTTCTCGTGCTTTCGCCCGCCACGCGCCTGACTTCCGCTCAAAATAGGCACGGCGGCGGCCCTACTTTGGGCCGGAAAGCCACTTCCCTCCCCAATTCGTCGGCGTGCACCCCGGCAAAATCGCCTCTTTCGTGGGCCCGTTTTGCGCGAACGCGCCCTGTTCCCTGTCTTCGTGCTCTACACTCGACGCAGCCCGCATTTCAACCCCGAGGTCGGTCTCCGTTGAGAATCCCGCGTTTCTTCCTCCGCGCCGTTTCTGTTGCCGCGCTGCTTGTCTCTGGTCCTGCCTTGCGCGCGCAAGCGCCCGTCTCCGTCGAAGCCAATCGCAAGGCCCTCAACCAGATCTTCCAGGACTACTGGGAGGACAACCTGGCCCACAATCCCGAGTTCGCCTCCACCCTCGGCGACAAGCGCTACAACGACCAGATCTCCGACTACTCGGTCAAGGCCTACAACAACGGCCTGGCGCGCGGTGAGGCATGCCTGCTGCGCCTGGCCGCCATTGACGCCGCCGGTCTGACCGGCCAGGATACCATCAGCCGCGACCTGCTGTTGCGCCGCCTCACCGAAGACCAGGAAGACGCCGAGTTCAAAGAGTGGGAGATGCCCGTCACCCAGATGGGCGGCATTCACACCACCTATCCGCAGCTTGTCGCCCAGCTCAGCTTCACCACCATCAAGGACTACGACGACTGGATCGCCCGCCTCCAGCTCATTCCCAAAGCATTTAACCAGGTCACTGCCAACATGGACCTGGGCATCCAGGATCACCGCGTCCCGCCGAAGTATCTGCTCGAAAAGGTCCTCGCGCAGGCACAGGCCATGGCCGCGCAGAAGCCCGAAGACTCACCGCTGGCCCTGCCGCTCAAGCAGTTTCCCGCCTCCATCAGACCCCTCGACCAGGAGCGCATCAAGAAGGACATGCTCGACTCCATCGAGAGAAATGTGCTGCCGGCCTACCTGCGCTTCGCACGCTTCCTCGAGGTCAGCTACGTTCCCGCCGGCCGAGCCGAGCCAGGCATAGGTTCCCTTCCCGACGGTGCAAAGTACTACCAGTTCCTCATTCGCCAGACGACCACCACCGATCTGACCGCCGAGCAGATTCACCAGATCGGCCTGGATGAGGTGAAGAAAGACGAAGCCGAAATGCTGGCCATTGCGCAGAAGCTCGGCTTCGCTGACTTGCCCAGCTTCCGCGCCAGCCTGAAGACCAACCCCAAGCTGAAGCCCGCTTCGCGCCAGGCCCTGCTCGACGCCTATCGCGGCTACCTCATCCCCATGCAAGCGCGGCTGCCGCAGCTCTTCGGAACCCTGCCCAAGGCCAAATTTGAAGTTGTCCCGGTGCCAGATTACCTGGAGAAGACCTCGGCGCCGGCCTACTACCAGGAAGCCGCACCCGACGGCAGCCGCCCCGGACGCCTGTTCATCAACACCTACAACGCCACCGATCGCAATCTCTACAGCGTCGAGGACATCGCCTATCACGAGGGCCTTCCCGGCCACCACCTGCAAATCTCCATCGCCCAGGAGCTCCAGGACATTCCCACCTTCCGTAAGGAGGGCAGTTACACCGCCTACGCCGAAGGCTGGGGTCTTTACTCCGAGCAGCTGGGCAAGGATGTCGGCCTCTACCAGGATCCCTACTCCGACTACGGCCGCCTGGAAGGCGACATCTGGCGCGCCATCCGCCTAGTCGTCGACACCGGTGTCCACTCCCAGCACTGGACCCGCGCGCAGATGGTCCAGTACTTCCACGACCACTCCAATGTTGACGACACCAGCATCCAGGCCGAGGTTGACCGGTACATCGCGTGGCCCAGCCAGGCGCTGGCCTACAAGGTAGGGCAGTTGAAGATTCTGGAACTGCGCGAGCGAGCGAAGAAAGCACTGGGCGCCAAGTTCGATCTGCGCGCCTTCCACGACCAGGTACTCGACTCAGGCGCCCTGCCGCTGGACGTGCTCAGCGACCGCATCGACGAGTGGATCGCCAGCCAGAGGCCGGCCGCCAGCAAATAAGGCCGCGGACGCGATTGGCCGCGGGCTGGCCCATTGCGTCGGAGATGTCATCGCAGAACAGGATTCCGAGACGCGATTGGAAACGGTTACAATACTCGCTGCATGGAATCTCGACCCCGCCCGCGCCCTGACAAATACATGGCGTGCGCCGCCGTGGAGAAGTTCCCCCGAGGAAGAGGAGTCGTATGGATCGCCGCGATTTTTTGAAGACTGCCGGAACCCTTGTTGCCGGTGCAACAGTTGCCGCAGGCGTGCCTGCACAAGGCCACGCCGCGGAGCCGATTTCGATCGGCCGCATGGTGCTGCCCATCAACCGCAACTGGCTGTTTAGCCCCATGGCCTCGGATGCCGGGCACGCCCGCGAGTTCGACGACAGCGGCTTCAGCCGCGTGACCGTGCCGCACACCAATCTGCGCCTGCCCTGGCACAGCTTCGACGAGAAGTCCTACGAGTTTGTCTCCGTGTATCGCCGCCATTTTCGCCTGCCTGCCGCAGCGCGCGGCCGCCGCGTCTTCGTCGACTTTGAAGGCGTCATGACGGCCTCGAAGGTGTGGATTAACGGAATGCTGCTAGGCGAATACAAGGGAGGCTTCACGCCTTTCTCTTTCGAACTCACACAACATTTGGACTTCGACGGAGAAAATGTTCTCGCTGTCGAAGTCGACTCGCGGGAACGCGCAGACATTCCCCCCTTCGGCTACGAGATCGACTATCTTACCTTCGGCGGCATCTATCGCGAGGTGCAGCTGCGCGTGGTGCCGCATTCGTTTATCGAAAACGTCTTCGCGCAGCCGAAAAATGTGCTCAGCGGAAAGCCCGCGCTCGACGTGCAGTGCTTCCTCGCCAGCGAACGAAAGGCGCCCGATGCGGGCTGGAGCCTCACTGCCACGCTCTTCGACGGTGAAACGGCGGTCGCGCATTCGTCATTGGACCTGCCTTCCGGCGAGGATAGCTGGAACACGCCGTTCACCGTTCACTTCGACGGCATTGACGGCGTCGCGCTGTGGGATTTGCGCTCGCCGAAACTCTACCGCGTAGAGGTGCGCCTGATGAAGAGCGGCGAGGCCATCGACAACGACTCGCGCCGTATCGGCTTTCGCGAGGCGCGCTTCACTCCACAGGGCTTTTCGCTCAACGGAAACATCATCAAACTGCGCGGCCTCGATCGCCACCAGACATTTCCCTGGGTGGGCCAGGCCATGCCCGGCCGCGTGCAGCGCCGCGATGCGGTCATCCTGCGCAAGAGCCTCCACTGCAACATCGTCCGCACATCGCACTACCCGCAGTCGCGCCATTTCCTTGACGGATGCGACGAGATCGGTCTGCTCGTGCTCGAAGAGATTCCCGGCTGGCAGCACATTGGCGACCAGCCGTGGCAGGACATCTCTGTGGACAATGTTCGCCGCATGATTCGCCGCGATTGGAACCATCCGTCGATCATCCTGTGGGGCGTGCGCATCAACGAGTCGCGGGACGAGCACGACTTCTATACCCGTACCAACGCCATGGCGCACCAGCTTGACCCCACGCGGCAGACTGGAGGAATCCGTTATTTCCAGGAGTCGGAGTTCCTGGAAGATGTATTCACCATGAACGATTTCGGCTGGCCGCTGAAGGCGCCGAATCATCCGCTCTATCTGAACACCGAGTTCGTGGGCCACACCTACCCCACCAAGACCACCGACAACATCGAACGCCTGCGCGAGCACACCATCCGCCACGCGCGCGTGCACGATCAGTTGGCCTCGAACCCGCAATACGCCGGCGGCATCGGCTGGTGCGCGTTCGACTACAACACGCATGGCAACTTCGGCTCCGGCGACCGCATCTGCTATCACGGCGTCACCGACATCTTCCGTGAGCCCAAGCCGGCCGCGGGCTTCTACCGCTCGCAGTGCAACCCGGATGAAGAGATCGTGCTCGTCCCGTCGTTCCACTGGGCGCGCGGGGATGAAAACATCGGCTTCACCAACGCGCTGGTTTCATCCAATTGCGATCATCTCAAGTTCTATGTGGCCGACAAGCTTGTAGCCGAGGCCGATCCCGATCGCGCGCAATTTCCGCATCTCAAGTACCCGCCGTTTACAGCGCAGATCGGCAGCCACGTCGATCCCTGGGGCGATCTGCGCATCGAGGGCTACATCCAGGGCCAGCAAGTGATCGCGCACAGCTACTCTGGCAAAGGCGTCGATGCAAAGTTCGCGCTGTTGCCCGATGACACCACGCTGAATGCGGATGGAGCCGACTCGACGCGTGTCGTTCTGCGCGTCACCGACGAGTTCGACGCCATCCGTCCCTTCGCGAACGACGCCATCCGCTTCGAGGTCGCCGGCCCCGCCACTCTGATTGGCGACAATCCCTTTGCGCTGATCGGAGGCACCGGCGCCATCTGGCTCCGCGCTGCCGAGCATGCGGGCAAGGTGCGCCTCACCGCGCATCATCCCTATCTGGGCGCACAATCAATCGACCTCGAAATCACCGCAGCCGCGCCGGAATTGGCGTGACGCCACCTCAGAAAGGCCGCAAAGCGGAGATCAACGAGAACAATGCTTCCCAATGGTCCCCGCCTCGCAATATGCCATTCCTTTTTCGCGGACTACCTCACGGTGACTGGCTCGACGCCCGCGTCCTGCGTCAGCTTCGCTTCCGTATCCACAAGCCGGACCACCTTGCTCTTGCCCGTTACGTCGATCGACGGAACCCGCGAATCGCGCGCCAAAACCCCCTCCGCATCGTTCAGCCGGAGCGCAGGCTGGCTTGATCCCGGCGCCGCATCGATCCGCACATCGTTGAGCGCCAGGTCCTGCACGTTATTGACCGCGAGGCCTGAGGTCCAGGTGGAAGCGTACGGCTTCTCCCAATGCATCTCCACGTCATTCATCTCCACATCGCGCGCATATTGCAGCGTCATTGCGGCGGTGGTGCCTTCATACGGCGCATCTGCTCCATGGGCCACAAACAGGCGTACGTGGTTGAAGCGGATCCCCTGTAGCCAGCTATCCGGATGGCCGCGCACCATCGACGTTCCTTCACCGTGCGCGATCACGTTGCTGATGGTCACATTGCGAATGATGCCGGCTGCGGGTTCGTTCGGTTTGACCCCTTGGCCATCCATTTCACCGCGCCGCACAATATTGAAGTGGATCGGGTCGCCGTCGCCCCACCAGAACCAGTCGAAGCGATGGGTTTCAATCACCACGTTCGAGATGGCCACGTTCTCGACGATGCCGCCGTCGAAGACCATGAAGGCGATGCCGCGGTTGGAGTTGGTAATCACGATGTTGCTGATGACCACATTGCGCACCGCGTTGCTGTTGCCATCGCAGAATTTGAGCGCGCTCGATGCGGACGACAACCGGCAGTTGACCACAGTCACGTTCTCCGTAGGCAGGGCCCGACCCCAGTTCGACGTCGAGTAGAAGACGATCGCGTCGTCGCCGGTTTCAATGGTCGAGTTGGCGATGCGAAGGTCCTGGCAGCCATCCGGATCGATCCCATCGGCCCACACCGCTTCCTTGCCGCTCGAGTAGATGTAGATGCCGTCGATCACCGTGTGTTTGCAGGCGTAGAGATTCATGGTCCAGCTGCGCGAGCGCAGCAGCTTGATGCCGGCAATGCGCACATCCAAACAGCGCAGCAGCAGCACCATGTGGGGGAACACCGTCTCCTTCGGAAAGCCGGCAGGAAAGGAGCGCATCATCGGCTTGCCGGTGGCTTCCATCAAGCGCTGATTCGAGAGAATGTAGTAGTCGGTGATGGTGTTGGGATGCCAGACATAGCTCGCCTGACCGTCAAGCGTGCCAGAGCCTTCGATGGCGATGTCGTGCAGGTCCTCACCATAGAGGAGCGAGGCGTGGCGTGCGTCGTCGTACTGGGTTCCATCGAGCGAGGCGAAGATGGTGGCGCCGGCCTCCAGAAAAAGCCGCACGCCGGAGCGCAGATGAAGCTGGCCGGAGGTGTACTCGCCCGCCGGAACGTAGACCTCGCCTCCGCCAGCTTTTCCGCAGGCGTCGATCGCTATTTGTATGGCAGGCCGGGCATCGTCGGTCTTTACGCCCGTGGCGCCGTAGTCCTTCACATCGAAGACGCGCTGCGCAACTGCTGTTTGACTGAGCGCAGCCATCGAAGCTGCGCAAATGGCAACGGTAAGTACCCGGTTCAGAGTCATCAGACCATCATGCCTTAAGCCCCGCAGACCGGGCAACCCCCGTTTCCGAGGTTCGCCTCCGGCAGACTTTGCTGTCCAAGGACAAAAACCGGCATGCGCGGCTCGTGATAACCTTTTCAGTGGTCATTTCAGCCTGCCGCAACAGACTTTCACGATGCGTTGACTGCCGCGGGCAATTCCAATCAAGAGAGAGAAATTTATGAAGCGGCTTTTCAGCATCGCTCTGATGAGCGTATTTTCTTGTTGCCTGCATGCGCAGGCAGTTGACGCAACCGTTTGCGACGTTCTTCAGAACCCGGCCAACTACAACGGAAAAATCGTCCGCATCAAGGGCACGGTTGCGGCTGGCCTGGACCGCTTCGCCATCGAGGGCGCCGGGTGCGGCCAGCGCATCAACGACATCTGGCTCTCCTATCCGGAGGGCACCAAGGCAAAGTCCGGCCCCGTCGCCATCGTCGAACTGGCGCCGGCGCACAACTACGCCCTGCCCCTGGATACGGCACAGCGCACGCCCGTCACCCTGGACAAAAGCAAGGACTTCAAGGAGTTCGACTCGCTGCTCACGGCCCAGTTCAAAGAGAACTCGATGTGTCTGGCCTGCGGCAAGAACAAGGTGACCGCGACCCTGGTGGGCCGCATCGACAGCGTGGGCGGAGCTGGCTGGACGCGCGACAAGGACAACAAAGTTGTGAGCTGGAGCGGGTTTGGGAACCTGAACGCTTATACCGCGCGCATGGTTCTGCAATCGGTCTCGGATGTGGCTGCTCAGCCCATTGACTACGCGAAGGCCGCCGCCGAAACCAAGGCCGACCTTGTCGACACCACCACCGTCACCGATCCGGTGGGCAACGCCCACGCAGCGGCCAAGGTCTTTGGCGCCGGCAACGCAGCCGGCGACCAGATCGAGAAAGCCGCCTCAGTATATGGCAAGGAAGGCGACAAGAATGGCGTGACCATCGGCTTCGGCGCGGCCAATGAAGTGCCGAAGGGCGAAGACGCCAAAGGCGCGCAGGACTCCCCGGACGGTGTGCTTTACATCTGCACCTTCAACAAAGATCGACTGCCGGGCAATGCACTGACCAGGGCCATTGTGCACAGCGGAGTGCTGGTGGGCCAGATGCGCAGCCCCGCGCCGGGGACCGAGCACGACGGGCTTTACGAGATCGAGTACCGCGCCCTGGGCACCACCACCTTCAGCGCCGTAGCCTCCGGCCAGAAGACCTTTACCATCTATGGCGGCTTTCTGCTGTGGAACACAGGATGGCCGGCCGCAGATCGCGCAGGCTTGCTGGACAAGGCCATGAAGGCCGAGCTGGCGGGCGAGGGGTTGACGGAGTAGCGTGGCCCTTCCGATGCATGGTCCCGCCGCAAAGGCGGGACCGCTCAAGCCCGCGCAAAAATCGAATGTCGCTCCCAGGAGGCGGCGCAGGGCGGCACGCGGCGCGGGTATGCGCGTATCCTTGAGAGTGACACTCCAAGGAGAGTTGTATTCCAATCATCCAAGACAGGAAAAGGAAAAACATGGCGGAGATAGCCGTTGAGGCCACCGAAGTACCCGCACAGATCCCTGGAATTCATGTCGCCGTGCTGGGCGCCGGCAAAATGGGCGGCATCCTGCTGCAGGCATTTCTAAAGCAGAACCTCTTTGCTCCCGAGCAGATTCATGCCACTGTCGGCCACGCCGAGAAAGCCATCGCCCTCAGCACACAGTGGGGCGTAGACGTGAGCACCAACAATCTTGAAGCAGCGCGCCAAGCCGACCTGATTTTGATCGGCGTAAAGCCGTTCCAGGTGCCTGACCTGATTGCCGAGATCCGCCCCGCGCTGACGGCGGGCAAGACACTGGTCTCGTTCGCCGCATCGGTAAAGACGCGCGCGATTGAAGAGGCGTCGGGGCTGGACATCGCCGTCATCCGCGCCATGCCCAACACGCCCTCGGCTCTGGGCGCGGGCGCTGCCGGCCTGTGCAAAGGCCGCTTCGTCTCTCCCAAGCAGATGGAACTCGCCGAGCGCATCTTCGAAACCGTCGGCCGCACCGTGGTCGTGGACGAGAAGCATATGGACGCGGTGACCGGTCTGAGCGCTTCGGGACCTGCGTACATCTACATCATCATCGAGGCGCTGGCCGAGGCTGGCGTCAAAGTCGGCCTTCCCCGCGACATCGCTACGCAACTGGCCGCGCAAACCACCTTCGGCGCCGCCAAAATGGTGCTCGAAACTGGCTATCACCCCGCGCTGCTCAAAGACGCTGTAACCACCCCCGCCGGATGCACCATCGATGGCATTCTCGAACTCGAAGAAGGCGGTCTCCGCGTCACACTCATCAAGGCCGTTATGCGGGCGACGCAGAGGGCGAAGGAGTTAGCTGCGGGGTAGTTTTTTTTGCGGGAGGAATAATGAACATAGAAGAAGGCTCGACGAGAACGCGGACTTCCGGGCGCGTCATTGCCTTTGTTGCGCTTGGTGTCCTTCTACTAATGATCTGCGGTGCCATAATCAATGAGCTATATGGGCCCCATTCTGGAAGTGTCAACTGGGTTATGATTATGCTTGAAGACGTGATGTCTTTAGGGGCCTGGGCGATGGTCGCTGGGACGGCTCTTTGGATTGCAGGGTGGATCGTCAAAGGCTTTTCTCAAAACGAAAAGCCGGATGCACAAAGTTTTGATTCCGATATCCGGGACTCCACCAAGCCTAGCTAGCCGAGCAGTTAGCTCCGCTAACAACGCCTACCTCACTAACTTGCTCATCCAACGACCAATCTGGCTGCCCAGTTACATCCCGGAGTTACAGGGTCTGCGCGGCCTCGCCGTGCTGGCGGTGGTCATCTATCACTGCCATCCGCGGCTTGAAGGAACGTGGATCCACTACGCCAGCCTGTGGGGATGGGCGGGCGTCAATCTCTTCTTCGTCCTCTCCGGCTTTCTCATCACGTCCATCCTGCTCGAAGCCCGTGACAAAGAAAAATACTTTCGCAACTTCTATGGGCGCCGGGCGCTGCGCATCTGGCCCGTGTACATTCTGGTGCTGGTGGTGGTTTACCTGAATGCGCCGTGGTTCATTGGCCCAACCATCACACAGGCCATCAGAACAGCGCCCTGGCTTGCTTACGTCTTTTTCGTGCAGAATCTCTTTCACTTATCGCTGCCGCCCGCCATCGGACCGACGTGGTCGCTGGCTATCGAGGAGCAGTACTACTTTGTCTGGGCTCCGTTGGTCCGCTTCCTGCGCCGGCCGTGGATCCTGACGGTGGTTCTCGGCTCCGCGCTCGTAGCATCGCCCCTGCTGCGCCATGCGGACATGCACTGGATGACATTCACAAACACGCTGATTCACCTGGACGGCATCGCCCTGGGCAGCCTGCTGGCGCTCGGTCTGCACACGCTCACCCTCAGCCGCCGCGCATGGCTATGGATTGGCCTTGGCGCAATGCTGTTCGGCTTCTGGGCTTCAGCAACCATTGCCGGCGGAACTTCTCTGCTTGACTCCGCCCTGGCCGTGGCGTTTGCGGGTGCGGTCCTTGCCGCAATCGCCTCCACCGGCGCCCGCAACCCGCTCAGCGCCGCACTGCGCCGCGGGCCGCTTGCATTTTACGGACGCATCAGCTACGGCCTCTACATGATTCACATCATCGTATTCATTTACTTCGGCTGGTTCGACGACCGCATGGACCGCTACGGCATCCCCGGGAACCTGGCCGTCGTTGGCTTCCGGTTGGTTGCCTCCACGGTCTTCGCCACGGCGCTGTGGTACGGATTCGAGTCCAGGATTCTCAAGCTGAAACGTTACCTCTGACTGCGCCTGCGCGCGCCCGGGCCACTGCCTAACGCGGCCAGCGCCCCACAATCACAAACAGCGCCAGGAGAAACAGAGTCACACAGGGCGAAGCTGACTCCTGCCGACGAATATGATAGATGCCGGCGGCCACCATCAGCAGCGCCAGTCCCGCACAGGCAAGCCGAAGCAGGATATGTGGAGGCCAAACGTCCGCCGGCACAAGAACTGCTGCCGCTCCAATTACCTCCAACAGGCCCACAGGCACAGCTTGTGCGCGGGACATCCCGATCGGCGTGCCCTTGAACCGTGCCTCCACTACTTTCGCCACGCGTCGATAGGCAACAATCTTGGAGAATCCGGTAAAGAGAAACACGCCCGCAAGAATGATCTGCGCAATCCACAGCAATGAATTCATCGCTCGGGCCGCCTTCCCTGAAAGTTCTAGGGGCATCTGACGGTTGACGTCATGCCTTGGCTTCCAGCACATGATTCAACCCCTGCTCCTTGGCGGCTGTCAAGACCAGTGCGCACACCGCTCAATCCTGTCTCTGCATCAAACTCTTGGGAGGCCACGACAAGTCCCATAAAGTGGGCTCAACTCTCATCCCGATGTGACTCAAATCACCCATGGCTGTAGCGTCTGGCTGCTAGCCTTTGAAGGGCAGGCGAATCCAGGAATCGAGGTGCAATGTGAGCGGACAAGTAGCGAGCAATGGCCCCCTGAGCCCGCAGATGCTGGCCAAAATGGACGCCTACTGGCGCGCCGCCAACTATCTTTCAGTCGGCCAGATCTACCTGAAAGACAACCCTCTGCTGGAGCGTCCGCTGACCCTGGACGATGTGAAGCCACGCCTGCTGGGCCACTGGGGAACCACGCCCGGCCTCAACTTCCTCTATGTCCACTGGAACCGCCTCATCCGAGAGCGCGGCCTGAACATGCTGTACATCATCGGGCCTGGCCACGGCGGGCCGGGTATCGTAGCCAATACATTCCTGGAAGGCTCCTACTCCGAAATCTACCCGCACATCGAACAGAACCGCGATGGCATCAAGCGGCTCTTCCGCCAATTCAGCTGGCCCTACGGTATTCCCAGCCACGTAGCCCCGGAGACGCCCGGTTCCATTCACGAGGGCGGCGAGTTGGGCTACTCGCTGGTACACGCTTACGGCGCGGCCTTCGACAATCCCGACCTCATCGTGGCCTGCGTGGTCGGCGACGGCGAAGCCGAGACCGGCCCGCTGGCCACCAGCTGGCACTCGAACAAGTTCCTCAACCCAGCCACGGACGGTGCGGTCCTGCCCATCCTGCATCTGAACGGCTACAAGATCGCCAACCCCACCATCCTTGCACGCATTCCGCACGCCGAGCTCGAAAGCCTGATGCGCGGCTACGGCTACGAGCCCTTCACGCTCGAAGGCGACGATCCGGCCGTCATGCACCAGCAGGCCGCGGCGGTCTTTGACACCATGCTCGACCGCATTGCCGCCATCCAGAAAGCCGCGCGCGATGCCGCCGGCAAGGCACCCGAGCAAACCAGCGGTACCGCACGGCCCGCCTGGCCCATGCTGATCATGCGCACCCCCAAGGGCTGGACCGGGCCCAAATTCGTGGATGGCAAGCCGGTGGAGAATACCTGGCGTGCCCATCAGGTTCCGCTTTCCGAAATCTTCGAGAAGCCCGAGCACCTGCGCCAGTTGGAGGAGTGGATGCGCAGCTACAGGCCGCAGGAACTGTTCGACGAGAAGGGCAAGTTCCAAGAGGAACTGGCCGACATCGCGCCCAAGGGCCGGCTGCGCTTGGGCATGAATCCGCACGCGAACGGCGGACTGCTGCTGCAACCGCTCAAGGTCCCCAACTTCCGCGAGTTCGCGGTAAAGATTGAGGGCCGCGGCCAGCACGACTTCGAATCCACGCGCATCCTCGGCCGCCTGCTCCACGCGGTGATGCAGGCAAATATGGACACGAAAAACTTCCGCGTCTTCGGGCCCGACGAGACCGCCTCCAACCGCATCGGCGAAGTGATTGCTGGAACCGGCAAGGCCTGGATGGCGGAAACCCTACCCGTGGATGAAGACCTGTCCCAGACCGGGCGCGTGATGGAAGTGCTGAGCGAACACATGTGCCAGGGCTGGCTTGAGGGCTACCTGCTCACCGGCAGGCACGGCTTCTTCTCCTGCTACGAGGCCTTCATCCACATCATCGACTCGATGGCCAACCAGCACGCCAAATGGCTGAAGACGACATGCGAGATTCCCTGGCGCAAACCCATCGCCAGCCTCAACTACCTGCTCAGTTCGCTGGTCTGGCGCCAGGACCACAATGGCTTCTCGCACCAGGATCCCGGCTTCATCGATCACCTGCTCAACAAGAAGGCCGACGTGGTGCGGATCTATCTGCCACCCGACGCCAACACCCTGCTCTCGGTTGCCGACCACTGCCTGCGCAGCCGCAACTACATCAACCTCATCGTCGCCGGCAAGCAGCCCGCGCCACAGTGGCTCACCATTGAAGAAGCCATCGCGCACTGCACAACAGGCTTGGGCGTCTGGCCGTGGGCTTCCGACAATGATCCGGAAGTAGTGATGGCCTGCTGCGGCGACGTGCCCACCATGGAAGCCCTCGCCGCCGTGTGCCTGCTGCGCCAGCGCGTACCCGGCCTGCGCATCCGCGTAGTGAACGTGGTGGACCTGACGGCGCTGCAACCCACATCCGAGCATCCGCACGGATTGCCCGACGAGGACTTCGACCTGCTCTTCCCGGTCGGCGTGCCGGTCGTCTTTGCGTTCCACGGCTACCCGTCGGTCATTCACCGGCTCACCTACCGGCGTCACAACCACGACAACATCCACGTGCGCGGTTACAAGGAAGAGGGGACAACTACCACGCCCTTCGACATGTGCGTGCTCAACAACATCGACCGCTTCCAGCTCACGCTGGACGCCATCAAGCGTGTGCCACGGCTCAAGCCACAAATCGATGCAGCCGAGCAGTGGTACTCGGAACAGATTCAACGGCATCGCCTCTATGTGTCGGAAAACGGCGACGACCTGCCGGAGATCAAGAACTGGCGCTGGCCCGCGAGTTAGAAAGTTACTAACTTGTTTAACTCGCCACTAACTCGTTGATTTACTGGCTCACTGAACCATCGGGTGCCCCATGTCTAGATTTTGAGACATGGGGATCACCAAAGCCAACTTACTAACTCGCTGACCCGCCGACTCGCTCAGTTGTCAGCCCCAACCAACCGAGGTTCTTCTTCATGTCATCCCTGCCCGTCCTCGTCCTCAACAGCGGTTCTTCCTCCATCAAGTTTTCTGTCTACGAAGCCGGTGACGGCGAACGGCGCAAGCTGCACGAGGGCGCAGTGGACGGCATCGGCACCGATCTGGGCAAGTTCTGGATCAAGGACGCCGCCGGCAACAAGCTCGTCGATCAAACGCCCGCCCTGCCCAACCGCGCCGTAGCCTTCAAGCTCGTCGCCGACGCCCTCCACTCCGGCGACTTCCCCGCCCCGGCAGCCATCGGCCATCGCATGGTCTGCGGCGGCCCCACCGTGCAGGAGAACCAACTCATCACGCCCGCCCTCATCGACGAGATGGAGCGCTACACCGCCTTTGCCCCGCTGCACACGCCCATCGCCGTCTACATCATGCGTGAATCGCTGCGTCTGTTCCCCTCGGTTCCCAACTTCGTCTGCCTCGACTCCTACTTCCATCGCACTATGCCGGAAGTCGTCACCCACATGCCCATCCCCGAAGAGTATTCCGCCATGGGTGTCCGCCGGTACGGAGCGCACGGCATCTCTTACGAGTCGATCGTGCTGCAACTCCAACCGAATGTCCCGGAGAAGCTCATCGTTGCCCATCTCGGCAACGGTGCTTCCATCTCCGCCATCCGCAACGGCAAGTGCCTCGACACATCAATGGGACTAACGCCGACAGGCGGCATTATCAGCGGAACGCGCACCGGCGACATTGATCCCGGCGTGCTTCTTTTCATCCTGCGCAAGATCTGCGAGACGGCCGCCAGTGCTTCCGACGCTGCCGACAAGCTCGAGACCGTGGCCAGCAAGAAGGCTGGGCTCCTCGGCGTAAGTGACCTCTCCAATGACATGCGCGATCTGCGCGACGCCATCGAAGCCGGCAACGCCAAGGCACGTCTCGCTGTCGACAAATTCACCTGGACCATCGCCAAATGGATCGGCAGTTACGTCGCCGAACTCAACGGCCTGGACATGCTCGTGTTTACCGGCGGCATCGGCGAAAACGACATCGCCAGCCGCGCAGAGATCTGTGCAGGCCTGGGCGCGCTCGGCATCGTCGTCGATCCGGTCCGCAACAACGTGCGCGGTGAAGCCTTGATTTCAGCCAAAAACTCGCGCGTTACGGTCCGCGTGATTCCACCGGCTGAGGACTTGATCATCGTCAACCATGTTGTGCGGCTAATGGCGAACTGAGCCTGCTCAATGCGTGCATCAATCGCGGCATGAACGCACCGCATGAACCCGGAGCGG
>Ga0302320_10004292_pt1 | contig 32432 bp, 26 predicted proteins | sample Bog_T0_3_FD_202130 | JGI IMG/M metagenome (GOLD analysis project Ga0302320, IMG submission 202130) | Peat permafrost microbial communities from Stordalen Mire near Abisko, Sweden - Bog_T0_3 | ecosystem: Environmental > Terrestrial > Soil > Wetlands > Peat | place: Sweden: Abisko, Stordalen Mire... | reverse complement strand
CGAGATGCCCTTCCCGGTCACCCTTGAAGTCCTCCAGCGCGGCCAGGAGCGCTTCAACATCTACTGCACGCCCTGCCACTCGCGCGTGGGCAACGGCCTGGGCGAGATCGTCGAGCGCGGCTACAAGCCTGCCGCCAATCTCCACGACCAGGTGCGCCTCTCGCAGCCCATCTCCCACTACTTCTATGTCATGTCCCACGGCTACGGCGCCATGCCCGACTACGCGTCGCAGCTCACCCCCGTCGACCGCTGGGCCGTGGCGGCCTACATCCGCGCCCTCCAGTTGAGCCAGTCGGCCAAGCTCGAAGACGTTCCCTCCGGCGTCCAGGTCAAAACTCTCAAAGAGGTCGCCGTCGAGAACCATCTGCCCGAAGGGTTTGCAGAACCCTGGGCGCTGCCGTCCACCGCCATCCAGGCCTACGCGCACGACACAAAACAGGGAACTCCGGCCCTGGCCCCGGCCAACCCCGCCGACCCTGAAATCAAGATTCCCCTTAGCAAACCGGTCCCCGCGGCCACCAAGTAAGGAACCAGGAAATGGCTCAATTGACTCACGCCAACACGCTTCCCGCCGATCTCGGCGCACCGGCCTTTGTCGATGCCTGGAAGACGCGCGCCTTGGCCATCGGGCTGGTCTTCTCGGTCGCCGCCGCCGCCCTGGCGCTGGCCGATCGCTCCGCCGACCAATCCTCTGCCCACCTGCTCCGCGGCTGGCTCCTCGGCCTCATGCTCACCTTCGGCTTCTCCGTCGGCGGCCTGGCGCTGCTCATGTTGCAGTATTGCACCGGCGGCAAGTGGGGCCTGCTGTTGCGCCGCCCGCTTGAGGCCATGAGCCGCACCCTCCCGCTGGTCTTCGTCTACTGGGTCGTCATTGCGCTCTCGCTCAAGAAACTCTATCTCTGGGCCGCCGTCACCGACGTTTCCGCCGCCCTCCAGTCCGGTTGGATCAACGAGTCCCAGGCCCACGCCATCAGTTTCAAGCGGCCCATGCTCAACCCCACCGCCTTCATCGTTACCGGTGTGGTCTGCTTTGCCATCTGGGGCTTCTACACTTGGCGCCTCAACACTCTCGGCCTCCAGCGCGACGCAGACTCACCCGAATCCACGGCCATGTGGATCAAGAAATTTGAGAACATCAGCGGTCCCGGCATCGTCGTCTACGCCCTCACCATGACCGCCGCGGTCATCTACTGGGTCATGTCGCTCGATCCCACCTGGTACTCCTCGGTCTACGGCCTGCTCTTCCTCGTCGGCCAGGCCTATGGCGTCCTCGCGCTCTCCATCATCCTCGTGGTCTCGCTCTCCAAAGGCGAGCCCTACAAAACCATCCTTCGCCAGACTGAGCAGCACGACCTGGGCAAGTTCACTTTTGCCTTTGTCATGCTCAACATCTATCTGGCCTTCTCGCAGTTCCTCATCATCTGGTCTGGCAACCTGCCGGAAGAGATCCCCTGGTACATCGACCGCTTCGCCGGCGGATGGGGCGTCATCGTCACCCTCGACTTCATCTTCCACTGGCTCATCCCCTTCACCATGCTGCTTTCCCGCGACCTCAAGCGGAACAAGAAGCGCCTGGTCCGCATCTGCCAATGGATGGTCTTCGCCCGCGCCTTCGATCTGTTCTGGCTCATCGAGCCCAACTTCAAAGACGCCGCGCGCAACCTCCACTTCAGTTGGGGAATCCTCGAGTACGTCGCCGTCCCTGTCGCCATGGTTGCCTTCTGGGTGGCTTACCTTTGCATTCAATTGAAGTCGCGGCCCCTCGTGCAGACCAATGACCCGCATGTCGCGGAGATTCTGGAGCCTGAACATGTCCACGCATAACGATAGCGGCGAACCCATCCACGAGCCGGAGCCGGTCGACGCCTCCCACGGCTATGAGACCTCCGATGTAAAGCCCTCGGGAATCGTGGTGTTTCTCACCGCCCTCGCGGTCCTTGTCGCCGTCACCGGTGCCTTGTCCTATGGCATCGGCAAGGCCATCAATGCGCACATGAACAGAGAGGACGGGCCCACCAGCAAGTGGACCAAATCCGTTGACGTCCGCCCGCTCGGCAACCTCGCCTCCAGCCCCGAGCTGCAGAACAAGCTGGCCGCCATGACGCAGCAGTTTCCCACGCCGCGCCTCCAGACCGACGACGGCAACCAGGACGTGGCCGACCTCCACGCCCGCGAAGATCTGCTGCTTGAGAATTACAGTTGGGTCGACCCGGCACAAGGAAAAGTTCGCATCCCCATCGAGCGCGCCATGCAGTTGATCGCAAAGACCGGCCTTCCGCAAGCGCCGGCCGCCGAGCACGCGCCGCTCATGACCGGAGACAAGGAACCAACCGTGGCCGTTCCGCTCACCAGCGGCTTCACGCTCACCGGCTACGAACACGACCAGGCAATCGCACAAAAAGTTGAAGGCGCAAGGCCCCAATAGGATGCGCCGTGCCGCACAGCATCCGCGGCAGCAGTACGAAAAGAAGGACTCATGCAAGTCGCAGTCACAATCCGGAGCAAATGTTCAAGAGCCGCCGGGGCCGTCCTCGCCGCCGCCGCGATCAGCCTGCTCGTGTCTTCGCCGGTGCTCGCCCAGGTCTCCAGCTATGCCGACAAAGAAATGGGCCCCGTCAACGACAAGCCGCCCTCCATCCTCAAAGGCGTAGGCATCGAGCAGCGCCTCAATCAGCAGCTCCCGCTCAATCTCACTTTCACCGACGACCATGGCCAACAGGTCCAGCTCGCCAGCTACTTCGGCAAGCATCCCGCCATTCTCGCGCTGGTCTACTACCAGTGCCCCATGCTCTGCTCGGAAGAGCTCAACGGCCTCACCGGCGCGCTGCAAATGGTCGACGAAGTTCCCGGCCGCGACTTCAACATCCTCGTCATCAGCATCGACCCCACGGAAGGCACCGATCTGGCCGCCGCCAAAAAGCGCAGCTACCTCAAAAAGTATGGCCATCCCGATACGGCCTCCGGCTGGCACTTCATGACCGGCACGCAAGCCAACATCGACGCGCTTACCCAGGCCGTCGGCTTCGGCTATGTCAAGATTCCCGGTCCCGACGGCAGGCTCACCCAATTCGCCCACGCCAGCTCCATCCAGATTGTCACGCCCGAGGGCAAGCTGGCCCAGTACTACATGGGCGTCGAGTTCTCGCCCAAGGATCTCCGCCTCGGCCTCGCCGAAGCCTCCGCCCATCGCATCGGATCGCCGGTCGACAACATTCTCACGTACTGCTACCACTACGATCCCAAGACCAACAGGCACTCACTCATCGTCGCCCGCGTCGTGCAATTGGGCGGCCTCATCACGTTCTTCGCGCTGGGTGGATTCATGCTGGTCATGTTCCGCCGCGACGCCCGCCACGACAACGAGCCGGGAACAGGACCAACCTCGGGGACAGACACAAAGGTGAACGGATAACGGAATGCCGCATATCAGTCCAACAATCTGGCAGTTTCTCGTCAAATGGATGACGAACTTCGCGCTGTTTCCGCCGGAGGCGTCCAAAATCGCGCCGCAGATGGACGCGCTCTATTTCTTCATGGTGCTGGTCAGCCTCATCGGCCTCACCATCGTCGTCCTGCTGATCGTCGCCTTTTCCATCCTCTACAGCAAAGAGCGCCACCCGGTCGCCGAACAGATCGAGGGCTCCACGCTGCTTGAGGCCACCTGGACCATCATTCCGCTGGGCCTGTTCCTCATGATGTTCGTCTGGGGAGCGCTGATCTACTTCCGCGTCTTCACCCCGCCGGCCAACGCCATGAACATCTACGTCGTCGGCAAGCAGTGGATGTGGAAGGTCGAGCATCCCGGCGGCCAGCACGAAATCAACGCCCTCCACGTGCCCACCGGCCGCGCCGTCCAGTTGACCATCATCTCCCAGGATGTCTTTCACAGCTTTTCCATTCCCGCATTCCGCGTCAAGCGCGAGGCCATCCCCGGCCGCTACACCACGGTCTGGTTTGAAGCCACCACCCCCGGCACTTACCACCTTTTCTGCACCCAGTACTGCGGCACCGAGCACTCTCACATGATCGGCGAAGTCGTCGTGCTTTCGCCGGAAGACTACAAAAAGTGGCTCGCCTCCTCGGTCAGCGGCGCGTCTCTGGCGCAAAACGGCGAGCGCCTCTTCGCCAGCCTCAGTTGCGCCGCCTGCCACAACGCCCGGCCCGACGCGCGCGGCCCCTCGCTGGTCAACGTCTACGGCGCCAAGCTCCCGCTCTCCACCGGCGGCGCCGTCACCGCCGACGACGCTTACCTGCGCGAAGCCATCCTCAACCCCTCGCAGCACATCACCCAGGGCTTTGCCCCCATCATGCCCACTTACCAGGGACAGGTCAGCGAAGAGGGAATTATCGAACTCGTCGAATACATCAAGAACCTCGACTCCGGCTACCGCATCCAGCAGACCACCAACACCACCGATCTGCTGCCCGAGAGTGAACCCCAGGCGCCGGCAGCCAAAGCACCCGCCTCCCAAGCGCCCGCCTCAAAAGGAGTGGTCAAGCCATGAGCACCATCGTCAGTCTTCCCGACCAGCGGACAGCCCGGATCCCCAAGGTGAACTATCTCTCCAAAGAGAATGGAATCCTCAGTTGGCTCCTCACGGGCGACCACAAGCGGATTGCCATTCTTTACCTGATCTCGCTCAGCTTCTTCTTCTTCATCGGCGGAGCCCTCGCCGGCCTCATCCGCCTCGAGCTTCTCACCCCCCAAGCCGACCTCATGGCTACGGACACCTATAACAAGGTGTTCACCATGCACGGCGTCATCATGATCTTCTTCTTCCTGGTGCCGTCGGTCCCCGCCACGCTGGGCAACTTCCTCATCCCCATGATGATCGGCGCCAAAGATCTGGCCCTGCCCAAAATCAACCTGCTCAGTTGGTACCTCTACATGGCCGGCGGCCTGCTGGCCCTTTACACCATGGCCACGGGCGGCGTTGACACCGGCTGGACCTTCACTACCCCGCTCTCCACCCACTACGTCAACACCAACGTCCTCACCACCGGCCTGGCCGTCTTCATCGCCGGCTTCAGCTCCATCTTCACCGGCCTCAACTTCATCGTCACCATCCACAAGATGCGCTGCCCCGGCATGACCTGGTTCAAGCTGCCCCTGTTTGTCTGGGCTCACTACGCCGCCAGCGTGCTCATGGTCCTGGCCACGCCGGTCGTCGCCATCGCCATCGTCCTGGTCGCCCTCGAGCGCACCCTCGGCATCGGCGTCTTCGACCCCACCAAGGGGGGCGACCCGCTCCTCTTCCAGCACCTCTTCTGGTTCTACTCCCACCCCGCCGTCTACATCATGATTCTTCCCGGCATGGGCGTCATCAGCGAGGTCATCTCCACCTTCAGCCGCAAGCGCGTCTTCGGCTACACCGCCGTTGCCTTCTCCTCTGTCGCCATCGCCATCTTCGGCTTCTTCGTCTGGGCCCACCACATGTTCATCATGGGCATCTCCAACTACGCCGTGCTGGTCTTCTCGCTCCTCACCATGCTGGTCGCCGTGCCCTCCGCCATCAAAATCTTCAACTGGACCTTCACCCTTTACAAGGGCTCCATCACCTTTGAAACCCCCATGCTCTACGCCTTCGGCTTCATGGGCCTGTTTACCATCGGCGGACTGACCGGCGTCTTCCTCGGCGTCTCTGGAACCGACATTCACCTGACTGAGACTTATTTCATCGTCGCCCACTTCCACTTCGTCATGGTCGGCGGCATGTTGATGGCCTTCCTCTCGGGCATCCACTTCTGGTGGCCCAAGATGACCGGCCGCATGTATCCGGAAAAGATCTCCCAGCTCGCCGCGTTGATCACCTTCATCGGCTTCAACTTCACCTTCTTCCCGCAATTCATCCTCGGCACCCTCGGCATGCCCCGCCGCTATGCCTCTTACCCGCCCGAGTTCCAGATTCTCAATGTCTTCTCCACCGGCGGCGCAACCATCCTCGGGGTCGGCTACCTGCTCCCCGTCCTCTATCTCGTCTGGTCCCTCAAGTACGGCGCCATCGCCGGCGCCAATCCCTGGCAGGCCACCGGCCTCGAATGGCAAACCCAGTCCCCGCCGCTCACTGAGAACTTCACCGTAACCCCCATCATGGACCATGAGTGCTACGACTACGAGTGGCTCGAAGCCCGGAAAGAAAAAGAGGTGACGAGTGTCGGATAGCCACGCTTCTGCCGATTACCCATTCACACACGGCGACTCCGGCGAGGTGCCTGCGCACGCCGAGCACCCCGCCTATCTGCGCCATCACTTCAACTCGGTCGAGCAGCAGGCCGATACCACCAATTTCGCCATGTGGCTCTTCCTGCTCACTGAAGTCATGTTCTTCGGCGGCCTCTTTACCGCTTACCTCATCTATCGCAACTGGTACTATCCGGCCTTCGTCGCCGGCTCCCATCAGTTGTCCATTCCCCTCGGCGCCTTCAACACCCTGCTGCTCATCACCTCCAGCTTCACCATGGCCATGGGTGTCTGGTGCGCCGAGACCCGCCGCAAAAGCGGCCTCGTGCTCTGCCTCATCCTCACCTTCATCCTCGGCCTCGGCTTCCTCGGCATCAAGACCATCGAGTACTCCGAGAAGATCGAGAAGCATCACGTCCCCGGCTTCCACTACAGCCTTAGCTCCTTCCTCGATCCCGATTCCGACGCCGCCGCCAAGGCCGCCGGCGACAAGCCCATGGCCCTCGACATGGCCCGCCACACCGAGGTGTACTTCTCCCTCTACTTCGCCATGACCGGCATGCACGCCCTCCACATGATCATCGGCATCGCCATCCTCGGATTCATGATCTACCGCGCCCATGCCGGCGCTTACACCACCGGTCACGTCACCTTTGTCGAGAACTTCGGCCTCTACTGGCACTTCGTCGACATCGTCTGGATCTTCCTCTTCCCGTTGTTGTATCTGATCAGCCGGCATTGAAGGAAAACGCATGAGCGAACAAAACGAACACGCGCACCATATCGTCAGCCCCATGGTCTACCTGATCATCTTGCTGGCGCTGCTCGTCGGCACCGCGACCACCGTCTGGGCCTCCTACATCGACCTCGGCGAGTGGACGCCACTCCCCGGCCTCGTCATCGCCTGGAACCCCATCGTCGCCCTCGCCATCGCCTGCACCAAGGCCACGCTCGTCGTGCTCTTCTTCATGCACGTCAAATACAGCACCAGGCTCACCATGCTCACCGTCTTCTCCGGCATCTTCATGTTTCTGACGCTGGTAGGCATGACCCTCGCCGACTACATCAGCCGCGCCTGGGGCCGCTGGTAGCCGCAACAGTCCATCTTCATCGCAATCAAGAAGGGCTGCCCCCACCGGCAGCCCTTCTTCGTTCTCCCACAAACCCGCTAACTCGCTAACTCGCCAATCGCGCGCAGCGCGAGCTAACCAGCTAACCAGCTACCCCGCCATCTCCCGCTTCTCCCGCACCCCGCGCCAATAAAGCACCAGCCCAATCAGCACCGAAGCCACCGTGCCCCCCACCAGCTTCATCTCAAACCCCAGCTTGTTCGATGAGTCCCCCGGCGGCACCAGCGAAACCAGAATCCCCAGCAGCACCACGGCAAATCCCAGCCCGCCGCAGATCCAAACGCCCAGCTTTCCTCCCGGTACAAGCACGGCGTGCGGATTCTCCCTCCGGTCCCGCCGCGCCGCCAGCTTGATCACCGCGGCAAACATATAAAGGAACGGAATGAAGTAGAGAATGATCCCCGCATCAATCAAAAACTGATAAGCCCCGCGCGTCGTCTCGCTGATCTCGCTGCCCAGCAGAATCGCGCCTGAAATCCCCGCCTGCACCAGGATCGAAACCCAAGGCGTCTTCCACCGCGGATGAATCTTCCCGAACGCCGCCGGCAGATACCGGTCCACGCCCACCACAAACGGAACCCGCGCAATCCCCGCCACCGTCGATCCCACCCCGCCGGCATTGCCCACCGTCACCAGCATCGCCGCCAGCACGCCCAGCACGCCCACCTTCAACGCCACCGCGCCCACCGTGATCGCGTTGAACACCCCGCTCTGCGGATCGAGACTCGCCGCCGGAACCAGCGCCAGAATCGCAAACGTCCCCGCAATGTACATCAGCGCGATCAGCGCTCCCGCCCCAAACACCGCCCGCGGCAGCGTCCGCCGCGGATCGCGCACCTCTTCGCTCATCGCGCTCACCAGTTCCAGGCCGGTAAACGCAAATGCAATCTGCGACCAGAAGTTCACCGTGTCCCAGTTCCAGGTCGGCATCATGTTCTTCATCGTGAAATGCGTCGCCGAGCCGTACTTCCAGCTCACGAGTGCCGCAATCCCCACCAGCATCACCAACGGAACATAGGTCCCCACCCCGCCCGCATTTTGCAGCCACTTGCCGATATTCAGTCCGATAATGTTCAGCACCACAGCGATCACGAGCAGCCCCATTGAAACGCTCAGCAGAAACGTCCGGTCCTGCGCCAGCGCCGCGCCGCGTCCGCCCAGAATGTAAGCAGCCATCGACGCGCTCGCCAGCAGCAGCCCCGGAAAATAGAAAACCGTATAAATCCAGTACGTCCACCCCGCCACAAATCCATGGAACGGCCCAAACGCCTCCCGCGACCACGCATACAGCCCGCCCTCTTCCGGAAACCGCGACGAGAGTTCGTTGATCACCAGCGCCCCCGGCACAAAAAAGAACACCGCCGCCAGCGCCCACAAGCTGATCGACGAGGTCCCGTTGTGCCCCGCCGCCGCAATCCACCGCGGCCCCAGCACCGTGGCAATGTTAAACAGCAGCACATCCCAGAAACCCATGGTCTTGCGCAAATGCAATTTGGAGCCGAGCGGCGTGGGCGCGGAATCGGTCATCGAGTCACCTGAAACTGCTGATTGAGCTCATCGTGCACCCGGAAATCATAACGGACGCGGCGTATGAGATTCTCTGAAGGAACGCAGGCGAATCGGATGTCCAAACCCGCGGTAATCCCCGAGGAACTAGCCCGCCTCGCCGCCAACCTCCGCGTCCAGGTCCGCCGCGCCGGCGCCCCGCGCCTGCCCGCCCGCTCGGTCGTCTACTGGATGCAGCGCGCGATGCGCATCCAGGACAACCCCGCCCTCGACCTCGCCATCGAAGTCGCCAACATCCTCGCCCTGCCCGTTGTCATCTACTTCTCCGTCATCCCCAACTACCCCAACGCCAATCTTCGCCACTATCGCTTCCTCGCCCAGGCCCTCCGCGACGTAGCGGAAGACGCCGCAGCCCGCGGCATCGCCTTCATCGTCCGCCGCCCTCCCGGCAACTCCCTTGAGAAGTTTCTTGAAGAAGTAGGCGCCGCCCTGCTTATCGGCGACGAAAACCCCTGTCGCGAGCCCGAACGCTGGCGTCAGGTCCTCGCCCGCCGCCTCAAGCTGCCTTTCTGGACGGTAGACGCCGACGTCGTCGTCCCCTCCCGCATCTTCAACCGCAGCTTCGTCCTGCTCCACCACTTCCGCCCCCACCTCCAGCGCGAACTGCCCACATTTCTCGTCGCCGCCCCAAAGATCGAACCCCTCCACTTCTGGCAGCCCGACCAACCGCCAACCAGCTTCAACCTCGACCACGACATCACCGCCGGCTTCACCAAACTCGACCGCACCGTCCCGCCCGTCGATACGTTCACCGGCGGCACGCACGCCGCGCTCAAGCGCCTCCGCCACTTTGTCAGCCACGGTCTGAAAGACTACGACACCGCCCGCAACCACCCCGAACTCCCCGGCACCAGTCAGTTGTCGCCGTATCTCCACTTCGGCAACATCGGCCCCCTCAGCATCGCCCTCGCCGTTGACAAGGCACTCCGCCAGGGCAGCGTCACCCAGCCCACCCGCGACCGCTTCCTTGAACAAGTGATCGCCTGGCGCGAGCTCGCCGTCCTCTTCGTCCGCCACGAGCCCAACTACGACAACTGGGAGTGCGCCGCCCCCTGGGCCCGCAAAACCCTCATCGAACATACCGCCGACCCCCGCCCTTACCGCTACACCCTTCTGCAACTCGAGCGCGCCGAAACCCACGACGAGCTATGGAACGCCGCCCAGCGCCAGATGCTCCTCACCGGCTGGATGCACAACTACATGCGCATGTACTGGGCCAAGAAGATCCTCGAATGGGCCCCCGACCCCGCCCGCGCCTTCGAATGGGCCGTCACCCTCAACGACCGCTACCAGCTCGACGGCCGCGACCCCAACGGCTACGCCGGCATCGCCTGGGCCATCGTCGGACGCCACGACCGCCCCTGGTTCAACCGCCCCATCTTCGGCCTCGTCCGCCCCATGACCGGCAAATCGCTGGCAAAGAAATTCGACGCCCAGGCCTATATCCGCCAGAACCCCGTCCCTGCCGAATAAGCTCCCTGTGTTCCCCGTCTCGCACATCTCTTCCATTTCTGGTCTATAATCGGCCTCAAATTCCAATCCCGGAAGCTGCGCGTTTCGCACGTCGATTTCCTTGGATTCCGCTCAAGCCCCCTCGGAAGATCAAAGAGAGGGGATACCGGAACCGATCACCGGAAGCGTGTGAACCTTTGGCCCATTGAGCGGATTGCTCGTCCAACTGCCCCTGCCGGCAGTGCAGGGGACTCTGCGCCCCAACTCCGCCTCACCCCCAATCGACTCAGAATCCTCGCCCTGGCGCTGTTCGCCTTCACCGGCGGATTGCCGTCCGCGAGCCAGAACACAACCGCGCACCTGCCCGCCAACGCGCTACCCCATCCACAGAATCTGCCCCCCAGAGTTGCCCAGGCCCAGCGGTTTCTCGCCCGCCGCGGCTGGGCGCCAAACAGCGGCGGCCTCGCCCATCCCGGCTGGCGAGCCACTGCCTCCCGCCCACAAACCCAGTCCCCCGGCACCGCCGCCTGGCAACCCTTTGGCCCCACTGCCGTTCTCACCTCCGGCTACGGGCTCGTCACCGGCCGCGTCTCCGCACTCGCCCTCGACCCCTCTGACTCAACCGGCAACCGCCTCTACCTCGGAACCACCGGCGGCGGCGTCTGGGCGGCCGGCAACGCAGGCGCGCAGAAGATTGCCACCATCGGCTTCAATCCACTCACCGACGACCTGGCAGCTCTGACCGATGCCACCGGCGCTTCCATCAGCATCGGCGCCCTCGCCGTCCAGCCCGGCTCGACCGGCGTCCTGCTCGCCGGTACCGGCGACCCCAACGACAACCTCGATTCCTACTACGGCGCAGGCATCCTCCGCTCCACCGACAACGGAACCACCTGGAGCCTCATCCAGCTCACCGCCGACCAGCAGTACGCCTTCGTCGGCGAGGGCTTCGCCGGATTCGCCTTCAGCACCGCCAATCCCCAGTTAGTCGTTGCCGCGGTCTCCCAGGCCTACGAAGGCACGCTCGTCAACGCGGAGCGGGCCGACCTCAGCTACGAAGGGCTCTACTACTCCTCCGACGGCGGCGCCACCTGGAACCTGGCCACCATCACCGATGGCGCCTCCGATGTCCAGGGCCCCGGCGATCCGCTCGCCGCACCCGACGGCAACGCCGCCACCTCCGTCGTCTGGAACCCCGTCCGCCAGGTCTTCTTCGCCGCCGTGCGCTTCCACGGCTACTACCAATCCACCGACGGCATCACCTTCACCCGCCTGGCCAATCAGCCCGGCTCCACCCTGACCACTTCGTTCTGTCCAACCAACTCCGGCAGCATCGGCTCCACGGCCTGCCCCATCTTTCGCGGAGCCCTCGCCGTCAATCCCATCACCGGCGATACCTTTGCGTGGACGGTCGACATCGATAATCAAGACCAGGGCCTGCGGCAGGACCAGTGCGCGGTCAACGCCAACACCTGCAACAATCCCATCACCTTCGTCCAGCCGTGGAGCACCGCGCCCCTGGAATCCAACACCTCGCTCGGCGCCGTCACCATCGAGAATGGCGACTACAACCTGGCCCTTGCCGCCGTGCCCGCCGCGCCCGGATCCGGCACTGACACGCTGCTGCTGGCCGGGGCTCACGACTTGTGGAGGTGCAGCCTGGCCATGGGCTGCGTCTGGCGCAACACCACCAACGCCACCACCTGCATGAGCGCCAAGGTGGGCGAGTACCAGCACTCGCTGGCCTGGAATGCCGCCAATCCGCTGGAGATCTTCGTGGGCAACGACAGCGGCCTCTGGCGCTCCACGGACGGCATCGCCGAGACAGGCGCGGTCTGCGCTTCCACCGACGCGGCGCACTTTCAGAACCTGAACGGGACCCTGGGCTCGCTGGCCGAGGTCGAGAGCTTCGCCCAACCCTCCACCACGCCCTACACCATGATGGCCGGCCTGGGGGCCAATGGAACCGCCGGCGTTAAAGGCACCTCCGCCAACCCCGGCCACTGGCCGGCCATTCTCGGCGGCGAGGGCGGGCCGGTGGCCATCAGCCCTGTCGTCGCCAGCGACTGGTATGTCAACAACCAAACCGGAGTCTCCATCTACGCCTGCACCCAGACCGCGGCCTGCACCCCGGCTGACTTTGGCGCCACCCCGGTGGTCACCGATGCCGATGTCGGCGGCGATGGCCTCACCATGCCCACCCCGGCGCCGTTCCTGGTGGATCCGCTCGACCCCACCCAGTTGCTCGTTGCCACCTGCCGCGTCTGGCGCGGGACGGCCAGCGGGACCGGCTGGACCTCCTCCAACGCCATCAGCCCCATCCTCGACGGAGGAATCAACACTTATTGCGACGGCGATGCCCTCATCCGCTCCATGGCCGCCATGCCGCTGGCCGGCGGCAGCGAAGTCATCTACGTGGGCATGTACGGCTCGGCCAACGGCGGCGCCAACCTGCCCGGCCACGTGCTCAGCGCTACCCTCAAAGGCTCCGGCGGCGCGCCGGTATGGAAAGACCTGACCCTGAACCCGGTCACCAACGACAGCAATGCCCTTAACCACTACGGCCTCGACATCTCCAGCATCGCCATCGACTCCCACGATGCCACCGGCAAAACCCTCTACGTGACCGTGGCCGGCTTCGCCAGCCCCACGGCAGAGGTGGAAGTGCTCTACCGGTCGACGGACGGGGGCGCGCACTGGGCCTACCTCACCTCGAATCTGCCCCCGGCGCCCGCCAACAGCCTGGTGGTCGACCCGCAGGACGCCAACACCGTTTACCTGGCCACCGACGCGGGCGTCTTCTCCACGCGGCAGGTAGCCTCCTGCGCCACCTCTGGCTCAACCTGCTGGTCGGCATTTGGCGCCGGCCTGCCCCAGGCGCCGGTGGTCGCGCTGACCGCCGCTCCGGCAACCGCCTCCCTGCACCTGCTCACCGCCGCCACCTATGGCCGCGGGGTCTGGATGACCCCGCTCTGGACCGCGAGCGAATACCTGACCACCGCCACCGCGACCCCCGCTTCGCTTACCTTTCCCGGCCAGGTCTTCGGCACCGCCAGCAGCCCCCGGGCCGTCACCGTGAAAAACACCGGCAGCTCTGCCCTCATGCCCACCTCCGTCGCCGTCACCGGGGACTTCAGCGAGACCGATAACTGCCGGAATGCCATCCTGAACGAGGGCGAGAGCTGCGCCGTCCAGGTCACGTTTACCCCCACCCAGACGGGAACCCGCGCCGGCCAGTTGACCGTTGGCGCCAATCTCTCCGGCGGTCAGCTCACGGTGGCCCTCAGCGGAACCGGCACTCCCTCCGGTGCGGTCAGCCTCACCCCGGCCACCGTGGATTTTGGCCTCGTCGGCGTGGGCGTCACCTCCGCCCCGCTTCAGGTCACGGCCACCAATACCGGCTCCACGGCTATCCCCATCAGCGCCTTCAACCTTGCCGCGCCCTTCTTCATCGCCAGCAATGCCTGCGGCGCTTCCCTTGCGCCGGATTCGGCCTGCCAGTTGACGGTCGAATTTCAGCCCACCGTGGCGGGAGCGGCCACCGGAACCCTGACCATGACCGATACCGACGGAACCCAGACCGTCGCCTTGAGCGGAACCGGCGCCGCTCCCCCCACCGACACGCTCTCGGCCATCGCTCTCAACTTTCCCGCCACCATCGAAGGCCAGCTTTCCGCGCCGAAAACCGTGACCTTGACCAACAGCGGCGGCTTGCACCTCACGGCCATTTCGGTCTCGGTGACCTCCGGCTATCAGACCTCGAACAACTGCGGTGGCTTGCTTGTCGCCCAGTCCAGTTGCACCATCAGCGTGATTTTCGCGCCCAACCTGGTCGGCCTCGAGCTGGGCACGCTCAGCGTGGCCGATGCCTTGAAAACACAGACGGTAGCCCTGAGCGGGATCGGCCTGTTGCCGCCTCGGTTCACGGTCTCGCCCACCGCGCTGAACTTTACCGGACAACTGGTGGGCAAGGCCAGCCCGCCCTCCATCTTGACCGTCACCAACTCCGGCGGAGCGCCCATGGCCAACGTCGGCTTCCAGTTGATGGGCCAGTCGGCCTCCAGCTTTTCCACCGGCGCAACCACCTGCGGAGCCATCCTGAAAAACGGAAGCAGTTGCACGGTGGGCGTCGTCTTTACCCCGGCCACAACCGGCGGCAGCGCGGCCACGCTGGTCATCTCGTCTTCCACCGGCGGCGTCACGCCGGTCTCGGTGCCCTTGAGCGGCAATGCCACCGCGCCCGGCGCCATCGCCGTAAACCCCCCGCAACTGGCCTTTCCCATGGTCGCTCCGGGCCAAAGCAGCGCCGCGCAGGGAGTCTACATCACCAACACGGGCGCCGCCCGCCTGACCCAGGTGAATCTCGCCGTCGCCGCGCCCTTCAGCCTGGCCGGAAACACCTGCGCCGGCAGCCTCGGCGCGGGCTCCAGTTGCTCCACCGGGGTGGTCTTCTCCCCGGCCGTCGACGGCAACTTCACCGGCGCGTTGACCGTCAGCTCGCCCTCCCTGGCCACCACGGCCACCGTCACCCTCAGCGGCATCGGCGGGGTTCCGGGTTCGGTGCAGGCGCAGCCGGGGCTGTTGAGTTTTCCCATCACCGGGCTGGGCATCGTCAGCAGTCCTGCCACGGTGACCCTGACCAATCCCACCCAGACGACCAGCCTGACCAGCTTCACCCTGGCGGCCACGGGACCCTTCAAGGTAGCCGCCACCACCTGCACCGCAACCCTGGCCCCGCTGGCCAGTTGCACCGTCCAGGTGGTCTTTGCGCCCTTGAGCGCCGGGCAGCAGACCGGCAGCCTCACGGTCAGCAGCGCGGCCATGGCGGCCTCCGCGGCGGTCCAGCTTGAGGGCGTGGGCTTCGACTTTACCGTCGCGCCCTCGGGCGCCGGCAGCCAGACCGTCTCCAGCGGCCAGACCGCCTATTTTCCGCTCGCCATCTCCCTCATCGATCAAACCCGGCCTGCCGTCGTGACTCTGTCCTGCAACACCGCCTCTCCTTTCCCGCCCTATGCCACCTGTGTCTTCAACCCCTCGGCCACTCCCAGCGTTCCCGCCGCGGCCACCGGCAACGCAACGGTCGAGGTCGTCACCGGGCAGGCGCAGAGTTCGGCCCGCGCCGCCGGCCTGCCCGGTTGGCGCCTGATTCCGCTCTCCTGCGGGCTGTTGCTACTTCCGTTGGCCCTGGGACGCCGGCGGAAAACGCTGCTTCTGGCCGCCCTGCTGGCGGTTCTGGCCTCCGGCGTCACCAGTTGCACCGCCTCCGGCGGTACTGTGGGCAGCGGAACCCCCCGCACCGGCCCCGGCACCACCCCCGCCGCCACCTATTCCATCCCCGTCACCGTCACCTCCAACGGTGTGCAGCACTCCCTCACCCTCACCCTCATCGTCGATTGAGCCCGCCCGGAGCGCTTCTTGAAAGCAGCTATACTTGTCCTTCGGGCCGCTGGGTGAGCCCCGCAAATCTCCAGAACTCCAACAGCAGGGAAGTGCAGCGCATGTCCGCTAAGGTAACCGTCGAAGACGTCCAGCGCGTAGCCGAACTGGCCCACCTCGAACTCAAGCCCGAGGAGACGCCCGCCATGCTCCGCGACCTGAACGCCATGCTCGACTATGTCGCCGAGCTCAACCAGCTCGACACCACCGGCGTCGCGCCTCTGGCCCAGGTCAGCGAACTGGTCGACGCGGCCGGCAAGGGCGTGCTCCGCGCCGACACGCTCCAGCCCTCCCTCGACCGCGCCGTAGTCATGCCCCAGGCCCCTGAAACCGACGGCGTCTTCTTCAAGGTGCCGAAGGTCATCGAGCGCTGAGCCCGAGCACCGACCTGGGAGTGGTTCAGATCCGCCGCCCGCGCCGCCAGTTGAACGCGAACCAGAAAGCTCAAAAAACCGGCAGAAGAGGCCAGCCAAAGGCCGCGAAACGAGGAAAGCTCGATTGCAAATCCCAGTCAAACCCGTTGAAAGCCCCGTTGAAAACTTCGCTCAAAAGCCCAAAACCTTCGCCGAGCTGCGCGCCGGCATCGCCTCCGGCCGCACCACCGCCGCCGCCCTCGCCGCCGGCTACTACGACCGCATCGCCCAGCTCAATCCGCGCCTCAACGTCTACCTGAGCCTTACGAAGGAGCGCGCCCTCGATCAGGCCGCTAAAGTCGATGCCGCCGCCGCCAAGGGCAATCCCCTCGGCCCCCTCGCCGGCATCCCCGTCGCCATCAAAGACGTCCTCGTCGTGCAAGGCGCGCCAGCCACGGCCGGCTCCAAAATCCTTGAAGGCTACCGCCCTCCCTACGACGCCACCGCCGTCCAAAAACTCGAAGCGGCCGGAGCCGTCCTGCTCGGCAAAACCAATTGCGACGAATTCGCCATGGGCTCCTCCAACGAGAACTCCGCCTACGGCCCTGTCCGCAACCCCGTTGACACCGGCCGCGTCCCCGGCGGCTCCAGCGGCGGCTCCGCGGCAGCGGTCGCCGCCAACCTCGCCGTCGCCACGCTCGGGTCAGACACCGGCGGCTCCATCCGCCAGCCCGCCAGCTTCTGCGGCGTGGTCGGCGTACTGCCCACCTACGGCCGCGTCTCCCGCTTCGGCCTCATCGCCTTTGCCTCGTCGCTCGACCGCGTCGGCCCCTTTGCCTCGAACGTCCGCGACGCCGCCACCCTCCTCGGCGTCATCGCCGGCCACGACCCCAAAGACGCCACCAGCTCCCCGGCTCCCGTCCCCGACTACGCCGCCGAGAGCGATAAAGGTGCGGAGCACCTCCGCATCGGCATCCCCGCCGAGTATTTCGCCGAAGGCCTCGACCCCGAAGTCCGCCAGGCCATCGAGCGCGGCATCGCCGCCCTCGAGAGTGCCGGCTGCACAATCCATCCCGTCTCCCTGCCGCACACAAAGTACGCCGTCCCCGTCTACTACCTGGTCGCCACGGCCGAAGCCAGCGCCAACCTCGCCCGCTTTGACGGCGTCCGCTACGGCTACCGCTCGCCCGACTCCGCCACGCTCTCGGCCATGTATTCCCACTCCCGCGACGAGGGCTTCGGCGCTGAAGTCAAGCGCCGCATCTTCCTCGGAACCTACGCCCTCTCCGCCGGCTACTACGATGCCTACTACCTCAAGGCCCAGCAGGTCCGCCGCATCCTCGCCGAGGAGTATCTCCGCGCCTTCGCCCAGGTCGATGCCATCGTCACCCCCACCGCCCCCACGCCCGCCTTCAAATTAGGCGAAAAAACCGGCGACCCCCTCGCCATGTATCTCGCCGACATCTACACCGTCACCGCCAGCCTCGCCGGCATCTGCGGCGTCACCGTCCCCTGCGGCACAACCCCGTCCGGCCTCCCCGTCGGCATGCAGGTCCTCGCCGCCCACCTCAACGAGTCCACCGCCTTCCGCGTAGCCCGCGCCGTCGAAGCCGCCGGACTCTGACAATGCGCTAGAATCGATTCCAAGGAGCTCTCGTCATGATGTTTCACGTGACACTGGAGCAAGCGGAAGACGGCTGGGTGGTTGCCGAGTGCCCCGCGCTGCCGGGGTGCGTCTCACAGGGCCGCGATGAAAAGGAAGCTCTGGAGAACATTCGCGAGGCCATCACAGGCTGGCTCTGGGCCGAAGATCAGAAAGCACTCGGGTCGATGGCGCCACAACAGACCCCGATCGTCGTCACAGTCTGACCGCTTCGCCGCTCCGGGCGGGTTCCTGCCCTTTCAACACTGCTTCCCTTGAACCCCCAGACCAAAATCATTGACGTATCGCAGGGTTCATGGTCTCCTGCCTACGAACAAGAAACCAGTCAGCCGCAAGCGCCTCTGGCTCCGCGAGCCGATTCCGGGAGGAATGATGGGACAGCTCGGCAACATCCCAGGCAAGGCGGCGGTCAAGGCGTTCGAGCTTGCGGGTTGGCAAGTCAGGGGACAGGTTGGGAGCCACGTCATGATGACCAAACCCGGCCAGCGCGCCAATCTCTCGGTTCCCCAGCACAAGGAGCTCTCCGTGGGTACACTGCGACAACTCGTTCGCGCAGCCGGCCTCACGGTCGATGAGTTCCTGAATCTGCTGTAGCCGTGTCGGGTGCGCCAGGTCTCGTTTTTGAGACCTGGGAAACCACAAACCTCAACCAACCGCTTCATCCGAGGACGTCATGCGCAACACAATGACGATTACGGCGCTCCTTCTGGCCGCGCTCACCGCCTTACCCGCCGCCCCCCGCAAAGCCCACACCGTCCTCCTCGGCGCCGCCCGCCGCGTCCACTACTCCAAATCCGGCGACCCCGCCGGTGCAACCCTCACCGAGCAGGAACTCAAAATCCGCGCCCTCCTGGTCGATGGCGTCCTCAAAGAATGGACCACCGGCGACCCCCACGACGTCACTGACCGCAGCTTCGTCGTCCGCCGCGCCCTCAAGCTCAACGACACTCTGCCCACCGACCAGGCGCCTCAAAACCCCGCCCGTGCGGCCAGCACCTGGGTCTGGCAGCGCGGACCCTGGCTCCTCATCGACCGCGCCACCGGCCACGTCGTTGCTCTCAAGCTGCCCCACTACGACCCCGCCGTCAGCCAGGTCAGTTGGTTCCGCGACTACGGGGCCTACTGCGGCGTCACCGCCAGCGGCAAAAGTCTCTACGCCGTCGTGGCCCAGGTCGCCGCCCGCAAGCCCCTGCTGGCCCAAAAACTCTCGGCATTCGACCCCGCCAGCCATCCCGACCCAGCCTGCGCCCCGCCCGACTGGCAGCGTGAACCCCTCCGCGTCACCTTTCACCCCACCGGCAAAGACCCCGCCGGTTTTGACATCGTCCCCGGGTCAGCTGTACTCGTCGAAGACTCAGCCGACGAGCCCGAAACCCCCGCAGCCGACGCCAAGTCCAAATAGCCAGCCGGAAGGGAACAGCATGGAATCCTTCGACGATCTACTAATCCGCGCCGAAGCCGCCCACGGCCATCTCTGCGCCGGCCAAATCCTCGGCGTCCGCATGGCCCTCCTCGGCCTCCAGCGCCTCGCCGACGAGTGCGGCCTTCGCGACCCCCTGGGCGCAGACCGCAAGCGCCTCATCACCTATGTTGAGATCGACCGTTGCGCCACCGACGCCATCGGCCTCGTCACCGGCTGCCGCCTCGGCAAGCGATCCCTCAAGTTCCGCGACTGGGGCAAGATGGCCGCCACCTTTGCCGATCTCGCTTCCGGCCGCGCCATCCGCATTGCCGCCCTGGAAGACTCCCGCGAACTGGCCCGCGCCCTCTTTCCCCACATCGAGCCCAAAAGCCGCCAGCAGATGCTCGCCTACCGCGAACTGACCGATGCCCAGCTCTTTCGCGAGCAGTGGGTCCGCGTCCAGCCGGATCCCGCCGAACTCCCCGGCTACAAGGCCGAGCGCCTGCTCTGCCCCCGCTGCGGCGAGGGCGTCAACTTCGGCCGCTTTGCTGTGATCGACGGCGAGAAACTCTGCCTGAGCTGTGCGCTCCCTGAGCGGCGCTATTGGACGCCGGAGCCCGGGAATCCTTGATTCCCACCCCGCGTCCCAAAAAGCGCCCCGCTACGGCCGCCGCGATGCCTGGATGAAACCCCAAAGCGCGAAGACCATAAAAGCCAGGCCCAGCGCCGCCAGAATCAAAAACACGATGTTGACCGCAAGACTCTGCATGGTGACTGCTCTCTTCGCTGGCCGCCGAGGGGTCGCGCCTCTTCATAGGCGTGCCGCCATCTCGTCCAGCGTCACCCTTCCAGCAGAAATCAAAGCCGGTAAGGGAGGGGTAGGCAGTCTGTAAGAGGTTCATAAGGGCCGGGGAGCGCGCCCCGCCGCCCGCACCCGCTGCCGGTCAATCGCCTTCCGCCTTGACACGCAACCGGCCACGCGTATCTTATCTTTCTAGGCGTTCTTTTGGGATTCGCCCGGAGCGAGCACCGGTAAAGGTGCAACACCAGGATTCAAACCTCCGGATTCGGCCCTGATGGATAGCTGTGTCGAACAGGAAGCAGACGGTAGCTGGGTCACAGGATTCGACGCGGTCGCGGGCAGTCTTCACCTCCCGGCAGCGCAATCCTCGCCCCTCTTCCAGCGTCGGGGCCGGATTGGTTCAGCCCCATTCCCGGAGACAAATTTTTTCTTGAGAGGCGTCCGCCGCAGCGGGTGTGCCTCAGGCCTTGAGCGGCGGTTTTATCGTGCCGCCGGGCCGGATAAAGGATGATTGTGACCACGAGTCTTGCATTCTGGGCGGCAGCGCCCACCGGAGCGGCTGGAAGCAGCCTCCCCATGCTTCTGCCTTTGCTCTTGATCCCCGTGCTCTACCTGGTGATGATCCGTCCCCAGCAGAAACGGCAAAAGGAGTGGCAGGGCATGCTCGCCGGCATCAAGGCCGGCGACCGCGTCACTACCGCCGGCGGCATTCGCGGCATCATCCTCTCCATCAAGGACGACGTCATTGTCATTCGCGTCGCCCCCGACAACATCAAGCTCGAAGTGGCCAAAACCGCCATTGCCTCGGTCACCACCGACAGTGGACAGTGAACAGTAGACAGTGAGCAGTAGACAGCGAGCAGTAGACGGTTGCGTTGAGACGATGAGCCAATCATCACAAAGAACAAACTGATCCCTGACCACTGTTCACTGCGCACTGTTTAGAGAAACGGAACAATGAAGAAGAATCTCAACAACAAGATTGCCCTCATCCTTGCCATCCTGGTGATTTGCGTCCTGAGCATCTTTTGGGGAACCACCGGTGTCACGCCCAAGGACCTCACCGATGCCTTGACCCACCGCATTCACCTCGGCCTCGATCTCAAGGGCGGCGCTCACCTCATCTTGCAGGTCGTCGTCTCGGAAGCGGTCAACGCTGAAACCGACAACACCGTCGGTCGCGTCCAGCAGGATCTCAAGGCTGCCGGCCTCAGCTTCACCCAGGTCTACAAGCCCGATCCGGCCACCCCGCAGACCCTGCGCGTCGAAGGTACGGCCACGGCCAAATCCAGCGCCGTCCGCTCCCTCCTCGACGGAAAGTACTCCACCGAGTACGACCTCACCGGCGGCGGGGCAGACAACTCCTGGACCCTCACCATGAAGCCTACCGTCGAAACGGCCCTTGAAGCCAAGACCGTCCAGCAGGCCATCGAGACCATCCGCGACCGCGTCGATACCCTCGGCGTCAGCGAGCCCGTCATCCAGGAGTACGGACTGGGCAAAAACGAGATTCTCGTCGAACTGCCCGGCATCGACGACCTCGATCGCGTCAAGAGCATCATCCAGTCCACCGCCCGGCTTGAGATTCACGCCGTCGTCGGCGGCCCCTACAAGGACGACCAGTCCGCGCTCGCCAGCGTCGGCGGCGCGCTCCCGCCCGACCAGGAATTGGTCCATGGCTCCGGAACCCTGGCCAACGGCTCCGACTCTGACAGCGTCTATGTCCTTCGCCGCGTCTCCGTCGTCGCCGGCAGCGACTTCCGCTCCGCCGATCCCGGCACCGACTCCAACACCGGCCAGCGCAACGTCCGCTTTACCCTCACCAACGAAGCCGGCGACCGCTTCTACGAGTACACCAGCAAGAACGTCAACACCTCCATGGCCGTCGTCATGGGCGGACGCGTCAAGGAAGTCGCCAACATCGAGAGCGCCATCCGCGACTCCGGCGAAATCCGCGGCAGCTTCTCGCCCGACGAAGTCACCATCCTCTCCAAGATGCTGCGCACCGGCGCGCTGCCCGCGTCTCTGAACTATCTTGAAGACCGCACCGTGGGCGCTTCCCTCGGCGCAGACTCCATCAAGCGCGGCGTCACCGCCGCCGTCGTGGGCGTGTTGGTCGTCATGGCCTTCATGCTCATTTACTACCGCGGCTCCGGCATCAACGCGGACCTCGCGCTCTTCCTCAACCTGGTCATCCTGCTCGCCTTCATGGCCTTCACCGGTTCCACGCTCACCCTGCCCGGCATCGCCGGAGTCATCCTCACCATAGGCATGGGCGTCGATTCCAACGTGCTGATCTTTGAGCGAATCCGGGAAGAGGTCCGAGCCGGCAAGGCGCCGTCCGCCGCCGTCGATCAGGGCTTTGCCCACGCCTGGGTGACCATCGTCGATACCCACGTCACCACCATCGTTTCGGCGGCCATCCTGTTCCTCTTTGGTTCCGGCCCGGTCAAGGGTTTTGCCGTCACCCTCACCTTCGGTCTCGCCGCCAACCTCTTCACCGCGGTCTATGTCTCGCGGGTCATCTTTGAAGCCCATTTGAACAAGATGAAGCCAGGCGATCTGGTGTCGATTTAGAACGCAGCTCTCAGCTATTAGCCTTTAGCTCTTAGCCTTCCGCGGAAGAACGTAACCTGGTTCACGCACGAAGAAGCTAAAAGCTAAAAGCTAAGAGCTAAAAGCCAGGAGAAAAAAGTGGAATTCTTTCGCAATGTAAATGTGGACTGGCTGAGGCTCAAGTGGTACTTCCTCGGCTTTTCAATGATCTTCAGCGTGGCCGGCATCGTCTCGATGTCCATGCACTATGCCCGCAGCGGCGCTATTGTGCCACTGGGCGTCGACTTCCGCGGCGGCACGCAGGTCCAGGTGCAGTTCCAGAGCACGCCCGACCTCGGCCAGATCCGCAACGCCACCAGCGCCGCCGGCATCAAGGACGCCAGCGTCGCCACCTACGATGTGCCCTCCAACAATGAAGTCCTCATCGGCCTGCCCGAGCAGAAGGTCGAGACCTCCCTCGATGCCGGCCGCCAGCAGATCCAGGATGCCCTCCGCGCGCGTTTTGGCAATGCCTTCACCGTGCGCAACGTCCAGGTTGTGGGTCCCACCGTCGGCAAGCAGCTTGAGAAGCAGGCCGGCCTGGCCACCCTTTATTCCATGCTCGGCATGCTGGTCTATCTCTGGTTCCGCTTCCAGCTCATCTATGGCGTCGCCGCCGTCGTTGCCTGCTTCCACGACACCCTGATCACCGTGGGCGCCTTCGCCCTCACCAACCAGGAAATCAGCCTCACCGTCATTGCCGCCATCCTCACCCTGGTCGGCTACTCCATGAACGACACCATCGTGGTCTTCGACCGCATCCGCGAGAACCTCCGCCTCAGCCGCCGCGAGTCCCTGCCCGACGTAGTCAATCGCAGCATCAATCAGACCCTGAGCCGGACCGTGCTTACCTCCGGCTTGACTTTCCTGACGGTGCTTTCGCTCTATATTTTCGGCGGAGCCGTGCTCCGGGGCTTCTCATTTGCGCTTGTAGTCGGTATTCTTATTGGCACATACTCTTCCATTGCGGTGGCCGCGCCCATGCTCGTGGCCTGGCAGGAGTGGCGGGCCAAACGGGGCAAGGGAAACACCTCCTTGCCGGCCGCAAAACGCGCCAGAGTCTAGTTTTTTGGGGAATTTTGCTGATTTTGTAAACTCGCTTTGCAAGCAGAGGCGTGGTTCTGATAATGTGGACTCGCTTCTATGTGACCGTTTTGGCGCCCGGGAACATTTAAACTTCCTGCGGTGTCTAAATAGGAGTACCAACACCCGATTCGAGGCTGGCCATGTTTGAAGATTCCACGTTTGAATCCGCGGGCAGGATCAAGAGCAAGAGCAAATATTGGATGATGGTGACATTCATCACCAATGGTTCCATCCTGCTGCTGCTCATCCTCATTCCGCTGATCTACCCCGAGGCGCTGCCCAAGACCGCCATGCTGACGGAACTGACGGTTCCGCCGCCGCCTCCACCGCCTCCACCGCCGCCCCCGCCGCCAGAAGCCGTGCATGTCGTCCATGTGCAGTCTGAAATGATGAACAATCAGTTGACTGCGCCGACCCGTATCCCGCACGACATCAAAATGGTCGCGGAAAAGGAAGCGCCGCCCACTGGTGGGTTCGGCGTGGCCGGCATGGAAGGCCTCGGTGGCACCGGCGCCGGTTTTGGCAACATGTTCGGCGATACCAACAAGCCGAAGATCAAGGCCGAGGCTCCCAAGAAGGTCAATATCTCGGCCGGCGTCATGGTGGGCTTGCTCCTCCAGAAAACCACCCCCACCTACCCGCCCATCGCCAAGGCCGCGCGCGTCTCCGGCACGGTCGTGCTCCAGGCAACCATTTCCAAGACTGGATCCATTGAAAACCTCCGCGTCATCAGCGGTCCGGCGATGTTGCAGCAATCCGCCATGGACGCCGTCAAGTCCTGGCGCTACAGGCCCTACCTGCTCAACAACGAGCCGGTGGAAGTCGAGACCACGGTCAACGTGATCTTCACTTTGGGTGGATAATGAACTCTTTGGCTCTTTCCGCTGTCGGGAATGAGCCTCGCTCTTGACCCGAATGCGAATCCGGTAATCCTCGCATTCCCAGCAATTATCCGCCGCGGCGGATCTTCTCAGTTCAAAACAAACTCCTTAGGAGGAACGATTCAGTGATTCTCGCTCAGCTCGCACATTTCGCTTCGCATACGATCGGCAGCCTTGCTTTCTTTCAGGAAGGCGAGCAGACGGTCAGCTTCAGCCCCATGGGGCTGTGGGAACACATGTCATGGCTACCCCGCGTCATCGCGATCATTCTCTTCATTGAGTCGATCTGGTCGCTGGCTGTGATGATCGACCGTTACCTGTACTTCTCGGCAGCCCGCAAGCAGTCCCGCGAGTTCGCCCCCAAGGTTGCCGGCGCCCTCAAGGACAGCAAACTCGAGGAAGCCATCAAGATCGCCGACCGCAACAAGAAGTCCCATCTGGCCGAAGTTGTCACCGCCGGCCTTCAGGAGTTCCGCGCTTCCGGCGGCACTGCTACCGATGAGACCATTGCCAGCTCCGGGCGCGCCCTCGAGCGGGCTGAGGCCATCGTTCATGCCAAGTTGAAGAGAGGCCTGAGCGTGCTGGCCACTATCGGCGCCACCGCCCCCTTCGTCGGCTTGCTCGGCACCGTCATCGGCATTCTCAATGCCTTCCAGCAGATCGCCACCCAGAAGACCTCGGGCATCGGCGCCGTTGCCGGCGGCATCTCGGAAGCCCTGGTTACCACCGCTTTCGGCCTGATTGTCGCTATCCCTGCTGTCATGGCCTTCAACTATTTCACCGGCCGTGTCGAATCCTTCGACGTCGAGATGGATAACTCCTCGAGCGAACTGATCGACTACTTCATCAAGCAGAGCCACAAGCGCTAAGCGAGGCTGCTGCTGGTTCGAGCGAGAGATTGCGGAGGGTGGGAGAGATCGAAATCTCTCCCGCCCGCCGGTTTACCCCTCGAATCCACTAGGTGGTTCTCGAGCAACACCGGGTAGCCTTCCGGAATAAAAACTCTTTAGGCAACGGAGCCCTGACAATGGGAATCGCGGTTCGCAACGAAGGCAGTAAGGTCAACTCCAACATCAATGTCACCCCCATGGTCGACGTGATGCTGGTGCTTCTCATCATCTTCATGGTCATTACCCCTATGCTCCAGAACAAGGTGGCCGTCGATATGGCGAAGGTCGACAATCCGACCAATATGCCGGACGCGGATAAGGAAGACGCCATTGTCGTCGCCATTACGCGCGATGGCGGCGTATTCCTGGGGCAGAACAGGATAGCCTTGACCGAGCTTGGCCCTCAGGTTCGCGACAAACTGTCCGACAAACCTGGCAAGACCATCTATATTCGCGCCGATGCGCGCGCCCAGTACCGCGCCGTTGAAGACGCAATCGACGCTGTGCGCACTGCCGGCATTGACGACGTGGGCTTGCTCACCCAAAAGAAGGAAGGCAACCTCGCGGGCGGCGAGTAATCTTGCCCTTGTGCGGTCAATTTAACGATTTCTAGGAATCGAGGAGTTCTAAGTCATGTCAATGACAACTGGGGGCGGGGGAGGCTACTCGTCCGACATCAACGTAACGCCCATGATTGACATTCTGCTGGTGCTGTTGATCATCTTCATGGTCATCGTGCCGGTCACCCCAAAGGGGCTGGATGCGCTGGTGCCCCAGCCACCCAAGGATCAGAAGCAGCAGCAGCAGACCGACCGCACCATTGTCGTCCAGGTTCTGCATCGCCCTGGCGCGGCCCCGGCCTACAAAATCAATGAGACCGACGTGCTCAAGGGTGAGTTGCTGCCCAGGCTGCAAGACATCTATGCCAACCGCGCCGAGCGTATCATGTTTGTCAGGGGCGACGACGATGTGAATTTTGCCTCCGTGGCTGAGGTCATTGATATTGGCCGTGCCGCGGGCGTCGATCACATCGGTCTCATGACTCCCAAGATCATGGCTGGCCAGTAAGAAAGCGGCTGTCGCGGCCAATTCCCCCGCGCGGGGCGGGCCGCGAACGCAGTCGGCATCCGCGTTCCCACCTCTGTGAGACGCGCATGTGCGATGACGCAGGATTTTGAGGCTGGCGGGAAAAAGCGAGCCGGGGCGGCCAGAATGTCCCGGGTTGTCTTGAGGGTTGCCAGCCCCGTACCGAGGATGCAATTCCGGTCGGGAAACAGGAGTACAATTTTTTCATCCTGGTTTCGGTTACTCCCGCCCGCGGCCAGCTGCATACAATTCCAGGCGTGCGAACGTTAAGCAACTGCCTGAAGGAGAAGGATAAGAACATGAATGGACCCGCACGTATTACGGCGCTCGCGGTGGCCTTGGCCGGCATGGTGCTTTCCATGAGCGGGTGCAGCAAGCTCGCAGCCCGCGACCAGTTGAACAAGGGAGTGGATGCCTACAAGAGCGCCCGGTATGAAGAAGCCATCGGGCACTTCCAAAGGGCCACGCAACTCGACCCGAGCCTGCCCATGGCCAAGACCTATCTGGCCACCGCGCTGGCTCAGAATGTAGTGCCCGGACTCGACACGCCGGACAACATGAACACCGCGCAGCAGGCCATCGGCATCTTCCAGGAGGTTCTGGACAAGAATCCGAGCGATGTGAACAGCCTGAAGAACATTGCCAGCATCTACTTCAGCATCAAGAAGCTGGATGAAGCGAAAGCCTGGCAGAAGAAGGTTCTCGCCGTGGATCCTAAAGATCCTGAGGCTGCCTATACCATCGGCGTCATCGACTGGACCCAGGCCCACATGAACAAGCTCAAGGCCCTCGGCGCTGCCGGCATCGACGACGATGGCAAAGGCAACGCCAAGGCGCCCAAGAAGGTCATGGAACCCTTGGCCGAGCAGAACGCTCCCTTGGTCGCGGAGGGGCTCGATTATCTCAACCAGGCCTTGGCAAATCGCGCCAACTACGACGACGCCATGCAGTACCTCAACCTCATCTACAGAAACAAGGCCGACGTCGACTTCGGCAAGGCCGACTTGGTCAAGGCCGATATCGCTTCTGCTGAAGAGTGGACCTCCAAGGCCATGGGGACCCGCAAGGCCAACGAAGAAAAGAAGAACAAGGGCCCGGGCGGCATCACCATGGATTCGAGCGGCAACCTGAAGTAAGCCGCGCTTCACCGCAGTCAAAGAACGGCCTCCGCCACCGGCGGAGGCCGTTCCCCTTTTGTGCCCGCTCGATCCTTATAGCGGTTCTCCAGTTGGTGTAGAGGGAGCCACAGGCGCTGAGTGGCTCGCCGCGGCGAGCCACCTTGCACAATGTGAGTGACTTCACGTGAACTGGAGAACCGCTCTAACGCCCGGCTCACCAGCTCCTGCCAGGCAAACCCTCCCGCTCGTCCCGCCCCGGCTTCTCACCTGGAACGGCCTTTCAACTCCGCCAAACCAGCGGGATCTACACCGGCCATCGGCGGGCCAAAGATCCTTGCCGCCCAGGGAAGCAGACAACCGCCCGCGCTTCTGAGGAGCCTCTGATCAAGCCGTCGCTTTGAAAGGGCACTACCAGGCGCCGTGGCGCCGGGGCACGCCCAGGGCCGGGCGCCGCACCGCATACGCGGCCATATCAACGCGCGCTATAGCCCCCGAGGGAATGCTGAATCGTCATCGCAACTTGTTCGGAGTTTCCCGAAGCGCCAAAGCGCCGCCCTACTGCGCGCCGCGCTTCAGAATCTGCTCGGCAAAGTAGTTATGCACCTTGGCTTCGTTATGCAGCACTTCGTTGTAGGCATTCTTCAGCAGTTGCGCGTGGTTCTCCCTGAGCCCCTGGCGAATCGTCTGCTGCACCCGCGGGTCGTTCAGCTCCCGCTGCCCGGCCGGCTCCCGCGCAATCAACTTGTAGATCGCGTAGCCCGCCACCCGGCGTCCCGGTCCTGATGTGTCCTGCACCGGAAGTATGTCGGTAATCTGTCCCGGCTTCAGCTTGCTGACCGCGTCAAAGGCCGCAGGGTCTCCGCGCAGGGCCGACTCCGGTATAAAGCCCAGGTCGCCGCCGTTCGACGAGGTGTTCGCCTCCGAGTACTGCATCGCCAGCGCGCCAAAGTCCTCGCCGCTTTCCAGCCGGTTGTGCAGCGCCTGGATCTTCTTCTTCGCGTCGGCCTCGCCCGCGGCCTTGTTGTTCTGCAAATTCGCGCTCTGCTGGTTCGGAGTCAAAGTCACCATGATCTGCGCCATGTGGTAATTCGGCTCAATCAGATTGAAATCCGACTTGTGCCCCGCATAATAGCTGCCGATCTCCGCGTCCGTGATGTTGATCTTCGACTCGATCTCTTTGTTCAGCAGCTTGTTCTTGGTCAACGTGCGCCGCCAGTCGCGCTTCAGGTCGTCCATGGTGATATTGCGCTGCTTGAGCTGCTTGTCCCACTCTTCCTGGGTGAAGGGGGCTTTCATCTCCGTCAGCTTCGCGTTCACATCCTCGTCGCTGGCGGCAAGGTTCAGCTTGGCGGCGCGCTGCCATAGAATCTCGTCGTCGATCATCCCTTTCAGGATGTTCAGCCGCACAATGTTGGCCTGCTCGGGACTCGGCTCCTGCTGGTTATCGCCCAGGTTCGCCTTGTAGTACTTCTCCAGCTCCGAACTCAGAATCTCTTTACCGTTGACGGTCGCCATCACATCCGGAGCGGGAGGCCGGTTGCAGCCGGCCAGCGCGGCCACCATGGCGCCGCCACAAAGAATGAGAACTGCAGAATGGAACTGCGTGCGCGAAGAAAGTTCGGAATGCAAGCTTGTATCTCCTGCGGAGCCCCAGAGGCCCCAGCATTCAAGGATAAATCCACCGGGCGGCGCGGCGATACGCATTTTCACGCCGGCTGCGCGTACCCAGCGCCTGCTCCCCTCGGCCCCAGGGAGTCCGGGCCCTTGCTCCAGAGCCTATTTCCCGGCTGCTGCCGGCGGCGGCTGTGCCCCGGTTGCAGCGGCTTGGGGCGCCGGAACCGCGGGAGGCTCAATCCCTGCCGCCCGCAGAGCCCGATCGATCGCCCCCCACACCAGCGCTTGCGGCAGGGCGCCGCTGATCCGCTCGCCCTCCACAAACAGCGTCGGCGCGCCATCGACGCTCAGCGCCTCGGCCTCCTTCAGCGAAGCCCGAACCGCCGTCTCGTCCTGCTTGGCAATGCAGACCTCCAGCGCCGCCGAGTCCAGCTTGCCCACCGTCGCCTGCTGCCGCGCAATCCGGTCCAGTGCCGCAAAGCTCTTTTCCGTGTTGCGATCCGGCCCGGTCACCTCCTGGCCGTGGGAGTGCAGGTAATCCACGTAGGCCCAATAAACCTCTCCGCTTTGTGCCGCCAGGCAGTTCGCATCCACCGCCGCGCGCATCGCCCACGGGTGAATCTCATACAGAGGGTTGTCCTTGTAGATAAACCGCACCGTGTCCTTATAGCGATCCTGCGTCGCGGGAAACAGCATCTGGTGCATGCGCGCGCAATACGGGCACTCCAGATCGTCGAAGTTGATCACCGTCACCTTCGCCGCCGGGTTGCCGCGAATCGGCCGCCCGGCCAGATCGATCGACATAGCCGGGTCATTGACCAGGCTGAACTGCACCAGCCGCGCCAGCGTCTTGTTGTCGGTCGAAATCAAAAAGTCGATCGATTGCTTCTTCGCCCCATGCGACAGAATGATCGGCAGGGAATCGTAACCGGCGAACTGGCTCGGGCTGCGGGTGCCAATCGTCAGCTCAATGTCTGCCGGCACGTTGAACTGCGACCGGACCGTGACTTCAATGTGCCGGTTGATCGACGCGTCCGGCGCGGCAGGAAGAGCGGGTTGGGCTTTGCAGCCTGCGGCCAAACCCAATGCGAGCAGGCTGGCCATGATCTGAATACGCGACAAGGTGAATTCCTCTTCAAAAAGCATACTCTAGAGGGGCTTGGTCCCGGCCAGCCGCTTCCTCCGGTTGCCGGATTGATAACGATTGGACGGCTTAGCGCGGCAAAAGCCAACCCGCGAGCAGCGGCGGTCTCAACCACCCTCACTCAAGTCCAAAAATCGCAGCCTCTACAGCTCACCGAAAAACTCATCCGTCCGGTAGGCCGGGGATTTATCCCCGGCGTGAGGCCATCAAATGAAAACGGCCTTCAGGCCCTGAGGTATGCTTCTGAGGTGTTTCGTTCAAAAGCCGGCCCATTCTCCGCGGCCTCGTTAGCCCTGTTAGTACGCCGGCGGCAAACTCGGATCGCGGAACGCCGTATTCGACCGCCGAATGTCTCCCACCGAACCGAAATTCGCCAGCGTAAAGCTATACAGGTACTGCGTCTCGTTGCGCGCCGTGCCCAGGTCGAAGCGCCGGTAGCCAAACGTCAATCCGCAGCAGTCCCAGTTGTAAACAGCCTGTATCCCGGCGTACTGCAACGTGCCGTGGGTAAAGTCGTATCCCCCGTTGGCGGCCAGGTTAAATCCTCTTCCGCTCGATTTCCCTACCGAGATGAACGGCTGCACCTGCTGGCTCTTGATGGTCGTGGCCGCGCTGCCGTTCTCATCCACCGCGTTCAGCATCGAGTGCCCCACCCCCACCGTCGTCCGGCCCCAGCTGTAGCCCGCATACAGGTTATCCCCGCCAATCTGTCCTGCCTTGGGGTCGTAATCCAGGTCCCATTGCACCCGCAGATTGTCGATGGCCTCGAAGCGCAGCCGCGAGACAATCGGAGAAAGGTTGCGCGCCTCCGTCAGAAAAGCCACGCCGCTCAGATCTAGCGTCGAGTCGAACACGTTCCGCCGGTCGGGAATCAACGCCCCGCCGAAATTGGGGTCGATAAAGAACTTTTGCGCAATCTGCCAACTGGCCCACTCGCGCGACCGCGCGGCACAGTCGCCGCCCGCCTGGCCGTCGCCCGTCTGGCCCTCGCCCCCCGCGCACGCCTGCGGCTCTGTGGGACGCAGATAAAATCGCTGCGTCAAGGAGAATCCAACCTCGTCGGTGTCGGTCGCAATATCGGTGGTATCCGTCAGCAGCACCCTGCGGGCGCTGGAGCCGATTCCGCCCACTGCCCTGTAGTTCAACTCCGGCTCGATTACATGCCGCAGCTCCCGGTTCCAGCGCGTCAGCGTAAAATCCCGCTCCATCGCCGGAGGCCGCACATCCACTGAAACCTCGTAGTCGGACCGTTCCAGAGCGGCGTGGCTGATTGTCGGGACGCCCCCATGAACCCCAGTCAAATCCGGAATCTGGCTGTCCGTGTAGCCGGTCTCGCGCACCGCCGCCTCCGGCGTCACGCGCCAGCCCCCGGCGCCGAACGGCAGCGAAACATGCGGGTAGAAGTCAAAGCGCCCGGAGTTGCGCGAGTGAAAACCCGGCTCCGCGCGGCTCATGTAACCCAGCGACGAATCCAGCCCCCAGTACACCGGGCTTGCGCCCAACGGCCGGTCCAGCACGTCAAACCGCAAGTTGGGCAGGTGCAGAATCCTCGCCTCGTCGCCCTGCGTCGAGCTGGCAAAGGTCTGGAAGCGCTCCGCCGATCCCGAGGCAACCAACCCGTTGTGCGCGTGCGTAAGCGACATCTTGCTCTGCACCTCCGAGCTCACAGCCAGCGAGTAGTTGTCGTTGAACACCAGCCGGTAAATGTAGCTCGACAGGTACTCCACGCTGCCCGCCACGCGCGTGTTTGCGCCCAGATCCTTGCGCCCCAGTGCATTGATGTCCACGCCGCCCTGGTTCACCAGCACCACGGTGCTGGGATCGGTTGTGCTCGGCGCCTCAATCCCGCGGTCGATCAGCGCGTTCCATCGCGCTACCAGACGGTCCAGGCCCGGGCCCTTGTAGCGAAAATCCCCGTTAGGCGCCCATCCCCGCTTGCTGTAGTACTCCGCGCCCACAACCATGTCCATGCTGCGGTTGATCGCCCAGTACACCTGCTCCCCAAAGGTATAGCCCCGGATCGACGAGCCCGT